>OLNZ01001045.1_pt1 | contig 22205 bp, 21 predicted proteins | sample 1672981 | NCBI WGS metagenome assembly OLNZ01 (sample SAMEA3136743, study PRJEB25190) | human gut metagenome | biome: human gut; feature: human-associated habitat; material: faeces | place: Austria | collected 2013 | reverse complement strand
ATTCCAAATAATTTGGCTTGGTGGGTTGTAAATGCTTCAGATCGAACAATTATTGCACATTTTCTTACAACAGCAGCAAATGGAATTTACTCTGTTGCAAACAAATTTCCAAATGTATTTATAAATTTGTTTGTTTTGAAAGTGTTTAGTAATATAATCCAATATAATTTTTTTATTATAATAATTACTATTTATTAATTTATTGAATACTCCTATGCTTGTTGATGAAAAGGATTTTGTTAATGTATAATCAAAATCAAATATAAACATTTTAATTTTATTTTGATTAGCAATATTTAATATTTCTTTAATGGTTATTTTTTGTTTCAAAATACTCACACTTTATATAAACAACATTATCATCATTATTTAAAACCTCAAAACCCTTTTTCGCAAAATATAAAATATTTTTTTCTATAGAATATTCTTTATCATCATCATACTTTATTACTATTTTATCTTCAAACGAAAATATTAAGTAATCACAGTTTTTATCTATTCTCAAATAATTTTTTGTAGTAAGTTGAGAAATTGTCCCTCTTTTAGTAGGAATTAAATATTTCAAATAATCTTCAATATTATCTATTTTTCTTCCTAAAAAATCTTTAATTCGCATTGTTTCTTTATTATCAAATACAACATTATCTTGTATTTCTAATACATATGATCCTTTTTCTAAACTATGTATAGTTCTAGATGGTATCCTTATCCCACTATATTTTTTTAATTCATTCCAATTATTCCCATCAAAATAAGTTGTTTTTTCACTTAAAGCAAACCAACATTCAATTTTTAATGGATGAAATTGAATTGAAGTTCGGCCAATGTCGTTTGATAATACTTTAATTAATAATGTCGTAAAGGGATAATATATTTTTTCAGTCCCCCAAGCTAAGTTATCAATAAAAAATGGCACTTCAAAACACTTATTTTCATTGTACAATTTTAAGATACAATCTATATTATCCAATGTTGTTTTATTATACTTATTCAAATATTTGCCAAAATAACTAGTATAAATACTTGCATTAAATTTTTTTGTTATATTAATACTATTTATTTCGTCATTCATATTAAACTTCTACCTCCATCTATCGTAAATATACTTCCAGTTGCAAATTCTGATAATTCTGAAACAATAATATTAATATATTTCGCAATATCGTCAGCTGTAGTAATTTTTTTCATAGGTATTTTTTCAAGTGCAACTTTTTCTGTATTTTTATCTAATTCATAAATATAATTCATTGAAGTATATGTAGCACCTATTGCAAGTGCATTAACTGTAATTTTACGATTGGATAATTCTAATGCAAAACCTTTTGTCATTAAAGCAATACCTGCTTTAGAAACATCATAATTTAGTCTTTCAGGTCGAGGCTTATTATAATGAGAAGATATAATATTTAATATTGTAGAATTATTTTTCATTTTTTTAGCAACAAGTTGAGAAATAATAAAAGTCCCATTCAAATTAACATCTATAACATTTTTCCAGTCATCAATGGGTATTTCTAATAATTTATTGGTAGTTTGAATTGCGGCATTATTAATTAAAATATCTATATTTTTATATTTTACAAATAATTCATCTATAATTTCTTTAATTTTTTTATAGTCTGTTATATTCTCATTATAAACATCTATATTATGATTAAATATTTTTTTACAAGCTTCTGTATCATTATCTATAATAATAACTTTATTATTTAATGATAATAATTTTGCAGTTGCTAATCCTATACCTTTAGCTCCACCAGTAATTAATATAATTTTTTGTTTCATAAATATCACTCATCCTTTCAAATATTTAAAATTTAATTAAAAAAACAGGAAATATAAGTAATCAAATTTTTACCCATATTTCCTAGTGTTGTAATATTAAAATCAATGCAACTATGGGCAATAACCCAAAACTTGGCTTACATATTATATTGTTTTTTCAATAATGTCAATATATTTAAAACATTTTGTCGATTATCGTGAATTTTCATTTGAAAAAACGGCAATAAATCTGAAAAAGAAAAAATTCCATTAAAAAACGGAATTTAATCTAAAAATTTACGCATTTTGTCGATTATCGTAACAATTTAATATTTTTTATGCCAAAAAGAAATTTACATATATTAAAAACCCTAATACCATAATACTTATTACTATACCATTAATTCTTAAGTTTACATTTTCTCTATATTTTAATCCTACAACCATTGATGAAAGTATTCCTCCAACTAATCCCCCAATATGAGCAAAATTATCAATTCCAGTTGATGCAAAACCAATTAAAAGATTTATGATAATAATTGGTAACATTTGTCTAATTATAGTATTACCTAAATATACTCTATAATTATAACCAAAATATAACATTGCTCCAAATAGTCCAAAAATAGCACCACTTGCTCCGATACTAGGAACATTACCATTAAACATAATTGACAATAAACTAGATATTACAATACTGAAAAAATAAATAAATAAATATTTTATTTTTCCATAAAAACTTTCAACTTGACTTCCTATAATATACAAAGCATACATATTAAATAAAATATGAAATAACTCTATATGAACAAATGCACCAGTAAAAATACGATAAATATCTCCGTGAACGATACTTGGCCCATGCGTTGAAAATAAGTTTATAAGTAAATCTGTTTTATCAAATAATACACCATATAAAAACACTAAAACATTTATAGCTATTAAAATATATGTTATATAAGGAGTTTTTGGCTTAAAAATACTTTCTGCTTTTTCACTTTCTTCTTGATTTTTCTTAGCTATGTCAGATGTTATTTTCATAAATAATTCCATTCCATCTTCATTAAAAACTAATTTATTTTTTATATCTGTAAAATAATTCTTAAATACTTCATATTTACTAATATCTTTTTCATTAGTTAAATTAACACATGTAATTGTATTATTTTTATTAGTATCTAAATTAACATTATCTCCTAAATCAACATAAATACTTAAAACATTCATATTTAAATTTAGAGTTTTCTTTTTAATATTACTAACTATTTTTTGTGTTTTAAATAAATCAAAATCTAATTGTTCGTTATTATGAATGTAATTTGACACAATACGGACTATTTTATATTCATTATCCATATTTTCTAACCATATTTCATCTTGTGCTCCATGAAGAACAACTGGATTATAATTTTTTTCTGTTATAAAATAATGTAATAATTTCATTACCATTTCATCTTTAACATTAATTTCAATTGTCATACTTTCACCACCTTTTTTAATTATTATACTATAAAATTATTTTTTTGCATTATATTTTTCTAAAAATTCACTTTTATATTCTAAAAATCTATCATCTTTTATTGCTAGTCTTATTTCTTCCATCATTTTTGTTAAAAATCTTATATTATGAATAGATAAAAGTCTTTGACCGAAAGTTTCATCTACTGTAATTAAATGTCTAATGTATGCTTTAGTATAATTTTTACAAGCATAACAATCACATGATATTTCAATTGGGGTAAAATCTTCTTTAAATTTAGCATTTTTTAAATTAATTTTACCAGTTCTTGTAAAAGCATTGGCGTGTCTTGCTATTCTTGTAGGTAAAACACAATCAAATAAGTCAACACCACGCATAACTCCTTCGAGTAAATCAACTGGTTCTCCTACTCCCATTAAATATCTAAGTTTATTTTCAGGTAAATAATTTATACAATTATCTATCATTTCATACATTGTTTTTTTATCTTCGCCAACACTTGTACCACCAATTGAATAACCATCAAAATCCATTTCTACAGTTTTTTCAGCACTGTATTTTCTTAAATCTTTAAATTCTCCACCTTGAACAATTCCAAATAGCATTTGATCAGGATTACTATGTTTTTCTTTTCCTCTTTTTGCCCATCTAATAGTTCTTTCAACACTTTGTTTCATATAATCATATGTACAAGGATAATATGGACATTCGTCAAACGACATAATTATATCTGCTCCAAGTTTATTTTGTATTTCAATACTTTTTTCAGGAGTTAAAAATAATTTGCTTCCATCAATATGACTTTTAAAAGTTACCCCTTCTTCTTTTATATCTTTTGGTTTAGCTAAACTAAATACTTGAAATCCACCTGAATCTGTAAGCATTGGCCTATTGTAATTCATAAATTTATGAAGACCACCTGCTTTATGTACAATATCTTCACCTGGTTTTAACCATAAATGATATGTATTAGCAAGAACTATTCCCGTATTACAATCATATAACTCTTCAGGGGATAATGTTTTCACTGTTGCTCTTGTTCCAACAGGCATAAACATTGGTGTTTCAAACTCTCCATATTTACTTTTTATTATTCCGTATCTTGCATCATTATTTTTATGTAATAAATTAAATTCCATTTTGCTCATTATTAAAATCTCCTATCATCATTGAATCTCCAAAAGAGAAAAATCTATATTTCCTATTTACTGCTTCTTTATAAGCATTAAGTATTATTTCACGACTTGCAAAAGCACTTACAAGCATTACTAAAGTTGACTTTGGTAAATGAAAATTAGTAATTTGAACATCAACTGCTTTAAATTTGTATCCTGGGTATATAAATATATCTGTATTACCAAAACATTTTTTAAATGTGTTATATTTAGTCATAACCGTTTCAAGAGTTCTTGTTGATGTTGTACCTACACTTATTATTCTTTTACCATTTTTCTTTGTTTCATTTAAAATATTAGCTACTTCTTCGCTCATTTCATAATATTCACTATGCATATGATGTTCTTTTATATTTGTAACACTAACAGGTCTAAATGTTCCAAGTCCAACATGAAGTGTTATAAAAACAACATTAACATGTTTTTTTCTTATTTCGTCAAGTAATTCTTTTGTAAAATGAAGTCCTGCCGTTGGCGCAGCAGCACTACCTAAGTTTTTGGCATAAACAGTTTGATATCTGTTTTGATCTTTTAATTCTTCATGAATATAAGGTGGAAGGGGCATTGTTCCAAGTTTGTCTAATAATTCAACAAGTATGCCTTCATAAATAAGTTTAAAATGCCTTATTCCCTCATCAAAAACTTCTACACATTTTGCTTTTAATAAACCATTTCCAAATGATACAATCGTACCTTCTTTTATTCTTTTCGCAGGTTTTGTTAAACATTCCCATGTATCATTTCCTAAATCTTTTAAAAGTAGCACTTCAATAACAGCTTTGGTAGTTTCTTTTTCTCCAATTAATCTTGCTGGTAATACCTTTGTATCATTTAAAACAAGTGTATCTCCAGCATTAAAATATGAAACAATATTTTTAAAAGTTTCATGTTTTATTTTTCCTGTATTTTTATCAACAATCATTAAACGAGATGATGATCTATTTTTTAAAGGAGTCTGTGCAATTAACTCTTCTGGTAAATCATAATTAAATTCTTCTATATCCATATTACTTAAAAAAACTACTAAAAGTAGTCTCCTTTCCTTAACAACTTTCTGTGACAAATTATATCATATTTTATTTATATCTTCAAGAAAATTTAAAACATTCCAAATAAAAGATTAGAGCAAACCCTCTAATCAACTTTTTTAACTGCCATTTATATATAGGCTGGCTTCACCTGCTTTTTTGTTATTACTTATTATTTAACAATAACTAATTTCTACCAAAATAATTATATGCCTTTTCAGTAGCAATTCTACCTCTATTAGTTCTTTTTAAAAGACCTATTTGAATCAAATATGGTTCATTCATATCTTCAATTGTACTTGTTTCTTCTCCTAAAGATGTAGCAAGTGTTTCAATACCAACTGGTCCACCATTAAACTTATCTATAATAGTTAAAATAAGTTCTTTATCTGTTTCATCAAGGCCAATTTTATCTATTTTTAAACGATCTAATGCTTTATTTGTTATATCAATATCTATATGATCTTTATTTTCCACTAAAGCAAAATCTCTTACTCTTCTAAATAATTTATTAGCAATTCTTGGAGTACCACGACTTCTTCTTGCTATTTCAACTGCTGCATCATCATCTATTTCAAAATTAAGCACATTACTTGTTCTTTTAACAATTAATGTTAATTCTTCTTCCGTATAATACTGAAGTTTATTTACAATTCCAAATCTATCCCTTAAAGGATTAGTTATATCACCTGCTCTTGTTGTTGCTCCAACTAAAGTAAACGGTGGTAAATCTATTTTAATATTTCTTGTTTGTCCTTCACTACCAATTACAATATCTAATGTAAAATCTTCCATTGCAGGATAAAGAATTTCTTCAATAAATCTTGGCATACGATGTATTTCATCAATAAATAAAACATCACCTGGTTCTAAGCTTGATAAAATAGCAGCTAAATCTCCACTTTTTTCGATTGATGGCCCACTTGCTGTTTTTATATTAACACCAAGTTCATTAGCAATTATATAAGCCATTGTTGTTTTTCCAAGTCCAGGAGGACCATATAATAAAACATGATCCAAACTTTCGCCACGCATTTTAGCAGCCTCAATAAATATTTTCATATTTTCTTTTACTTCTGTTTGTCCAATATATTCATCTATTTTAGATGGTCTTATATTTTTTATATCAACTTCTTTTTCTTCAATCATCTCATTCATAAGAAATCCCCCTATTTAAGTAATAATTTTAACGCTTCTTTTACTTGAAGTTCAATTGGTAATGTACTGTCAACCTTATTTATAATGTTTTTATAATCTTTATCCTTATAACCAAGACCTTTTAATACTTCTTGTAATTCTTCATAATTACTATCTTGAACTTCTATTCCATCAATCTTAATCTTACCTTTTAAATCAAGAATTATTTGTCTAGCAGCTTTTTCTCCTATTTTAGGAAATTTTTTCAAGTATAATATATTTTCCCTTTCAATTGCATCAACTATTCCATTTATACTACCAGTTGCTAAAATAGGAAGCGCCATTTTAGGCCCTATTCCTTTTACACTAATAAGTTTTAAAAACAAATCCTTTTCTTCAAGAGTCTTAAATCCATATAAACTATTTTCATCTTCTCTTATTTGTTGATAAATAAAAACCTTATATTCTTTATTTAATTCAAATGAATAAGGATTAGCAACATTTATCAAATATCCTATATTATCCTTATCTAATACAATATAACTTCCATATTGTTCTACTACTGTTCCTTTTATATAAAAATACATACATTTCAACTCCTAACTTAATTATATAACATTTATTATTTTTAATCTATAGCTAAGTTTTTCTTACAACTCAATACTATCACACTAAACAAATGTTTGTCAATAAAATTATAAAAAAATTGTTACTATTATAATAACAATCTTTTAAACTTTATTTAGCAAATGGATCAGTTATATTTTCATTTGAAATAACAAAACCAGTTGTATTTCTACCTAAATGTTTAACATTATTATTTTCATCTTTAAACATTATTTCTGTAGAAATACTTGTATAACCTCCTACTTGATACATAAGAGTTTTTACATTTGATGCTACTTTTGTCATATTAATATTTGTTACAAGTTTCATTTCACCATCAACTATTTCACCATAAGCAAATTGTTTATTTGATGAAGAATAATAAAGATTACCCTTATCATCTAATACTGCAAATGTATAATAAGCTGCACCTACTTTTACAGAAACTTCAACAGGTGTACCTTCAATATCTGTAACTGGTATTTCATTATTGTCATATCCTAAATATACTTTTTTATCCTTTATGTATAATTTATTTGTTTCATTTGAAATAGAAATAGCATTACTATAATCTGTTTTTACATTAATAACATTTCCATTTGAATCCTTTTCTTCTTTACTATCAAGTAAAACACCAACAACACCATCATTTGGATAATAAGATAATTTTACTTCATCTTTTGTATCATTATCTTTATTAGGTTCATTAACCTCTTTTTTGTTTAATAATTCATATCCTAAAAATACCAAACAACATAAAATAATTCCAATCAAAATCCCCACAACAGTTTTTTTCATAACAATTCCTCCTAATTAAATAATATTAACTTTATAAGGTTATTATATAATATATCCCTCCATGTCAATAATTTTATTATCATTTTTTAACAATAGTCATATCTTTACATTTTTTATTATTTTATATATTCCTAAAGAATCTTTTATACATCTATAATGTGATGTTTCATTCTTTTTAGTTTCATATATTGTAGCAATAGGTATTTCTTTTATATTAATATTGTTCTTTAAAAAATATAATAAAATATTTATTTCATACTCATACCTACTACCTTCAAGATTAACAATATCTTTTATATATCTATATGGAATTAATCTTAATCCTGATTGTGTATCTTTTATATATTTTTTAGTTTTATTGTACACAATTAAAGATGTTAACCTATTACCAAACCTAGAACTAAAAGGAACATGTTTTAAATTAAAATCTCTTGTTCCTATTATTAATGAAAAGTTATCATCTAATAAAGAAAGTTTTATTATATCATTACTACTATGCTGTCCATCAGCATCAGCAAAAATAACACTTTCATCTTTAAAATTATTTAAAACATAATTAAGTCCTGTTTTCATAGCAATTCCTTTTCCTAAATTAATATCATGTTTAAGAATTATAACATCATCTTTAATTTTATTAAAAACTTCATCACTACTACTTCCATCATTAACTACAATTAATTTTAAGTTTTTCTCTTTTTTTAAAGACTTTACTAAATCTTCTAATCTATAATCTGGCTCATATGCCGGAATTATTACTATCATAAAAACTCCTATCCCATAATCTTTTTTATTTCTTCAACTATTTTTTTATCATCTATCTTTTCTAATAATTGTTCTAGCTTTTTATCCTTTTCATACAAATGTAAAATACTTTCATAATGTAGTAATTTTTCTTCAATAACTTTTAATTGCTTATGAACACCATTTCTTGAAATATTTAAATTTTCCTTAATTTCTCCCAAAGACAAATCATCAAAATAATAAGATGAAAAATATTTTTGTTGGTTTTCTGTTAATAATTTACCATAATAATCAAATAAAATTGTTAAATAAACTTCTTTTTCCATATTACATCATATCCTTAAATAATCCATATATATATTTTTCTATATCAAATGTTATTAAATCTTCTTCTTTTTCTCCAAGTCCTACATATTTAACAGGTAATCCTACTTCTTGTTTTATTGCAAGAACTATTCCCCCTTTAGCAGTTCCATCAAGTTTTGTTAAAACTATACCAGTTATTTTAATAAGTTTACTAAATTCTTTAGCTTGACTAATACCATTTTGACCTGTTGTAGCATCAATTACTAAAAGTGTTTCATGTGGAGCATCACTAATAAATGAAGAAATAACCCTGTTAATTTTTTCTAATTCATTCATTAAGTTAACCTTATTTTGAAGACGACCTGCTGTATCTATAAAAACAACATCAACATCTTCATCAATAGCCATTTTTAACCCATCATAAACAACACTTGCAGGATCACTATTTTCTTTACCATAAAATTTACTACCTATTTTATCTGCCCATAACTTTAATTGCTCGTAAGCACCTGCTCTAAATGTATCACCTGCGATTAAAAGTGTTTTTTTACCTTCCTTATTTAATTTAGAAGCAAGTTTAGCAATCGTAGTAGTTTTACCTACACCATTTACTCCTACAAAAAGAATAACTGTAGGTTTTTTACTAGCATAATTTATTTTACTTGATATAACTTCACCATTAACATAAATAATAAATAATTCATCAACAATTATCTCTTTTAAATAAGAAGTAGATGTAATATTTTCATGTTTAATTCTTTGTCTTAATCTATCCATAAATTCCATAACTGTATTAACCCCAATATCAGCCATGATAAGTATTTCTTCTAGTTCATCTAAATATTCTTCAGTTACTTTACTATATTTATTTGTTAAATTAACTAATTTAGACACAAAATTTTCTCTTGACTTAGTTAATCCTTGATTATATATTTTTATTTCATTTGAAGAAACATCATTTATTTCTTCTTTTTCATTCTTTCTAAATGTATTTTTTATTTTGTCAAATATTCCCATATAAACTCATCCTTTCATATATAAGTATATCATAGATTTAAAAAAGAAAAAATTATATTTTATAAATTACCTTTATAAACGTGAATTTTAAATGAAAATTCACGATAAATTAATATATTCAAAGTTTTTCTTTCATAAAAGAAATATATATTATATAATTATAATGTGAGGTGTAATATGAAACATATAGGAACAGTAGTAAGGGGTATTAAAACTCCTATTATAAGTAAGGATATGAATTTAAAAGAAGTTGTTGTAAATTCTTTAATTGATGCAAGTAATGAAGGCAATTTTACATTTAATGATAAGGATGTTGTTGCTATAACTGAATCAGTGGTAGCAAGATGTGAACATAATTATGTTAATATGGATGATATTTGTTATGATATTAAAAAAAAATACAAAACAAACCATATAGGACTTGTCTTACCTACCCCTGTTAGTAGAAATAGATTTTCTTTAATTCTTAAAGGAATTGCAAGAGCTATGGATAAGATAACAATGTTATTAAGTTATCCTGATGATGAAGTCGGAAATTGTTTATTTGATCCAAATTTAATTTATGAAAATAAATTAAACCCTTTTAGTGATGTTTTAAATGAAAAAGAATACAGATTTTACTTTAAAGATTCAACCCATATATTTACAGGTGTTGATTATATAAAATATTTTAGAGATGTATGTGAAAGTGAAAATTGTGAAATTGAATATGTATTTACAACTAATCCTCTTGAAATACTAAATTATACAAAAGATGTTTTAGTTTGTAATATTCATAATAGAAAAAGAACAAAGGAAATATTAAAAGAACATGGAGCATTAACAATCTATGGTACAGATGATATTTTAACAGAAAGTGTAAATGGAAGTGGTTTTAATCCTAAATATGGTTTATTAGGTTCTAATATGGCTACAGATGATACTTTAAAATTATTCCCTAAAGATGGAGAAAAACTTGTTTATGAAATACAAAAAATGTTAAAAGAAAAGACAAATAAAAATATTGAAGTTATGGTTTATGGTGATGGCGCTTTTAAAGATCCTGTTGGTAAGATATGGGAACTTGCTGACCCTGTTGTTTCTCCTTTTTATACAAAAGGTTTAGAAGGAACACCAAATGAATTAAAACTTAAATATTTAGCTGATAATAAATATAGTTCATTAAATGGTGAAGAACTAAACAATGCTTTAACTGAAGAAATTAAAAATAAAAATAAAAATTTAGTAGGAGAAAACGTATCTTTAGGTACTACTCCAAGAAGATATACTGACCTTCTTGGGTCTTTAGCAGATTTAACATCAGGTTCAGGAGATAAAGGTACACCAGTTGTTCTTATTCAACACTATTTTGATAATTATTCTGACTAATTTTAGATATATAAAAGAGTTTTTAAAAGCTCTTTTATTTGATTTTAAATAAAAAACACCATTTTATACAAGAAAATATCATGTTTTATTTGACAAATTCATATAATTTGTTATAATTATTACTGCATAGACAAAAGAAACAGCATTTATTTATAAACTTGTAATGTGTTTTTTAAATTATTAGTAACTTTGCTGTTAAGCGAAAATATTAAAGAAAAACTCCCTATAAGTTATATGAATAACATTTCGATTGTTATGTAATAAATCGAAAGGAGAAAAATTTATGTCAAGATATACAGGTTCTAGTTACAAACAAGCTCGTCGTACTAATTTTTCATTACTTGAAAATGGTAAAGAACTTGCACGTCGTCCTTATGGACCAGGTCAACATGGAAATGATCGTAAAAAAAGACAATCTACATATGGTGAACAATTAAAAGAAAAAAATAAAGTTCGTTTTATGTATGGTCTTAACGAAAGACAATTCCATAAAACTTTCGTTGAAGCTGGTAAATTATCTGGTGTTCATGGTACAAACTTCTTAGTTTTACTTGAATCAAGACTTGATAATTTAGTTTATCGTTTAGGATTTGCTCCAACAAGACGTGCTGCAAGACAACTTGTTAATCATGGTCATATTACTGTTAATGGTAATAAAGTAGATATTCCTTCTTACAGAGTTAAAGTTGGATCTACTATTGCTATTAAAGAAAGTGATAAAGATTTAAAAGTTGTTAAAGATTCATTAGAAAAAGTTTTAAAAAGAGTTGAATATGTAACATTTAACGATAAAGATCTTTCTGGTGTTTATGTTAGAACTCCTGATAGAAGTGAACTTAACCCAGAAATTAATGAAGCATTAATCGTTGAATTCTATAACAGATAATAAAAATAAAAAAATCACAATTTCAAATTGTGGTTTTTTTATTATCTAATACATTTTTATTACTTCTAATTTCTTTTCATTATCTTTATTATGAATCATAACAACTGTAACTTCTTTGGGATAACCTAAATCTTTTTCATAAGAAACAGTAACAACAGCTTTATATGCTTTAGAATCACTAACATCTTTATATTTATATGTAGTTGTATTTATACTTTTAATATCTACTGATTTTACAATAGGTAATACTTGAGTACGATCATTATATACATTAAGTTCAATATACTTATATACTGTTTCACTAGCTTCAAGGATAAAATTACTTTTATACTCTTCTTTTATAAATTGAACACCACCGATATCATTTTTAGATACTTTATTATCCAAATTATAAAAGTCTGCTACTAACATTTTAGCAATAAGTGAAGCATATTTTTCTTCATCTACTTCTTCTTTATTTAATGTTTTCTTTAATTCATTAAACATTTCTTTATCTAGTTTTGTAGCATCTTTTTCTAATGAATATCCATAATCATCAAGTTTATCAACTATTTCAGGTTTAACTACTTCTTTTCCTTTATCAAAAAATCTTTTATAACCTAATATACCCACTCCTACTAATATAATTACTACTGCTACGATAAATACAATTCTAAATAATCTTTTAGCACCTTTTTTTACTTTCATTCTTTTTCAAACCTCTCTTCCGACAATTCCTTTCTAAAATAATTATACACTATTATGTCATTTGATACATCTAAAATTTCTTTTGCATATTCTTTACAATTTTCAATATAGTTTTCTTCAATTGGAACATCTTTTAATAATTTATATTCATTTTTAAGTTCACTATAGTAAACTTTATCTGTAACAAAGTTTCCGTTTGGAAATACTACAATATTATTTTCTTTATTAAGCAAATCATTTCCTAAAGAATATTTATTATGAATACCAAGTAAATTCATAATTGTAGGTCCTACATCAACCATACCACCTACTGTAGTTATTTCACCACTTAAACTTGTTTTAAACTTTTCATCATTTGACCATATAATAAATGGTACTTTTTTATTTAATTCATAAAAATAATAATCTATATTAATGTAGGTTTCATCTGAAGAACTTTTAACATCATTAGTTCTATAATCATAATTATAAAATCTATCCCACTCACTTTTAGATATTCTAGCATCATGATCGCCATATATTACAATAACTGTATCATCAAGCATATTTTCTTTTTCTAACTCTTCAATTAAAAGACCAATCTGTTCATCAGCATAATGAACTGATTTAAAATAATTACCAAGTTTAGTATTTTCCATATAGTCATATTTCACACCATCAACAGTCATACTAACATCATAATAACCATATTTATCAGTATCTTCAAATGGTGTATGATTACTTAAGGTAATTAAAGTTGCATAAAACTTTCCTTTTTCTTCTTTTAACTGTTTTAATTTTTGAACTGACTGAAGAACAAATGACCTATCAGAAAGTCCAAACCCTATTGTTTCATCTATTTCATAGGAATCTCTATCATAAAAATAATCATAACCAAGCTTAGTATACATTTTATTTCTATTCCAAAAGTTTCCTACATTAGCATGCATACTTACAGTTGTATAACCTTCTTCTTTTAAAAGATTATACATACTTACATACTCTCTATCAGCATAATTTATAAATACCGTTCCAACCTTACTTGGAAGAAGTCCCGTTGCTACGCTGAATTCAGTATCACTACTTGTTCCCCCACTTACTTGCGAATAAAAATTACTAAAATATACTCCATCTTTGGCAAGCTTATTTAAATTAGGAGTTACATCTATTCCATTAAAACTAATATCCATATTAACTTGTTGCATACTTTCAGCATGAATAGCTATAACATTTTTACCTTCAAAAAACTTTGTATATTCATTATAATAATTATTATCCTTTTTATTATCATAATAATCATTTATTTCTTTTCTAGCTTTATCGCTTCCAAATAAACTAGCCATTGAAGGTTCAATACATTTTAAAACATCACTAATTTGATATGTATAAATACCAAAACTATTAACAATATACTCCCTATTCCATTGCATTACAAGTCTTGCATACGAAACATATTCTAAACTACAAACAGAAACAATAAGTGCTATTAAAGCCCATTTTAAAGTAAATTTAAAACTTTCCTTACCATATTTTTCTTTAACATTACCATTTTTTTTCTTATTTACAATATATAAACATATTGGTAACCAAATAAAGATAAAATATTCTAATCTTAATAAATTACCTACAACATCAGCATCTCCTGTTTCTGTGTTTGTAAAAGCAAATGATAGAAATGTAACAGAAATAAAACTACTATAATAACTATAATATATCGAATTTGCTATACAAATAATCGTAGATATAATAGAAAGAATAAATAAATATTTAAATCTATTTTTTTCTTTTATTAAAAAATATACGCTAGCAAAAAGTAAAGTAACAAATAAGTCTACTGCAAAAGGTGCAATTCTATAAAATTTTCCTACAGTAAATGCTCTTAAAAGTATATCATTTAATAAGGTACCAACAATAAAAATGAATAATAAAGGATTATCTTTAATTATTTTCTTAGTTTGTTTTAAAAATTTAATTATACTTTCCTTAAACTTTTTTATTTTTGTTTTCATTTTTTCACTTCCAACTATTTTTTATAATAAGCATTAATATTTATAGCCATTCCCATTACAAAAAGATATGCAAGTAAATATATCCAAAGAAGTAATATAAGAATGTTAGCAAAATTACCATATAATAAAGTATAATTTGCTATTTTTGTTATGTAAAAGCTAAAAATCGAAGTTGCAATAATCCAAGTAATACTACAAAATAAGGCACCCTTTGTTGCTTTTTTTGTTTCTATCTTAGAATTAGGAGCAATTGTATATAATGCTTTTACACTTATATATATAAATATAAATGATATTAAAAATTTAATTATATCATACACAAATTTATACTTAGAAAACATAAATGATGAATTAAATAAATCAAGTATAAATTTTATTATTGTTTCTCCAAATATTGGTATTATTATCATAAAGATAAATAATATAATCATAAATATTGTCATTACAAATGATTTTATATATAAATCAATCGTACTAGGTTGTTCTAATTTATATAATTCATTTGACGCAATACAAATTGATCTTGGTCCATTTGACGCTAAAACTAAGTAACAAACAAGTAAAAACGTAAATGGTACATTAGAAATATTTATATTTACAAGAGGCAATATCAGTTTTGATAAAGCCTCAGGTAAAGTTTTAGATATTGTTTCTATTAAATTGAAATCAATAGTCAAACGAGAAACAAGAAGAAATACTAACATAATAATAGGTATTATTGACATAAGAAAGTAAAAAGCAAGTTGACCTGGTAAAATACGAAGTTCTGGTGTTTTTAATACTTCCATAAATCTTTTTAATATTTTCTTCATTTTTTATGTTTCTCCTTTTATTTATAGTTTTCCTTATCTTTTCGCATTTCAATAGTTGCTTCATTTATTGCATCATCAATTGTTTTTATTTCATCTTCAATCATACTATAACCTATCGCAGCTCCAAAATTATAAGGTAATTTTTCAAATTCTTTAGATAACTTAGATATATAAGTAGATATTTGACTCTTACTATAACCAATTAAATATATTAAGAATTCATTTCCATCAGTTCTTATAATTTCACTTTTTTCTAGTTGAGTATTAATTAATATAGCACCAGCCTTTTTAATTAAATTATTTCCTTCTTCATGTCCGTAATTATCATTAACATATTTTAAATTATTTAAATCTATCATTATAATAGTTCTTGGATATACTTTAGTATCATCCCATTTTTCAATATTAGCATTTAAATAATTTCTATTTTTTAAATTAGTTAACATATCATTATATTTTAAGAATTCTTCTTTTCTTGTTATCTTTAACTTTCTTGTTCCTTTTAAAACCACTATACTAAATAAACTTATTATAATTGGAACAAGTATAATAGCAAGTATTATTATATATAATCCTCTTAAATTACTATCATCTGTTGTTGTTACAATAACATTACTTAAACCAATATTTTTATATTCTTTATTATCTGTATTATTTAAAATAAAGTTAAATAAATTACATAATACTTCATCATTATTTTTTATAACAAAGTGATAATTTCCTTCAAAAGAATCACTAAATAAATATTTATAGTTTTTAAGCTCATTTTCTTTTAAATATAAATAATCATTTTCATCTAAAACCATTATTCCATCTGGATCTATATTAGATGTATATGATTTTATTTCTTTAATACTAGCATTTATATTATTTTTAATATACTCATATAATAAATCATCACTTTTTAAATATAATTTATTATTTATCAAACCATTTTTATTATCAATATTTTTATAATTCTTACTAATAGCAACAAATCTTTCAATAAAAGGACTTGATGTTTTCTTATAAGCGTCATTTTCATAATTAAAATTAACAAAAGCAATATCAACTTTATTGTTACTTATCGCATCTTTTAAAGCTTGTTTATCTTTATATTCAACAAACTCAATATCCATATTTGTCATATTTATTAAAGTATTAATATATTCACCACTTATACCATATAAGTCTTTATTTCTAACAAAGTTATATGCTAAATCTTTAACATAACCATATTTATACACTTTACTAGTTAAAGTTGATTTTTCAAGTGATGTTATATTTCCACTTTCTTCATAATAAGTCATTAAAGATGATTCCAAATCTTTTCTATATCTATCATTTAACCATATTTCTAATAATTTACTAACAATAGTATTTAATTTTTCATCATTACCCATTCTTAAAACTATTTTATTAGATAAATTATTTAAATAATAATTAATGTAAGTATCACTTGTTTTAACAATTGAATCAAAGTTAGCATATCTAGGAACAATTATATAATTAATACTTCCTTGTTTTAACATTGAAATAAGTGCATCATAATTAGCTCCTGTTTTGATAGTTACTCTTGATTCTTTAAAATATGAACTAACAACATCATTATCATTAGATAAAACCCCAACAATTGTATTATTTAAGAACTTTTCATCATTATAAGATGAAGAAGTTTTGCCTATTACAACATAAGCATCTTCTAAAATTAACATATCGTTTTCTTTAATTGTAGCATTATTCTTTAATGTTGCAATTGACAAAATATTTTCATTTTTTTCTTCATAATTAGGATAATCATATGATATTTTATTAAACTTTAAAGATGTTGTTCTTTCTAAATAATCAAGTAAATTAAAGATAACACCCTTACCATTATTAGATATTATCCCCAAATTATTAGGAACTTCGATATCAATTAATGTTTCTTTATTATTTTCAATCCATTGTTTTTCAAGAATTGTTAAACTATTTTCTTCATCTTCACTTGTTAAAAAATAATATATTCCAAGTCCAACGATAAGTAAGACAAAAAGAACAACTAGTAATCTTACTATTTTTTTAGGACTTTTTTTCTTAGTTTTTTTCATGTATTACTCCTTATTAGTACTTTCTTTTCCAATAGAATATGTAAAATCACTAGCAGTTTTATTCTTATATCCTATTATAGAGTTTTCTTTATAATCTTCTTTTTCACTTTTTACAAATAATTGATAATCAAAATAATTTATTTGTTCTTTAGTAGAATTATCTAAAATTATTTTGGCAAACTTACTTGCATCTTCTTTTTTAGGCTTCTCACTAACAGTAACAATAACATTAATTATTTTACCATTTTCATTAATTTCAGCATTAACAACCTTTTCTTCTTTAATCTTTTCTGCAATTACATTTAAACTATCTTTTGTGTAATTTACTTCTTCAATACCATCTAACCTATTTCCATAAATTGGTGTACCTGTATTTGGAAATAATAATTTGTATAAAAGAAAACCCACGATAATTAAGACAATAAATATTCCAATTGCTAAACAAGAATATTTATTATTTTTTAACATTTTTTTTATATCCATAATCAATCACTCCTTATTTTATGTAATTATTATACATTATTATTAAATAATAATCAATTTACATCCTTTGACAGTAAATCAAGTAACATATCATTAACTATTTTAGGATTAGCACTGCCCTTTGTTTCTTTCATAATCATTCCCATAAGAAATTTTAAAGCATTTTGTTTTCCAGATTTATAATCATTAACTGATGTTTCATTTTCTTCTAATACTTTTTTTATAATTTCTTCTAGTTTACTTGTATCAGACATTAATGATATATTTTTTTCTTTTAATATTTCTTCAACACTTAAATTACTTGTTAATAATTCTTCTAGTATATCTTTAAATATTTTAGAAGATATGCTACCTTTACTTAACATATTTACAATGTTTACAAAGTTTTTATCTAATTTAGTATCATAAATAGACATATTATTTTTATTTAAATAACTTGTTATATCACCAAGTAATATATTACTAGCTATTTTAAAATCAATATCAAAATCTATATATTTATTTAAATAATCAGATAAAGATTTATTAGCGATTAGTTTTTCTATATTAATATCACTTATATTTTTACTTTTATAAATATTTCTTCTTTCATTAGGTAAAAGTTTTATACTTTCTTTAACTTCATTTATATAAGAATCTTCTAAATATAAATATGGAATATCAGGTTCAGGAAAATATCTATAATCATTTCCAACTTCTTTCTTACGCATAAGAATAGTTGAAGATGTTTTAGCATCAAATCTTCTTGTTTCTTCTTCAATTTTTACACCTTTTTCAAGAAGATCTATTTGACGGTTTATTTCATAATCAATCGCTGTTTTAACACTTGAAATTGAACCAATATTTTTAACTTCACACTTTGTTCCAAGTTTATTATCTTTGCTAACTGATACATTAACATCCGCTCTCATTGAACCTTCTTCTATTTTACAGTCACTAACTCCTAAATAAAATAAAGTTTCTTTTAATTCTTCAAGGTACTTAACAGCTTCATCTCCATTTGAAATACATGGTTTTGTTACTATTTCAATTAATGGAACACCTGCTCTATTATAATTTAAAAGCGTTTTATTATTTATATGAATACTTTTACAAGTATCTTCTTCCATATGTATTCTTTCTATTTCTATTTTTTTAACACCATCATTTGTATTTATTAAAACATAACCATCATAACCAATCGGAGTTTTATTTTGTGTTATTTGATAACCTTTTGGTAAATCAGGATAATAATAATTTTTACGATCAAAATGCATTTTTTTATTAATTAAACAATTTAATGCTAAAGATGCCTTTAATGCTTTTTCAACCACTTCACTATTAACTGTAGGTAAAACACCAGGATATGCTAAATCTATTTCATTTATATTAACATTAACACATTCATCGTAACTGTTTTTACTAGGACTAAATATCTTAGTATTTGTTTTAAGTTCAACATGAACTTCAATTCCTATCGTAGGTACATAACTATTTTTCATAAAAACCTCCTGGAATTAAATTTAAATCTAGTTCTTTTTCTATATAACTTGCTAGTTTATATATTGTTTTTTCATCATATTTATTACCAATTATTTGAAGTCCAATTGGTAAATTATTAACAGAAAAACCAATTGGCATACTAAGTGCAGGATTACCTGTCATATTAACAGGATTAGTTAAAATATCATCATAGAAACTCTTTAAAGCATCATTATTATTACTATTTAAATCATAAGCATATGATGTTGTTGTAGGTCCTATCATAAGATCATATGAAGAAAATATATTTTTAAAAGAATTATCAATACTTTTTCTTATTTTTAAAGCTTTTTCATAATACTTTCTAGCATTAACACCACTTAATAAATAAGATCCTACCATTATTCTTCTTTTAACTTCTTCCCCAAAACCTTCACTTCTTGTTTTTGTATAAACTTCTTCCATACAACTAGCATTTAAACTTGAATAACCATATTTTATACCATCAAACCTAGCTAAATTACTACTTAATTCTCCAAGTGCTATTATTTGATATAAACTAACTGAATTTTCTAAATAAGGAAGATCTACAATATCAATAGTTACACCACTTTTTTTTAACATAGAACACACTTCATTAAATTTATTTAATATTTCTTCATTAATTATATCTGATAGATAAAATTTAGGAATAGCTATTTTTAAATCTTTTATGTCTTCTCCAATTAAAGATGTAAAATCTTCATAAGTATCAAAACTTGTTAAATCACGATTATCTTTTCCACTAATAGCATTTAATAAAAGAGCATTTTCATATACATTTCTTGTCATTGGTCCAATTTGATCAAGTGAAGATGAAAAAGCAATTAAACCATATCTTGATACCCTACCATATGTTGGTTTTAAACCTACTATTCCACACATTGAAGAAGGTTGTCTTATACTTCCTCCTGTATCAGTTCCTAAAGCAAATGGTGTAAGTCTTGCACTAACACAAGCTGCAGCACCACCACTTGAACCACCTGGAATACATGTTTTATCCCATGGATTTAAAACATTCCCAAAATAACTTGTTCTGTTAGTAGAACCACATGCAAATTCATCCATATTAAGCTTTCCAATAATAATCATACCTTTTTCTTTAAGCTTAGATATTACAAAAGCATCATATATTGGAACAAAATTTTCTAACATTTTAGAAGCACAAGTTGTTCTTATATTCTTAGTACAAATATTATCTTTAATAGCTATAGGAAGACCAAATAAAAGATTATCAACTTCTTTATTTTCAAGTTCTTTAGCACATTTTAAAGCTTCTTCTTTATTTAATGTAATAAAACAATTTAAATCACTATTTTTTTCAATACGATCAATTGCTTCGTTAACTAAATCAATAGGTAATATTTTCTTTTCTTTTAATAATTTATTTATTTCTGTTATACCTAAATCTAAATAATTATTCATCAAAAACACCCCTTACTTCGATATAATCTTCATATACATCTGGTGCATTAGCTAAAACAGGTTTTTTATCTATTTCATATACATAAGATTTATCCCTTAAACTACAAGGATTATCACAAGGACTAATTAATAATTCATCTGTACTTTCATTAACTAAAAGTATTTTTTCTATTTCATCAAATAAATCCTTTAAATCTTTCCTATACTTTTCTATCTCTTCATCACTAAGTTCTAATCTTGCAAGTTTAGCAACATGTAAAACTTCTTCCTTACTTAACTTATCCATAATTTCCTTCTTTCTAATTACTAAATAATTAAACTCTTAAATATTATACCAAAAAATATACACTTTTTCCATATTTTTATTAAAATAAAAGAACTATGACTAATCATAATTCTTAAATCAAGACACAGTTAAATTAACAAGATCCTCTATAACCCAAGTGTATATGGTGAACTTGAAGTTCCATTTCCTCCGGCGATTTGTACGGAAGATATTAGATATAGGACTGGCCGAACAGCAAACTGGTCGATGCTGACATTGCCGCTGCCGACACGACCGTCCGAAAGGACATTGACCCCATTGAACCTGTCGCTGGCTTCCTGAGGCAATAACCATTCATCTTTTTTAATATTATATAACCAGTTTGTTGTATTACATGCTCTTATATCATATGATGATGAGTTAGAATCATATATTCTTTTATTTTCACAATTACTACTTGCATATCCATAATCACTGGCATACATAAGCGCTAGTTTCCCAGTCCAACTATTTGGATTTGTTCCATAATAATAACTGCTTCCACTTATTTTTCTTTCATATGAATAAAATTGTAATGGTGTATCTACAAGGCCATTATTATAAATTAGGGATTTCCCTCCTAAATAATATTTTGTATTTCCTATCATATTTTTTGATGTACTATCTAAAC
>OLNZ01001036.1_pt1 | contig 22284 bp, 12 predicted proteins | sample 1672981 | NCBI WGS metagenome assembly OLNZ01 (sample SAMEA3136743, study PRJEB25190) | human gut metagenome | biome: human gut; feature: human-associated habitat; material: faeces | place: Austria | collected 2013 | reverse complement strand
CGTATAAATAGGAGTGTTGTGAGAATACTGAGTTGGAACAAAAAAAGTCCCCACGCTGAACGTGAGGACTTATAAAAAAAGACGTTTTTAACCTTAGAAAGCACCAAACAACAAAATTAATAGACTACTCTATGCTATTCGGTGGTGCACGGATAAGCAGACGCATAATTTTATGGCTCGATGAAGAATTTTGGCGGTAACGGGCAGCTCTGTGTAGCAGAAGTTAATTGCCCATGCTTGATATGAAACACATCATCTGACAAAAAGCATTGCGGGTGCATGTCTGCACTATGGTTTACAGTGTAAACAAGGGTTTTGGCACGATCAATGCTCATCTCTGATTTTGAATAACAAATTGCTTCATGAATAGTTGCAGGCAGGATGTAAAAATCGCCGTGAAAGTGGTCATGAATTTGTTCTGCAATACCGGGATAAGCAATAGCAACAAATCCATTAACTTGATCGGTCGTAGACACAACAACCATGTTGTTCTTCGACATTGCATATGCTTCTTCTGATGTAGAAGTGTCAATTTCATCGTTGTATAAAATTTGAGCTGGGTGTCGTATCGGATTATTATGTTCTGCTATTTCTTGTAATTCATTTACGGATACATTCCAATTCTGCAACATTTTATTTGTAATATTTATGTTGCAACGTTGATGCTCTGGTGTTGCCATAAGCTGTGTAATATCCAACTCATAGATGTAGCATAAATCCGTATTTGGGATAAGTTTGTATACTCTATCTCTTAAAAATTCTGCATTTCTTATCGCACTTACAATACGACTGGTTATGTAATCACTTGCTATAATATAGTCACCGAAGTCGGGAAGATGATTTTGGTACAGGTCATTCCCAACAGTTATTTCTATTATGATACGTGTGAGAAGGTCTCTCAGATTTGCGCCTGAAATGTATTCGTTATAATATAGTTCTATTGGCATTGATGGATAAATAGTGTGATGTTCATTTTTAGAAGTGAAAGTCAAAAGTGGTATTGTTGCATCATTTTCTGCTGCTTTATGGACCAATTGGATGTCAATATGGGGTAGCTTTTGTTGCAGAGTCTGCAACACACATGTTGCAAACGTTTCTAAATCCATGTGTCTGTTGTTATTCATAATTTTCTCCTTTTACTTGAAAAATTCTATTAAATCGCACGTATTCTCTTGCTGTCCGTTGCAGGAGACGGACAGATATGAAATACGGGCAGATATCGAGGAGAATAAAGATTTTACTGATAAATCAGGATTTTTTGTATGGAAAGAATTGTAAATGTGATATTTTCATGATATAATGATTTCATGAAAATATGAAAGGCGTGTATAATCATGATTAATACAGAAACTATTAGCTTCATCGGATTTTTAAATAAATTAGCAGAAATGAGCAAACATGGCATTTATCCGTATTCTACTGCAACAAAGAAGCAGAAAGAATGTGCAATTGTATATGATGATAGAATGAAAAAGTATGATCGTGTGGAGGGATATGAAGTTGTAGCAGATGTGATTGATAACACGATTATTTCCACTTATGGTAGTATATACGATAGTGAGAATATAGTTATTAGAGTTACTATGCCTGATGATGAAACAACATGGGTCAGTGTGACATCCAGATGTGACCCTAATTTTGATGTGGTTGTTATGAATGGTTGGTGGAAGACTTGTTAAATTATTCTTGAACCTTTATTATAATCCTGTTATTATGAAATCATGAAAAAATGAAAACAAAAGATTGGTTTGAATAAAAAATGATTTCGTAAAGGAAGGAATATTATAAAATGCCAGAGAATAAAGTTGAATCTTGTCAAACAGAAACTGAAAAGCAGATACAAAAAAATAAAATGATGCCGATACAGTTTTATGTAACAGATAGCGATAAAAAACGGCTGAAAATGTATTGTGCAGCAAATGACATAAAGATGACAGATGTGTTGAATGATATATTGAATGAATTTTTAAAATCTAAAGGATTTTAGTTGTAAGATAAAAGTGCATAAAGAAAGCAGGTCACGAAGATGCGGGTTCGGTTCAAGATACAAAGATTCTTGGTGGAAATTGTGCGGTGGGAAAGCACAATGGAAAAATTTTTACATGCTCCGAATTAGCCACCCAACTACTGACTCTTAAAAAGTAATTGTAGAATAAAAAAGCGGTGACAGAAGTACAAATATTGTATTTCTGCTGCTGCTTTTTTTGTGCCTTACATAAGAGAAAGGAAATGTGGTTATGGCAAACATTAACGAGACAATCTCTGAGGTAGAAAAAATCAATCCTAAATTGGCACAACAGATAAGAAAATATGTGAAAGACCATTCGTATGGTTTGGTTTTTGAACGTAATTTACCGGAAGCTATTCGTCTTTATAAAAAGCAGCCTGCGATAAATGACATTGTGAATGTTCTTGCACCTCGTGGAAAAAAAGAAACAGAAGAAAATTCGGTTCCATGGCGTGTAAAATCTATTACAAATGGTGTTGCTGAACTTGAACATGATGGCGAATCTAAAAATGTTCCAGTAGAAAATATATGTGTTCTTATGAGTTACAAGGACGTTATTTATCCGGGATTAAAAGAAATTGATCGTGTAGAACGTGGATATTCGGATGACCCTTATCATATGGTAATTAATGCTGAAAATTATCACGCATTGGAAGCATTATCATATGCATATACGGGAAAAGTTGACTGTATTTATATTGACCCACCATATAATACTGGTGCAAGAGATTGGAAGTATAACAATGATTATGTTAGTACTGATGATAAGTATCGTCATAGCAAATGGCTTGCCTTTATGGAGAGACGTTTGAAAATTGCAAAGCAGTTGTTAAATCCAAATGATTCTGTATTGATCGTTACAATTAATGAAAAAGAATATTTACGTCTTGGACTGTTGTTGGAACAACTGTTTTCTGAAGCTAGAATTACTATGGTGAGTATAGTAATGAATCCGGGCGGTGTAAAACGTTCAAACGATTTTTCTCGTTCTTGTGAATATGCATATTTTGTAATGATTGGAAATTGTGGTCCAGCTGCATTGCCATTGGGTTTGGGTGATTGGCTTGGAAACGTTAAGCATACAACATTAAAAAATTTACGTTGGCGAGAATTGAGAAGAACGGGTGCTCATAATTTGCGCTCAGATTGTCCTAACTGTTTTTATCCTATTTATGTTGATGAAAAAACAAACAAAATAGTTGAAATTGGAGAACCTTTAAAAAGAGATATTCCATCTTCAAGTGTTAAAATTAAATCTGGATGTAAAGTTCTTTTACCATTGCATACAGATGGACGGGATGGATGTTGGCAAATGGCAGTGGATACTTTACGAAAAATGCTTGAAAAAGGATACGTAAAAATAAGACCTTATAAAAATAGTTTTTCTATAAACTATATATCAAGTGGAGAACAGAAGAAAATAGAAAATGGGGATTATATCGTGACAGGTAGGAATTTAGATGGTTCGATAATTGCTATACCAAAGGAAAATTATTCACCAAATTATATTCCAAGTAATATTTGGAATATATCCTCACATAATGCTGATAGCTATGGTTCAATAGTTAATAATGCAATTATGCCAGATCGAAAATTCCCATTTCCTAAATCTGTTTATGCGGTAGAAGATGCACTTCGTTTTTTTGTTGCCAATAAACCAAATGCTTTAATTATAGATTTTTTTGCTGGTTCTGGAACTACATTAAATGCTACTTGTTTGCTTAATCATCTTGGTGGTCATCGTAGATGTATTTGTGTAACAAATAATGAAGTTGGTGATAAAGAAGAAAAAAAATTTGTTAAACAAGGGTTACGCCCATCGGACCCAGATTGGGAAAAATATGGAATTGCAAATTATATTACATGGGAACGTGTTAAATCATGTATAACAGGTATAGATACAACAGGTAAGCCAATTAAAGGTGATTATAAATTTACAGAAGAATTTCCGATGTCTGATGGATTTAAAGCGAATGCCGTATTCTGCGAATTGACATATGAGTCAGCATGGCCGATTCGCTTAGATAATGCATTTAATGCCATTGCTCCGATTTTATGGATGCAGGCAGGATGTAAAGGCAGAATTATACGTAAGATGGGAAAGAGTTATTCTGTAACACCATATTATGCGGTTCTCTTTGATTATAAATATGCTTCTAAATTCTGTGAAAAAGTAAAAAATACGCCAACGGTGAAAACGGTATTTGTGGTCACTGATGACCAGAGACGGTATTCTAATATGTGTAATCGTCTTCCGGGAATTGCTGTACATAGATTATATGAAACTTTTCTTAAAACGTTTGAGATTTATGGGGAAGGGGGACTGGACTGATGAAATATGAATTAATTGATTTTCAGAAAATTGCAGTAGAAAAACTTTTAAGAAAGATGGAATCTATGTGGCGTAATTATGAGGAAGATGGTTCTTTATCTGCAGTAACATTGACGGCACCAACAGGAGCAGGTAAAACGGTTATTTCGGCTGCGGTAGCAGAAGGCTTGTTTTACGGAAATGATACATATGCAGGTGATGATAGGGCTGTGATTTTATGGTTGTCTGACAGTCCCAGCTTGAATGAACAGACAATGAAAAAATTTGATGCAGCAACAGATTTACTGCATGGTACTGTTTCGATGGAAATTATTAATGCTGATTTTGCCAAAAATCATGCGAAGCTGTTACCGGGACATATTTATTTTTTAAACAGGCAGTTGCTTGGCAAAGGAAAGAAACTGACAAGTGAAGCGGAAGGTGGACGGTCATTTTATGATGTACTGAATGCGACGATTGAAGATGATGACATTCATTTGTTCCTGTTCATTGATGAAGCACATCGAGGTCTTGGTACAGGCAATGATAGAGGGACAAGTGAGAATGCGAATAAAACGATTTACAGCATTCTCATTGATGGACAGGATGGAATCAATAAGCCAATGCCTTGTGTAGTAGGAATTTCTGCTACGCCGGAACGATTTGATAATGCAATGGCTGGTCGTAAGAATCGTGATATGAAGGCAGCAGTTGTTGTGCCTGTACAGGATGTAAAAGAATCTGGTCTTATTAAAGATATGATCGAACTTCGCACACCAAAGAAAGCTGCTGATACAAAGCATCAGGATTTAACGCAGGCATGTGTAAAATTGGCTTTTGCATCAAAATTATGGAAAGAGTATTGTGAAGAAAATAAAATTCCTGTTGTCGTTCCATTGTTAATCGTACAGGTTGAGGATAAAGTGAGCGTTGATACATTAACAGCTCTTTGTTCTCAGATTCACAAAACATTACCTTGGTTGGATATTTCAAATTGCTTTGCCAATGTATTTGGTGAACATGAAGATATTGTTACATCTGTTGGGAATATTCCCTATGTAAAACCAGATGATGTTTCTAAACGTACGGAAATTCGAGTGCTTTTTGCAAAGGATGCAATATCTACAGGATGGGATTGTCCTCGTGCAGAAATTATTTATTCCAGAAGAAAGCGTACAGACCCGACATATATTGCACAGTTGATTGGTCGTATGGTTCGTACACCGTTAGCGAGACGTGTATCCGTAGAAGAATTGAATACAGTATCATGTTATCTTCCGGAGTATGATGCAGCAACAGTGGAACATGTGGTTGAACGGTTGAAAGAAGATAACATAGCTGTTGATGAAAATAATATTATCAAAAATCCGGCAGATGTGGGATTTTTTGGAGAAACGCAGAAAAAAATTGAAAAGAAATTAGCGCAGAAACAGAGTGAATTGAAACAGACTGTTGTTGCCAGTGAAGATACAGAGCATGATTTTGTGGAAAAAGCATGTGATTCAAGTGATGATGTGTATGAAACAACAGTGGAAGATGCAGAACCATTATCAGATACAGAATCCATTATTGATACAGATGACGAATTTGTAGTAAATGCGGATGTTAGTGAGAATGAAGAAGAACTGATTGAAGTTCTTGAAAGAATACCAAAGGTTGACAGTTCCTTAATTAAAGAAAGTTTTGAAGGTATTATTACAAGACAGGTACGACATGATAAAACAAATTACTTCTTAGATTTGTGGGATTGTGTCGATATCATTATGTCTGATATAGATACTGATTTTGATGAAAAATCTGAAATTCAGGAAGATTTTTATAACAATGTTGAAGGTGAAATCAGCAGACATCCGGCTGAATTTAAACGTTCGCTGGGTGATATAAAGAGTACAATGATTAGTGTAAAAAGGATTGACACATTAACAGGTACAGCATTTGAAGATCGTGAAGAATTAGTTGAAAATGATAAAGATAGATTAGATGTTTACTATAAAAATACAGTGAGTGTATTTTCTGGTGCATCCGATTTGGTTAAGTATTACATTAATAAACGTAAAAATGAAAATAATGATTCTGATGAAACACCTGCAATTCGTCGTATTTGTGCGGTTGGTTACTGTATGGAAATTGTACAGGCAATGAAAGAATGGGCTGAGAAGAAGACAAATGATTTGTTAACACGTTATGGTCCGAATAGATGTGTTGTATCAGAAGAAAATAAACCAAAATGGGATAGAATTGAGGGAAATACAAGACCGTATATTGAGCGCAATTTGAGTGTACAGTCAAGTATTACAAGACAGAATAAAGATTATAAGGCATATCCGAAACACATTATCACTGATGAAGAAGGATGGGCATATTTAAACTTAAATGACCTTGAAGAAAAGATTGTGCAGACAGAATTGGCAAAATCATTAACGGTGGCTTGGTACAGAAATCAGTCACGAAATTTTAATGCATCACTTGCAATTCCGTATATGCTGAATAATGTATGGGAAAATATGTATCCTGATTTTATTTTTTTCCAGAAAACAGGTGATGGACGTATTATTCGTACAATTGTAGACCCACATGGTGACTGGCTGGGTGACAGTGTTGCAAAATTAAAAGGCTACGTGATGTATCTGAAAGACCATCCAGATATGTTCGGCTCGGTACTTGCTGTGACTGATGAAAAAGGCGGTAAATACCGTTATCTTGATTTGATGACAAAACAGGTGCAGGATGAAATTGAAAATTTTACTGGAAGTTCTGCAAAGGAATTATTTATGGGTCCGTTAGGAAAAGATTACGTTGTTGGTAAGTAATAAGAATAAAGGTGTGAGCAGATCATGAAACAGATTAAGTTTCAGAGTCTGCTCACATTTTTTTTGCGTATTGTGTATTTAGGGATAAAATCGTGGGAAACAAGATTGTGCATCTGAGTACATAATCGGGGAAAAAGCTACACATTTGGGGACAAAATCGGGGAAAATATTTGCATCTGGGGATATTTTCGGGGAAAAATGCGATAAAAAATAGACCATCGTAATTGATGGTCTATTTTGAGTTCAAGACATCATATGTTACGCTTCATTAAAGCCGTACGTTCGTGGGGAAGACGGTTCTTTCTAATTTCAATACATATTATGTTACGCTTCATTCTTGTTCTTATGCGCTCACTCTTGTATCTGTTCGTTTCAATACATACTATGTTACGCTTCATTCCTCGTAAATACGAGCAATCTTTTTTAATATACTTGTATTTTATCACATAAATCAGCATTTTTCAATACTTTTTACCAACTTTTTGCAATATTTTTTAGCGGAGTTTGAAGATGATTTGTGTAGTATTATCGGAGTTGTTCAAAATTTTTGCCAAATTATAGTATGTATCGTCATCGTTTATTTCTTTTATGTCAGGATGCTTTGTGATAGCTTTTTCGCAGATTTCCGGAGCAAGAGAAAAATTACTAAACGGAACATTAAATTTTTGAGAAATTGTGTATCGCCATTCATTTATCTTATCTTTATTTATTCCAGAATTTTCCAATTCTTTGTTACGCAATAATAGATATTTTAGAATATAATCTTTTATATCATCCGGCTTTATTATGTGACAATCTATAAGTTGTCGAAGTCTTGTAAACAGTTGGCTATATGTTATGTTATCTGTGTTATCACCTGTTTCTGTTTGTCTGAAGAACCACTCCATAGGAACATCTGCATATTTGGAAATTGCATACAGGTCTGTTGCAGTGGGAATGGTGCTGCTTGCATAACTGCACCACTTGGTTACAAGTGCTTCACTACAATTGCAAATCTGTGCAACTTCTCTCTTAGTTCCACGTTTGGAACAAATATCGTTCAAATTTTTCTTTATTACCTCTGTAATTTCTTTATCATTTTTGCGTGTATGTGGCATCTGTATCTTTTTCCTTATCTTTTGTTATTCGTATTTGTACTGTAATATTTCATGCTTATTTATAAGAGTATTATATGAGAAACTTTATTTACATGCAATAACATTTATGTATATTTGTGTATAAAACAATACATTAAAATACAATTTTACATATAGAAAAATCACTGCTTTTGTGGTAAAATAAAAGCGTTGATAAATGCTGATAAATAAGTATATTATGTGCTCAAACGAGAGAGTGAGCGCATAAGAACAAGTCTATAGAACAAATCTTTTGTGCCACTCCATTTGATAGGAGTGTAATTTTTATGTCTAAATTTATTTTCCAAATTATTAAAAACGGGTGACTGCTTATGGCACGACAAAAAACAAATGCAAAAAAAATTGCCGAAGGCAGATGTACGGGTATTGGTGCAAATTATGTTCCGTTCTTTAAAGCAAGTGAAGCAAGGAGCATAGGAACAGCAAGTATGATTCCAGATTTACGAGAAGGTCGCATGATACATACGTTGTCTGCAACGGAAACAGACCTATACTACATGTTACGGTGGGACGATATGGTGGAACATATTCGGGAGCAATATTTGTTGGATACGAATTATGTGAATGAAATACGTCTTGGTCTGGGATTAAAACAGGTTTCTGCAAATTGCTGTTACACGACAGATTTCTTAGTGGATTACAAGGATGGAAGCCAACATGCCTATTCTGTTAAATTTAAACGTGCAGATTTTAATCCAGACAGTGTGCAGTATAAAGGAAAAGATTACAAGTACAAAAAAATGATAGAACGGCAGAATATAGAGAGACTATATTGGCAGACACAAGGAATTGGCTTTTCTATCGTAACAAGCGAGGATATTGACAGGGTTTACGTACAAAATATTGCGTATGCTCTGAGTTTTTATGATCCGCTGATGATACACACAAGAGAACAGAAATTGATGTATTTGCTTGCGCATAAGGTGATTTTAATTGATATGCATAAAGAACGAATTAATCCTAAAAAATTGGCAGAACAGATAGCGGTAGATATTGATGCATTATTTGAAGAAACAGTATGTCAGGAGGGATGAAATGGGAAAACAGCAAATAGAAATCGATATCAGTGTTTCCGTTGGGGACACTTTCAACATTGAAAATGAATTATGCCGGGTAATAGAGACTAATTACGAGTATACCTTTGTAATTAGCTTGGATAAGGTATTCATTGAAAAGTTTGATACGAGATTGTTCTTAAATAGTGTACAGAAAAGAGAATATGTAAAAGAGCCGACAAAGTTGCAAACAAATAATTGCGAATTAAGTGCAGAAGAATCGCAACGGATACAGAGATGGTCAAATATATTTGAACAAATACTTACAGATCAATATCCGGCGTGGTCACGATTGGTTGAACCTCGATATAAAAAACCGTATTTTCAAAAAGGTGCGGAATTTATGCATGTGAGTAAACGACATTTTGCCCGTAAATTTGTAGCTTATTTGAGGTCTGGACGAAACATGTATTCTTTAGTGGATAACAGACATTTTAATAAATTTTCCGAAAAACAGAATGAAGATTTAACAGAAGAAGAGATACAGTTGCAGGAAGCATTGCAGTATTTTAAGAAAACATTGTCTGTAACGGCTGCTCATCATTATTTACTGCAAAATTATTATCGGACAATAGAATGTGTGAACGGTGTATCAAAGTTTGTGTTGCTTCCAAAGGAACAGTGTATTAGTTACAAAAAAGTATACACATATATCAGTAGAAACTTAGGTGGACGCACGATAAAACAGTACATTAACGGGGAAAAAGATTTCAGGAATAATCAACGTTTGCTCACGGGAAATGCAAGAACAGGTCTGACAACAATTGGACAAATTTTCCAGTTGGATGAGTGTGAACTGGCAGTTACGATTGTAAGTGAACAGGATTCCAACAAAATTATTGGGAAACCTATTGTACATTGTGCCTTTGACCCATTTGCGCAAATGATTGTAGCTGTAAGTATTGGATTGAAGAACAATAGTTATTCCGGATTCTGCGACTTAATGATGACCATGTTAGAGCCACATTGTAACCAGACTTTACAGGTAGGTGTAGAATGTACCGATGATATTTTTCCGTCATTGGTTCTGCCAAAAGAAATTAGGGCAGATCACGGAAGCGAATATGAAAGTAAAGCCTTACAGCGGGCTGCGTTGGAGTTGGGGATTAAAACAAGTCTCGTTCCCGTAGCTGCAGGTTCGTATAAAGGCGGTGTAGAAAATGTATTCATGCGTTTACAGCATTTATTAAAAAATACACTGCGAGAGGATGGCTATATTTTGGAAGAAAATGGCGGTGGAAAGAATGCGAGAACAAATGCATGTTTAACCTTAACGGATATTCGAAAAATTGTGTATCAGGCGGTCTTAGACATTAATCAGGCAGTGCTTCCGGGCTATTCACTTACGAAAGATATGATAGAAGCAGATGTTGCACCATCACCTGTAGAAATCTGGCGATATGAGATCGGCAGGTGTGGAAATCCAGTGGCTGTAACAGAACAGAACCGACAGTCAATTTTATTTGCGTTATTGTCAAATGATAAAAAATTTAAACTGACGAGAGCAGGTATTGAATATACAGGTCATATGTTACGTTATTTTGTGGATGAGGAATGGTTTACAACAATGTTACGTGAAAAAAATCCAGAACTGGACATCCGGTATGATGACCAAAAAATAGATATGATTTATGTACGATACAAAAGACAGATATATGTTGTGCCTTTATCAATAAAAAGAGAAGAACTGGAAAGTTTTAAAGGTATGAGCTGGCATGAATATGAAGAATTACACAAGATTGCAAAACAGAAGAAACAGGAATTGGGTTGGAAGTCTCTGGAACGTCGTTTGGAAACAGAAGAAAGCATTAGGAAAACAGCAAAAATGGCAAGACTTTTACAATCATCTGATGTAAATCAGACGGATAACATCAAACAGAACCGTAAATCTGATGCAAAGCTGCTGACAGATACAGAGACAGAAACACGTAACAGATTATTGGAAGAACTGAATGATACAAAAGATAATAAAATTGTCGAACCAACAGTTCCAGAACCAGATGAAATTATTGAAGATGAAGTAAACAATGGTACAGATTTACTGTCATTGCTTGGCGATGACGAATAGAGATGAGGTGTTACGAATATGGATTTACTTTGTGATTACAAGTTAGAATTTCGGAAATTAGAACCGGGAGAGCATCTGTACGATGACATTGATATGCGTGTGCAGTCCGTTGTGGCAGCAGAGTATGCATATCGGGCAGGACATGCAGAAAATCCGGATGTATGTGCGCTTCCAGAGTTATATACGAATGCGGAATTAATGGAAGCTGCAACAATTTTATTGCCAGATTACAATCTGCAAGAGATTCAAAATATGAAGGTGTATCAGAGAAAAGAGAATTTGTTGTTATTGCAGAAAGCATATTGTCCGTTGAGCCATCTGTTCGATGTAGCTTATGCAGTAGACAAGGCACTTCTGACTTCATATATGCTGCGAGAGTCCAGATGCAGTACACGATCAGATGCGTTGATGGGTGATACAGTTTTATCTGTAAAAAACAATCAACCCGGACGTCCATTTTCTTTTTTACTTACTGGATTAAGTGGCTGCGGAAAAACGGTAGCAATTACGCAGATTAAAAATCTGTATCCGACTGCAATTCGGCACACGCTTGGAAACTGGGAATATGTACAGATTCCAATCCTGATGTGTGCAGCTCTGGTTGGAAATTTGCGAGAATTAGTAGTTGCATATGCGGTGGAGATTGATGAAATTCTGGATACAGGAACATATCATGCAGATAAGGTGCGCAACAAAAATGTGGGTATGTGCTGTAATTTATTAAAAGACTGGATAAAGCGTTATCATATTGGGCTGCTTATCATTGATGAAGTTCAGTTCATGAACTTTGGAACAACGTCAAGTTCCTTTGAGAATTTGGTGGGTATTTCGGAAGCTACGGGTTGTTCATTAGGTTTGATCGGAAACAATGATGTGATTGCAAAAATCAATAGATATCCACGAATCATGGGACGAATAATGAGTAGTCGGATTGAAGTTGGTTTCAAAGACGAAGTGAGTCGAAAATTCTTCGAAGCGGCTGTTACAAGATTGTGGGAGTATCAGTGGACAAATAAAAGAACAGAACTTACACCAGAAATTAAACAACAGTTACTGAGTGATAGCATGTATAACATTGCAATTTTAAAAGCATTGTTAATTCGGGTGCAGTTTGAAGCACTGAAAAAATATCCGGTCGGCGGGATTACAGCAGAATATATCCACAATATTGCGATAAAAGAATTTACACAAATACAGTCATTAATTTTACAGGATACGGCAGAAGCAGAAAAGAAGTTGTTAAAACTGCTTCAAAAATCGTTAAATCAAGTTTCAGACGATGCAATAGAGCAAGCACGAAAAGAACAGATGTTGGCATTAACTGATTACAAAAAATCCGAATTTTCGGCAGAGAATGAAGCCAAGTTACAGGATGTACAGAAAATTTTGAAATATTTTGGTTATACAGCAAGTCAGATTAAACGTGCAATTCGGTTGGCAGCAAATAAGCAGCAGGATTTACAGTTCATGGATGTGCCATACATTGTGGATGCTGCGAAAGAAATTCTGGAATCTGGCAAACCGGAAGTGGGAGTAGTTATGAAGAAAAACAAAGAGATTGATGAACATGGTGAGCAGGTGGTGCATGAGCTAGTGGAGGGCGAAAAGTATGCGGTTAGCAATTTGTAGGGAGCCACACGCTGATGAATTTTTATGGGGATATTTGCATGAATTATGTGAATTAAACGGAATGACTATGTGGGAATTACAAAATATGATTAACAATGGAGATAGTATTGTTGCGTTTTCGCTTCGATATCCAACAGGTTTACCATTTATTTGCGATAGAATCCAGAACCACACATTTCCCAATTTAAGAAGGGCTATGTTAATGACACCTTATGGTGCAGATATTGTAGAGTGTGAAGATGCAATGAAGATAAAACTGGCTGAAATGGTATTGCAACCAAAGTCTCCTGCTTTTTACAGATGTAATAAAATAGACAGCATAGGAAATAATGTTCGGATTTGTCCGAAATGTTGGAAAGAGGATACAAAGCGATATGGAAGTGGTTATGTACATTTATCGCATCAATTTCGGAATGTGTGCGTATGCACAAAACATAAAGTGCCGTTAGGAACGCTGAAAGTGGAGAACATACGTGAAACAGTAAAGACATTGGATGTATCTAAGATAAGTACGATACCTGTTGCAAATATGGATAAAGCATATGAATATGCAATGGAATTAGAAAATGCTTTTTTAGAGAATCAATTTTTACTGCGAGAAGTGAATTGTCCTAAATGTGGGAAACGATATCTGGAACATAGACAAAGTAAAAGGATGGGAACAGGGTGTCCGTTTTGTAACGCAAATCGGACACCGGAGCAGCTTATAAATCGAAGATTGCGTATACGCTATGGAAAGAATCAATATCGGGTTGTGCCGGGATTTAAAAATATAACGACTGCAAAAGTTGAGCATGTTCCATGTAAACATATTGATAATAATTTGGAAATGTTACTTTATGGGAAAGAAAAACAAATATGTAAATATTGCAGTAATAAAGAAAAATTGAATGATTCTTATGTGGTTATTGGTAAGTATAGTGATGGTTGTGAAAAAATTTTACATAAAAAATGTGGGATTGCATTTAAAATGAAACGGTCCGAATTTCAAATTGGAAAACGTTGTCCTATATGTGGTGTTTCTTGGGATTTTTCGAGCATAAAAAGGAAAGTAGAGGAATGCTGCGGAAATCGTTATAAGCTATTAAAATCTGCAAGAAAAGGCTATGTGTATGTATTGGATAGTGATAATAAAGTGCTGGCAGAATGTTCGTATGTATGTGTTATGAGAGATTTGATGTCAGATACTTCTCGGATATTTATAAAAAAACATAGGAAGTATGTTACAAAGCGGGATATGTGTGTACAGCTTTTTCATGCAACAGAGCGATCAGAGACAGGGCATATAAAATTACAGGAAAGGATGCAGGAAATATGTCAAGGTTACCAATAAGTGTAAAAATTGTAGAGGATGAATTATTTACATCTTGGATGGTTGCGAATGCAGAATTGAATGGATGCAAAACAACAGATGAAAAAAAACAATTTTATGATCTATTCTTTGGATGTAATTTAACTAAATCTGGATGTCTTATAAATTTGCAGGATATATGTCGAAATACATTTGTGCCTGATGTGTTGACCATTTTAAAGAAACATATGTCAATTTATGCTTTTTTACCATTGGTTCATAGGGGTGTACAAGGAAAAAAGATAGAACATTGCTTGCGAAATCCAAAACGTCCTGCTGCAAATGTTGTAGGATGGGCAGGCAATTCTTCTACAAATAGAATTTGTCCTATTTGTGCAAAAAATGATATTAAAAAATATGGTAGAAAAATTATACATGTTCCGCATCAATTGGGAATAGCAACTTGTTGGAAACATAATGTTAAACTTGTCGATTGCGATAGTGTTGATAATAAAATAGAATACGGAACATTGGAACAAAATCAGATAGCTGTATTTATGTATTCATTGTATAAAAATCCTGTATATACAACATATGAACAGGTAATTAATGTTTTACAAAATAGTATAACTGAAAGACGGCTTTCTGCACAATATATATGTAAAGAATTAGAGAACAGAGGTTATATTACAAAAAAGGATATACGTGGTAGAATGCATGTAACGGTTACATGTAAAAATACGAATTTTATTCTTGCGTTGATAGTATGGATGTTTGGTACGGCTGATAATTTTCGTCAAGCAATATATTCTGAAGATATATTTCATGCTGAGTCAACGGAAGACTTTGAGTTATTGGAAGAAATAGATATAGTGTCTGAATATAAGTGCAAAAAATGTGGACATATTTTTTATATGCATCCAACGTCTGTTTCCAGAGGAACACCGTGCCCGAAATGTAATGATAATATGAGTGAAGATGAAGTTTATGCAAGATATTTGAAAAGATATTTCGACGATGAATATGAATTTGTAGAGAATAATAAAATTCGACATAAGCCATGTGGAACATTATATAATGCAAATATTTCATCACGTTTTTGGACAGACGTAGGAGCATGTAAAGTGTGTAATTCGAAAATATTTCGTTGGCAAAATAAAATTGATCCGACAAAAAAAGAATATTCAGTAAAGACGAAAGGTAATTATTTAGAAATTACACATATTCCATATCAACATTCTTTTACTTTATGTGCAAGTAGTTTAAAATTTATGAATCCGGATACAATGTATTGTAGAATATGTGATGCAAAAGTAAATCAAATGAAAAAGAAGCGGATAGGAGAGATAAATATAGATAAGGCTGGAAGAAAAAGAATACTGGTTGATTATCGTGGTAATAGTGATGTAGATATAAAATATATGGATGATTCTAAAATTTATACAATGTCGTATCAATCGTTTCGACAGGGACGTATTCCTCTTACGAATCATATTGGTGAAAAGAAGATAAATCGTCAGGGGCAAGAGTTAGAAATTGTGGCTTATAGAAGTCTAAGGGATTTAGATGTAAAATTCCCGGATGGTGCGATTGTAGAACATAGCAATTACGAAATGTTTAAAATCGGGACAATTACAAAAGAAGAAAGAGTGTCGGTACGAGAAAAGCGGATGTGGGAAGAGTCTAGGAATAGATGGGGAGAACGTATGATAATCACCGAATATCGAACATGGAAAGATATGGATGTGCAATTTGATGATGGAACAATTGTAACTACAAATTATCCGAGATTTAAACGTAAGTATAACTTAATACGGAAAGATAAAAAATAAATTCATCTTCGTAGAATGAATGTGGGCATGTGGGAAATTTTAATTTTCCATATGTCCATATTTTTTTCTAAAAAAATAGCAGGAGCCAAAATTAAACCATTAAATGACAGAGATAATTCATTTCAAATTGTGTATAAACTAGACACAATTCATGTTTAAAAAACGTGGTGCTGTTACAAAGTTGAGAGAGGACTGTTACAAAATGCTTTTTCTTATAATAAAACGTGACAAGATGTAGTATATAAGATATATAATAATACGAAAATAGCCAAAAAACAGGTTTACATAATGAAAAAATGAAAGATTATTAATTGTGTATGAAACTCATATTTTACAGTAAAAATAAACAGAATAGAGATAATATTGTTTACACAATAAAAAGAATTGCAAATACAGCTTGTTACAAAGTTGGGCGTTCTGTTACAAAGTTTTCAACTTTGTAACAGCTTTTGTAACAGCGGAAACCCTTGATTTTACTGGGTTCTTTGTACTTCTGTTACAATGTTACAAAATATTTCTATTAAACATACGCGAGGATTTTTTACTTATGTAAATACACGATTATTATGTTACTATATTTTTTCTGTAAAAAGTAAAAATTTTTTATATAAATAGAATACGCAGAAAATTGTAACATTGTAACAGTAGCCCGCAAACCCTTGATTTTACTGGCTTTGCGCTGTTACAAAACCTGTTACAATCTGTTACAAAGTTACAAACTTTGTAACAAAAATGGCATTTTCAGTACGATATGGACTGATTTTTCAGAGTTGGTTTACATAACATTTCTTGAAAAATGGGCTAAGATAATATTTTTTAAGAACAAAATGAACTAAAAATGGGAAAATTCGAATATTTGTTCGAATGGCATATCTGACAATAAACATAATTTTATAATTAATTATAGGAATATCTGTGATAATATCAGAAATTTTGCGAGTGATAATATAAATTAAATTAATTAATACAATAATAAATAAAGTGACAGAAATTGTATTGCTATTTTATGTATGGAAAAAAAGAATATACTGATTGAATAAAAATGATGAATTAACCATCTTCATAGATTGGCAGATCGTAGAATTAATCTGGACAGATAGAAGATTTTAATTTTTTTTGTGTTCAAATTTTTTTCTAAAAGTATAATGCACCCACTATCGAACCAATAAGTGACCAAAAAATGATTCATGTACCATAGTTGGTAACAAGTGAAACCATTTAATAACCAAAATTGGTTGCTAGTCAAAATAATGGTTATTTTTTGGCTTCATATCGAACCAATAAATAACCAAAAAATAACAGAATACGATTACAAAATACGGGAAAAACACAAAAAATATAACAGAATACAACACAAAATGTGTTGCCAAAAAGTTCTGTGAATGGTAAGATAAAAGAGAAAAAATTTGAAAATTACAGGGAAAGGAGTAATTTGATAAATGAAGAAAAAACATTTAAAAAATGCCATGTCCGTGACATTGGCAGTGGCAATGTTGTCATCTACATTAATCGGCAATGTTGCGAATGCAAGTGTAATTGTTCCGGATACGGATGTGGGTACTTCGGGAACAGGCACAACAACTATCACAACGGATGATGGAATTACAGTGGAATCAAATGATGTTGTCAACAATAATGAGACTGATGATGGAATCGTTGTAAATGATGATGGCATCGAAATTACAACAGCTCATTTGGATAGCAGTGTACATGTGAAAAATGATGGTATTACCATTGATAATGAAAATGGTTTATCATCGGGTAGTAAAGTTACTTTATCTACTGTTGCGAAGAATAAGTTAAATGAAGCTGTGAAGTTCAAGCTGTATTTTTGTAAGTATGCAGATAATTTGCAGCTTCCAGAAGACAAAAGTACATGGGAATATCTTGTGAAAGATGTTCCGGAAAAATTAACTGCAGAACCGGGTGCGGTAACAGTTAAAGATGCTAATGGAAATGAGACAGAAGCAAAAGCAACTTTTATGCAGGACAAAGATGGGGATACATCTACTGCAAGTTATGTAACGGTAGAAGTTCCGGCAAACAGCAGCATTTCATTTGAAACAAATGTATCAAATGAAGTAGCAGGCAAAGTGTTTGCAATTCCTTATTTGGAAGCATCTTCCGAAGTTTCTTATGGTAATGCCGTCGGTCTTACATGGGAAGACGATGGTATCACGGTTGATGATTCTTCTGATAATGGAATTACTGTTGATGATGATGGAATCGAAGTAGAAGATTCTAAAGAAGATAAATCTGATAGCATTGTTGTTGATGACAATAAAGCTATTGATGATGCTTTTGATAACGATTTGGTAGTTGATACAGAAGGAAATGTTATTTCCGGTGTGAATCCATCAGAAGATGAACATGTGGTATCTTTGAAAGCAGCGGATGGCGGTGCGATTGAAGTGTATAATAACGATCAATATTTGTCTGCCATTGGTTATACCGATACACAGACAGAACAGTTTACCGTTAAAGATGGTGATACGTTAACTTTTAAAGTAACTGCAGATGAAGATTACGCTGTTGATAATTTTGTTGCAACAGATACAGAGACCGGGAAAGAACTGCTTTCTAATGAGACAACGAAAGAAGAAGCGGAATCTGAGGATGGTATTACTATCGAAACAGAAGCTGCAAAAGAAGAGGATACAGAAGCAGTATTTACATATGATGTGACATCTGATGTTCTTATTGACGCATCTTTTGCTAAAGTAGAATCTGCTGATGTGGCTGTTGATAATACTGATGAAAATGGTATTGAAACATCTGAGGATACCATTGTAGACCCTGTTATTGAACAGTATGTTCGTGATAATGCTGATTCAGCGTATACAACAGTTGATAACATGGATTTGGTTAATGCAATGACAATCAAAAATATGTTGGTAGATGAAAGTACATTGGATTCTGAACATAATGATATTGATAGTATTATGCATTCTGGTAATATTGTTAAATATTGGTTGGGTACGTTAGATGCGACAGTTCCTGTGTATGAGCTGTCTGAGAGTAGCAATTATTTTGTTGCATATGCAGATACCATGCATAATGATAATCAGACAACTGTTACAGATATTCAGGTTGCAAACTATAACTTAAAGGGTGAGTCTTTATCTGGATGGCATTATGATTATGAAACTGGTTTGGTATATATTCCAAAAGACTGTTTTTATGAAGATGGTAAGATTTCCATTGGTAAAGTACAGATGGAATTGATGCAAAATGTAAAAACAAATCAGTCAGGGGAAGTAGAATCAAATGTTGAGACAACTGTTGTAAATGGTGATGATATTGCCGATGCAGATGTTTCTACAGATAGTACAAATGTATATGACCCTACCTATACAACTGAAATTCAGAAAAATCTGGATAGAGATAATATGGTTGTATCTGTAAACGGCATTCCTACAGATGTTTATGAATATAATGGGACATCTGGGGAGCTAACGGTTGGTATGTCTCCGTCTGCAATTCAGAGTATTTCTGTAAATGGAGATGAACAGGCATTGATTGGAAAGATGGCAACATCTCTTGGGTTAAAGAGTGTATCAGCATATGCATATCAGGAAGCACCTGTTGCTTTAAATAAAATGAAGTTTGCATGTGATAAAGCTATCACAACGCAATTTGATAAATTGAAAATTGGTCAATATAAAGAAATGCATTCTGGTTCTGGTTTGTATATGAGGTATGGAGGTAATGATGCTGTTAGCGTATCGGATACAATGGGCTATTTGCATCCATCATATGACCCGATTGACCACACAGGAGATTATGTTTTACATAATACAAATAAACCAAGTTCAGCATTTCGATATTGGGAATATTTGGAGAAAAACCTTGTAATTGATTTGTCCAGCTTGGATTATGACGGTATTGAATTTGATGAATTACCAAATGGTAAAGATGGTAAACATTATGCCGGTGGTATGTATTGTGGACATATTGGTGATTTCTTTGGTGTTGGTAATTTGTCTATTGATTGGGGTAAATGGTATGGTAATAAACCCGGTTTTGGTGGTGTTGGTATGAGAATTTTGGATATGGATGCCAAAGCAAGTCAGCCATATGTTACCGTTGCTATTTGTACACAACGAATGGATTCTCAGAATGCCGTTGGTATTTTCAGGTTTAAAGCAAAAGCAGTGACTGGTGGTATTATTCTTGATAAACGATTGACCTATGCTGCGTTCTCTTCTCGTTTCACAAACCTTCGTATAGATACAAAGTTTCAGCTTTACAAGGGTTCTACAAAAATAGGTGATCCGATTATTGTTAAGGCAAATCGTAATTCTTATCGTAAAACTGTTACAATTACAGGATTAAAGCCGGGTATCTATTATTTAGAGGAAACAGGTGTCTGCAATGGATGTAAACAAAATACGTATCGATATAAGGTAAAAGTTACGGCTGGTCCGGCGGTGAAGCTATTTGAAAATACGACAACGGGTGCAACATCATCGATGATTAAGAATGACCCATATTATTTCCAAGGTAAAATTCTTCATAAATATGATGCAAATACCAAAAAGGGTATTGAAGGTGTCATTTTTAAGGTAGAATATTGGAATCGTACAAAAACAAAAGATGGTGCACAATGTGAAGGTACATGGTATTTGCGATCGGATGAAAACGGTGATGTCAAATACGATGACGATCATTTGGTGCCTGATAAAGAATTAAAAAAGAAGTTTGGCAAAAATGTAAGTAACGATGACGTTGCTATGATAACAGAGAAAAAATGGGGCTTCCCATATGGTCAGTTGTACATTCACGAAGTATATGCCCCAGATGGATATAAATTCGATAAGACAACAGAATACAATATCAAATTGGCAAAACCAAATTATACAGAAACCCTTTTGGCACATGATATTGAAACCGTTGATGTGCCAAATACTCCAGTAGGTGGTTTCCTGTTAGGAAAGTTTCTGTATGAGCGTCAGAGTTTTTCCAATATGACACCACGTGTTAAGATCGACACCAGTTTTGGCATTTACAAGACCTATAATGCCGATACCGAAACGGTTTCTGATTTATTAAAAACGGTACCGTTCAAGTGTGATACTGATACGATGAGTGTAACTACTCTGATAAATGATTTGGCACCGGGAACATACTATTTACAGGAGTTGGAGCGTTGTCCGGGAACAATTCAAAATATCAATATTTATAGCTTTGAAGTTAAAAACGGTGAAACAACAAACCATATTCAGAACGTAAAAACTGGACGTGAGGGAACAAAAGTTGGTAATGTACCTTTCAGATTCCAAGGTAAGATTCTTACCAAAACCGATGCGGATGGTAACGGTTTAGGTGGTGCAGTCTTCAAAGTCATTTATTCTCCGTATAAACGTGGAGAAAAAGGTGCAGAAGATTTGTACACATGGTACTTCAAATCCGGTGATGATGGAGTATTTAGTTATGACGAAGAACATTACGTGAACTTGTGGAAGGAACATCCAAGTGATGACCCGTTTATCCTTGACAATGGGGAATGGGCACTTCCATCTGGATTTTTGTACGTAACCGAGGTGGAATCTCCGGAAGGGTATACACGGGATGATACGGAACATGAAGTCTGGTTACATGGCAAAAAAGATGAGAATAACTTATTTACCATCAAGGATATGTATGTTGATGATTTGACAATTCCGAATATTCCTGTTGGTGATAGATGGAAGGTTCGTGTCAACTTGAAAAAGGTTGATGAAAATGGTAAAGGTCTTGCTGGTGCTAAATTTTATGTTTGGGATAATGAGGCATTAAAAGGTACTCCAAAAACAACTTTGATTACTACAGATGATGGAACGTCAAATATTGCGACCATTAGTTTTAAAGAGGATATAGAATCTGTTACTTTATATTGTCAGGAAAAAGAACCACCTGCTGGTTATAATAAAAGTGATGCAAAATATAAAGTGACGTTTGAACGTAAAGTTTTTGAAGATGAGAAGAAAAAAGATGAAAATTATCCGGGTGAGTTAAAGCCATTTGGACCAATAACAGGTATTGTAAATTCAAAAATCACACCGACTCCGACACCTACGGTAAATAAACCGGGTGCTGGTGTGCATGTTAAGAAAATTAGTACAGCCGAAGATGATATCATGGCATTACATGGCTATACATTGA
>OLNZ01001035.1_pt1 | contig 22304 bp, 10 predicted proteins | sample 1672981 | NCBI WGS metagenome assembly OLNZ01 (sample SAMEA3136743, study PRJEB25190) | human gut metagenome | biome: human gut; feature: human-associated habitat; material: faeces | place: Austria | collected 2013 | reverse complement strand
AGGGGTCTGGTTGGCTACATGCCGCAGCAGCAGGGATTTTATGAAGATTTTTCGCCTAAAGCATTTCTTAAATATATGGCAGAGATTAAGGGAGTTAAGAGGATTAAGACGACTGATGACAATGGCAATGAGGTTGTTAAGACTGTCAACCAGCAGATAGACGAGTTGCTAGAGGTAGTTAATCTTACTAAGGTTGCATATAAGAAAATTGGAGGATTTTCAGGAGGAATGAAGCAGAGAGTGCTACTTGCACAGGCACTTCTTGGTAATCCTAAGATTCTTATACTTGATGAGCCGACAGCAGGACTTGACCCTAAAGAGAGAATCTCAATAAGAAACTATATTGCAGAGCTGTCTAAGGACAAGATAATTCTTTTTGCAACTCATGTTGTAAGTGATATTGAATGTATTGCTGATAAAGTACTTCTTCTAAAGAGCGGAGAAATAATTGCGACAGGAACACCTGTTGAGCTTATTGAAAGCATGGCTGGAAAAGTTGGTGAGATAACATGCACGCTTGATGAGGTCGGCGAGCTGCAGAAGGAATACAAGATTGGCAATATCAGACAGAGAAAGAACGGTCTTGCGTTAAGAGTTGTAGGTGATGAGCTGCCAGAAGAAGCAGTAAAAGTTGGAGATAATATTGACCTTGAGGATGTATATCTGTATTATTTTGAGTAGATTATCAGATTATGAGATAATCGGAATATTGGAATATCAGATTATGTGATAGTCGGAATAACGGAATATCAGATTGTCAGGGAGAAATATCATGGAACTTATTAAAGGAAGACCTGCCGATGAAACAGGAAGATTAGAAAAAGAAATCAGAGTATATGATTTGTTGGACAAGCTTGGGATGGAATATTACAGAACAGACCATGAGCCTGCTACAACAATGGAAGTGTGTAATGACATAGATAAGATTCTGGACACACTTATATGTAAGAATCTTTTCTTATGTAACAGACAGAAGACGAATTTTTATATGCTTATGATGCCTGGCGACAAGCCATTTAAAACAAAGGATCTGAGCAAACAGATTAACTCAGCAAGACTTTCATTTGCAGATGAATCATATATGGAGGAATTCCTTGATATAACACCGGGTTCGGTATCCATAATGGGACTTATGAATGATACGGACAACCATGTGCAGTTACTGATGGATAAGGAAGTGCTTGATGGTGAAACTCTTGGATGCCACCCTTGCATCAACACATCAAGTCTTAAGTTAAAGACTAAGGAAGTGATGGAGAAGTTTCTTCCAGCTGTTCATCATGAGGCGGTGATAGTTGAGCTTCCTAGGTATGAAGAACAGGAATAATATGTTTGGAGTAATACGTTTAAGGTAATGGTTTAAGGCAGCTTCTGAGTGGATTGCGGAGGCTGTCTTTTGTGTGTGTGGAGATTGTTAATTTCGTGGGGGGTTGATGGTTGCAGCGTGTTGAAGAGGGAAAGACCTACGTAAGCCTCACAATATGCAGAATGGGTGGGTTGAAATTATGAGAAAAAGACGTGTTGGGAAGAGAAAAACCCACTAATCAAGCTAATACAGTGGAGGTAGTAGGTCTTTGGAGAGGTAAGAGTATCATTAAATAGAATAAAGTTTGGAAAAAGACCTACGAAAAGGCAAGAATATAATGATTGAGTAGGTTAGCAAGAGGGGATGACAGTCTCACAGTGCTTGAAAAGACCTGCGCAATAGCGAAGTTGATAGAGGATAGTAGGTTTTGGCAAGTTTCTGGTGATATTCGGGAGTGGTAAGAAGTTGATTTTGCCGCCTGTTCTGACAAGGATTGCTAAAGCCGGTCCTTAGGAAATGATTCTTAGGGACTGGCTTATTTAGCTGTCTTATTTTGTCAATGCTTCACACCTTGACAACAGGCATATGTAACAAGTATAATTGAAATACCGTGCAGCCGGGGTAGTAGCGGCACCTTGAACCTGCAATCCGCTATAGCAGGGGTGATGTTCGGCAGAGGGCTGATATTTATGGAGCAGCCCGGTGTAAGTGGTGTTGACATTTGGGTCTTTCACGACGGAAATCCACGAACCATGTCAGGTCAGGAATGAAGCAGCATTAAGTGGGACCTTCCGGGTGTTGAAAGGGTGCCTGGATCGAGCTAACTGCATCGGTAACGTCTGTGGATATCAGTTCGAAGCCGGACGCACGGCTTTTTTCGTAAGCAATGAGTCATGCAAACAAGAAACAAGCGTGCTTGGATTCTTGTTTATCTGACGAATGCCCGTAATGAACAACGAAAGGGCGGAAGCCCGGGAGTTGTGAATTACCAAGGCTTGGGAGTGGCGAAGCCACGGAAAGACTTGGCTTACGAAATAGTAGAGGAAAGAAACATACAGCGCAGAGGGAGGTAACCATGTCATATCAGGCTTTATACAGAAAATGGCGTCCGGACAATTTTAATGATGTCAAAGGACAGGATACAATAGTAACAACTCTGCGAAATCAGATTAATGCAGACAGAATAGGCCATGCATATCTGTTCTGCGGAACAAGAGGAACTGGTAAGACATCAGTTGCCAAGATATTTGCGAAGGCAGTTAATTGTGAGCATCCGGTTGATGGCAACCCTTGTGGGGAGTGTCCGACATGCAAGGCGATTGCGGCTGGAACAAGCATGAATGTAATAGAGATAGATGCGGCATCTAACAATGGTGTCGATAATATAAGACAGATAAGAGAAGAAGTACAGTACTCACCGACAGAAGGAAGATTCAAAGTCTATATAATTGATGAGGTTCATATGCTTTCAATAGGAGCGTTCAATGCATTGTTAAAGACATTGGAAGAACCTCCTGCATATGTAATATTTATACTTGCTACTACAGAAGTGGCGAAGATTCCTATTACAATCCTTTCAAGATGTCAGAGATATGACTTCCACAGGATAACAATAGAGACAATTGCCGCAAGACTGTCAGAACTTATGAAGGCGGAGGGACTGAATGTAGAGGATAAGGCAATAAAATATGTTGCCAAAGCTGCAGATGGTTCTATGCGAGATGCGTTAAGTCTGTTAGACCAGTGTCTGGCATTCTATCTGGGAAAAGACCTTAAGTATGAAAATGTATTAGATGTACTTGGGGCAGTTGACACGGCGGTATTTAGTAAAATGCTTTCAACAATTCTGTCAGGAGATGTTGCCGTGTGCATGTCACTTATGGAAGATTTGATAATGCAGGGAAGAGACCTTTCACAGTTTGTTACAGATTTTATATGGTATCTTAGAAATCTGCTTCTTATTAAGACAACTAAAGATGCAGAAAGAATTGAAGATGTAATAGAAGTATCGGCAGATAATCTTGAAGACCTGAAGAAGGATGCACAGAATGTTGATATAGATACACTTATGTACTATATAAGAGTGTTGTCAGAATTATCGAATGACCTGAAGTTTTCTACACAGAAGAGAGTTAAAACAGAGATAACATTTATAAAGCTGATGCGCCCGGCAATGGATAACAGTCAGGATATTGGCGATGTTGTAAGCCGTGTGACAATGCTTGAAGGGCAGTTACAGAAAGTACTTGATGATATTAAAAGCGGCAGACTTGTAAATGCAGGTGCTGCGGGAGGCCAGGCAGCAGTACAGCAGCAGACTCCAAAGAAGCCTGTAGTTAAGCGTGTATATGACGCTGTTCCGGAAGATGTTAAGGCAATTGCGGCAGGCTGGAAGGATATCATTGCAACGATAGATGATCCGGTTAATCAGACATTTTTACAGGCTGCACATGTTACATTAGCAGAAGATGGAATTAGTCTTGAAATTATGGTAGAATCACTTAGTGCCTATAATTCACTCAGCAGACAGGAAGTTATGGAGAGCATAGAGAATGTAATTGAGGAGAGAACAGGAGTAAGGGTTTCAATTAAAGTGACTAAGCTTAACGATGATGAGGATTTCCACAGCAGATTCGTGGATCTTAAGGAACTCGTAGGCATAGATATAGAAGTAGATGATAAGGAGGAACTTATATAATGGCTAAAAGAGGTGGTTTTCCAGGAGGAATGCCTGGTAATATGAATAATCTGATGAAGCAGGCACAGAGAATGCAGCGTCAGATGGAGGAGCAGCAGGCAGAGCTTGAGAATAAGGAATTCAGTGCGACAGCAGGCGGCGGAGTAGTTGAGGTAACTGTTACAGGTAAGAGAGAAGTATCTAAGGTTAAGATTGACCCTGAAGCAGTTGATCCAGATGATGTAGAGATGCTTGAGGATTTAATCGTAGCAGCTACTAATGAAGCTTTAAGAAAATGCGAAGAAGAGTCACAGGCACAGATGGCTAAGATTACTGGAGGACTTGGAGGATTAGGCGGAGGCTTATTCTAATGGACATCTACAGTGGTCATATTAACAGATTAATTGAAGAATTGTCGAGATTACCAGGGGTTGGGGCGAAGAGCGCCCAGCGCCTGGCATTTCACATTATAAACATGCCTGAGACTGAGGTTAAGAGCCTTGCAGACACAATGATTGATGCAAAGCAGCATATTCACTACTGTAAGGAGTGTTTTACACTTACAGATGAAGAACTGTGTCCGATATGCCGCGACCAGAAAAGAGACCATAAGACAATTATGGTAGTTGAACATACAAGAGATATGGCGGCATATGAAAAGACAGGAAAGTACGAGGGCGTATATCATGTTCTTCATGGAGCAATAAGCCCGATGCTTGGAATCGGACCGGCTGATATCAGGTTAAAGGAGCTTATGGTAAGGCTTCAGGGAGATGTTGACGAGGTTATTATCGCAACTAATTCCAATCTGGAGGGTGAGACAACAGCAATGTACATAAGCAAAATGATAAAGCCAACAGGAATTAAGGTGACAAGAATTGCAAGCGGAGTTCCTGTCGGCGGCGATCTTGAATATATCGATGAGGTTACACTTTTAAGAGCATTAGACGGAAGAACCGAGCTTTAAATTTGGTGAAGAACCAAGCTTTAAGCTTAATGCCCTGGCGCACCGGGCGTTAAGACAATATGTGTAAAATGCGTGCGCAGAAATGAAGAATACTATGGCAGAGAATATGACAGGTGATATCATATCGGATCACCGTGAACGAATGCTTAATCTGAAGAAATATTATCCTTTCTTCAGACTGATAGACACATCATTTTCTAATTTCAAGGATGGCAAATACGAAATCCTTGATATGGGCTATATAGTTATGGCGGTTCTCCGTTTCTTTATAGAGGAGAATAATTTTAAGGAAAAGGATGTTACATATCCCGAATATCTCGATTTCTTAAGGCTGATACTTAAGAGAGATTTCGGGCTTGATTTGAATGAACAGGACAGCAAGGAGATTGCTGATTATATATTTGACAAGATAAAGAATGATGGCAGGCCATTTGAATTCTCGTATTTTGACCCGGTGGACAGGAAAAAGAGAGTATCAAGAATGAAGATAATCGAGAGTTCGATAAGAGACAATACCGTGTGGTATTCGATAAGCCCTGATGCTATTGAATTCTATCTTGATACCAAGGAAATCAAGGACGAGAGCAGGATAAGCGTATCCCAGCTTCTTCTTGAAAAAATGATTAATTCACAGAACTTCCGTGGCGGAGTTGAAGTAGTTGAAAGAATTAACGAAGAGGTCAACCGTCTTAAGTTAAAGAAGAATGAAGTGCTGACAATTCTGTCGGGCGATGTATTTGCAGGAATAGAGGCTTATGAGGAATTCGTCAAGACAGGAATGAAATGGTTTGATGATGAAGAAAAGCTTTTTAAGAAGAACCGTGACCTTATTGCAAAATCAATCGAGAAGCTTAATGCATCGGGCAGCACAGGCGAAGGCTATTACAGGACGATGAACGAAATATACAGTCTTGAGACTCAGCTTAAGCAGGCAATGAACAGGCACAGCGAGCTGTTAAAGGATTGTACAGAAATGCAGAAGATGACCGATGACGCAGTAAGACGCGCCAAGCTTGGCAGATTAAGAAGCCATATGGATTTCACATCGGCACTTTCAGATATGATTAAGAGGGACAATGCAGATATATTAGTCACAATGTTAAGTCCGCTTCTAAAGCCGAACATAAGAAAGACATTTGACCTGATAAGCATTGATGATGCGCTTATGGTGAAGCCTCCAAGATATGAGGAGAAGGAACTTATAAGCAATGAAAGACCGGAAGATATCGAATTCGCAGATGAGATTGAAGAAAAGAGAATTAAGGATAATTACGTATTCCTTATGAAAAATCTCATTGTGTGTTTGAAAAAATCGGACATTATAACACTCGGTCAGTTTGCAGATGCAATGAAGAGGGCGTATGGTGAGCAGATTCTAAGAAATGCAGATTTCTTCTCTTTCTTTGTTAATCTGTGCCAGAAGGATGAGTACCAGCTTGGCGGTGATGCTGGAGAAGATACATTTCTTGATGCATACTTAGGGGAAGGCTTTAAAGATACGGAAAGCTTTACATTTGCAATAAGAAAAGGGCTTGGCGGGCAGGTTATATTGTCGGATAACTGTATGATGGCAGATGTTGAATTGGTACGAAAGGAAGCACATGGAGAATAGAAATCTAGATAAGGCGCTGGACATAGTTTCCAAGCTTATCACAGGGGAAAATGTGTCTGAGAGGGGCGAGAATGCAGCTCTTTATCAGGAATACAATAATAATGCAGAAGTGTATGACATCGTTCATATGTCACTTAAGAAACTTAATCTTAACATATATGAATATAACAATGGTCTGTATGTGAGTGCAGGTGATAATAACAGGGTGTTTGGATATTCCAACGAGGAATTAAGAAATGTACTTGGATTAAGAGTTAATAAAGAATTATATCTTGCGTATTTCATAATCTACAACATAATAACAGAGTTTTATTCAGATACAATGAGTTCAACTTATGCTGAGTTCATAAGACTTGAGGACATCATTAAAAATGTTGATAAGACAACAGGTGGTATTGTCGATAAGAGCACAGGGCTTGTGCTTGATGAGGTTGAGGAGAACAGCTTTAAGCAGATAGCACTTACATGGGACGAGCTTCCGGTGACAACAGTAGAGGATCAGACAGGAGCGAGAGCAGCAAGAAATTCCAAGTCGGGTATGGTAAAGCTTGTGCTTAATTTCTGCGTTGCGCAGGAACTTTTAGTTGAGAGTCAGGACAGATATTATCCGACAGACAGATTCAGAAGTCTTATAGAGAATTATTTTGATGATTACAGAGGACGATTTGCCGAACTTATGAATGGAGGACGCGATGCCACAGATTAACAGAATCAGAGTTAATAATGTTAAATATAATTTCGGTACACAGGTGTACGACGATTTCGTGATGCGCTTCAACTGCCAGAATACTATATATGACCTTGCCAATGGCGGTGGTAAGAGTCTGCTTATGCTGCTTCTTATGCAGAATATGCTTCCTAACTGCACACTTGATGACAAGCAGCCTATTGAGAAGCTTTTCAGACAGGGAAGCGGTAATACATGTATTCATTCTTTGGTTGAGTGGAAGTTAGATCCATGTTATCAGAAGGATGGTTTCAGGTTCATGACAACTGGTTTCTGTGCAAGAAAGGGAAGAGGCACAGACGATGAGAATCAGGATGGACAGGAACAGACAGCTGCACCTACAGCAAGTGTTGAATACTTTAATTACTGCATATTCTACAGGGAGTTTGGCGATAACGATATTAAGAATCTTCCACTTGTAAGTAATGGAGAGAGAATTACATATAACGGACTTAAGGCTTATCTTCGTGACCTTGAGAAGGGCGGGTACAAATATGTTGTTAAGATATTTGACAGAAAAGGTGATTACCAGAGCTTCATAAGCAACTACGGAATATATGAGAGTGCATGGGAAATTGTGCGTGGAATTAACAAGACAGAGGGACATGTAAGAACATATTTCGAGTCAAATTATAAGACAAGCCGTAAGGTTGTTGAGGATCTGCTTATAGAGGAGATTATCCAGAAATCCTTCAATAACAAGCTGTCAGTTGATAATGATGAGGGCATGATGGCTCAGACTCTTATGGATATTAAGGACAAGTTAGTGGAGCTTTCAAAGAAACACTCACAGCTTGGAGCATATGACAGCCAGATTGCAGCTATCGACAGTTTTAAAGAATATCTGTCGACATATGAAGCATTTTACAACAGAAAAGAAGAAATAGAGAAGCAGCTATATAACCTGCTTCTTGTTGCTATGCGGGAAAGTGATAAGAAGGATAAGGAACTTAAGAGTCAGGATGACCTTATCACTAAGATGTATGATGAGCTTGCACAAGAGAAGGAAGCTATAGCAGTTGCAGAGGTTATGTCTGAAAAGAATTCGATGGCAGGAGTTGAGAGCCTTGTTAATGAGACAAGAAAGGCACTTGAACTCAAGAACGCTGCAATTGAAGAGGCAAGAGGAAAGCTTTCTTTGATGGAGTCTGCGGGTGATTATAAAGATTATGCAGAATACGAGAAGTCCTATAAAGGACTTCAGATTGCGATAGATAACAGATTAAGAGAAGATACTGATATAACAGCAGAGTTAAAGATACTTGCTGCAGGTTACAGAAAATTCTATGAGAAAGAGACCAGAAGACTTAAGGAAAAGCTTGATATAGCAGCTAACCGTGTTAAGGCTCTGGAAGTCAGATTATCAGAGGCTAAGGATAATCTTAGAAATGCTGACAAAGAGGCGGCAGGTCTTGGCAGTCTTTCGGATAATCTTGAGAATGAGATACAGGAATTACAGACACAGCTTGGAGTAGCTTTATCAGAGGCAGGAACTGTCGTATGTGAAAATGCGTCTGAAGAATATGATAAGTCATTCAGGGATAAAGAACTGTTAAAGAATGAAGAGACAAGAATGTCCGAAAAATTCAATGATGTGCAGCAGCAGTTAATGTCACTTAATGAGACAATATCTGCCAATAAAGCACTTATTGATATATTCACAGAGCAGTCAGAAAAGCTAGAAAAGGCTGATGAAGCTGGTAATGCTGATAACGAGCGCATGGGCAAAATCCGTGAAATATACAGTGCAGATAATGACGAGGCAATGCTTTCGGTTATTCTTGAGACTTACCAGAAGATGCGCAGTGATTTTACAGAAGAGTGTAAGGCAGCACAGGAACTTGAGAACTTTATTGACAATGCAAGAAAGGGAACATATATCTGTAAGAGTCCTGAGAGAGACAGGCTTAAGGAATACCTTGAGAGCCAGTACGGTTCAGATGTTGTTGAGGGACATGAGTGGTTTGCAGCCCTGAATGCAGGACAGAAAAGAGATGTGTTAAAGAGAACACCTTTCATTGAGTACGCATTTATAATAAAGAACGATTTCGAGAGAATCAAAGCAGATGAGATGCTTAAGGATTTTGGCAAGGGGGCGGCTGCTTATCCTGTTATAAGCGAGCAGGTGCTTATTGATACTAAGTTAGAGATTAACAAAGACCTGATTGTATTCGCATTAAAGGATATGTCGTTCCTGCGTGATGAGGCAAAGCTTGAGACACAGATTAAGCTTGCACAGGAGGAGCTTGAGTCGCATAAGGCGCAGGCAGGAAAGCTGGCCGACAGAATGGAGCTTGTGTGGAATGATTATACATTTGCACTTGTATATAATGCTGCGTCTGGAAAGGTGGATGCGTCCGAGGCAGAAGCAATCAGATTAAAGATTGCTGACAGCGAGGCTGCAATTATTGAGGCTGAGAAGAAGAGAAGTGTGTTAAATGAGGTTAAAGAGCAGCTTTCAAGGAACCTCGCACAGACAAGAGATGATATAGAAGAGAAGGAAACAGCATGCAGCCTGCTCTCGCGTATTATGGAGATGAATACTTCTATAGATAAAAAGTATGAGCGCTTAAAGGGACTGAAGGCTGATGTGGACAGTGCAAGAAACCGCATATATGAGTGCGAGGAGGCAGCAGCTTCTGCTAATTCTGAGTATGATACCGCGAGAGATTTCGAGGACAGTACAAGAAAGGCATATGATGAAATCATTAAGTCATGGGAGGAGCAGTACGCACCTTATTATGATGAAAATGTTTCAATAGAAATCGATGACGATACATACCGTCTTGATAAGGATGAAATAGAGAGCAGATTCACCGGATTAAAGACAGCACTTTCACAGAAGAACAGTGACTTTGCAGATAAGCAGGCGCTGATGAACCATCTGTCTGCATCTATGAACAAATGTCGTGATGCAATAGAGTACAGAGGTTATACATTTGACGATATTAAGGCAAAGTATGAAGCCGGTGAGATTATGGCAGCAGGTTCACAGCAGTTAAGGAATGCCAAGGATGCTCTTAATAATCTTGTGAAGAGCAGTGATTCTGTAAGGGAAGAGCTTGAGTCACAGGAAGCACTTCTTAATAGACTTGAGGGAAGTATCGCACATGGTATTAACCAGATTGAGAATAATTATGGAAGCTTTAATGAATTCCCATGCGATGACCCGGATGAATTCATTACACAGCACAAGGTACTTATTAAGAAGTTAGAGGATAACACCAAGGTTCAGGAAAAGACACGCAGACAGATGTCTGATTCATTAAAAGACATTCTTGTATGCAGAAAAGACCTTGAAAGAATCGTGTCTGATGCGGGCATGCATGTTCCAGAAGAATTCCGTCCTGAGGATGCACAGGGAATTACAGCTAATCTTACAGAATATGAGGCTGTTCATAAAGAATATGCTTCAATTACCAGATTAGAGTATAAGAAGGTTGATGAATTTAATAAGAATAAATCTAAGCTTATTGACCTGCTTAACGGATTTAATGCAGTCGAGCTTGCTGATGAAGTAAGGATATCACTTAATGTTCCTGAAAATGTGGCTAAGACCAGAAGTATGATTGAATCGTTAAATGAGACGAACACATTTATACAGTTAGAAAAAGACCGCATTGCCAAGGGTATAGAGGATATGCAGATGATTAAGGATAACTTTGAAAATCGTTGTATCCAGACATGCAGTAATATTAAGACTGAGCTTGACCGTCTGCCACAGTTGTCTAATATCAATCTTGACGGAGAACAGATTGCAATAATCAGTTTGCAGATTCCTTATATAAAGGAAGAATTATATAAGGAAAAGATGTCTGAATATATTGATGAAACTGTTTTTATGGCGGAAAGTTTTAAAGAGCCTGCGGAAAGACTCAAGTATATAAGAAACAGACTGTCATGGAAGAGACTTTTCTCAGTTATTGTCACAGATATGAATTCAATCAGAATTAATCTGTATAAGAGAGAGAGAATCAAGGACCAGAGCCGTTATTTAAGATATGAGGAAGCGGTTGGCTCAACAGGACAGTCACAGGGTATATATATCCAGTTCCTTATTGCGATTATCAACTACATATCTAATATGAATTCTTCAGGTAATGAAGGTGTTGAGGGTAAGACAATATTCATAGATAACCCATTTGGTGCGGCAAAGGATATATACATATGGGAGCCAATATTCAAGCTGCTTGCAACTAATCATGTCCAGCTTATTGTTCCGGCAAGAGGTGCAACTCCTGCTATTACAGGAAGATTCGATGTTAATTACATACTAGGTCAGAAGCTGGTAGATTCAAGGCAGCAGACTGTGGTTGTTGATTATTACAGCAGCACGAAGGAATCAGAATTGGAATACACGAGAATGGATTACGAACAGGCTACATTTGATTTTTTGTAACATATTTGTAACAATTCTGTGAACTTGGTTTACAATGAACTTAGGCTGTGCTAAACTTTAATGAGTTGTAAAATGCGATAAATAAATTATTCACAACATTCATCAAGTAAGCATTGGAATGAGGAATATATAATCATGAATAAATACGAATTAGGAATTAAGATAGACCAGATTAAGAAGCTGGCGGCGAAAAAGGAATACACAGAAGCGGCAGCCATAGCTAAGGATATTAACTGGACTAAAGTTAAAGACTGGCAGGCACTTGCCACAGCCATTAATGTACAGGAAGCAGTAGGGGACTATGAAGAAGCAAGAGACATGGCAATTCTTGCTTATAACAGAAACCTTGGCGGAAGAAAGCTGGTTTATAAGCTTACTGAATTCTTTATTAAAGTTGGAGATTTTGATAATGCTAACGAGCTTTATGAAGAATACAGAAAATCTTCACAGCATGATGTGAGCAGATTCATCCTGTATTATGACCTTAGAAAGGCACAGAATGCATCAGATAATGAACTTGTAGGAATCTTAGAGGATTACAGGGATCATGAGATTGATGAGAAGTATATGTATGAGCTTGCAAAGCTGTATTATAAGACTGGAAGAAAAGAAGAATGTATTAAGACATGTGATAATATCGTTCTGTGGTTTCAGGATGGTATATACGTTGAGAAAGCAGTACAGTTAAAGGAAAAGCTTGGTGTTGTTCTTACTAAGACACAGAAAGGTATCTTAGAAGATGTAAGAAAAAGAAAGGAAGATATAGAGGCAACTAAGGAGGAGCTTTTTGCAAAGCAGAAGGAACTTGCTAATCTTAAGAGAGATGAAGTTGAAGATGTTTTCCGTGAAGAAGATGAGAAAGAACAGAAATTAACTGGTAAACAGCCAGTGCCAGAGGTAAGTCTGAATGTTCCTGAGTTTGCTAAGGAACAGGAGGAAGGACCTCTTTCAATAGACCTTGTACAGAACGACCAGAATGATGATATCAAAGCATTTTTAATGAAAGCTCTGAATAAGGATGAAGATGCAGATAATACTAAGGACAGCTCTGTTGTTATGTCTAAGATAGAGACTCCTCAGGTGGAGAAGCCAGAGGTTTCTGAGACACTTAGCAAAGATGGAGAGAAGAATTTCTCAAGCGAGATTAATAAGGCAAATGTCTCACTTAAGGAGCTTATTGAGAATGCAAAGCAGAAGTTAGCTGATAACTATGAGCAGATCAATAAAGAAGACGAAGCTGAACAGAGAAAAGAAGCTGAGGAAAGAATCAATAAGGAAGCAGAGAATATAGATATTAATGTTCCTGTACCTGAATATAACAATTTATATGATACAAGAAATCTTCAGGAAGAGCTTGCTGCCAAGATGAGTGACTTGTTCGGTGATGAGGAAGAAGATGCTGATGTTAAGACATTTGTACCAGCTTCTAAGAATAAGGAAGAACAGCCTGCAAAGGAGGTTAAGACTCCGGCTCCTGTAACTGAACAGGTTGTTAATGATGATGCAGAAGTTCAGGAAGATGATGACCAGATTGAAGGCCAGATGGATATAACAGAGTGGATGCAGTCTGTAAGAGAAGAAAAGTATGGCAAGCAGGATACTAAGGAATTCTCCAAGTCAGAGCTTGAGCGTTATCTTGATGAGAAAGACGAGAAAAGTGCAGCTTATGAAAAGCTGGTAGAGCAGAAGAAAGCAGAAGCACTGGCTGATGGTAAGGAGATTGATAAGGAAGACGCAAAGAGAGTAGCTCTTGCACAGATGGCAGTTGATTCAGCGAGAATGGATCTTGCAATAAGAACAGGTAAGGCTGCAGCGAGACTAGAGCAGGCAGCAACTGCTATAGAGAATGAAGATATTCCTTTAGTTACAGCACAGATACCAACTGTGTCAGAATCAATGATTTCAGATATCAATTCAATTATGAATGAAGATATTGATAATAAAGACAATAAAGAAGAAGGTGAGGAGGCTGTTGTACTAGATGAGGTAGCTGCAGGTGTTGAGCCGGAAGAAACAGTAATTCCATTCACCAGACAAGAAGAAGAACAGCCATTGACTATGGAAGAAGAGATTGAAGAAACTGAGCAGATAGAGAAGAAGCTTACAGGAGAACTGGCAAAGATATTCAGAAAGTACAGAGATATGCCAGGACTTGAGGAACAGTTAGCTGATCTTTTCGATACAATTGACGATGAAATGCAGATGAATTCATCAGCATCAGGAAATATTCTTATTTCTGGTAATTCAAGTTCTGATAAGACAGACCTTGCAAGAACTATAATAAGAGCTATTAATACTTTATATCCAGACCAGCCAAAGAAGATTGCTAAGACATCAGGAGAGAGTATTAACCAGAGAGGTATTGCCAAGGCAATGGGAAGACTTAAGGGAACAGCTCTTATCGTTGAAGGCGCAGGAACAATCCAGCCTAAGAGAATTAATGAACTGCTTAACTGTCTTGAACAAGATACAGGAAGAATGATTGTCATATTTGAAGATTCAGATACAGACATGAATGTTCTTATCAACTTTAATCCTGAGCTTACCAAGACATTCAATCACAGAATTGTTCTTAAGCAGTACACAGTTAATGAGCTTGTTGAGATGGCGAAGAGATTCGCAAGAAAGAGACAGTATGAGGTTGATGATGATGCATTACTGGAACTGTATCTTAAGATTGACAAACTCCATAACGTGAATGATAATATTAAACTTGATGATATCAAGGAAATAATCAATCAGGCAATTGTCAACTCTGAAAGAAGAGCATCAAGAAGATTCTTTGGCGGACTTAAGAAGAAGAGAAGCGAGAATGGTGATGTTATATTCTTGACAGAGGCAGATTTTAAAGACAGATAACTTATAATATTATGCACAGATGTGCTTACACAGGGAGGAAAATATGACTAACATCGATGAAATGTCAATTAATGCAATCAGGGTATTGTCAGCAGATGCAATCCAGAAGGCTAATTCAGGACATCCTGGACTTCCACTTGGAACTGCACCAACAGCTTATGAATTATGGACTAACCATATGAATTACAACCCGGCTGATCCAGAATGGAAGAACAGAGACAGATTCGTTCTTTCTGGCGGACATGGTTCAATGCTTCTTTATTCATTGTTCCATTTACTTGGAATTGGCAATCTTTCTTTAGATGATGTGAAGAATTTCAGACAGATGGGTTCTAAGACACCTGGACATCCAGAGTATGGTCACACAGTTGGTGTTGAGGCTACAACAGGACCTCTTGGACAGGGTATGGCTATGGCAGTTGGTATGGCTATGGCAGAAGCACATCTTGCGTCATTATTCAATAAAGACGGATACAATGTAGTTGACCATTACACATATGTACTTGGTGGAGACGGATGTATGATGGAAGGTATTTCATCAGAGTGTTTCTCACTTGCAGGAACATTAGGTCTTTCAAAGCTTATTGTATTCTATGATTCTAACAATATATCAATTGAAGGAAGCACAGATATTGCATTTACAGAAAATGTAATGAAGAGATTTGAAGCATTTGGCTTCCAGACAATCGAAGTTGCTGATGGCAATGATATTGAAGCTATCGGCAAGGCTATTGAAGAAGCCAAGGCAGATAAAGAAAGACCATCACTTATCAAGGTTAACACACTGATAGGATTCGGCTGTCCTGCAAAGCAGGGTAAGGCAAGTGCACACGGTGAGCCTCTTGGTATTGATAATGTTGCAGCACTTAAGGAAAATCTTAACTGGCCATGCAAGGGTGATTTCGAAGTACCACAGGAAGTATATGATCATTATAAAGAGATAGCAGCAAGAATGGCTGAGCCGGAAGAAGAATGGAATAAGCTTTTTGCAGAGTATTGTGAGAAGTTCCCTGAGATGAAGGAACTCTGGGATAAGTACTACAATGGATGTGATATGTCCGATTTGTTCAATTCTGAGAAATACCTTGCAAAGCCTGAGAAGGCAGAAGCAACAAGAAGTTCAAGTGGAACAATTCTTAATATGATTAAGAATGTAATGCCTAACCTTATCGGTGGTTCAGCAGATTTAGCACCATCTAATAAGACTAATATGAAGGATGCAGGTGATTTCTCTAAAGAGAATTATGCAGGAACTAACCTTCATTTTGGTGTAAGAGAGCAGGCTATGGCAGCAATTGGTAATGGACTTGCACTTCACGGTGGATTAAGACCATTCGTTGCAACATTCTTCGTATTCAGTGATTACACAAAGCCAATGGCAAGACTTACATCACTTATGAAGCTGCCACTTATATATGTATTCACACATGACAGTATCGGAGTTGGTGAGGACGGACCTACACATGAGCCAATCGAGCAGCTTGCAGCATTCCGCTCAATGCCTAACTTCACAGTATTCAGACCATGTGACAGAACAGAGACAGCACTTGCATGGGAATATGCTATTGAATCTAAGGATGAGCCAACAGCATTAGTTCTTACAAGACAGAATCTTCCACAGATGGCTTGCTCATCAAAGGAAGCACTTAAGGGAGCATATATTCTTGAGGATTCAGATAAAGAGACTCCAGATGGAATTATTATTGCAAGTGGTTCTGAAGTTAACCTGGCTGTATCTGCAAAGGCAGAGCTTAAGAATGCAGGAATAGATGTAAGAGTAGTAAGTATGCCATCTATGGATGTATTCGAGAAGCAGTCAGATGAATACAAGGAATCAGTCCTTCCTAAGAGTGTAAGAAAGAGAGTTGCAGTTGAAGCACTTTCAGACTTCGGCTGGTACAGATATGTAGGTCTTGACGGAAAGGTAATCTGCATGAAGGGCTTCGGAGCTTCAGGTCCGGCTAACCAGTTATTCGAGCATTTCGGATTCACAGTAGAGAATGTAGTTAATACTGTTAAGAGTCTTTTCTAAGAAGATATAACAATATAAGAAGAATTAATATAATAAAAACAGGGATTTCGGTTATTAAATGTAACTGGAATCCCTGTTTTTTTATATTGTCAAGTGCAGAATGTGCCATATATTACCGAATGTGCCAAAACTACCCGATATTAATGTGACGTATATTACCGAATATGCCATATATTGCAGAATATGCCAAAACTATTGCATGATGCCAGGGTGCTGTATTAATATAATATATTTAAAATAATGGTCTTTCTCATCGTACGAATATTTCATAATTCCATCGTAACTGTCAACAATTCTTTTAATGCTTCGTGTTCCAAGACCATGATTAATAGTGTCTGGTTTGGTTGTGTACGCTTGACATGATATCTATAGTTAATTAAACTAACTATAGATGCCATAACTTTAAGGGGGATTACAATGAGAAGAATTGCAGCAGGATTAATGGTTGTAATGTCAGTTTTGCTTGTGTCGTGTAAGGGGAAACCAGGTAATACGATAACCGTAGGAAGCGACAAGCTTGATAATACGCAGTCATACTTTTCTGAAAGCATGCATATGGTGGCAAGATGTGATACAGGATATTATTATCTTGATAAATGCAGCGCATCAGATGATAATCTTATGTTTTATGATGATAAGTCGGAAGAAAGCATTGTGTTATGTAATAAACCACAATGTGGGCATGATGGAGAAGAGTGCATGGCATATATTTCAGGAAGCGAGTTTAAAAGTGAGTTGTATTACTATAATTCGTACATATATATGATAAGTTCCAAGGGAAATCTTGTACGGATAAGTGCTGACGGAACACAGAGAACAGACCTTGGAAGCATATGCGTCCTGAGTGGACAGGATAGTGTGTCAATGTGTTTCAATGATGGATATGCATATGTATCTCAAGAGATAACGGGAGATATAGAAGGTAATGTAACAGTAAGGCTATACAGATTTAATCTTGATACGGGTTCGAGCGATAAAATATATGAAGAAACGGGATATGGTATAGGAATTAATTCACTTAAAACATATGGCAGTGACACATTTTTTTTAAAGACATCTGTTTCAAAAGATGATAAGGGATTATATTCATTGGAAGGAAAAGGAATATTCAGAATTACAGGGGAAGATACTGAATGTCTGCTTGACAAGAATGTGTATAGTTACTGTATAGATGCAGACAATAACAAGCTGTATTACAGCGGGCTTGGAGATGGAATAATATATGAATATGATCTTGGCAGCGGTAAGTCAGAAAGCATATATGAAAGTGATAATGATACAGGATATTTTTATATAACATTTGACGGAAATTATATCTGGATGGATGATGAAGGATATAAGAATATGGCAATGTATTTTAACAAACAGAGCAGTTCACTTGATTATACATTATATCAGTTAGACAGAGATGGAAAGCTCGCAGCAAAGAGAACGATTCCAGACGAGGAAAAGATATTTTCAATTATGCATGGGGATAGCAGTAGAATGTTTATGTTTTCATTTGTGAACAACAAAATTGTATATATTGATAAGAGCAACATTGAAAAAGGGGATATTAAGGAGCTTAGGTAGATGAAGGAACTGGGGAGACTGCTTAATAGAAAAACAATATTGCTAATTCTGGCTGCGGCATGTATATGTGTTGTGGTTGTTTTTGCAGGGGACTTTTCAGACTGCGGAATAGATAATTATAAGATTAAAGTAAGAGAGTACAACTGGCTGATTAATGGGCATACAGATGAACAGATACAGCAGCATGCTGACGAACTGGCACAGGATGATAGAAGAATATTTAAGAGACTTGCAAAGGAATACAAGGAAAAGTCTGATTATATTGATGGATATACAGAAAGTGTTAAAGCAGTTATTACAAATGCCTCGAATATGAAAAAATTCAGTGTGTTCGGTACATCAGAATCAATAGCCAATATCAATAAAACGGAAAATGATTATAAAAGGATTGAAAATGTACAGGTTAGGGAATTAAACAGCAGGGCAGTTGAGCAGTTTCTGAAGAATGATATTTCTATCTATATCGTTCTTGCGTTGATGATATATATTATTTATAACATTTACGAATACAGGGATAATGGAATGTGGCAGATTATCTATACTGCTGTCAATGGAAGAATGAGAATAGCAGTTAAGGACACTGCTGCAGTCGGATTGGGTGCTTTATTTGTATCACTGATTATGCAGTTATGCGGTCTTGTCTCTATGCTTGTGGTGTATGGTGGCTGGTGTTCTCTTACAGCACCTGTACAGTGTCTGACAGGGTATAATAATTTCACTTATCCGATAAGCGTAATGACATATCTTTTTATAAGATATATGATTATATCTTTGATAGTTATTGCAATAGTGCTTGTTATATCACTCGTATTTGCGTTATGCAGGAAAAGAATCAGTTCGATTGTGATGGTGGGTATAATTGCAGGGGCGGAAGCATTTGCATACCAGAATATATCAATGCAGGGCAGATTAAGAATTTTCAAGAAGATTAATATAATAAATGTGATGAATGTAAGCAGCATACTTAGGAAGTATGATAATATCATGATAGCAGGTGTTCCTGTGCGTATGATAAATGTGCTGTGCATGGTGTGTATTAGTATAGCTGTAATATCGGCAATATTTCTTGTATTACTTGGAAAGGTTATCCGTCCGGGAAGAACCGCTGGCTTTATAGGAAAAATGATTGAAAAAATCGGACATGGAGTTCAAAGGGTTTTGTCCAGACTTCCGCATTTCTGGAAAGAAATGTACAAATTTTTAATAACAGCAAGAGGCTGGATTGTAATATGTGTTGTTGTGTTTATAACAATATTTATATGTAATAACCAGAAAATAGCATATTCTGAAGATGAAAAGAAGCGTGATGAATATTATCAGCAGTATGGTGGCAGGGATTACAGTGGATTTACCAGCCTTATAGAGCAGAGACAAAATGATGTTTATGCGGCACAGGCAAAGCTGGATGCTGCAAGAGAACAGTATGAGTGGGGAGAACTTAGTGAGGATGATGTAAGCAGATATGTGTACAACCTCATGGATGCTACGAGACTGCTTGATAACATGAGCGAATATATGCAGCAGATTGAATATGTTTCACAGATAAAAGAGCAGTACGGAATAGATGCGTATGTTATGTCGCAACGGGGATACGACCAGATATTTGGCAGTAAAGGAGCAACGAGAAAACTGCTTATATATATTATACTTGGATTTGGAGTTGTTCTTATTGCAGAGACTGAAAGCTCAGTGGAATATAAGAACGGAATGAATATGCTTATTGGCTCGTCTAAGAGAGGAAGAAGATGGGAAAATACAGTTAAGGCTGCTGCTGTCTGCATATTGGTGGGGGTAAGTGCATTTTTACTGTATATAATCGAAATGATAATAATGTATAAGGCTTATGGTATGCCATATATTAATGCACCGCTTATAAGCCTTACTTATATGAATACAGCAAAGGTATTCAGGAATATAACGATAAGCCAGTATATGCTTATTCTCATGGTAGAGGAGATACTATTCGCAGTAGCGGTTGGACTTGAAACAGTATTCGCTTCAAGGCACATTTTTAAAAAGAATTCGGGGAAAGGAATACCTCTGATTATAGTTATTAATACTGCTATATTATGTATTATTATGTGAGGGGGATGTATGAGAATCAAACAGTTTGTGATAATGATGATGATTATATGTGGTTGTGTATCAGTTGGATGTAAGAATAAAGAAGTACAGGAGAGTGACAAGACAGCAAGTGAAAGCAGCCGTTTAGCCAGACAGGAGGTGGAGTATCCCGAAAAAGAAGATACATATGGAGACTGGGCACAAGTGGGTGAATTCAAAATAAACAGCAGGTCTGTAGAACAGGATGTACATGACACAGATACATCATATCTTTATATAATGGGATTTTCGTGGCCAGTGCTGTATGATAAAGAGTCTGTAAAGTTTATAGAATACACTGCGTATAATGCACGTGTGCAGTTTGAAAAGAGAGAGGTGCAGCTTAAGGAATTCCTTGATAAAAAGGTTATTAAGACGCAAAGTAAAAAGATATCGGGAGCAGAGCAGGAAGAACTGGATTTAATATTGTATATGGAATTTCCAACAAGTACATACTCATGGTATATGAATAAACAATCACCAGATACGGTACGCAAGGAAAGAAATGACATGCTTAACGCCATACTTATAGAGGCAGAAGTTATATATGATGATGGAACAGAGGAGACTTGTTATTATAAGATTCAGACTGGAACAGCAGACAATTATGTGTTGTTTGAGAGAAACTTGTAGTTGAAAATAAAACTTTTTTGAAATGCTTTTCGCATTCTGGCAGTGTCAAATAGCATATGAAACCAGTGCATAAGTTGGTAAAAAGCCTACTAATGCTGCTAAATGAGATGAAATAGTAGGTCTTTTGAGAAGAAATTTTGATGGGAATTAAGGTGGCTAAAGAAAATTGCCTACTAAAGTTGTGATTTATGCGAGAATAGTAGGTCTTTTGGCTGACAAGATGTGACTAATATTACAGATATATTAGGAAAAGACCTACTAAAGTGTGAGATGTGACATATTTAGTAGGTATTTAAGACGGAAAGAAGCATCATAAACCAACTAACAATGTAAAAAAGACCTACCAGATTGTGAAAATTGATGAAATAGTAGGTTTACCGGGTAACTTTGGAAAGCGGTAAGAGTACCCCCGCTTAGGGTAATAGGCTGTGTGGTGAGATGACAGGATAATTACTATTAGTGATGGCAGGATTGTAAGTGATAATAAAAATATATAATTGTTCATGGAATATTTACAAAAAATTATAATAAAATTTACTTGAATTATTATACGGGCAAGCATATAATAAGAGCATAGGGTTTGTTTATAATTTAACAATCAAATATTTATGTACGGAGGTTTTATTATGGTTCGATTTACTTTACCAAGAGATTTGTATCATGGAAAGGGTTCTTTGGAAGCCCTCAAGACACTTGAAGGAAAGAAAGCTATCATCTGCGTTGGTGGCGGATCTATGAAGCGTAACGGTTTCCTTCAGAAAGCAGAGGATTACCTCAAGGAAGCAGGAATGGAAGTTAAGCTTTTCGAGGGTATCGAGTCTGATCCATCAGTTGAGACTGTTATGAAGGGCGCTGCTGTTATGACAGAGTTTGAGCCAGACTGGATTGTTGCTATCGGCGGAGGTTCTCCTATTGATGCTGCTAAGGCAATGTGGATTAAGTATGAATATCCTGATACAACATTTGAAGATATGTGCAAGGTATTCGGTCTTCCTAAGCTTCGTAAGAAAGCTCATTTCTGTGCAGTTTCATCTACATCAGGAACAGCTACAGAGGTAACAGCATTCTCTATTATTACAGATTATGAGAAAGGTATTAAGTATCCTATAGCAGATTTCGAGATTACTCCTGATGTTGCTATTGTTGATCCTGAGCTTGCAGAGACTATGCCGGTTAAGCTTGTAGCACATACAGGTATGGACGCCATGACACATGCAATTGAGGCTTATGTATCAACTGCTAACTGTGATTACACAGATCCACTGGCACTTCATGCTATGGAGATGATTCAGGCTAACCTCGTTAAATCATACAACGGAGATATGGCAGCAAGAGATTCAATGCATAATGCACAGTGTCTTGCAGGTATGGCATTCTCTAATGCATTACTTGGTATCGTTCATTCAATGGCACATAA
>OLNZ01001034.1_pt1 | contig 22304 bp, 6 predicted proteins | sample 1672981 | NCBI WGS metagenome assembly OLNZ01 (sample SAMEA3136743, study PRJEB25190) | human gut metagenome | biome: human gut; feature: human-associated habitat; material: faeces | place: Austria | collected 2013 | reverse complement strand
GTAAATATAATATGAGTGTAAATTATAGTGGAGATGATAAATACACTCAATCATCGGCTAACTTCAATATAACTGTAGAAGCTAATAAGAATGTTAATTTAAACATTTCTGATATTGTGATGATTTACAAAGACGGTACTAAAATGGTTGCTGTTTTAACTGATTATTTAGGTAATCCAATAGCTAATGCTACTGTATACTTTACTATTAATGGTAAAACTTATGTTAAACCTACTGATGCTAACGGTACTGCTTCTATGGGATTAAACTTAGTATCTAATGTCTATAATGCTACTGTTTCATATAATGGTTCTGATATGTATAATGCAGTTTCTAAAAACATTACTGTAACTATTGATCCTACTATTGTAGCTGATGATTTGGTTAAAATGTATCAGAATGCTACCAGATTCTATGCTAAATTCACTGACAGCACCGGAAAAGCACTGGCTAACACTGTTGTTAAATTTAACATTCACGGTGTATTCTACAATAAAACAACTGATAAAGACGGTGTAGCTGATTTAGGTATTATGTTAAGACCTGGAAATTATATTTTAACAGCTTACAACCCTGTAACTGGTGAAGAAAAAGGATTCAACATAACTGTTAAATCTTTAATAGTTCAAAGTGATTTAACCAAATACTACTTAAATGCTTCTAAGTTTGAAGCAACTGTCTACAACAAAGACGGATCTTTAGCAGTAAACAAGAATGTAACCTTTAACATCAACGGAGTATTCTACACTAAAACCACTGATAAAAACGGTGTTGCAAGCTTAGGAATTGCTTTAAGACCAGGAAATTACACTATTACAACAATGTATGACGGATTGGATATTGGAAACAAAGTCAGTGTCTTATCAACATTAGTAACTAAAGATCTCTCTATGAAGTACCTTGACGGCAGCAACTTTACTGCACAAACTTTAGATGGTCAAGGTAAGCCATTAGCTAATCAAAATGTATCATTTAATGTAAATGGTGTTTTCTATCATAAAGTTACTAATAAAGATGGTATTGCAAGCTTGGGAATCAGGTTAATGAGTGGCGAATACATTATAACTTCCTACTGGAATGATTTCCAAACTGGAAACACAATAAAAATCAGTTCTTAAAGAGAATTCATAATTCTCTTACTTTTTTTTCTTTTTTTTCACATGAATTTGAAAAAGTCTTCTATTTTTCTTTGCTTAAATTCATTGATAGTAGAACTTTTTTTTTAATAAACTAAAAATTATACACATGTATTTTTACAAAATACCAAAAATTACCATGATAAATAATAAAAACAAAATGAATTGACTTTATTTATCACTAAAAAAATTCAGATTTTCTAAATTTATTATATATTTTTTTTTATTTTCTTAATGCTTTTTTAAATATATTTCAATTAACTTTATTTATTAATAAAAACATAATTGACTTCATAATAAAGTTATTTTATTATTATATAAAATTATGAGGTGTTTTATGAGGAAAAAATTCTTAACAGTATTTTTTATTTTATTGTTTTTACTATGTTTGTCTGTAGTTTCTGCAACTGATGAAAATACTAATTCCAGCATAGTTGCTCAGGATTATGATGGAAATGAATTTTATGTTGATTTAGGTGGAGATGATAGTAACTCAGGTCAACTTAATAGTCCATTTAATTCAATAAATAAAGCAGTAGAAGTATCTAATCCTCGTGATAATGTTGTTATTCATTTAGGGGAAGGTACATTTGAAGGAAATGGAAATGTGATGATATCAATTAATAAAGCTCATTTAAGCCAAGGTGGTTCAATAACTATTGTTGGTGCAGGAGCTGATAAAACTATAATTAAAGGAAGTAGTGCATATTATGCATTTAATATATATGCTGATTCTGTAGTTACTTTAAGAGATTTATCTATTGTTGATTGTAAAAGTGTTGAAGGTGGTGCAATATGCAATTCCGGTACATTGTTAGTTGATAACTGTATTTTCAGGAATAATTTTGCATTCAATACTGGGGGAGCTATATCTTCTATAGAAAATGGGGATTGTAAAATTTATAACTCAGTATTTATTAATAATTCAGTTACCTGTAATGATGAATATGAGAATGCTAATGGTGGAGCTGTTTATTCATTAAAAAGTGATTTATTAGTTGATTCCTGCAGATTTGTAGGTAATTTTGCAAAGGGTAACTGTTTAAATGCAATTTCTGGAGGAGCTATTTATGTAGGTGCTTATTTAAATAATGTTCCTTCTGTGAAAAACAGTAATTTTATTAATAATTATGTTGTTTCAACAAACTTCAGAACAAACTGGGAATATGCCAAAGGCGGATCCATTTATATGATAAACTGTAACTTATTTAATGATTCTTTTATTAATTCTAGTGTTACAGGAAATAATGGAGTAGGTGGATCTTATTATTCTGAACCTAAATACTTAAATAGTATTTCCAATATTTTGAGAATTAACTCAACTGTTAATGGTGTTTTGGAAAGTAATATTTATCCTGCTGATTATGATGGAAAGTACTCTAATGAAGTTGTAGTGTATGTTTCTGTTAATGGTAATGATGAAAATGGTAACGGGTCTTTTAATAATCCTTATGCTACAATAGCTAATGCAATTGCTAAATCAGCGGGTAATGTATATAACTTGAAAGTGTATTTGTTAGATGGAGTTTATAGTGGAGCAGGCAATACTAATATCAGTTTGCCAAGTAGTATGAATATTCAAATTGCAGGTATTGGTTCTAAAGTCATAATTGATGGAAGTGGTTCTAATTGGTTTGCAGCTAATGAAAGATCAATTTCCGGATTTAAATATGTTTTATCTAATTTAACTTTAATTAATTTTAAAGCTAAAAGCACAGGATATAAAAAAGAAAATAATATTGGGGTTATTTCTAATTATGCAGATTTAACTATTGATAATTGTATTTTTAAAAATATTGCAGGTTCTTCAATATCCAATTATGATTTAGCTAATTTAAAGATTATTAGTTCATCATTTGTAGATTCAAAACACTTGGGATTCTATGGTGGTGTTTTATTTAATTATGATGCTAATGCAAGATTTTATAATTGTATTGTAAATAATTATTCTTCAACAGATATTTTTTATTCTACAGCAGTAAATACAGAAAATGTTTATTTGGAGTTTTTTAATTCAACATTTAAAAATTTAAAAAGCTTTGATTCCAGATGTAAGTTTTTAGGAGCAAGTAATACAAATGTTACTATGAGTTATGTTAATTATGCAGATAATGATTGCAATTTTGCAGTTGCTTATGATAAATCCTCTGTGAAAATAGATAATTCTGTATTTAAAAATAGTAACTGGTTAAGCGGGTCTGTTAATGGAATGATATGGAATGTTTATAATTCCTCTTTTATAAATATAAACTCTTTAACTTTCAGTTCAATTAATGATTATAAAAGTAATTTTAATGGATGTTTGTTTGATGGTGAAAGCATAGTATTTAAAGGTAATTTAATTAATGTTAAAAATTCAAGTTTTTATAATAATAGGATAACTATTCAAAGTGATAACAATAATGGAGATTTAGATTTTGATTATAATTATTGGAATAATAACAATCCTAAAAATATGATTGATACAACTGCAAATGTTAAATTAAATTATTGGATTGTTAAACATTTATCTGCAGAAAACTTATTTAATGATAGCTATAAAGTAGTTATTTCTTATAAATTATTTGATGGAAGTGATTATAAAGATTATGATGTTAGATATGTTCCAATAAAACCTGTTAGATTTACTTTAATAACTTCCAAAGGAACTAATTCTTTAGATTCTGGTATATTGATTAATGATATCTTTGAATTTATTAATACGGCTAATGATGATAGAAATGTAGTGGTTAGCTTTACAGATAATACTAAATTAAATATAACTCTTTATAATCAACATAAAGTAGATACTAATATAGATTTATCTCAAAAAACAGCTAAAATAGGGGACATAGTTGAAATTAATGTAAATATTAAGGATAATAAAACAGGATTGGCAGTTGATTTCGGTATTGTTGAAATTTATTTAAATAATAAATTAATAAGTTCAAATAATGTTACTGGATTAGCTATCAGTAAATCTATCACAGTTGATGAAAGTAAATCATTTTATAATATTTCAGTTATTTATAAAGGAAATAATAAATATGCAGATTCTTCAAATTCAGCTATATTAAGAATATCTTCAATTCCTCTTGAAACAGTTATTATTTCTAAAGATTTAACTAAATATTATAAAAACGGATCCCAGTTTGATGTTGTCCTTAAAGATGTTTTAGGTAATGTTCTAGTTGGTAAAATAGTTAAAATCACAATTAATGGTGTTACTTATAATAAAATAACTAATGATAAAGGAGAAGCCAGATTGTCTATAAACCTTTTCCCAGGTGTTTATAATATAACTGTTTTATTTGAAGATGATGATAATTATGTTAAATCATTAAATACCAATAAAATAGTTGTTTTATCCAAGATAATTACAAAATTTGTAGATAACAATAAATTTATTGTTAAATTGGTAAATGATGATGGAACTCCAAAAACAAATGCTTCATTAGCTATTATTGCAAATGGTGTTCAATATAATCGTATTACTAATGGTAGTGGTGAAGCTAGACTTAATGTTAGATTAAATCCGAATAATTATATTTTTGCTGTAACTGATGGTCAGGAAGTTGTTTCAAGTTCTGTTAATGTTTTATCAACAATTGAAACTAGTGATATTTCAATGTTTTATAAAGATGGAACAAGATTTGCAGCTAAATTATATGATTCTAATGGAAAAATTGTATCTAATAAAAAAGTGGCAATTACAGTTAATGGAGTTACTTATAATAAATTAACAGACTCTAATGGTGTTGCTTATTTAAATATAAATCTTAATCCTGGTGTTTATGGTATTTCAGCAAGTTATGATGGAAAAACTGTTTATAATACCATTTCAATTGCAGCTATGCCTGTTACTATAGTTTCATCTAGTGTTAATATTCAACAAGGTACATTTTATAATGTTAAATTTTCTGATGCTTTGTCAAATCCAATCATCGGACAAAAAGTGGGAATGCTTGTTAATGGAGTAATGTATTATCGTGAAACTGATGATTTAGGTGTTGCATCTCTTAAGATTAATCTTAATCCGGGTCATTATATGATAACTTCTGGTTTATTATCTAATGCATATGAAGCTAAAACTATGAATAATATTATAACAGTTAGTGGAGGTTACTTATGAGGTTTAATAAATGTATATTATTAGTAATATATGCAATTATAGCTATTATAGTATTCACACCATTATATGCTGAAAATAGTAATAATACTATATTTACTTTACCAAGTGATGATGTTATTGTATGTGATAATGTTTATACTGGTAATGTAATTAATATTACTGATGATAATTATGGTGATTATTTTGATGTTTATTCAGGTGAGATGAATCCCGAGTCTAATATCAATGATGGAGATAGAATACATATTGGTAATGTTACAGATAAAACATTTGTTATCAATAAACAACTAGAAATCACTACTATGCATAATGGTGATATTATTAAAAATGGTTATATTAAATTAGTTAAAGGTAGTGATGGTTCTAGTATTCATGGGTTAACTATTATTAATGATAAAGTAAATTATGTTGTAGATGGTATACCTAGTATTGATTTAAGTGGTATTGGTTTATTTTATACAAATAATAATTATGTATATAATAATTCTGTTCAATTAGCAGATAGTAGGGGAGTATTTGCACTTCCTATGGGTTCATCATCTAATAATAAGATATATAAAAATAAATTTGTAAGTACATTAAGTACTTGTGCACCTATGAGTGAATGTGATAATAATCTATTTTATGATAATTATTTCCAATCAACTGCAGCTAATGTAATTTATTATAATCCATGGGGTCATGCAGGTTATAGTGGTTCTGGTAAGTGTTTTAATAATTCATTTATCAATAATTACATGTGTTCTTTAAATAGAAACTCTCCTTGGGTTATTGGAATGTCTCTTTTAAGTAATTGTAATGTAAATATTGTAAACAACACTATTTTTAATGTTCGTGACGGTGTTAGTGGTTTAGGTGTTAATTCTACAATAAATGGAAATAAATTTATTGGTGTGTCTAATTTAGCTTTATCTGTAAGTAGTGCTAATTTAACTATTGAGAATAATTCATTTTCAGATACATCTATGGCTATAGCTATTTTAAGTAGCAATATAACTGTTAAAAATAATATAATCGAAAATTCTTCAATTGGAATTTGGGTATTTGGAAAAAATGCATCTTTAATATCTAATACTATTAGTTTAGTTGATGGATATTATGCAGTTAATGTTGAAAGTGAAAATGTTTTAATTTTAAATAATAATATTAAAGTGAGTAATTTTGGTGAAGGAATTAGAGTTGCTGAAAATAATGTATCTATAATAAATAATACTATAAGAACTGCTGTTGACTCTGGAATTTATATATTGTCTTCTAATAATGTTATTAGTGGAAATAGGATATCTTCTAATTTATATGGAGTTTATATTGATGCAGTATCTGATTTATATTATTATACTCGTGGTGTACTAGGTGTTTCTTATTATGCTAAAATTGATCAAGGTAAAATAAATCATAATAATATTACAAACAATATAATCAATTCAGCTTCTTACGGAGTTTATCTGGTAGGGACTGTGTATAATACAACTATTATAAATAATAATATTACTACAAATGCAGCTGTAGGTATTGTTGAGAATATTACTGATCCATTTTCAAATAATATTAAAGACAATGTTGTTAATGGTGTTCTTTTAAATTATAGTGGTATAGTTATCAGTGATGATAATTTTAATGTCTATTTTGATGAAAAAGGATGTTTTAAATTTGAAGATATTAATTCTATTGTTTTGGTAATTACAAAACTTTCTAATAAGGACATGTTGATTAATCAAAAAATGACTTTATTAAATGGAGGTTTAGTTAATATATTAACCAATGTTACTATTTCTTTAGTAACTGGATCAAATGGAACATTAATTAAATCATTGAATTTTAAAAACACAGATAAAAATGCGATTATCATAAATAATGTAAGTGATATAACTTTAGAAGACAATAATATAATGTCTGTTTCTCAAATGAAAGATATTTTTGGAATTTCTTTAAATTTATCAAATAATACCGAACTTATTGATAATGATGTATATATTACTGGTGAAAATACATTAATTCAAGGTATTTTACTTAATAATTCTGATAATCTTACATTTGTAAAAAATAGTGTGATTTTAGAAGCTAATAAAATAGCTCAGGGAATTATTATAAATTTATTAAATTCATCTAATTTAGTTAATAATACAATCCATCTTCAAGGAAATGGTGTTTTTGATTGTGTTTTAATTAATGGGTCTAATAATTTGAATATTTTAGGCAATAATATTATAGCTAGGTCTATTTCTAATGTTATTTCACCATTAGCAATTTCTAGTTCTAAAGATATTGTTTTGGATAAAAATAATATTAGTGCAATTGGTGATTTAGTAAAATCATTAAATTTCTCAAATACATCTAATGTTGTTATAGAATCTAGTTTTATTAACTTAATAGGATTAAGTAAAACAGAGGTGATTTTTGCAAATGATGATTTAAATAATATTGAAATAACTAATTGTGTAATTTATTCCAATGCTTTAGGTTTGATCAGTGGAAATATCACATTAAAAGAAAATAAATATGTAATCTATGATGATAATGTTGAAACTTACTTTGATTCAAATGGTATGTTTAGTAATAAGTTAATAACTCAAAAAGATGTGTTGATGTTTGATAATTTAAAATCAAAACATTATACTTTGACTTTTAATCAGGTGGTTATTTTAACTTCTTATTATAAGAATTCATTAATTGATGCAACTTTAAATTTCAATTCAAAATCAAGTAATTCAACTATTAAAAATTTAAACTTTGATTTAGTTGAAAATGTTGCATTTAATTTATATTTTGCATTAAATATTACTATTGAAAATAATAATATTAATTTAGTGTCTTCTAAAGATGTTTCAGCTATCATTATTACTGGAGAAAGTTTTAATAATTTAATTAACAACAATACTGTTAAAATAAGGGGTAATGGTACCCTAACTGGAATTACTATTTATAATTATTATGATGAATATTATGGTTTAAGTCCAAAAAATAATGTAATTTCAAATAATGATATTGTAATCAATTCAAATAATGATGTAATTGCTATTTATAATGCAATGGCTGATAATACAATTATTAGAAACAATAATATTAGAATAGATGCACGTGATCATGCTTATGGTGTTTATAATATTTATTCACAAGATTTCAAAGTATTCATGAGTACTATTTGGACTACAAACACAAAAATTATCCACAATATTATTGAAGGAAATGGATCTATTGTTTGTTTAATTAATTCAATTGAAGCTAAAAACACATTAGTTGATAATAATACATTAATAGCTATAGCTAATGGTTCTTATGGTTATGTAGGATATAAAACATCAGGGGATGTATTAAGATATAATGATTTTACAATAAATGGAACTGGAAATAATGATTTATTTATATCTAATGTAAGTCAAACTGGTATTTATTTATCAAATAGTTCTTCTAATGCATTGATTTTGGAAAATAGTATTATTTCTAATTATGCTCCTGGAAATGATTATGCAATTTATGTAGAGGTTAATTCTAGCAAAATTTCTATTGTTGATAATTATTTAATTAGTGATAATTGGAACAGATACGCTGATAATGCAATATATGCTCCATCAGCTACTTTAACTAATAATGAACTTTATTATGTTTATGTATCACCTGGAGGTAGTGATGAATTAGGTAATGGGTCTATTAATAATCCATTTAAAACAATAAAACATGCACTAAATAAGGTAATTAATAAAGGAATAGTTTATGTACTGGGGGGTAATTATACTGAAGATTATATTACAATTTCAAAAACACTTACTCTTAAAGGATTAGGTAAGGTTATAGTTGATTGTAAAGGTAGTTTATTTAATATTACTAAATCCGGTTCATTAAAAGTTTTTAATATTAAATTTATGAATGCAAATGCAACTACAGGTTCAACATTTTACAATTTAGGAAAACTATACTTAGAAAATGTTTCAGTAATCAATTCCACAGCTTTAACTTATGGTGGAGCTATTGTTAATTATGGTGAGTTAATTATAAGAAACTCTACATTTTCATCAAATAAAGCTAAAAATGGTGGAGCTATCACTAATTATAATAAATTAGATATTAAATCATCAAATTTTACTAATAATAGTTGTTATATTAAAGGCTCTGGAGGGGCTATTTATAATTTAGAAAAAGCTACTCTTAGTATTGAAGATTGTAATTTTGTAAATAATAAAGTTGATGCTGAATATCTTATTGAAGAAGATGATTTTGGTGTTCGTTTAGGATCTGGAGGAGCTATTTACAATCGTGGAAATTTATATATCATTAATTCAAATTTCAAATCTAATAGGGCATTTAATTATGGTGGGGCTATTTTAAGCGTATCTACTCAAAAACACAATCTTAAAGTAATTAATTCAATATTTGATAAAAATACATGTTTTGCAGGTGGTGGAGGGGCTATATTTATTGTTAATGCAAATTTAGACATTACTAATTCATCATTTACATCAAATGAAATTGGAGAGAATAGTGGTGGAGCTTTATATATAGGTGAATCTGAAGGTAATATTTATAATTCCACATTCTTTAAAAACTCTGCAAGTTTTGGTGGTGGAGCAATACAATTTTGGTACTCTAATATAACTATGGATTTATGTAATATTACTGATAATAATGCTGGAAGAGGTGGTGCTATATCTTATTATGGTCAACGTATTGGAAATCATGTTGTAGGTTCTCTAAATATTTATAATTCAACAATTTATAATAATAAGGGATTTGATAGTGGTGGAGCATTTTATGTTAGAAATTTAAACATGAATGTTAAAAATTCTAATATTTATGATAACTTTGGAGGAGATGGTAAACATACTCTTTCAGTTGAAATAAATTATCCTACAAAACCAGTTAACAATATAGATTTAAATGGTAATTGGTGGGGTAGTAATAGTGGCCCTGGAGAAGATGTTTGGTTAAATGCACAATATTACAGGGAATGGATTAAAGATAAAATTTCATGGGATGTACTTAATCCGAATCCTAATCCTAATCCTAATAAACCTGGAAGCAATACAAGACCGGGTCAATCAAATAATAATCCAATTGTAGGTCCAAGTACTGGAGGATTATTAAACCCAGGGAGACCTGGACAAAATGGATTTGGAACGGGTATTGGAACAGGAACTGGAAGTGGTTTTGGTTCTGGATCTGGTAATGGTATGGGTTCTGGAAGTGGAACTAATGCTGGTGGAAGTTCAGGAAGTCATGGTGGAAGATTTGGTTCTGGTAGTGGATTTAATGGAACAGCCTATTCTAACCAAGGCACATTAGGTGATTTAGGTTCATCTTCAAGTTCTGGAGCTGGTGGGAGTGAAGCAGGATCTCCATCTTCAGCTTCATCAAATAATGCAATTTATGAACTTAATAAAGATGTTAAAAAAGCATTGTCTGGATATAATATAATTTATGGAATTATATTTTTAATAGTCATTATATTATTAATTATATTTGGATATAAACGTAATTCTAAAGAGGAGGATGAATAAATGAGCAATTTTAAACCAATTTTAATTTTGTCTTTATTTGTATTATTTATGGTTTCATTAGGAGCTATATCTGCTGAAGATGTAAATGTTACAGTTATAAGTGATTCTCAAGTAGATAATTCAGTATATGTTGATTCAAATATAGTTGCTAATGGAAATGGGACTATTAATAATCCTATAAGTAATATTAAAAATGCTGTTGATTTAGCAAATAATGATTCTACAATTTATCTTAAAGGTGGAAATTATTCTGGTGTAGAAAATGATGGGATAATCATTAATAAAACATTAACTATTACTTCTTATGATGGACTGGCTATTATTAATGGTGATTATAAAGATTATATATTTTACATTGGAGATAAAGGTTGTTTAACTTTAAAAAACATTAGCTTTGCTAATACAAATTATTTAAATGTTAAAACATATGGAGCTATTATAAATTATGGTAATATTACTGTGGAAAATAGTTTCTTTGATAATGCAACTGGTTTAAGAGCAGGTATTATATTAAATTATGGAAATTTAACTGTTACTAATTCTGAATTTAAGAATAATACTGCAAAATATTATGGTGGAGCTATAACCAACTTTGGTTTTGCAAATATTGTTAATTCATTATTTGAATCCAACACTGCTGCTGAAGGTGAGGCTATTTTAAACAGTTATGATATGTTTATTTCAAATTCAAGATTTGTTAATAATAATATTTCATCAAGTAAATATCAGGATGCTGAAAGTTTAATAGATATTTCATCTTCATACTTTATGGAAAATTCAGGTATCTTTGTTAAAGATAGTGGTATACATATTAAAGAATCTTATTTGACTTTAATTAATACAACAAACTCTATTGTTGATATTAGCTATTCATTTATCAATACTTATGATTTTATTAACTCAAAAATCAATGTTGATGATAATTTATGGTGTTCTAATGAAAACATTCCTAAACAAGCTAATAGATGGTTAATAATGACTTTTACTGATAAAAATACTGGAAGTTCCATAATTCCATCTAAAACCGTTACTGATGTTTTAGTTAGTTTTAAAACATGTAATGGAAAATCTACATATAGTTTGCCTTCTAGTGTTAATTTACCTCATGTTTATATTCAACTTGAAGCAGATAATGGTAAATTTAAAGAAAATGGTGGATTTTTAGTAAATAATGTATTTTCAACTACTTATTATGGTAATTCTAAAGACACATTATTATTTGCAATGATTGATGATTATTTTGCTACTTTAACAGTGGGATCTGGTGTTAATAATGGGAAAATATATGTTTCAAATTCAGGTTCTGATGAAAAAGGAGATGGATCTATTAATAATCCATATAAGTCATTAGTTAAAGCAGTTAATGTAGCTTTAAATGGTGACACTATTTTGATTGCAAAAGGAAGTTATTATGGTTGGAATAATTCTGGACTTTTAATTAATAAAACTTTAACATTTTCCAGTTATAATGGTGAGGTTATATTATACAGAGATAATTTTCATACAATGTTTACAGTTACACTAAGAGGAAATTTAAATTTAATGAAATTGACCTTAACAGCTGAAGACAAATCAAAATTCTTCCCACTTGTAAATAACTCTGGAAAAACAATTATAGATAATTGTATTATTAAAAATATTGATGGGGGAGATAAATATAAATATAAATCATATCAAGCATTATCTTATCAGTATTATTCTAATCAAAGTGTAATTTACACTAGTAATGATTTATTTATTAATAATTCATTATTCACGGATTTAGAAGATATTGTTATTAGATCATACTTTTATACTGGAGATAATTATTTTAAACATTTTGACGTGAATATTGAAAATTCAGTATTTACTAATTGTAAAGGTTATGCTTGGGAAACTGTATGGGATAGCCAAACATATGCTGATAAATTGGATGTTGTATCTCCATCATTTATAATTAATGTAGGTGCAGAAAATGTTTTAATTAATAATTGTACTTTTAAAAACAATTTAGCATCTGTTATGCGTGTTAATGCCTCTAAATCATTTTTAGTAAATGCTTCTAAATTTATAAATAATAGAGGTTCTATTTATTCTTTAACAAATGGTGTGATGAATAATACATTGATAAGTGAAGATAATGGTCCAGTTTTAAGATTTGTAACTGGCCATACTCTTTCAATAATTAGAAATATGCAAAATGTTATTAATTCAAATTTCACTAAAAATAATGATGTTATTATAAATACATGGTATTCTTATTCAGATAATGTCTATTTGTATAATTGTTCTTTTTGGAATAATAGTAATAACCATGCTCAAGGTTATGGAAATACTAGTGGAAAAGGATTAATATTAAATGGTGGAAATATGACTGTAGATTACTGTACTTTTGAAAACAATTCAGTATTCTATGGTGGAGTGTTTTATAATGATGGAACAGCTATGGGTGCAGGTGGAATTTATTATTCTACATTAAACATTACTCGTTCAGTATTTTATAAAAATAATGCTGTTTTAGGTAAAGATATATTTCATAGAGGTGGTAATTTAGTTGTTTCTGATTGTTGGTGGGGATCTAACAGAGGACCAAATGATGCGAATATTTATAATGCTGCAGGTAGTGTTGAAGTTAAAAATTGGGTTATATTGACATTTGATATTCAGGATAATACATTAATTGCTAGTTTAAATAAAGTAACGGACAATAAAAGTAATATTTATAATATAAGTGGAAATTTACCTTCTAGAATAGCTATCTTTAACTCTTCAATGGTTAAAATAAATCCAAATGTTATTCCATTAATCAATAATCAAGCTAAAGTAAATATTTCATTTAATGGTGAAGATATTTCAGCTACAGTTAGTATAGATAATCAAACAATCAGTTTAATATTTTATAATAAAAACACTATAATTGATTTAAAAGATATTATTGTTTATGGTAAAGGAACTGCATATTCATTTGTTTTAAAAAGTGTAAATGGTTATGTTATATCTAATAAAACAGTTAATTTATTAATTTTAAACGGAACTGATGTTTATCAAAATCATACATTAATAACTAATAGTTTTGGTGTAGCTAGTTTAATTCTTAATTGTAGTATGGGTAATTATACTTTTAAAGCTAGTTATAAGGGTGATGATTACTTTAAACCTGTTCAGAATAGTGCTAATTTGGTTGTAATGCCTTATTATACTTCTGTATTTGTTAAAAGTAATCAAACATTTTATGGTAATGGTAATTTCTTATATATGTATCTTTATGATAATTTAGGTGATGCTGTTGTTAATCAAATAGTTTTATTTACTATAACTAGTTCAAATGGTATTGTTTATAAGAAGTATGCTCTTACTAATTGGGAAGGTCAAGCAGGATTCTACCTTAATTTATCTGGTGGAAATTATAATGTTAATGTAAGTTATTCTGGTGATAATTGGCATTATGGGTCTTCAAGTACTGGTTTATTTAATATATTATCTATTGGAACTAATGTAATCATTGAACAGTCTTTATTTAATGGTAGGGGTAATACTTTAACAGTATTACTTAGAGATAATAACTATAGGGTTTTATTTAATGAAACTTTATCTATTACTTTATCTGATGGTAAAATTGCACAAACATTTGATGTTACTACTAATGAAAATGGACGTGCAGGGATTATTGTTAATTTACTTCCGGGTAAATACAATGTTTATGTGAAATATGGTGGAGATAAGTTAAACTTTGCATCTTCTAGTGAAGGTGATTTAATTATTAATCCTGTTGGCACTCAAATTTCTGCAGATTCCGTTGTTATTTTTAATAGAACGGTTAATAATTATCTTGTTAAATTAACAGATATTTATGGACGTTTGCTTGTTAATGAGACTGTTGTTATTACATCAATTAGTCAAAGTACTGGGGTTAAACAGATATTTAAAGTTAAAACAAATGATGAAGGAATAGCTAATTTAACATGTAAGTTAGATATTGGTTATTATTTATTGAAAGTTAACTTTGAGGATAATGAATGGTATGATGGTAGTAATTATGCAAGTACTTTAATTGTAGCTGATACTGTTAGTGATTTTAATCCATATGCTACTATTTTAGTTGCTAATGACTTTAATAAGTATTATAAGAATGCTACTCAATATGTTGTTCGTTTGCAGGATATTTATGGTAATCCTATTTCAGATATGGATGTTGTTATTTGTGTTAATGGTGTAAATTATAATAGAATAACCAACAGTTCTGGTGAGGCTAAATTAAATATTAATTTGTATCCTGGAATGTATTATGTAAGTACAAGTTTTGGAGGTTGTGGAAATTGGACTAAATCATTTGTTAATAGTTCAGTTACAGTTTTATCTCAAATTATTTCACATGATTTAACTAAAATTTTAAGAAATGGAAGTCAATTTATTGTTAAATTTGTTGATAATGCTGGAAATCCTATTGAAGGCAAAACAATAGATATTTCTATTAATGGAATTGTTTATTCCCGTATTACTAATAGTTCTGGTGAGGCTAAATTAAATATTAATCTTAATCCTGGTAAATATGAGGTTATAACTTCTTGTGGTGATTTTGTTAATCATAATATGGTTAATGTTTTATCTAACATAGAAAGTGATGATCTTTCAATGTACTATAAAGATGGGTCTAAATTTAAAGTAGTTATCTATGATAGTGAAGGTAAAGTTAAACCTAATGCAACGGTTAAATTTACCATTAATGGTGTTTCTTATGTTAAAACTACTGATAATGATGGTATAGCGGCTTTAAGCATTAATTTAAATTCCAATATTTATACAATAACGACTGAATATAATGGTATTGTTAATACTAATCAAATTTGGATTTATAATATGGCAGTTAATATAGGTGCTGTTAATGAAACAGTTGAAAGGGGCAATTCTTTTTGTGTAAAATTAAGTGATGTTAATGGAAATGTATTGTCTGGTGGACAAGTGACATTTAAAGTTAACGGAGTTTCATATATTAAACAGGTTAATGAAACAGGTTATGCAAAATTAAATATTAATCTTAACCCTGGAGTATATAAAATTATCACAGCATTTTCTATTAGAAATTATGAAGATAAACTAGTTTATAATACATTAAATGTGACAAGTCATTAATTTATTCATTTAATGAATAAATTTCTTATTTTTTTATGTAGGATACTTTTTAAATTTTAATTTTCTGATTTATTTTTTCTTATTTTTTATTAATTCATTTAAATTTACTGTAATTTAAAATTTTTAACAATAAAATGTTTAGTGGTCTGAATTTTTGTCAGTGATAAATATGGTTAATTTATTTTGTTTTTATTATTTGTAATGGTAATTTTTGGTGTTTTGCAAAAATACATCTGTATAATTTTTAGTTTATTAAAAAATGGCCTTAATATTGGTAAATTTAAGTATAATGTGTTACATATATTTATTTTGAGATAAAAATGAAACACAGATTAAATTTAGATATTAAAGACCCAAATTATACTTTGTTGAAAGAAATATTTAAAATTATGAATTCTAGAAAAACCTTTGAAATTTTACCATCATTTGGTTTTAAAAACTTAAATAAACAAATATTTGTTTTTAAAATCATATTTATAAGTATGTTCTTTGATTTAGATAGTCCATTCATATTAAATGAACTTAAATCTAAAAAAAAGCTTCGTAAAATACTTTAATATTTCTGAAGTTTTAAGTGCCAATCAAGTTTATAAATTTTTTTCACTTCAAAATCCTGAAAATCTTATTAAATCTTTAAATTGCATCTTAAATTCAATAAATAATGTTAAAAGAAGAGGAAAAGGATATTTATTGTAGATGTATCTCCTGTAGATTTAGATTTTAATTTTAATAGAAATAAAAAGACAAAAGAACATCTTAAATCATTGAATTTAAAATGGAGTTATTCATCCTCCAAAGGTTTTTATATTGGTTTTAAGGCAACACTTGTCCTTGATTTTGATAGTATGAATCCTGTTTGTATTTTAATCTGCTCAGGAGCTCCAAATGATGCAAAACTTTTTGATGAAATTATGGAAACACTTCAAAAAAGACGAATAATCCAAAAAGGAGACACTATACTTTTTGATAAAGGATATTACAGTTATAAAAACTACCAATTAAGAATTAGTAAATATAAAACCGTTCCTTTTATTTACTCAAAAAATAATTTCAACAAAACAAAGTTTAACGATCAATTATCTTACCCATTACAAGTATTTAACCAAACAAAAAGAATTATGAAAGAAAAACAATTCTACAACAACTTAAAACATGAATTATTCAAAAAATTAGACAAATGGAAAAAATTCAAACTAATACTAAGAAAAATAGAAGACTTTTTCAAATTACTCCAACAAGGACTCAACATGAAACAAATACACAAATATACACCAAAATCAGTCAAAAGAACAGCATATTTGAATGTATTTTTTAGGATCACTAATCATATCACGAGAATTCTACTCAAAAATAGCCATACAACAATTATCCGAAAACTAAAAATTTTAATCCCTAAAAATGTTTATTTTTTAGTTATATTTACAATTTTCTGGTAAAAAATTATTTGGGGGGGGTAATTGCTCAAATAATATTAATATTTCATGAGTTATTGTTAAATCAGTATTGTATTTCTTTGTGAACAGTTTTATACCACAAAGATAAATATATTAATTGTCAATTTAAATTGGCATAATTAATTAATGGAGGATTAATTTTTGAGAAATAAACTCGCAATATTGACTTTATTGATATTATTTATTGTATCTATTTCTTGTGTTAGTGCTGAGGATAATTCTTCTGTCAGTGTTCTAAGTGGTTCTAACTCTGATGTTTATGTTAGTCCAACAGGAAATGATAATAATGTAGGTGATGTTAATAATCCATTTGCTACAATCAACAAAGCGATAGATTCCAATGTAAGTAACATACACCTATCTGAAGGAAAATTTATTGGTACTGGCAATAATGGTTTAACAATTGAAAACAAAACAATAACCATTATAGGAGCTGGCGTCGATAAAACTATAATAGATTTAAACAAAACTCAATTTATGGATATTAAGTCCACTAGTTCTGTAGTTTTAACTAATTTAACTATAATAAACGGTTATGATAAATATGGTGGAGCTATAGACAATTCTGGTAATTTAACTATCCAAAATTGTAACTTTAAAAACAACTCTGCTAATTCAGGTGGAGCAATATACAATTCTGGTAATTTAGAGGTAAGGGGTTCTACTTTTGAAGATAATATAATTACCATTAATGGTGGTGCTATTTGTTCTTATAGTTATGTAGGTATCTATGATTCTACTTTTATAAGAAATAGAGGTACAGGTACATCTTCAAATGGAGGTTCCATTTATATTAGTGGTAAAAGCGATAAATATTCTGTTTTAAATAGGAATATATTTAAAGATACTTTTGTTGTGCAAAAGGGTGGTGCACTTTATTTAAGTTATGTAAATGTTACTAATTGTATATTTGAAAATGCATCAACTACTGCTACTGGGTCAAGTAATGGTGGTGGAGCTATTTATGGATCTAGTTTCAACTTAAAAAATAATACTATGACTAATTGTGTAGCTAAAAGTGGAAATGGGAACTATATATTTGCATCTTATGACTTTAATGGAGTAGTTACAATTCTTGAAGGTAAAACTGTTGATATAACTAGTTCTACTTTTACTCTTAATGCAACTGTAACTGATGATATGGGTCATCCAATTCATGGCGGTTCTTACACATTTAAACTTAATGATATTGCAATAGGTTCTGCAAAATCTGTAAATGGATTTATAGCTGGTACATTTTCTAAATTATTGGATGATGGTAAATATACTGTTACAGTTTCAGGTCCTTTAAATGATAATGCAGTTGTTAAAAAAGCTACTGCAAATGTTAAAATTAATCGTGATTATGTAGATTATTATGTATCACCTAATGGTGATGATAATAATACTGGTTCAAAAGATAATCCATTTAAAACCATTAATAAAGCAATAACTGAAGCTTTTGCTAAAAATATCTATGTAAACATACATCTTTTAGAAGGAACTTATGTAGGTGCTGGAAATCTTAATTTAACATTTAATAACTTAGGTTACCTTAACATAATTGGTGTAGACGGTAAAACAATCATTAACGGTTCTAATAAAGATTGGGCATTTAATTTTGGAAGAACATTAAATGTTAATATTATAAATATTACATTTGCTAATTTATATCAAAATAATTATGTAGGTTTAATTAAAGCAAGTGGAAATGATTATGCTGTAAACATTGATAATTGTGTCTTTGAAAAATGTAATACAAAGTATATAATTTATATTACTAATGGTGAGATAAATAATGTAATAATGAGAGAGAATATTATAACTGGATGTGTTATTAGTGGAGGTACTAGTATAACTAATCTTTTATTTGAAAATAATTTTGGTTCCGCTTATTTCACAAACATTAAAAAAGGAGTTTACAATTCTATTTTCATAAACAACAAAATTAATCAGGGTAATGATTATGGATTATTTTATATATCTTCCAAAAACTTTGTATCAAGCAATAATATATTTGAAAATAATACAATTAAAGCACTATATATTTCAGCATATGAAGATATTAATTTTACAAGTATAAATGATACTTTTAAAAATAATGTTGCAAAAAATGGTGGTGCTGTTAGTGGTGGCGGAACTTTTATTAATGCTAAATTTATTAATAATACAGCTACTCAAAAAGGTGGAGCTATTTACCATAATGCTATGGTTTTAGTTTTAAAAGATTGTATTTTTGAAAACAATAAAGCAGATGACGGTAATGATATATATGGTTTTATGAGTACTAATGCTAGAATTAATCCACTTTTAAACATGTCTAATTCTTTAAAATTCGTATCTACCAATTCTTCAAATGTTAAATCTGAATTAAAAGCTATTTTTGATTTAGGGGGTATTCAAGTAAGTGGTTATAATGTTAAATTCTATTTAAATGGAACTTACAAAGGCTCAGCTACTTTAATTGATAATTTAGCTACTTTCATAGTTATTGCTGAAGATGGAAAATACGAAATTTCCGGTTCTGTTGATCAAGTTAATAAAACTAATGTTGTTACTGGTATTTTAAATGTTAATGCTAATCCTGCAAGTGTTTTTGATGTTTATGTTTCTGAAAAAGGTAGTGATGAATCAGGTGATGGTTCATTAGCTAAACCATTTGCAACTATTAAAAAAGCATTTGATTATGGAATGAATCAAAATGCATTAAGTTTAACAATCCATTTAATTGGCACTTTAAAAGGTGAAGGTAATGTTAAACTTGATTTAAAACCATATGTGGATTTAACTATTGTTGGTGAGAATAAAGAAACTTCAATTATTGATGCAGAAAAAAATATTTATGTATTTGATTTTGTACCAATGTATGATGATGTTAAAGTTTATTTATCAAACTTAACAATTAAAAATGGTGTAACTAACAGGTATCCTTCTGGAGGTGTTAGTTATAATGTGGACACTGGTCTTGTTCGTAGTACTGGTTTTTATTTAAATGTTAATAACTGTATATTTATGAATAATACAGGTTATGGAATTTCCGCAGATAAATTATTCTCAACTATTGTAATTAATAATACTAAATTTATAGAATCTCGTGGAGCATTCTATTCTTCTCAAGCAGCATTAAATATTGTTATATCAAATACTGAATTTTTAAAAAATAATTTGGTTGTAGAAAATAATAGGGGAAAATTAGTTTGTTTAAATGGTTTAATTTCAATTAGGGATATTCTTTCAAAAGATAGTAATAATCATGATTATCATTTTAATATTACACAGGTGTTATTTGATAACGTGACCTTTGATGGAAATCATAAGGTTACTGGTACTGCTAAGCCTAGTGCTCTTTATTTAGTAGGTACAAATACTACTATAATTAATTCTAAGTTTACAAATCAAAAAGATATTTCAGCTATAGGTGTATTTAGTAGTTATACTACTGGATGTAATGTAACTATTTCTAATACTTATTTTGAAAACAATACAAGAGATATTATTTATGGATATTCATCTCAAGGTGATTATCGTCCAATTATTATATTAAATAATTCAACATTTGTTAATAGTGGAACATTTACATGGTCAGATCCTCGTTATCAAAATGCATGGTGGGTTGTTAACAATACTAAATTTATTAACATGACCAATATGATGATATTTAAAGGGTTAGTATCTAGTTCTTATAAGGATAATCCATTACCTTTAGGAGTTAATAATACTGTAACTATTATGAATTCATTATTCTTAAACAATAAAAACGGTGTTGAATTTGGTAATGGTAATATTTCAGGATCTAGTTTCTATAATACCCCAGTATTTGTATCTTTAACTGGTGGTAGTCAACCTCCTGCATGTATTGTTTACTTAAACAATAATTTCTGGAATAGTTCAGTACCTATATATAATGTTACTACTCCTGCTAGAGCTACTGTTTATTGTGATAAATGGTTAGTTCCAGCATTAGTTACAGACAATGCTTCTGGTCCAGTTCAAACTATTAAACTTGTATATTTAGCATTTAATGGAACTGATTATTCTTATTATGATGTTTCTAAAGTACCTATTTTCGATGTTAATGCTAATTTAACAGTTTCTAATGGTGTAATTAATCCGAATAAGGGTATTTTCAATACTGATGGTTTAACTGCTAATTACACATATAATGGTGTTGGTAATCAGACTGTAACTGCAACTTTAAGTGATGGAAATATTTTAAAATTAAATGTAACTTTCTACAGAATTGATACATTTACAAATATGACTATTTCAAATAATGCTCCGCAAACTGGAGATTATATTACTGTTAATGTTGTTGTTCGTGATAAGAATGGTAAACTTTTAAATGGTAGTGTGAATGTTTATCTTAATAGTGTTTTAAAAGGAACTATCAGTTTAATAAATGGTATGGGTTCCTTTGATGTGTTAGCAGAAAAAACTGGTCCTTGTGAAATATTTGTTAATTATACTGGAGATTTAGATAATTCTTACTCAAGTAATATGACTATTGTTTCAGTTAAAAATACACAAATGAATGTTTCTGTTTCTGATTCAGATTCTGCAAGTAATGTTACTTTTACTGTGGACTTTGATCATGTAGCTAATGGTTTTGTATTTGTAACTATTGGTGGTGTAACTTACAATGCTACTGTTTTAGGTAAAGAAGCTAAAGTTATTGTGCCTCCATTAGCTGTAGGTAAATATGATGCTATTGTTTCATATAATGGTGTTGTTAATAAAACTGTTGCAGTTAACATATCTCCTGATAGAAATCCAGTATTAAACATTTCTGATATTGTGATGATTTACAAAGACGGTACCAAAATGGTTGCTGTTTTAACTGATTATTTAGGTAATCCTATTGCTAATGCTACTGTGTACTTTACTATTAATGGTAAAACTTATGCTAAATCTACTGATGCTAATGGTACTGCTTCCATGGGATTAAACTTAGCGTCTAATGTGTACAAAGCTACTGTTTCATATAATGGTTCAGATATGTATAATGCAGTTTCTAAAAACATTA
>OLNZ01001025.1_pt1 | contig 22451 bp, 15 predicted proteins | sample 1672981 | NCBI WGS metagenome assembly OLNZ01 (sample SAMEA3136743, study PRJEB25190) | human gut metagenome | biome: human gut; feature: human-associated habitat; material: faeces | place: Austria | collected 2013 | reverse complement strand
CCGCCCCTTCGGGGCACCTTCCCCTCGAGGGGAAGGCTGACGATACGAGAATACCGTCATCTAACATGCAGCAAAGCCGCCACCCGAACCCGTAGGGATAAGTAGCTAGGGATTAGGGATTGGGGATTAGACTGGGAGACTGAGAGACTAGGAGACATCAGACGCCTGACTTCTATCCTCCAGCCTTCGGGCATCGCCCCATATATATTCGCGGCAAAGCCGCCACCTAAACCCTTAGAACCCTTAGAACCTGTTGAACCTGTTGAACCTGTTGAACCCTTTGAACCCGCCAATAAAAAAGCAAACCCCTTTCGAGGTTCGCTTTTTTCATACTGCTGTTCGTTTATTTTTCATCTCTATGCTTGATGGCTGCTTCGACGAGGCCGCGGAAGAGCGGGTGCGGACGGTTCGGGCGGCTCTTGAATTCCGGATGAGCCTGGGTGGCTTCGAAGTACGGATGATCCTTGAGCTCGATCGTTTCGACGAGGCGTCCGTCCGGGCTGGTGCCGCAGATGACGAGGCCAGCTTTTTCAAGCTCCGGACGAAGGGCATTGGAGACTTCGTATCTATGGCGATGACGTTCGTAGACGATCTCCTGACCGCCGTAGAGTTCTCTGGCTTTGCTGCCTTCCTTGAGCTTGCACGGATAGATGCCAAGGCGCATGGTGCCGCCTTTTTCGGTGACGTCTTCCTGGTCTGGCATGAGGTCGATGACAGGGTACTGGGTGTCCGGGATGAATTCGGAGGAGTTTGCACCGGTCATGCCGCATACATTTCTGGCAAATTCAATGACGGCGCACTGCATACCGAGGCAAAGGCCGAGGAACGGGATCTTATTGACGCGCGCATATTTGATGGTGTCGATCTTGCCTTCGACGCCGCGATAGCCGAAGCCGCCGGGGACGACGATGCCGTCGATGCCCTGGAAGACTTCACGAAGATCCGGTTTCTCTTCTTCGAGGACTTCGGAATTGATCCAGTGGACCTTGACCTTGTTGCCGAAGGCGTAGCCGGCATGGGACAGAGATTCGACGACGGAGAGGTAGGCGTCATGGAGTTCGACATATTTCCCGACGAGAGCGATGTTGACCTCTTTTTCGGAGGAAACGATGCGGTCCACCATGGCTTTCCAGTCTTCCATGTCGCACTTGGTATCTTCCATGCCGAGTTTCTGGAGGACGATGTGGTCGAGGCCTTCTTCCTGCAGAAGGAGCGGTACTTCATAGATGCTCTTAGCCGTGAGGTTATTGATGACAGCTTCGGGTTCTACGTCGCAGAACATGCCGATCTTTCTCTTCATCTCCGGAGAGAGTGCCTTCACGGTACGGCAGACGATGACATCCGGCTGGATGCCGATGGAGCGCAGCTCCTTGACGGAGTGCTGGGTCGGCTTTGTCTTGAGTTCGTCAGCGGCTTCGATGTATGGTACGAGTGTGACGTGAATATAGATGACGTCATTTCGATTCGGTACGTCTTTCTTGACCTGGCGGATGGCTTCGAGGAATGGCAGGGACTCGATATCACCGACGGTGCCGCCGATCTCCGTGATGACGATGTCTGCATTGTCATTTCTGCCGACACGGAGCACGCGGTCTTTGATCTCGTTCGTGATATGCGGGATGACCTGAATGGTGGAGCCTAAGTATTCGCCTTTTCTTTCTTTGTTGATGACAGCCTGATAGACCTTGCCTGTGGTGACATTGGATGCCTTGGACAGATTTTCATCGATGAATCTTTCGTAATGACCGAGATCCAGATCGGTTTCCGCGCCGTCATCGGTGACGAAGACCTCGCCGTGCTGGTACGGGCTCATGGTACCCGGGTCGATATTGATGTAAGGGTCGAATTTCTGAATGGTGACTTTGTAGCCTCTGTTCTTCAGCAGTCTGCCCAGGGATGCCGCGGTGATGCCTTTGCCCAGGGATGAAACGACGCCGCCTGTTACGAAGATGTATTTTGTCATGGGACCTCCTTTGAGATAGGGTGGATAGGAAGAGCGACTGGTCGCTGGGGACCAGGAAATGAGCTGTGATAGGTTCAGCAGGTGCAGCGCGGCGCATCCTATGACGCCGCGAAGCATTTGAACCTGTGAGGCCTATCCTTTTCTTACATTTTTTCCGGAGCGGTAATGCCTAAGATGGTGAGGGCGTGGACCAGGACGTACTGGACGGCGGTGATGAGACCGAGGCGCGCCTGCGTGACTTCGCTGTCTACACCAAGGATACGGCATTCTCTATAGAAATGATGGAAGAGTGCTGCCAGCTCGTACGCATATTTGGCGATACGCTGCGGAGCTCTTTCTTTCGCGGCTCCATCAATGAGCTGGTGATAGTTTTCCATCTTTTTGATCAGATCCATTTCACATTCTTCTTTGAGGCAGGTGAAATCGACGCCGGTGAACTGGGGATCCCAGGTGACCTTGGCTTCCTTCGCCTGACGGAAGAGGCTGTGAATGCGGGCATTCGCATACTGAATGTAATAGACCGGGTTATCGCTGGACTGTTTCTTGGCCAGGTCGATATCGAAGTCCATCTGGGAGTCCAGTGTGCGGGCACAGAAGAAATAGCGTGCTGCATCGGTGCCGACTTCTTCCATCAGCTCGCGCAACGATACGGCCTGTCCGGTACGCTTGGACATTTTGACCGGCTGTCCATCGCGGAGAAGTGTCACCATCTGGAGCAGCATGATCTCGAAATCATCCGGGTTGTAGCCCAAAAATTTCATAGCTGTCTTCAGACGGATGATGTAGCCATGGTGATCCGCTCCCCAGATATCGATGAGCTTGTTGTAGCCGCGGCGGATCTTATTTCCTACATAGGCGATATCGGAGCAGAAATAGGTCGGCACACCATTCGTGCGGATGACCACGCGGTCCTTGTCATCGCCGTTCTTTGTGGTGCGGAGCCAGAGAGCGCCGTCCTTCTCGTACATATTGTCTTCGTCCTTCAGGACTTTGAGCGCTTCATTCACCTGATCCGGATAGAGAGATCTTTCGGAGAACCAGTTGTCAAAGTCGACGTGGAATTCCTGCAGATCCTTCTTGAGGTCTGCGAGCTTTTCCTGAAGGCCGAGCTCTTTGAAGATCTCCAGACGTTCTTTCTCATCCATATCGAGGTACTTTTTGCCATCCTTGGCAAGGATATTCTTCGCTGTATCGATGATATCCTGTCCATGGTAGCCATCTTCCGGGATCTCAGCGTCGAGACCGCAGAGCTGGAGATAGCGTGCATTGATGGATTCCGCCAGATGATCGATCTGGTTGCCGGCATCATTCACATAGTATTCCGACAGTACATCATAGCCGGCCGCGCGCAGCAGATTCACCATCGCTGAACCATAGGCAGCGCCTCTGGCGTGTCCGATGTGGAGAAGGCCGGTCGGATTTGCCGAGACATACTCGACAAGGATGCGGTCTTTTTTATTTTTCGGCAGATCCCCGTAGGAAGGGCCAGCCTTCAGGATCTGCTTCAGCTCGCTGTACACCGTATCTGCGGCAAGGTAGAAATTGATGAAGCCGGCACCCGCGATCTCCGTCCGAGTGACCAGCGGTGTGTCCAGATGCTTCACGATGGATTCTGCGATCATGCGCGGTGCTTTGTGCGCTGTTCTCGCCCACTGCATAGCCGCATTGGTGGAATAATCGCCAAATTCCTTGGATTTCGGCACTTCCAGACGCTGTACAGCCGCGTAATCGCCCTCCGGCAGTTCACCGGCAGCGATAGCTGCCTCTTTCGCTTTCTCAATGATTTCTTTCAGTTCTTCTCTGACTTCCATGAATCCTCCGGATCCTCCCGAACTTCTACAATAATTTCATTCAAATGGTTAAACAGGCCTTTCAGCTCCACATCATAGGAAAGGCGCATACGTCCCTTCCCCGCCTCGATCGAGTCTTCGATCTCGCGCGTCACGACGTAGATATCCATCGTGCCCATCGGGGTCTCGTACAGGGAGTGGTTCTTCTCTCCGATGCGGTAGACCTGCTCCTGCAGAAAGCTGCCGTCTCGGATGAGGCGCACGTGGTCTTTGTGAATCTCCAGCGTGGTCGTCGTCCCTTCCATGCCGGCCAGCTTGGTCTCCTCATAGGAAACGTACTTCATGCCGTCCTTCTCGCCATAGATGCCCGGCGTTTCCAGGGTGATTTTCTCATCCTTTCCCGCCTCATTCCGCTGCAGAGAAGTGACATTGATGATGACCTTTTTTTCCAAGACTGACCGCCCCCTTTGTTCTATTTATAATCCTATTTATTATATCATAGAAAGCCGCCTTTTCTAAGAGCTTCTACGAATTTCCATGACTACTTATTGTAGCGTAGTTTTGAGCGGCGGTCAAGGAGGGAGGGTTCGGGGTTCAGGGTTATGGTGTCGGCTTCGCCGCAAGTATAAATAGGACAATGCCCTAAGATGATGGGTGATGCGGTATCCTAACATCGTCATTCCGAGCGAAGCGAGAAATCTTTGTCATTTGCGGTCAGGCGGTCGATATCAGTGAATCCAAAACGAGAAACCTGCTTATCCGCAGACCTTCGGGCATCGCCATTATTTATACTCTGCGGTGCTTCTATATTCTGATGCGCCGTACCGCCATTTCACATTTCTCATTTCTAATTTCTCATTCAAGCAAAGCTTTCATCCCCAGTCAAGGGGGCAGCACGCCCCACAGGCTAGCCCTGAACCTTGAACCCTGAACCCTGAACCCACAATACAAAATCCCGCCGGAGTGACTCCGACGGGATCTTTTCCCCATTATACTTCTGCCTTTTTCCCGATGCGGCGTTCCTTATACGCCGCGAGTCTGGCATCGCGGATCTCAAGATGTCCGAAGTATTTCTTCGTCTCAGAAACGATGACGCCCGAAAGCCCGAGAAGGGCGATGAGGTTTGGAATGGCCATGAGGCCGTTTACGATATCGGCCAGCGCCCAAATGGCTTCCAGTTTCAGGAAGACTGCAGAAGCCAGCACGGCGATGTAGCACACGCGATACACAGGGATGGTCTTCGTGCCGAAGAGGTATTCCCAGCAGCGTTCCCCATAGTAGTTCCAGCCGATGATGGTGGTGAAAGCAAAGAGCGTTAAGGAGATCGTCAGAAGGAAGGGAGCGAAAACACCGTAGGTCGTCGCAAAAGCCGCCTGCGTGAGCTCGGCGCCATTGAGCTCTCCCAGCCACTGGCCAGACACGATGATGGTGAGGCCGGTCATGGTGCAGATGATGATGGTATCGATGAAGGTGCCTGTCATGGAGATCAGTCCCTGCTCGGCCGGCCACTTGGTCTTTGCTGCCGCCGCTACGATCGGCGCAGAGCCGAGACCGGACTCATTCGAGTACAGGCCGCGGGCAATACCGCTTCGAAGAACGAGCATGACGCCGGCGCCTGCGAAGCCGCCGGCCGCTGCGGTGCCATTGAAGGCTCCGTCGATGACGAGAGCGATCGCATGCGGCAGTTCACCCGCATTGAGACCGAGGAAGATCACAGTGACGATGAAATAAACAACTGCCATCGCCGGAACGATCTTGGAGGCTGTCTTGGAGATCGATTTCAAGCCGCCAAAGGTGATGATCGCGACAAGGACCGTGATGACGGCGCAGGTGATGTAGGTGGAGACCCCGAATCCTGCCTGCACGGAAGCCGTGATCGCATTCATCTGCGTGGTCGTACCACTGCCGAGCATGGCCGTCATGATGCCGAAGATGGCGAAAGCGACAGCAAGAGGCTTCCATTTCTTGCCAAGACCCATTTCGATATAGTACATCGGGCCGCCAGCGATATTGCCCTGGTCATCCACCCCTCTGTACTTGACCGCAAGGCAGCCTTCTGCATACTTGGTCGCCATGCCGAAGAAAGCGGCAAGCCACATCCAGAAGAGCGCGCCCGGGCCACCGAGCTTGATCGCCGTCGCTACGCCGACGATGTTTCCCGTACCGACCGTCGCAGCAAGTGCCGTACAGAGCGCCTTGAAGCTGTCGATGTCGCCATCACCCTTGTTTCTCGCAAAGAAGATCAGCTTCAGTGCGCGCGGCAGTTTCAGTACCTGCAGGAGCGAGAGCCGGCAGGTCAGCAGTACCCCGGTGCCAACGAGAAGCACCAGAAGCCATGGCCCCCACACGAGCCCGTCGATCTGGTTCAAAATATCTGTCATCATGTTTCCTCCTATTTTCCCTTTCTCTGAAAAGAGTGAGCGCCCCAAGGATCGCCTGTGAACCTAAGGAAACGCTGATTAAATCGCAGAGTCAGATTTCATAAGAATTTTTATACACTGCTTCGTCATTATTCTCCTTAAATAGCGCGCTATTCGCGTCGAATCATTCCTTGCATTTTATAAAAATTCAAGAATGAAATCTGGCAACGATTTAATCAGTGTTTCCTAAAAAAGCCGGTCCTGTATAAAATAAAAACAGAACCGGCTTCATGAGCTTTCCTCATGAAATCGGCTCTGTCCTTTGGCCTGAGAGATTACAGCGTTTCCGCCTATGCCCCTTCGGCTCTCATTGAAGAGATCTCCAGAGATCTGTCCCCATGAAGTTTCGTGTTCACTGAACGCCTGATAGTGTTACTCCTTCGGCAGCCTCGGGCATTGCCCTCGGTCTTTTTCCCCATGGATCATCCAAGTCAGTATAGAGTTGTTATGTGTGTTTGGGTGACTAGTGACTGGTGGCTGGTGGCTAGCGACTTAAATGCCATCTTCGAGCATCGCCTTATTTATACTCCGCGGCGCTTCTGTTTTTATGCGCCGCACCACCATTTCTCATTTCTAATTTCTCATTTCTCATTCAAGAAAGGCTTTCAAACGGAACCAAAGGTGGCACACCCTACGGGATAGCCCTAAATCCTCTTATTCCATTTCCGCATCCTTCTCTGTCGCATTGACAGCCACAGCGACCGCTGCGTCGCCGGTGATATTGAGGCAGGTACGGAACATGTCGAGCACACGATCGATGCCGGCTACCAGTGCCAGCCCTTCGAGCGGCAGACCGACAGACTGCAGGACCATCGCCAGCATGATGAGGCCGGCGCCCGGTACGCCTGCGGTACCGATGGAAGCCAGTGTCCCGGTCAGGACGATCATCAACATCTGATCAAAGGTCAGCGGGATACCGAAGACATTCGCGATGAAAAGGGAACAAACGCCCATGTAAAGAGCCGTCCCGTCCATATTGATGGTCGCGCCCAGCGGAAGGACGAAAGAAGCGATATCTCTCCTGACCCCCAGCTTCGTCTGGACATTTCTCATATTGACAGGAAGCGTACCGGCAGAAGAGCAGGTGGTGAAGCCGATCGCCATAGCTTCCGACATGCCGCGGAAGAATGTGAGCGGGCTCATGTGTGCAGAGACACCGGCAAGCGTCGAGTATACGCCGACAGCATGGATGCAGCAGCCGATCGCCATACAAAGGATGACCGATAAGAGTGGAAGCAACACCTTCGGGCCATTCATGACGACGACCGGAAGCAACAGGCAGAAGACGCCGATCGGTGCAAGACGCATGATCATGGCGATGATCTTGTAGCATACCTCAGCCATCGCATCGAAGAAGGAGATCAGGATCTCCGCACGCTTTCCGCCGACGGAAATGATACCGGCCCCGGTGAAGAGCGCAAAGATAATGATCGGAAGGATGTCCGCCTTCGCCATGGAAGCGATCGGATTCGACGGGATCATTGCGACAAAGACCTGCATGATCGACGGCGCTTCCTTCACCTTCGGTGCTTCTGCCGTCGGCAGAGCCATGCCGATGCCCGGCTCGATCGCCATAGCGACGGCAAAGCCGATCACGATCGCGATCGCTGTCGTCACCATGTAAATGACGAGTGTCTTCACCCCGATGCGTCCCAGCTTCTTCATATCCCCCATGGATGTCATGCCCACGATGAGAGAACAGAAAACCACCGGAACGATCATCATTTTGATGAGATTGATAAACATGGTGCCGATCGGCGCGATCCACATCTTGACCGGAGCCGCCGCACCCTCTCCCAGCATCAGTCCTACCACCACAGATAAGACCAATGACAGAAAAATTTGAATAGACAGATTCATTTCTTCCCTCCTGCACCAGAGCGGCTGTCCCATGGACACCATTGCCCTGACCTATTAAAATCAATGACTACATTATAGGCGCATCCATGCTTAATAACCAATAGATTTGTTAAATCATCCATACATTTTCATGTAATTTGTAATTCGATGTTTAATAAATTATATGATTTCATTCTCTTATGTTTTGCATTATATAATTTTTGCCATTTTTCTATATTTTTCATTTTTTATAATCATTTGTTTATTGATGTATATGCTCACAATAGTTGGTGTGTACGCTTGTCTCGCCTCAGGGGGGGGAGAGTGACCGGGGACCGGCATGCCTCCCTATCCCGCTGCCAGAGAAGCTCCGAGAAAACGCTTCCCGATCTCACGCTTTCTTTTATCCAAGGCTCCTCATCCTCTTCCTGCAATCGCCTGCTCCGCTCCTTGGGAAGGGCTCCATCAAAAAGGAGCAGCCGCCTCACAGCAGCTGCTCGCTCATTCCTAAGGGATTTCACTATATTATTTTATACCTTATATATAGGCATCAGATCTTCTGTGCTTCTTCTGCTTCTGCAAGAGCTTCCTTGCGAGCCGCTGCCTTTTCCTTTTCGATCACAGCCTGGAAGGAGAAGACTTCTTCCTTGATGACCGGAGCCAGGACGAGGATGGAGATCAGGTTCGGGATCGCCATGAGGGCATTCGCGATATCGGAGAGGTTCCAAACCAGATCGAGAGTCTGGGTCGCACCGACATAAACTACCAGAGAGAAGACAACGCGGTAAATGATGTTGTACTTATGGGTACCGAAGAGATATTCCCAAGCCTTTTCACCATTGTATTCCCAACCGAGGATGGTGGAGTAAGCAAAGAGGATGATACCGATGGAAACGATGTAAGAACCAATGACACCGATATTGGAAGAGAATGCTGCCATGGTGAGTGCTACGCCGGTGAGCGGCTTGCCATCCGCGCCGACCATGCCGAGCACGCCGGAGGAGGCGATGGTAAGGCCGGTGATGGTGCAAACTACGATGGTATCGATGAAAGTACCGGTCATGGAAATGTAACCCTGTCTTGCCGGGTGATCCGTGGTGGAAGCTGCGGCGGAAATCGCTGCCGAGCCAAGACCGGCTTCATTGGAGAAGCAGCCGCGCGCTACGCCATAACGCATCGCATTCATGACGGAAACGGTGATGGTACCAACGACGCCGCCTTCGACAGCCGTAGGATCGAAAGCCATCATCACGATGAGGTAGAGACCATGCGGAATGTTTTCGATGTTAAGAATGATGCAGGAAAGGCCAGCCAGGATGTAGAAGACAGCCATGCCGGGAACGACAACGGAAGAAACCTTGGAAATCGAAGTGATACCGCCGACGATGACAGCGAGGGTCATGACAGTCAGGACTGCGCCCACGATCTCATTCGATATGCCGAAGGTGGTGTTGATCGCGGTGGAGATCGAATTCGCCTGCGTCATGTTGCCGATACCGAAGGAAGCAAGGACAGCGAAGAGAGCGAAAGCAGTACCCAGGAAGAGACCGGCTTTTTTGTTTTTGAAGCCGTTCTTCATGGTGAACATCGGACCGCCCTTCATTTCACCCTTGGCATTCACTTCACGGAACTTGAAGCCGAGCATACATTCAGAGAACTTGGTCGTAAGGCCGAAGCATGCGGAGATCCACATCCAGACCAGAGCGCCCGGGCCGCCGGCGAACATCGCAGTTGCGACACCGACAATATTACCTGTACCGATGGTCGCAGCAAGCGCAGTCATCAGCGCAGAGAAAGGAGAGACGTCACCGCTCCCGACCTTGGTCGTGCGAGACTTCTTCGAAAAGATCGTTTTTAATGCGTATGGCAGATTTCTCCAGGTCAGGAAACGCAGCTTCAGTGTCATGTAGACACCCGTACCGACCAGAAGACATAGCATGACAGGCCCCCATACGAAGCTGTCAAGCTCACCGACAAGTTGATTGATTTGCACCATATCCATTGTAAAATCCCCCTTGTTCCCGTAACTGTTCTTATTGTGATAAGAAACAAAAAATCGCCGCACTCAGTCTTATGTTCGAAGAAGACTGAAGCTGGCGAATTCATGGTTCATGAAAACAAGGGAGTTACCCAAGTGCCAGCCCTGTCCTTTTGCCTGAGAGATTCAGGATTTCTACGGGTGAAATCCTTTAACACCTTCGGCCCTCGCATCTTTTCAGCGAGCTTCTCCAGAGTCGTGTCCGTACACAGTTTCGTGTTCTTACTGAACGCCTGATAGTGTTACTCCTTCGGCAGAAGATCATAAAGACCTTCATTTTTCAGTGTACATCATCCACCTATATGGTATGCGGCAACATACATTTTTCGCTTGGACTTTCCAGATACTGAATTCCGAAGTCTCAAGTGATTTACCTAGATTATACACGATGAAAATCAAAATGCAACATGCGAATTTTGCCCATTTTTCATATTGTAAACCTTTTGCTATGTTAAAGTTTCTTTCTTGCTCTTTTGACGAAGATTTTCTGCATATTTGCGATACATATATAATTTATGTGTTTTTTGTAGCTACTTATAATTAAATAAATTTCAATAGCTTTTGCACATCCATTTCATTATAGAAATCAATTTACAAATTCATAAGAAATTATTATCACTACGAAGAGTTAGCGGTCACTCTCGTTTCGTATACGCGCTAAATGAGAATGAGAAAGCGAAATTCCTTACCCATTTCCCATACATTTCATTGAATAGAGAAGAAGATTCCAGACATTTTTATTTTCAAAGGAGGCTTCCCATGAAAAAAATTCTTGTCTTTCTCTTTGCGTTTCTTCTCCTCGTTGAATGCATCCGCGTCACCGGTCTCTTCCGACGGCTGCTTCAAAGGCATTCCCCTTGGGGGCAAGGGGAAGATCGCCGACCACTTCCCAGATAGCAAGTTAAAAGTCGTCTCCTCCTTCCCCACAGCCACAGGCTGCGGAGAAAGAGGAGACGACTTGGGGAGGATCTACACGCCAAAGTGACAGCTAGAGGAAGAGGATACCACTTGCGTCATCGGTCCCGTGAGCCCCCTCAGCATCCTATTTCTTCCCGTAGTACTTCTCGTATTTCGCCGTGAAGGCTTCCATGTACGCCTTGGCTTTTTCCAAATCCGCGGCGTCCGGGTGTTTGGCGGCTTCTTCTGTGGTCTTTTCCATTTCACCGGTGTTGTGAGCGCTGCCGACGGGCATCTTGCGCATCATGGCGATGAGGGCGGGGTCGACGGCCCCTTGGATGGCAAGGACACCCATGATGGTATTTCCTTCAGAGAGGCAGGTCGCCGCATTCGCAAAACCGGTATAGGCGTGCTCGGAGGCGGGACTTGCGCCCATGGTTTCAAAGAGGACGACTTTCTTCTTCGTAAGCGTGCGCAGGTATGCCTTGCTCTTTTCATCCGCCGTCCCCCGGTCCATCCAGTAGCCTACGAAAATCACGTCATAGCCGTCCGCCGCGGGTGCCGTTTCTACTTTAGAAATCGTGCTTCCATCCGGTGCTGCCGCATACAGGGCTTCGGCCACTTGGCGGGTATTTCCTGTGCGGCTCGAGTATACAATCAAAAATTTCATCATTCACCTCATATTCATCATGCCGCCCCAATGGGCTTTTTTCTTTGTGTCGGGTTTGCCAAAAAGCATGTAGTCCGTGGCGTGCATCATGCGACGGATCATCACACGGTACCAGTAGCGGCCACTACTCGTGTAGCGATAGACACCGCCCGCTTCCGTGACGAGGCCCCAGGATTTCCATATATCGAGAAGCGGCGTCAAGAGAAGGTCCGCCGGAAGGACAGTCTCTTTCGCAAGTCTTGCCGGCTCGATGACCCCCCGGTCGCCCGCACCTTCTATCGCTTTATAGAACGCGCGGTAACGGCTGCTTTGCCTTGCACCCATCGGGAGAAATTTTCCCCTGCGGACCGCGGCGCTATACATCGCATCCACCATCGGCTTCATGAGCCCCACACCGCCGATTTGCCCGCCGCAGGCCATGCCGAGGGGCAGGATATCGGCCCCGCTAGAAGAGAGGGTATTGTACAAGCTTCGTTCCGCCGGATGCCATTTCCAGTGGGTGCAGGAAATATTGGCAGCACCGCTCCTTCCGAGTTCGTCCTCAGCGGTGCGGAATAAACTTTGCAGTACAGCGATGTCTAAGCTCTTCCCCCATTTTTTGAATTGCTTTCCTAAAGGGGAATTGGGCAGGATGTGGAGCTGATAGAGGTCAAGCCCCGCCATACCGCATGCCTTGGCATCGCGGATGTCCGACCGCATCGTCTCTTCCGTCTCGCCGGGAAGGCCGTAAATCAAGTCAAGAATCATCAGGGCGTCTTTTTTGGCAAACGCCGAAAGTTTCTTTAACACCTCTTCTCGCGGGAGCGGCCGGCCGACAGCATTTCGAATCTTCGTATCAAAGGACTGCACGCCGAAACTGAAGCGGTTCACTCCGCAGGAAATCGCGGCATCCATTTTTTCTTCCGTCATGTCAGAAAGGCTCGACTCCATCGTGATTTCTGCGTCCTTTGTTAAAGGCAGCACCTCGTGAATGGCCTCCATGATAGAAGAAATATCCGCAGCAGATAAAATGCCCGGCGTGCCTCCGCCAAAGAAAACAGAGGAAATCTTTGACCTGGTAAGGTACGGGCGATTTTGCAGCGATTGTATTTCCTTGACAAGAAGATTCGCATACGCATGCTGCGCCGCTTCGTCCGCCTGCTTTTTGTAAAAAGCGCAATAGGTGCAGGACAGGCGGCAGAAGGGCACGTGGATGTAGACAGCCGAGGTCTTCGTCGGCTCGCCCTTTTCCCAGATGTCTTTCATGATGCCCGGCAGTTTTATGGGAGAAATCAGCGTTTCGTCCTGCGGAGAAAATGGCTCATCCTGCCAGTCAATGTCCCAAGGCGAACGGCACACGCCGCCGCCCTTTGCAAAGATCGGCTCTTGGTAGAGTCTTTCGATATTTTTTTCGTAATCACTCATAGTTACTCCATACTCTCAGAATGGTTAGCGGTTGGCGGTTGGCGGTACTTGATTCTTGGTTCTCAAGCGGTATCGGCTAACCATAAGAACCTTAAGTCCCTTCAGACCCCCTGACAACCACCAACCAACACCAGTCCCCCTTAGAACCTCATCTCCGGATACACCTGACCGGCCATGCAGCGGATGGCTTTGGGGTAATCGATGCCGGGGCTTGAGAGGAAGAGGTTTTGCGGGAGAAAGTAGACACGGCCTTCTTTGACGGCCCGCAGCTCCTGCCAGGCGGGCTGGTTTAGAAGGGATTCTTCAAAGACTTTTTTCTCCTGCCCTGGTGTGACCATGGTGGTCAAGAAGAGGATATCCGGGTCCTTCTTCATAAGGTCTTCCATGCTGAAGGGCATCATGTGCATCTCGGAGGCGCCTTCTTTGGCAAAGACATTTTGGAAATGGAGAATTTTTGCGGTCTCTGTCGCAATCGTTCCTTCTTTCGCAAACATCACGGCGTGCGCCGCACCAAAGATGACAGCGCAGGTCATGCCCTTGTCCGGCACTTTTTGGGACAGTGCGTCGATTTCCTTTTGGAACTCTTTCGAGGCCTTCGCACCTTCTTCTGTGTGTCCGGAGACATCCCCCATGATTTCTATCGCTTGCGCCACTTCGTCTTTCGTCGAAATCGATAGCAGCACAAGAGGAATGTGATTCGCTTCTAGTGACGATGCCAGCGGATTGTGCAAGCCTTTAAGGCCAATGACAAGATCCGGCTTTTCTCCAATGAGTTTCTCCATATTGATCTGATAGGAGTAGCCGAGATTCACTTTTCCCTTCGCGTAGTCCGGCGCGTCCAGCGAGGGCGAGCTGCCATAGGCCACGAAATCTCCGCCCGCGGCGTGCATGATATTGAGAAACGCCGGGGAGAGCAGCACAATTTTTTCCGGCTTCTTCGTGAGGACGATTTCCTTTCCCGTCGTGTCATGAAGCGAGTAAAACGCCGCAGGCGGGGGCGGCGTGGCTTCCTTGCCGCAGCCCGCCGAAAGGAGGCAAAGTCCTGCCAAAAGACCAATCAGAAATGGTTTCATTTCTTTGCCCTCTTAGAATTTGTGCTCCCAGCCGATAGACCAGAAGCGGCCGTCCAAGTCGCAGTCTACATCTTTCTTATCAAAGATGTTTTGTACGCTGCCATAGAAGCGGGTGTCTTTATTCACCTTGCGAGTCAGTGAGAAATTCGTCAAACTGTAGGATTTCTTGACGCTTTCGCCGCCCTCCCATGCCTTTCCGGTGACGAATTTATAGTCGAGCTGATTCCACAGCACCGCGCTCCATCCGGTGTCTTTGTGATCATCATAAATCAGCTGATAAATCTGTGACAGTCTTGCGCGCTGTGTCAGATCTTTCCCAGCGCTCGTGTCTTTTGCGTCGAGAAGTGTCGAGGTCACTTTGAATTCGAGGGTATCATTGAAGCGATACCCCAAGGTATTTTCCAATCCCTTGATGCGCGCTTTATTGACATTTTCATAGCGATGGAGCTTGTGTCCATTGCTGTCTTTCCCTTTGGGGATACTTGCAATCAAATTGTCGACATCATTATCGAAATAGGTCAAAGAGCCGTAGCCTTTCCCAAATTCCGCTTCGACGCCCAAGTCCCAGCTCTTCGATTTCTCCGGCTTCAAGTTTGGATTTCCTGTAAGATGGACCCAATTCCCTCGTCCCATTTCCATGTCAAGATCATAGTAAAGCTGCGACACGGACGGGGCCTTGAAGCCGTCACCGTAATTGGCTTTGATGCGGAAATGGTCCGTCGCATTGTACGTCACGCCAATTTTCGGAGAGGTGTGACTGCCATACGCACTATGATGGTCGTAGCGGATGGCCGGTACAATGAACCATTTCCCGTACTCGATTTCATCCTGCAAGTAGGCAGCGTAGGAGCTTAGCGTCTTTTCAGAAGAGGACTTGGTCTTGCCATTCTCTGTGATACTATGCACACCATCCCCATTGCTGCCAAGACCCGTGCCGGCGACTTTATCTTTCACATACTCCGCACCAAAGGTCACGCGGTGATGATCATTGACACGGAGGCTATCTCTCCCTTCGATGGCCCACATATTGTGCTCATCATGATTGAAATCATACGTATTCTTTTTCTGCAACAAATAATTAAACATCCCCTCCATCCCTGCCGGAGGAATAGAACCTAAGACTTTCGTGCTTGATGTGGTACTCCAATTAAATTTACTCATGTAGGCTTGAATCTGCCAGTCATTTTTATCCGTTTTGCCATTCCAGCTGATACCGTAGTTTTTCTGTTTAAACGCTTTGCTTCCTGTCCCCTCAAGCATGGCCTGCCCACTTAATGACATTTTCCCACTAGAAGTCGTTAGCGTAATTGGCTTCATTGCCGGCGTCCCCATATCGGTTTTCAAGTGCTGACTATAGTAATCCATGTACGCATTGACATAGCTATGATCATTCACATAGTAATTGAGGGATGCATTATAGGTCTGCGCCGTCCCATAGGGGTCGGACTCCGTCGCCGTATCGAGCATGCTGCGGTTGATTTTATTAAAGCGGGCATCCAAAGTCATGGAGAAATTTCCGATGCGCCCAGTGTCGGCATGCCACCAGTGGCTCGTGTCTTCGGAGGTGTGTTCAAGGCCGGTCAAAAGGGTCTGCTCTTTTGACGGTTTCGTGATGATATTCAAAACGCCGCCCATGGCTTCCGAGCCATACAGAGCAGACGAAGGACCGCGAACGATTTCAATTTTTTCCACATCGTTGATATTGATGCGATCAAGCGACATCGCATTGCCCAGTCCGTTGGCATCAGCTTCATTGGAAATACGACGCCCATTCACCATGACGAGGGAGTGCTTCGTTTCCATCCCGCGGATGATGATATCATGCCCGCCGCCACGGACTTTGGATTTCTGGAAAATATTTGCATACATAGAGAGAGCATTCCGTACGCTCGTTGCTCCGCCCCGTTTGATATCCTCCTGTGTAATGACCTGCGTCGAGGCTGGGACTTTCTTTACATCGTTTTCCGTACGCGTCGCGGTGACGACGACTTCATCAAAGGAGTAGACGGGCAGCTCTTCGGCCTGTGCCGTTACCCCCCCCATGACAAAAACGGTGATGGCTGCCAGCAGCGCTTTTCTTTGTGCGGTTTTGGTCTTGTTCATAGGATTTCCTCATTTCCTGACAACAAAAAAATAGACCGCCGAGGTCCTTTCCGTTTTCCCTTCCGCAAAGGACACTTGACATTAACAGTGTATCACATTTTCTTGAAAATTCAAAGAAATATTAATTTGTTATTTATTCTACGTTAATACATTGCACGCGGTTCCCGATTTTTTATTGGTTGGTGCTTGTTACCATCAACCAATAAAAAATCCCCTATCCTGTTGGAATTCAGAGGAACAGGATAGGGGGAATGTCCCACTTCCTAGGGAAGTGAGGGGGAACAACGATATGGATACGGGAGATGCTTTCGCACTCCTTCGAGAAAAAATACAGTGGCTAGGGATTAGGGTTAGCCCGTGGGGCATACCGCCCTTTGATTACGTGCAAAAGAGGTTCAGCGGGTTCTACGGGTTCAAAGGGGTCGGTGCGGCGCATTTCGTCATCCTGAGCGGAGAAAAACGTCGTATATGAGAGAATGGCTTATCTAAAGCATGAGAACTGAGTCGAAGGATCTAAGCGCCGCGGAGTTTTAAAATATGCGGTATTCACGAAAGATGGGAAACCGGTGAATCTTTTGAACCTTCAGAACCTGTTTTCCCTATGAGACTTCGTAAGTAGGGAATAAGAATAGTCTCTTTCAAACTTGTGGTGGCGGCTTCTCCGCTTTTTTAGAAAAGGCATCCCCCGTATCGTCATTTCGAGCGCAGCCGAGAAATCTTTCTTGCAGACCGTCAAACGTCGCTTGCTTGAAAGCCTTAAAGCGATGCATCGAGTCATCGTTTCCATAGAGGCTTATAAGAGCTGATTCCATTCTGCCATGGAGATCCCTCGACTTCGCTCGGGATGACAGCCCGGGGAAACCGCCAGTCCCCTTTCTAATCCCTAATACCTTCTCTCTAAAACCTGCGGCGCTTCCATCTTTTTCGCGCCGCTACCACCATTTCTCATTTCTAATTTCTCATTTCTAACTAAAATACAAAAGCCCGCAGGAGATCCGATCTCCTTTGCGGGCTTCCTTGCTCAAGATATGCATTTCACCATTTATAAAGAGGTAGGGCCTCCGCGGCGGGGAAGACTTTCTGGGAATCTTCCCCGCCGCCCGGCAAACTCCTTGGATCAGTTTAGGAGGGCTTATCCGAAGGAGTGCCCTTTGCCGGATGGGGTGTCATATTATGCCGCCGGGAAGGAAAATGGGAAAACCTTCAGGGAGGAAATAATATGTTATATCAGGACCTGATGCTAGTCCTCGAGACTTTCTTGAGCCTTGGACATGGTGACCTTGCTGGGATCTAAATCTTCGTATTCTTCGTATGCTTTACCAGTTTTGAGATGGTCGAAATATTTAGCTGTCTCTCTTACGACGACGCCGGAGAGAGCCAGAAGGGCGATCAGGTTTGGAATAGCCATGAGACCATTGACGATATCCGCCAGGACCCAGATGGCTTCAAGTTTCAGGAATGCGCCGCTTGCGACGAGGATGATGAAGATGATGCGATAGGGAAGGACGCCCTTCGTGCCGCAGAGATAGATCATGCAGCGTTCCCCATAGTAGTTCCATCCAAGGATGGTGGTGAAAGCGAAGAGGATCAGCCCGATCATCAGCATATAGCCGCCGAATACGGGGAATGCATCTTTGAAAGCGGCATTCGTGAGTGCTGCACCGTTGAGACCATTCATCCATTCGCCGGAAACGACGATGGAAAGACCGGTCAGTGTGCAGATGATGATGGTATCGATGAAGGTACCGGTCATAGAAATCAGACCCTGTTCTGCAGGCCATTTGGTCTTAGCGGCAGCAGCTACGATAGGAGCAGAGCCGAGGCCGGATTCATTGGAGAATACGCCTCTGGCGATACCATTTCTCATCGCGAGCATCACTGTCGCACCCAGGAAACCGCCGGCTGCTGCACTTCCGGAGAAGGCGCTGTACACGATGGTCTGAATGGCTGCAGGCACCTTGTCTGCGAAATACACAAGTACACCGATCGTAGTAATAAAGTAAATCACTGCCATAGCCGGAACGATCTTCGCAGCGGCCGATGCGATAGACTGCAGCCCGCCCAAGGTGATGGCTGCGACCAGAAGGGTCAGGATGAGAGCGGTCCACATAGGATCGAGACCGATCGTCATTTTGGTGATATCGACGATGGAATTCACCTGAGCGAAGGTACCGATACCGAAGTAAGCGACCAATATGCCAAAGATGGCAAAGAGCGATCCCAGCCATTTGAACTTGGGACCCATACCATTCTTGATGTAGAACATCGGGCCGCCGGCGATCTCGCCTTTGGAGTCCACTTCACGATATTTCACCGCCAGAAGACCTTCGGCATACTTGGTGGCCATTCCGAAGAATGCGGCCATCCACATCCAGAAAATAGCGCCCGGGCCGCCGGCAGCGATCGCTGTCGCGACACCTACGATATTCCCTGTGCCTACCGTAGCAGAAAGTGCTGTGCAGAGAGCTTTGAAGGAGTCGATATCCCCGTTTCCCTTATTCTGTGCTTTGAAGATCAGTCCCAGTGCCTTCGGTAGCCGGAAGATCTGCAGGAACTTCAGACGAAGCGTCAGGAGGATACCCGTCCCTACCAGCAGTACCAAGAGCGGCGGTCCCCATACAAAACTATCGATCGCATTCAGCAATTCAAGATTCAAATCCATTTCTTTGTCTCCCTCCAGGAAAGTAAGATAAATAAAAAAGCCGGCTGTTCCAATAAAAAATAACTCTGGAAGCCGGCATTGTCTACCTGAACGATCACAGGAAGTGTGACGTTTTTTCTCTGTCCTTTTGCCTGAGAGATTGGGATCTTGCGACCCTTACACCTTCGGCGCTCTTATTATGAGACTCTCCAGAGTGTGTCCACATGCGGTACTACCTCTTTCGAGATACCTGAGAGTGTTACTCCTTCGGTAAGCCTTACGGCTTTCTCCCACATGCTTCATCCACCAATATGAATTTGATGTTTGCATTATAAGGCCCTTGCTTTCATTTTGCAAGAGGAAATTTTCGTTTTTATTATTTTTTAATAATTGACTATGGGTATAGTTTTTGGAGGTTAGGAGTGGCTGGTGACTGGTAGCTAGGGATTAGTGGCTAGGGATTAGGAGTCTCAAGTGACTAGTGACTAGGAACTGGTGACTGGAATGCCCGTCCATGACATCGCCATTATTTATACTCCGCGGCGCTTCCTAATTATATGCGCCGCACCACCATTTCTCATTTCTAATTTCTAATTTCTCATTCACTCGAGGCTTTCAAACGCAATCAAGGAACGCTCTGCTTCATCACCTTTCCTTGTGATCTCTTTCCTTCTCCTCGTACATGCGCCGATCGGCCAAGATGCGGATATATGTGGTGTCGCCAGACTCCTTCGGATACGCGGCAATGCCTACGCTGCATCCCACGTGCAGTGTGTGATCATCGATCTGGAAGGGCTTCTCCAGCATCTCCTTCAGCCGTTTCTTGATCTCTCCTATCATATGCTCATCGAAATCCATGCTGAAGAGGATCGTGAATTCATCGCCGCCGATGCGGAATACATAGTCATTTTTACGAATGCACAGCAAGAGGCGCTTCGCCGTTTCCTGCAAGAGCTTATCCCCCATCGTATGCCCGTAGGTATCATTGATGGGCTTGAACTGATCCAGATCCAGATACACCAGCACGAAAGGCAGCTTCTTTTTCTCTTTGCTCTCGAGCATCATCGTGAAATAGCGCTCATTGAAAAGTCCGGTCAGCCCATCGGTATTCGCTAAGATTTCCAGATCATGCTTCTCCCCGATATTCTGACTGATGCACATCACTTTTTCCAGCATGCCCTTTTTGTCCCAAGAGATCGGCACCACCGTCATAAGCCGGAAGCCCTGTTTCTGGCGGCCACAGTACTCAAAGCGCATGAGATCATCCTTCTCTCTCAAAACGCTGACGAGATATTCTTTGGACAGCAGCTGGCTGAGCTTCATATGCTCCGCGTCCCCCATCGCGACATAGTTCCGGGAAACTTCTTCCACGAGCTTTGAAAAAGAACCCGTCTCCGGATATAGAGATCTCTTCAGCAGATTCTCCCCATAATGATACTGGTCCGTCTTCAGATCAGCCACGACGAAGCGATCCGCCACGCGCCCCATCCCGCCAAAGAGCTCTCGCATCATCTCTTTCTGGCTGGTGAGTATCTTCTTTTCCTGCTCTTTCTCATGCAGTCTATGTCTGGCCTCCTTGATGGTCACACCGATCATGAAAAAAGCCAGCAGGGAAAAGACAGCCGCCAGTGCAACGATCGTCGCATTCCGCACGCGCACAAGCCCTTCATCCACCACGCGGTCACGGACGATCCCCACCAATGACAGATGACCGATACCGAGCGGGCGATAGACGGTATAGTACTTCCTTCCCGCCAGAGAGAGCAGAAGACTTCCTCCCTGCTCCTCACGAATGCCTTTCGCCATCCATTCCAGGCTCCCCTTCTCTTCCGCTGCATCATGCACCTTGAAATAGGAAAGGATATTATCTACATGCTCCGGGATCTCACTCTTCGGTGCCAGGGACAGCACCACATTGCCCGCCGCATCGACGACATAGCAGTCACTTTCTCCATCGTAAATATTGCCCGTGATGAGACGCTCCACCAATTGATTGTCATAGGTAACGGCTATCCCCATGTAATCGGTCCCATCAATCGTTACAGGTTCTTTGAAAGGCACGGCAAAGACGACCCGACGCACGCCACTCGTCGACACATAGCTCGAGATGATCGGCTTCCCTGCCTCGTAAACATTTTTGACGGCCGCTTGGAAGCTGTCCGTCTGCCCCCTGCTGCCACGATCCGTCACATAATTGCCTGCCTGATCGAAAAGATAGAAATCTCTGTACATCCACTGGCTTCGCTCCCCGAGAAGCACCTTCCATTGCTCATTCGTCCTGTATTCCGCAGGTAACAGCTGGATATTTTTTTCATAGACCGAGAGAATATTCCAATTGCGCTGTGTGAACAGACGAAATGAAGTCCCCACTTGGGTATAGGTCGCACGCAGACTGTCGGTACTTTCCTGATAGATCATGTCCTGGGTATAGCGATAATAGGAATGTATACCGCCCCATCCCAACAAAGTAATGATCGCCAGAACGGCCGCCTTTTTGTACGCCTGATGCATGAGATCTTCCCCCTTGCACATAATAAGCCGCAAACAACGATAAAGTTTCTATAAAATTATACAAAATGTAATCATTTTCGTAAAGAAGCACACCTGTGATTCTTATCATTTTATCACAAAAAAAGACAGCTGCCCCTGTCATAAGTGACAGGGGCGCCGTATACCTGATTCTGATTTTCTTATCTGCTAAACACACTCTCATCCCAGTGCGACATCCAGAGCCATCATTATCATGAATCCAATGGCAAAAGAGATGACCCCTACATCCGAGTGTTCACCTGCTGACATTTCAGGGATCAGCTCCTCCACCACGACATACATCATCGCCCCGGCCGCAAAAGAAAGGAGATAGGGCATCATCGGCACCACCATCGCTGTCAGAAGAATGGTGGCTACAGCGCCGATAGGCTCCACTATGCCGGAGAGCACCCCGCCGGCGAAGGATCGCCAGCGCCCCATCCCTGCAGACTTGAGCGGCATGGAAATGATCGCGCCTTCCGGAAAATTCTGGATCGCGATCCCCAAAGAGAGCGCCATGGCCGACGCTGCCGTGATACTCTCATGTCCGGATAAGAATCCCGCATAGACCACGCCGACAGCCATCCCTTCCGGAATGTTGTGCAGTGTCACCGCGAGCACCAGCATCGTCGTCCGCGCCAGATGACTCTTCGGCCCTTCTGCTTCCTTGGCATTCATGTGCAGATGCGGGATCGCATGGTCAAGCAGCAGCAAAAACGCCATCCCGATCCCAAAGCCGATGACCGGCGGCAGAAACGCCCAGCGGCCCATCGCTTCGCACTCATCCAGTGCAGGGATCAAAAGGCTCCAGATCGAAGCCGCCACCATAACCCCGGAGGCAAATCCCGTGAGACCTCTCTCTACACCGCGGTTCATCTTCCCCTGCATGAAAAAGACACACGCTGCGCCAAGCGACGTTCCCAGAAATGGGATCAATAATCCCAAAAATGTATCTGTCATAGGTCCTCCTTATTGAAAACTATTTTCAACATCTTTATAGCGCGTCCAGAGAGCTTTGTCAAGGGAACTGGGTAATGCTATTAAGTTAAGCGGCAGAACGTTCTTGGCTCCCCATCGGGGGAGC
>OLNZ01001023.1_pt1 | contig 22519 bp, 17 predicted proteins | sample 1672981 | NCBI WGS metagenome assembly OLNZ01 (sample SAMEA3136743, study PRJEB25190) | human gut metagenome | biome: human gut; feature: human-associated habitat; material: faeces | place: Austria | collected 2013 | reverse complement strand
CGCACAGCGGCAGCCTGCTAATACGCGGTCGAAGAGAGCGCAGGAAATGGGCCGGTGGTTGGCGAGCAAAGCGAAAAGCGAGATGTGTTACCTTCATTTTGAGCCGCTATAAAACAGCAGGAGGAACACAATATGTCTGAAAAATTATACCAAGGATGCGAGCCACGCATAATAGAGAGAGTTCCCATACACTTAAAAATGGTCTTAACAATCCGTGAAGCGGCCGAGTACAGTAATATAGGCATCAATAAGATAGAATCTATGCTCAGACAGCCAAACTGTCCATTTGTCCTTTATGTTGGGACGCGCAAGCTCGTAAAGCGCAGGGCGTTTGAGGAATATATTTCCGGCAAGGTGCTAATTTGATGAAATTACTCCAGGTGCGCACCAAAATAGTGGCGAGTGATTGAAAATAACAGGAAGCTATGCTATAATTTAAATGTTGTCGCGTTGGGCTCTTTCTCTTGAGTGGACTGCTTGAGGAGGAATTCAACAATGGGAAAAAACTTGAAAGGCAGAGAATGCGGAAAAGGTATCTGCCAAAGGAAGGATGGTAAATACTCGGCAAGATATAACAATAAGCATGGAAGGCGTCTTGAAAAGCACTTTGATACATTGGTTGAGGCACGAAATTGGCTGGCAGATGCAAAGTACAATGATCGGCATGACGTAATAACCACAGATTCCGAGATGACGGTCGAGGAATGGTATACTTACTGGATGGGCAATCTAATCTGCGATTTGGCTCTCAATACCAGACGTAATTATGAGGAAAGATACCGGATCAACATTCGCCCGGTGATAGGTGCCATGCGCATATGCGATGTCAAGCCCATGCACTGCAAAGCGGTCTTGAACCGGATGGAACTCAAATATGCCGGCTCGACGATCCGCCAAGCCTACATTGCAATGGGAACGATGTTTCGGGCGGCTGTGATGAACGACATTCTCATAAAGCACCCTATGAACGGTGTGAGGTATACCAAACCGGTTCGGGCTGTTGATGACATTAAATTCTTGACAGTGGATGAGCAGGAAAAGTTTATGGAAGTTGCGCGGCAATCGCACAATTACAGGCAATACCTGTTGTTGTTGGAAACCGGACTGCGGACTTCCGAGTTGATTGAATTGACTTGGGATGCCATAGATTGGGAAAAGCGGACTCTGACGATCAACAAGGCTTTGGAATACCGGCACGACCAGCACTGTTGGCGTGCAGGGCCGCCCAAAAGCAAGAAAAGCTATCGAACGATACCGCTCACGGCGAAAGCATATAACGTGCTGTTAGAATGCTATGGCGAACGCTACGAGCGAAAAGAGGCTGAAATCATGTCATGCTGTCTTGAGTACATAGACCGGCGCACGGGAGAAAAGAATACTCTGTTTATGCACGATCTAGTCTTTGTGAACTGGCGAACAGGAGAGCCTGCAAAAAACAGTTCCTATGACACCCACCTCTATAAGCTTTGTGATAAGGCGGGGATAAAGCGCTTCTGTATGCACGCCCTGCGGCATACTTATGCAACCCGCGCTATCGAATATGGCATGCCGCCAAAGACGCTTCAAAAACTGCTTGGTCACGCGAGTATTAAAACCACCATGGATCGCTATGTGCACGTCTCCGAGGACTTCATGCTGAGCGCTGTCCGGATTTTCGAGACAAAAGGGGAAGCCGGCTGAGCTGGGACAAAATGGTGCGGAAATGGTGCGGAGCGATCCTGTAAAAGACGGGAAACCCTTGAAAATAAAGGAGTTGTGAGAAAAGATGAAATTAGGTATCGTGGGCCTGCCCAACGTGGGCAAATCGACACTGTTCAACGCCATCACCAACGCCGGTGCGGAGAGCGCCAACTACCCCTTCTGCACCATCGAGCCCAACGTGGGCATGGTGGCTGTGCCGGATAAGCGGCTGGACAAGCTGGCGGAGATGTACGAGCCCGATAAAAAGACCCCTGCCGTCATCGAGTTTGTGGACATAGCGGGCCTGGTGAAGGGCGCCAGCCAGGGCGCGGGCCTGGGCAACAAGTTCCTGGAAAACATCCGCCGCACCGACGCCATTGTCCATGTGGTGCGCTGCTTCGACGACGAGAACATCATGCATGTGGTGGCCGATGCCGGCACCAACGTGCCGGTGGATCCCCTGGGAGATATCGAGACCATTGACCTGGAGCTGATCATGGCGGACCTGGAGATGGTGAACCGCCGGGTGGAAAAGGCCGCCAAGGCCGCCAAGGGCGACAAGAAATTCCTCCATGAGGCGGAGGCGTTCCGGGCTCTGGCGGAGCATCTCAACGCCGGTAAGTCCGCCCGCACCTTCGACTGCGGCCCGGAGGACCGGGCTATCGTGGAGACGGCGGACCTGCTGAGCCTGAAGCCCATCATTTATGCCGCCAACATGGACGAGGCCGGCTTTGCCGACCATGAGAACAACCGGTATTTCCGGATGGTCCGGGATCTGGCCCAAAAGGAAGGGGCCCAGGTGCTGCCCATCTGCGCCAAGCTGGAGGAGGACATTGCCCAGCTGGACGACCCCGAGGAGAGGGCCATGTTCCTGGAGGACCTGGGGGTGGAGCAGTCCGGCCTGGACCGGCTGATCCAGTGCAGCTACGAGCTGCTGGGCCTGATCTCCTTCCTGACCTACGGCAAGGACGAGTGCCGGGCCTGGACCATCAAAAAGGGCACCAAGGCTCCCCAGGCCGCCGGAAAGATCCACTCCGACATCGAGCGGGGCTTCATCCGGGCAGAGACCATCAACTTCGACGAGATGATCGCCTGCGGCAGCGTGGCCGCCGCCAAGGAGAAGGGGCTGCTGCGGTCCGAGGGCAAGGAGTATGTGGTCAAGGACGGCGACATGATCTATTTCCGCTTCAACGTATAAAACAAGAAAGCCCCGCAGAGCTTGCGGCCCGCAGGCCGCGAACTCTGCGGGGCTTTTGACAGACCAAAAACCACGCTGCGGCCGCAGCGTGGTTTTGCTGTTAATATCCCCGCTTCCGGTCCACCCGATGCTCCAGGGGACGACCGGCGGCATAGTTGTCCAGATCCCGGCAGAACATGTCCAGATTCCGGTCGCAGGTGTATCCCAGGGACATATTCCCGGAGATATGCGGCGTCAGCAGCAGGTTCCGGGTGCTCCACAGGGGGTGATCCTTGGGCAGCGGCTCCGGCACCACCACGTCCAGGGCGGCTCCGGCAATGCGCCCTGCGTTCAGGGCCTCCATCAGCGCGTCCTGGTCAATGGCGCTGCCCCGGCCCACGTTTACCACGATGGCCTCCCGGGGCAGCAGTGCAATGCGCTCCCGGCTGAGGATACCTGCGGTGTCCGCCACGGCGGGCAGGGCCATCACCAGGATCTCCGTCTCCGGCAGCACCTCGTCCAGCTGCTGCTGGGGCAGCATCCGGTCATAGGCCGGGTCCCCGTTCCGGCCGCTGCGGGACACGCCGCAGATGTGGGCGGCTCCCAGGGCCTTGGCCCGCCGGGCAAAATTCGTGCCGATGTCCCCGGCGCCCAGCACCGTGATGCGGCTGCCGTAAATGGACCGCATAGGCAGCTCCTGGACCCATTCCCGCCGCCGGACGATGTCCTGGAAATCCGGCATCCGCCGCAGCAGCATCAGCGTCACCATCAGAATGTGCTCGCTGATGGTCAGCCCATAGGCCCCGGAGGAGTTGGACAGCATCACGTCGGGATTGGCGTACAGCCCGTCGTCGGACAGCAGGTCCACCCCCGCAAAGCCGCAGCAGTACCACTTGAGCCCCGTGGCCCGCTTCAGGTCTCCGGGCTCGCACCATCCGTAGATGATCTCATACTGGTCCAGCCCCTCTGCCGGAGCCTTGCCCCGCCCGTAAAAGTCCACCGCAAAGCCGTGCTTTTCCGCCGCTGCCAGCACCCTTTTCCGGTGCTCCGGCGTGAGAAAGTCCTCCATCACCGCAATTTTTTTCATCCGCTGTATACCTCCCATATTTTTTCCGCGCAGCGCATGCCGTCGGCGGCGGCGGACAGGATGCCTCCGGCATATCCCGCCCCCTCACCGCAGGGATACAGGCCCCGGACGCTGCACTGGCCGCTCTCATCCCGCAGGATGCGCACCGGCGACGAGGATCGTGTCTCCGCCGCCGTCAGAACGGCATCCCCCTGGGCATAGCCCTGTATTTTTCTGTCCAGCACCGGCAGGGCCAGTGCCAGGGTCTCCCACACAAATTCCGGCAGACACTGCCGCAGGTCCGTCCACCGGACCCCGGGCCGATAGCTGGGGATCACCCGACCCGGCCCCACAGAGGGCCGCCCCGCCAGGAAATCCTCCACCCGCTGGCACGGGGCCGCGTAGCCGCCGCCCAGGCGGAAGGCTGCCTCCTCCAGCTGCCGCTGAAAGGCCACCCCCGCCAGGGGATGCCCGCTGCCAAAGTCCTTCGGCGTCACGTTTACCAGCAGGCCGCCGTTGATGTTCTCCCGGTCCCGGGCATATGCGCTCATGCCGTTGGTGACCACCCGCCCCTGCTCCGACGCAGCGGCCACCACCTGTCCCCCGGGGCAAACGCAGAACGAGAAGGCGCTGCGCCCGTTTTCCAGGTGGCATGACAGCTTATAGCTGGCGGCGGGCAGACACGGGTGCCCGGCGAACTGCCGGTACTGGGCTGCGTCCATGTCCGATTGCCGGTGCTCGATCCGCACTCCCACGGCAAAGGGCTTCTGCTCCATCTGTACCCCTGCGGCGTGCAGCATTTCAAAGGTATCCCTTGCGCTGTGGCCCAGGGCCAGCACCGCATGCCGGGCAGGCAGCACATACGGCCCCTCCGGTCCTGTAACCTCCAGCCCCTCCAGGGCCCCGTCCCGGACCCGCAGTCCCGTGACCCGGTGCCCGAACCGCACCTGCGCCCCCAGGGACAGCAGCTGCCGCCGCAGGTTCACCAGGGTCACATGGAGCATATCCGTCCCCACATGGGGCTTGGCGTCGGTGAGGATGCTCTCCGGCGCGCCGTTTTCCACCAGCTGCTCCAGGATCCACCGGTGCCGCCGGTCCCGGGTGCCGGTATTCAGCTTTCCGTCGGAAAAAGCGCCTGCGCCCCCCTCGCCGAACTGAACGTTGGATTCCGTATTCAGCGGGCCGCCCCGCCAGAAGGCTTCCACGTCCCGCTGCCGGGTCACGGCGTCCCGGCCCCGCTCCAGGATGATGGGCCGCAGCCCGCATCGGGCCAGCACCAGGGCCGCGAACAGCCCTCCCGGCCCCGCGCCGATGACCACCGGCGGCGTCTCCGGCGCCCGGAGCACCTCCGGCAGCCGGTATGTTTCCGGCGTATACGGCGTTACCCGCTTATCCCGCACCCGCCGCAGCACGGCTTTCTCCTGCCGCAGCTCCACCGCGGCGGTGTACACCAGCCGCAGCTCCTCTCGGGCGTCAACGGACCGGCGCAGCACCTGCAGGGACAGAATGTCCCCCTCCGGCACCCGCAGCAGCCGCGCCGCCTTTCCCCGCAGCAGGGCCTCCTCCTGGCCCGGGGCCAGCTTCAGCCCCTCAATTTTCACCATAGGCCGCACCCTCCTGACTTCACAAAAAGTTCAAAATTTTCGCCGTTTTTTAAAGCTCCAGTTAAGGTTTCCGCGTATACTATAAACCATCGAAAGGAAAACCACAGCGGCGGCGGAGCACGATACCTCATGATACCACATTCCACCCCGCCCGACAATAGGAGGTTCACAGTTATGTATAACGGCGTCAACGACGAGAACAACGAGAGCAGCTTCAACAGCGATGAAAACCTGTATCATTACAGTTATTCCAAGGACCAGGCTCCCCAGCCCGGCCAGCCGGACCCCAGCCAGACCAGCTGGCAGCCCGCTCCCCGGCCGGAGCCCCAGGCGGCGCAGGAGGATCAGACCTCCTGCACCACCGGCGATTATCAGGATGAACCCCGGATTCCCAAGACCAACGGGAAGAGCTTCTGGAAAAAGACCGGCACCAAGGTCACGGCCCTGGTCCTGTGCTGCGCCCTGGTGGGCGGCCTGTGCGGCTTCGGCGGCGCGTCCCTGGCCCGCAAGACCGGCAAAACCGCCATCCAGGAAACCGGCCGCACCGCCTCCGCCGTCAGCGTCAAATCCGTGGACGGCCAGACGCTGATGACCCCCGCCGAGGTGTACGCCGCCACGGTGAACAGCGTGGTATCCATCAACTGCTCCGCCGTGTCCACCAACATTTTCGGCCAGAAGGTGGAATCCGCCTCCTCCGGCAGCGGCTTCGTCATCACCCAGGACGGCTATATCGTCACCAACCAGCATGTGGTGTCCGGCGCCAGCAGCGTCAACGTCACCCTGTATAACGGCGATACCTATCCCGCCACTGTGGTGGGCGGCGACAGCGATTACGATGTGGCTGTGCTGAAGATCGAGGCCACCGGTCTCCAGGCCGTGACCCTGGGCAAGAGCGCCGACGTCAACGTGGGCGACACGGTGATGGCCATCGGCAACCCCTTGGGCGAGCTGACCTTCTCCATGAGCCAGGGCATCGTGTCCTGCTGCGACCGGGCCATCAATGTGGACGGCACCCCCTTCAACATGCTCCAGGTGGACGCCTCCATCAACCCCGGCAACTCCGGCGGCCCCCTGATGAACCTGTACGGCGAGGTAGTGGGCATTGTGTCCGCCAAGTATTCCAGCTATTCCGACACCACCGTGGAGGGCATCGGCTTTGCCATCCCCATCAGCGATGTCCAGACCATCATCACCGACATTATGGAAAACGGCCAGGTCACCGATAAGGCCTACATGGCCATCAAGGCCGGCAGCATGACCGAGCAGATGGCCGCCCAGTACAACATCGACGTGACCAAGGGCGTGTTCGTCTACGCCGTGGAAAAGGGCGGCGCCGGGGAAAAGGCGGGCCTGCAGCTGGGCGACGTCATCACCAAGCTCAACGACACGGACATCACCTCCATGAGCGACCTGTCCATGGCCAAGAAGAGCTATAAGGCCGGCGACACCGTCACCCTTACCGTGTGGCGCGGCGGCCAGGAGATCACCCTGAGCCTGACCTTTGACCAGCAGCCCCAGACCACCGGCACCGAGGACGATTCCTCCAACCAGAACCAGGGCCAGCAGGATTCCTACGGCGACCTGTACGACTACTTCTTCGGCCGGGGCAACGGCGGCCGCGGCAACGGCGGCCGCGGCAACTAAGACAGCGTGACCGCTTCTCCGGAAGCGTCACTGGATATATTTTGCATTCCAATTACTCTCTCTTTCTTCTTTCATCTTTCTTCCTTTAAGCGTGGGCGGCGGCTCCGGTATCCGGGGCCGCCGTCCACGCGCGTTTTTTTGCAGGGGCGGACGACTCTGTCCGCCCCATGGCCGTACCCCGTCCCCCGCGCCTGCCTTGGGCGCATACTCCCCTGTCATATCCCCGCATACACTTTCAATAGGCGGCCCGCCCTGCGGGAGCGCCGACTTATGGGGAAAGCGAGGAAATTGACCATGAAAACAACCTTCCGCAGGCGGGGGATCGTGCTGGCGGCGGCGCTGGTGCTGCTGTGGGCCGTCTCCGCTGCCGACACAGGCGGCGGTTCTGCGTCCTTTGTGGGCACCGGCTGGGCGCTGCTGCCTCCGGCGGTGGCCATCGTGCTGGCCTTTGTCACCAAGGAGGTGTACTCCTCCCTGCTGGCCGGGTGCGTGATGGGGGCGCTGCTGGCAGAGGGCTTCGCCCCCTGGCGGAGCTTCGAGACGCTGTTTTTGACCCTTATGGAGGGCATTGACCGGAAGATCTTCTTTTTCGACGTGCTGCTGGGGGCCATTGTGGTGCTGTTTGCCCGGTCCGGCGGCTCCCGGGCCTTCGGGGAGTGGGCTTCCCGCCGGGTGCGCTCCCGCCGGGGAGCGGAAACGGCCACGGCGGGCCTTGGATGCCTGATCTTCCTGGACGACTATTTCAACTGCCTGACGGTGGGGGCCATCATGCAGCCCATCGCCGACCGCTTCCGCATCTCCCGGGAGAAGCTGGCCTTTCTCATTGACGCCACCGCCGCCCCGGTGTGCATCATCGCGCCCATCAGCTCCTGGGCCGCCGCCGTGTCGTCGTACATTCCGGCGGAATACGCCGGAACGGTCAACGGCTTCACCCTGTTTCTGCGGGCCATCCCGTATAATTTCTACGCCCTTCTGATGCTGTGGATGGTGTTCGTGGTGGCCCTGACGGGCCGGGATTTCGGCCCCATGTACCGCCGGGAGCAGCTGGCCGCCGTCCAGGAGCCGCCCCGGGATGACCGCTCTTCCGCCGGCCAGTTTAGCCCCCGGGGCCGGGCGGTGGATCTGCTGGTGCCCACGGTGTGCCTCATCGTCTCGGTGGTGTGGGGCATGGTGCTGCTGGGCCGCCGGACCTGCCGGGAGGGGGGCTTCCCCTGACGGCGTCCAACGTCTTTGCCAACACCGATGCGCCCATGGCCCTGTGCTTCGGCTGCGCGGTAACGCTGCTGGTGATGGCGGTTTTATACATTCCCCGGGGTGTGGTGACGTTTTCCGGCTATGTAGAGGGCTTTCTGGATGGCTTCAAGCTTATGACCCCGGCGCTGCTGGTGCTGACCTTTGCCTGGGGGCTGAAATCCTTTGCCGCCCGGCTGGACGCGGCGGCCTTTGTCCAGGGGCTGTTTGCCGGGCGTGAGACCTTGACGGCCCTGTTCCCGCTGGTGCTGTTTCTGGTGGGCGGGCTGCTGGCCTTTGCCACCGGCACCAGCTGGGGCACCATGGGCATTCTCATTCCCGTGGCGGTGCCGGTGTTTGCCGGCAGTTCCTTGCTGCCGGCGGCGGTGGCGGCGGTGTGCGCCGGGGCCGTTATGGGCGACCACTGCTCCCCTATTTCCGACACCACCATCATGAGCTCCACCGGCGCCGGGTGCGATCACATGGCCCATGTTACCACCCAGCTGTGGTACGGCCTGGCGGTCGGCGCCGACTGTGCGGTCTGCTATCTGCTGGCGGCGGCGCTGGGAGAGCCCTGGCTTCCGCTGGCTGCGGGGGCGGCCCTGGTGGTGGGGCAGGTATTTTTCTTCCACCGGCTGTCCCGGCGGCGGGAGGGGGCGGCATGAAGCAGCTTCCGGTGCCCTTTATCGGCCAGGGGCATAGCCTGCCCACCGGCTGCGAAAGCGTCAGCGCCGCCATGGCGCTGCAATACCTGGGCTTTTCCGTGACGGCGGAGGATTTTGCCCGGGACCATCTGCCCTCGGCCCCGTTTTACCGGGATACCGGCGGCCTCTGGCATGGACCGGACCCCCGCCGGGCCTTTGTGGGGGACCCTCACGACCCGGATGCCCTGGGCTGCTGGGCCCCGGCGATAAAAAGCGGGATGTCCCGCTTTTTGGCCGGTCTGGCCCGGGACAAAGCCGGGATTTACCGGGTCAAAAACGAGACCGGAGCGGAGCTTGGCTATCTGTGCCGCCGGTATATCGACCGGGGGATTCCGGTGCTGATCTGGATCAGCATTGACCTGCGCCCCACCGTCAACGGCCCCTGGTACCGGACGGAGCCGGAGGGCCAGCCCTTCATGTGGATCTCCAACGAGCACTGCGTGGTGCTGTCGGGATATGACCGGGAGCACTATATCTGCTGCGACCCCTGGGAGGACCGGGGCGTGGTGCGCTATCCCAGGGAGACGGTGTGGCAGCGGCACCGGGAGCTGGGGATGCAGGCGGTGGCGGTGGAGGGACCGGTATGAGGCGGCGGATAGCGGCGGCGCTGCTGGCGGCGCTGCTGCTGACCGGGTGCGCCCCGGCGGCGGAGCCGGCGGCGGAGCCGGCAGAACCGGCGGGAGAGCCGGTTTACATGGCCCTGACCTTTGACGACGGCCCATCCCCTGCCTGGACGCCCCGGCTGCTGGAGGGCCTTTCCCGGCGGGGGGCCAGGGCCACGTTCTTTCTGGTGGGCAGTCAGATCGAAGGCCGGGAGGACCTGGTGCGGCGTATCCGGCAGGAGGGCCACCAGATCGGCAGCCACTCCTTCAGCCACAGGGCACTGACGGAGCTGTCCACCGCCGACGCCCTGGCGGACCTGGAAAAATGCGACCGTGCCCTGCGGCAGGTGCTGGGGGACGGGAGCTACTGGCTGCGGCCCCCCTACGGCTTCCTATCGGACCGGGAGCTCTGCGCCCTGGGGACTCCGGCCATCTGCTGGTCCGTGGACACGGAGGACTGGAAAAGCCGGGACGTGGACAGCATTCTGGACATTGTTCTGCGGCGGGCGGGAGACGGGGACATTCTCCTGCTCCACGACTGCTACGCCACCAGCGTCACGGCGGCCCTGGAGATCGTGGACCGCTTGCAGCCCAGGGGGGTGCGGTTCGTCACGGTGGAGGAGCTGTTCGCCGTCAAGGGAGTGGAGCCCGCCTGCGGGACCCTGTACCACCGGGTGCGGGAAGAATAAATCCGCATTTTGTCCAAAATGACAATGGACGCAGGGCCGTGGGGAGCATATAATAGGATAGATTTCAAAAGGAGCAAACGCCATGAACCGTACCGTTTCCGTCAACAGCTGCCGGGCCATCTGTACCGTGGCCTGCTGTTGTCATGCCCGGAACGGTCATGCATGGTTTGCCGGAGAGGCGCTGTAAGCGCCCGGAGCGGGTTTTTGCGTAAAGCCGCGGCAGAGGATGCATGACGCATCCTCTGCCGCTTTTATGTTCCACATGCCGAAAGGAAGCCTGTTTATGTATCCCCAACACATTCAAGAAGCCGCCGCGGCCATGGGCCGCACCCTGACGGAGAGCGCCACGCCCCTGTACGGCAGCGGCCTGCGCCTGCCGGACCGCCGGGCGGTTATCGACCTGGTCAAGGAGGTGCGCCGCCTGCTGTTCCCCGCCTATTTCGGGGACCCGGCGCTGATGTCCCTGGCTCCGGAGAACTATGCCGCCCTGCTGCTGGAGCGCATTTCCGAAAAGCTGACGGCCCAGCTGCGGCTGGCCCTGCCGGAGGACCAGGTGCAGCGGGCGGAGGAGATCACCCGGGAGTTTGTGCGCCGGCTGCCCCGGGTGCAGCGGCTGCTGCTGGAGGACCTGGACGCCACGTTTGAGTCCGATCCCGCCGCTGCGTCCCGGGAGGAGATCATCTTTGCCTATCCGGGCCTGTTCGCCATCTTTGTCTATCGCATTGCCCACCTGCTGTACTGCCAGCGGGTGCCCATGATCCCCCGGATCATGGCCGAATATGCCCACAGCCGCACGGGCATTGATATCCACCCCGGCGCGTCCATCGGGCCCCACTTCTTTATCGATCACGGCACCGGCATCGTGGTGGGCGAGACCACGGTGATCGGCCGGAACGTGAAGCTGTATCAGGGCGTGACCCTGGGGGCCATGTCGCCCCGGGCGGGGCACGCGTCCCTGCCGGGGAAGCGCCACCCCACCGTGGGGGACGACGTGACCATCTATTCCGGCGCGTCTATTCTGGGAGGTGAGACGGACATCGGTGACGGCTCCGTGGTGGGAGGCAACGTGTTTTTGACCCGGTCCGTCCGCAGCGGCACCCGGGTGGCCGCTGCCACCCCGGCCCCGGTGATGAAGAATCCCTCGGACCCGTTTGTGTACACCATATAGGGGACGTGTGACCCCTGCCCGGACAGGGCGCCGCCCTGTGCGCGGGGCGCCGGGGACGCTGTCCTCTGCGGAATATTTTCCTTGCCTATAAAAAAAGCTCCCTGTCTTATGCGAGACAGGGAGCTCAGACTGTCAAAAAAGCCTCGCAGAGTTCGCGGCCCGCAGGCCGCGAATAAGGTATGATCCATTTTTCGCGGCGGCGTGTACGTCGCGAAAAATACTTTGCGCGGAGAGAGTGTGTTTTCGCGCATTTTATGCGTGAAAACGCGCGGGTCGGAGCGAAAACTCTTTTGTCAAAAAAGGGCGCCGCCCTTTTTTGACAAGCTCAGCTCCCTGTCTTATGCGAGACAGGGAGCTTTTTCATCAGGGGATCAATAATATTTCACCAGGCCCGACAGCAGCAGGGTGGGAAGCAGCAGCAGCGCCAGAAATGCCAGCATGTACAGCGGCGACAGGGCCGCAAAATCACCGGCCGTGGTGAGATAGTACGACAGCACCAGGCCGCACAGTCCGCCGATCCAACCGAGCGCCGTGGACCAGCGCACCGCCTGACACATGCGCTGGCTGCCGATGACGGTTTCCGCCATAGGCAGCAGACCGTCCCGGTAGATGATGGCATTGGGGGCCTCCCCACGCTGGCCGGTAAGGTCCGCCAGGGCCAGGCGGGTGGCGACCCCGGGATAGATGGGCCGGGCGTTGAGCCGGAATTTCCGCTTGAGCATGTTGGGGGTGATGTTGACGCCCCGGGTAGCCAGCACCGGCGTGACCCGGTTGCGGCGCAGGGCCCGCAGGGCCCACTCCACGTTCCGGGAGGGCAGGTACTTCACCACGAAGATGGCGGCCAGCCTGCCGTCCACCGACATAAAGACACCGGTGTCCATTTTCAGGTCATGGGGCAGGGTGATCCGGCGCTTTTTCATGAAATAGGCACTGCCCATGGCCACGGTGGCCCCGCGGATGGTGCAGTCTACGCCGCCGTCCTCGTAATAGTGGAGATCGTGGGCGTCATAGCGGAAGCTGACCTGACCGTCCATCAGCTGCTGGAACAGAGGGGTCAGCTGACTGCCGGCGGCACGGCACAGAGCCTCGGCATAGGCCAGAGCCTGGTTGATCTCCTCGCCGTATACCTTCAGACCGTTGAGCTCCACCGTGCCCACCGGGGCGGAGGCGGGGCCCTCCTTCCCCTTCTTTTGCAGGGACAGGACCCCGGCGGGGAACAGGTCCTCGTCCGTTACCACCACCCGGCGGGCGGCGGAGATGGCCCGGGCACCCTTCCAGCCTGCCACGGCGCAGCCGCTTTTGTGCAGGCGGCGGCACAGCAGGGACAGGGGCAGCGTCCCGGACAGAGGCAGGGACAGAGGCACCGTGGCCGACAGCAGCGCCGACCACAGCCAGAGAAAACGGTTCATCTGATGGCCGGCCAGTGCCGCCACCAGGGCCAGCACCGTGGCCAGGGCCAGATACAGCGGCGTCAGGATGGGCTGCCAGCGGGCGGCAGGGTCCGGAGACTGCCACAGACGGTAAAAGCCCTCCAGACGGCCCTGCTGCTTGCAGGCGCCGGCGGCGGTGACGGAGGCCACATACGGGGGAACGCCGCCCAGCTGGGCCAGGCGGAAGCTGTCGTACCGGGCACGGGCGGCACGGTATTGACCGCAGACGCACAGATACAGCAGCGCCGCCGCCGGGGCGGCAAAGGGCAAATTCGGACAATTTCCCAGAAACAGGCACCAGGCGCTGTCCGCCAGGGCCACCAGGCCGCACAGCAGCGCCGCCGCCGGGGCGGTGACCCGGCCATGACGCAGATGCTCCCATGCCTCCTGCCACAGGTGGGGGCACAGCAGCAGGCACAGGATCAGCAGTCCTGCCGGGATGCCGCAGCGCAGCCACACATGGTCGTACCACCCCTGGGACAGCACATCCAGGCCGTCAATAACGGCCACGATGACCGTCAGCAGGGCGGGCAGGGCCAGCAGCATGCGCTGCCGGTGGGTCCGGGCGCACTGCCATTTGGCCTCCCGGGCGGCGTCGTCCATGGTGGGCTCCGGCTCCGGCGGTTCCTCCGGGGCGTCCGTGGGCTCCTCCAGATCCCGGGCGGGAATGCGGTCCCGGACCCACTGAACGGCGGCGGACAGACGCTGCTTCAGAGGCGTCCGTTCCGGCAGAACGGCGTCCTCGTCGTCCTCCTCCGGCTCCAGGCCGGGCTCGTCGGGGTCCTCCTGCCGGGCCTGTATCCGGCGGCGCAGCTTATCCAGGGGATTCTCCCGGGGGGGAGGGGGCGTGTCGTCCGGGCGGTATTCCGGCTCGGAAACGGGCTCCGGTCCGGCTTTCGGTTCGCTTTCCGGCTCCGGCTGAGGATCCGGGGCCGGGTCCGGTATGGATTCCGGGTCAGGCTCCGGTATGGGGGAGGGCTCCTCCGCAGGCGCACCGGAGCCAAACTCCTCCAGTATCTCGTCTACGGTATAGTGCTCCTCCGGCGGCGTGGGCCGCATGTCTTGCTTACTCATAGAAGCTCCTTGCTGTTATCCCCGGCGCTGGCGCACGGCCTCGTACAGCAGAATGGCTGCGGCCGCCGATGCGTTCAGGGAGGAAATGTGCCCCTTCATGGGGATGCTGACCAAAAAATCGCAGTTTTCCGCCACCAGGCGGCTCATGCCGTCGCCCTCGGAGCCGATGACGATGGCCGCGGGACCCTTCAGGTCGGCGCTGTACAGGTCCGTGGAGGCCCCGGCGGCGGTGCCGAAGATCCATACGCCCTGTTTTTTCAGGTCCTTCAGGGCGGAGGTGAGGTTGGCCACCCGGGCCACCGGCAGATAGCTGACGGCTCCGGCGGAGGTCTTGCCCACGATGGCGGTGAGGCCGGCGGACCGGCGCTTGGGGATGATGAGCCCGTGGGCCCCGGCGCACTCGGCGGTGCGGAGGATGGCCCCCAGATTGTGGGGGTCGGAGATCTCGTCGCACACCACCAGCAGGGGCGGCTCCCCCTTGGCGGCGGCGCTGTCCAGAATGCTCTGGATGCTGACGTATTCCCGGACGGCGGCCAGGGCGATGACTCCCTGGTGGGCGTGGGTGCGGCTCATGGCGTCCAGCTTCCGCCGGTCGGCCTCCACCACAACAACCCCGGCGTCCCGGGCCCGGGAGGCAATGTGGCCCAGGGTCTTGTCCGTCTCGCCCTTGGCCAGGTAAATTTTGTCGATGGCCGTTCCGGCCCGCAGGGCCTCGATCACGGCGTTCCGGCCCTCGATGATGCCGTCGGCCTCCGCCTGGGGCATGGGCCGTCTGTTTTCGTTGTCTTTCATGGCGCGATATCCTCGTTTTCGACGATTTTTCTTCAGTATACCATATTCTTCGGGCAAGATAAAGCGCCGGGGACACAAATTTTTCGCCATTTTTCCCGGCGGCCTTCCTTGTAACGGAGAGAAAAATGTGGTATGATAAGTTATTAAATTCGGAAAGTGCCGCCTATTTTACGAAAACGGGCGGCTGGGAGGTTTCCATTGGACAGAAAGCAAGTTCTTCTCGACGACGGGCAGATGGCCCGCCAGCGGGAGTTTACCGGGAAAATACACGATATCCACCGGGCCCGGGGCCGGACGCCTCTGGCGATGGTGGACACCTTCGGCTGCCAGCAGAACGTGGCCGACAGCCAGCACATTCTGGGGATGCTGCGGGATATGGGGTGCGATTTCACCGACGATCCGGCCCGGGCGGACATTGTGGTCATGAATACCTGCGCCATCCGGGACCATGCGGAAAAGCGGGTTTACGGCACCCTGGGCGCTCTGACCCACACGAAAAAGGCGAACCCGGAGCAGATCATCTGCCTGTGCGGCTGTATGGCCCAGCGGCCGGAGGTGGCCCGGAAGGTCCGGGAGAGCTATCGCCATGTGGACCTGGTGTTCGGGCCCCAGGCCCTGTGGAAGTTCCCGGAGCTGCTGTACCGGGTGTATACCCGCCGGGGCCGGGTGTTCTCCGTGGAGAACGAGCACGGCTCCATTGCCGAGGGCATGCCCGTGGTCCGGGAGGGCCGGGTTCGGGCGTGGGTGTCCATCATGTATGGGTGCAACAACTTCTGCTCGTACTGCATCGTCCCCTACGTCCGGGGCCGGGAACGCAGCCGCTCCCCGGAGAAGATCGTGGAGGAGGTCCGCCAGCTGGCGGCGGAGGGGTATAAGGAGATCACCCTGCTGGGCCAGAACGTCAACTCCTACGGCAAGGACCTGCCGGAGCCCTGGGACTTTGCGGACCTGCTGCGGGAGCTGGACAAGATCGACGGCGACTACCTGATCCGCTTTATGTCGTCCCAGCCCAAGGACGCCGGCTATAAGCTGTTCGACACCATGGCCCAAAGCCGCCATGTGGCCCATCAGCTGCACCTGCCGGTGCAGTCCGGCTGCGACCGGGTGCTGCGGGCCATGAACCGCCCCTATGACCGGGCGAAATATCTGGACCTGATCGGCTATGCCCGGAAGGTCATGCCGGACCTGGTGCTGACCTCCGATGTGATCATCGGCTTCCCCGGCGAGACCGAGGCCGAGGCCATGGAGACCGTGGACCTGGTGCGGCAGGTGGAGTTCGACGCCCTGTTTACCTTCATCTTCTCCCCCCGGCCCGGTACGCCGGCGGCCAAAATGGACGACCCCGTTCCCCGGGCGGAAAAGCAGAAATGGTTCGATATGCTGTGCAATACGCAAAACGAGATATCCGCCCGGCTTCATGCCCGGTATGTAGGCCGGACCCTGCGGGTGCTGGTGGACGGCGAGACCGACGACGCCCGGTGGCCCCTGTCCGCCCGGACGGCGGGGGGACGGCTGGTGCACCTGGTGGGCAGCAGGGACGCCCTGGGCCAGTACCGGAACGTGAGGATCACCGACAGCAACACCTGGGCGCTGTTCGGGGAGATGGAATAATCCCCCCCTATTGAACGAAGTTTTGCACTTTTCAACAATGTTTTCCACTACCATTCGACAGATACGCCGCACATGCGGCAGAAAGCGCGGGTGAAACCATGGCGGAGCTGACCCCCATGATGAAACAATATTTGCAGATCAAGGAGCAGAATCAGGACGCCATCCTGTTTTTCCGGCTGGGGGATTTTTACGAGATGTTCGGCGACGACGCCCGGAAGGCGTCCAAGGAGCTGGACCTGACCCTGACCACCAGGGACAAGGACAAGAACAAGCCCTTTGAGGAAAAGGTGCCCATGTGCGGCATTCCCTATCACGCCTCCGACGCCTATATTGCCCGGCTTATTGCCAAGGGCTACAAGGTGGCCATCTGCGAGCAGACCCAGGACCCCGCCACGGCCAAGGGCTTGGTGGACCGGGACATTATCCGGGTGGTGACCCCCGGCACCGTCATAGACGCCGCCTGCCTGGAGGAGGGACGGTCCAACTTCTGCGCGGGGCTGTATCTGGACGACACCTGCGCGGGCTTCAGCGTGTGCGACATTTCCACCGGCAAGACCCACGTTACCGCCTTTCAGGGGCCCGACCGGGCGGAGCATCTGCTCAACGAGCTGGGCCGGTTTTCCCCGGCGGAGGCCGTGGTGAATCCGGCGGCATACCAGTGCGGGCCGCTGCTGTCTCTTTTGCAGGATAAGCTCCACTGCCATGTGGAGCGGCTGAGCGCCGGACGCTTTCAATTGCAGGAGGCGGAGAGGACCGTCCGCACCCAGTTCGGCGACGAGGCTGCCGGACGCCTGCCCAAGGGGAACCCCGCCGCGGCTTTGTCGCTGGGGGCGCTGCTGGGCTATCTCCACGAGACGCAGAAAACCGACCTGCGCCACGTGGACGACCTGGATTACTATCAGCAGGGGCAGTTTATGGAGCTGGACCTGACGGCCCGGCGGAATCTGGAGCTGACGGAGACCCTGCGCAGCAAGGAGAAAAAGGGGAGCCTCCTCTGGGTGCTGGACAAGACCCGGACCCCCATGGGCGGGCGGCTGCTGCGCAGCTGGCTGGAGCGGCCCCTGCTGTCCGTTACGGCCATCACCCGCCGCAGCGCCGCCGTGGGCCAGCTGGTGGACCACACCATGGTGCGGGAGGAGCTGGCCCTGGCCCTGTCCGGCATCGGCGACATGGAGCGGCTGGTGGGCCGCATTGTATACGGCACCGCCGGGGGCCGGGACGTGGTAGCCCTGAAAAACGCCATGGCGCGGCTGCCCCATGTGAAGGAGCTGCTGTCGGCCTTTGACCGGGGCCGCCTGGGGAAGCTGGCCCAGCTGGACACTCTGGAGGACCTGACGGACCTGATCGGCCGCACCCTGTGCGACGATCCCCCCTTCTCCGTCCGGGAGGGCGAGTTCATCCGGGAGGGCTTCGACCCGGAGGTGGACCGCCTGCGGGGCATTCTGCATGGCGGCAAGGGCATCATCGCCTCTATGGAGGCCGCCGAAAAGGAGAAAACCGGCATCCGCACCCTGAAGATCGGGTACAACAAGGTATTCGGCTATTACATCGAGGTGTCCAACTCCTTCAAGGACCAGGTGCCCGAGACATACATCCGCAAGCAGACCCTGGTCAACGGCGAGCGATACATCACCCAGGAGCTGAAGGACCTGGAGCACGACATCCTGTCCGCGTCGGACCGGGTATCGGCCCTGGAATATGAGCTGTTCACCCGGCTGCGGCAGGAGCTGAGCGGCCATGTGGCCCGGATCCAGGCCACGGCCGCCGCCGTGGCGGAGGCGGACTGCCTGTGCTCCCTGGCAGCGGTGGCGGTGAAGAACAACTACTGCTGCCCGGCGGTGGACGAGTCCGGCGTTATCGAGATCCACCAGGGACGCCACCCGGTGGTGGAGGCCATGCGGCCCGACGCCCTGTTTGTGCCCAACGACACCTATATGGGCCGCACCCAGGACCGGGTGTCCATCATCACCGGCCCCAACATGGCGGGCAAGTCCACCTATATGCGCCAGGTGGCGCTGATGGTGCTCATGGCCCAGATCGGGTCCTTCGTCCCGGCCAAGGCGGCCCGCCTGGGCATTGTGGACCGGGTATTTACCCGCATCGGGGCCTCCGACGATCTGTCGGCGGGGCAGTCCACCTTTATGGTGGAGATGACGGAGGTCAGCGACATCCTCCATGCCGCCACGGACAAGAGCCTGCTGATCCTGGACGAGATCGGCCGGGGCACCTCTACCTTCGACGGTATGAGCATCGCCCGGGCGGTTTTGGAATACTGCGCCGACCCCAAGCGCCTGGGGGCAAAGACCCTGTTTGCCACCCATTACCACGAGCTTACCGCCATGGAGGGCACCCTCCCCGGCGTGAAGAACTACAACATCGCCGTCCGGGCCCGGGGCGAGGAGATCGTGTTCCTGCGGAAGATCGTCCCCGGCGGTGCGGACCGCAGCTACGGCATCGAGGTGGCCAAGCTGGCGGGCCTGCCGGACGCGGTGGTGTCCCGGGCCAGAAAAATCCTCCGGCAGCTGGAGGAGGAGTCCGGCCGCCCGGCGGCAGCCCCCGCTCCCCGGGAGGACCAGGTGTCCTTTGCCGCCGTGGCCGAGAGCCAGGTCGTCGACCGGCTCCGCCGGACCCAGGTGGACTCGCTGACGCCTCTGGAGGCATTGCAGCTGCTGTATGAACTGAAAAAGAAGCTGACGTAACACGAAAGGACAACGCTATGCCTGATATTCAATGCCTGCCGCGGCATGTGGCGGATCTGATCGCCGCCGGCGAGGTGGTGGAGCGGCCCGCCAGCGTGGCCAAGGAGCTGCTGGAAAACGCCCTGGACGCCGGGGCCACCGCCATTGTGGCGGAGGTCCAGCGCGGGGGCCTCACCTATCTGCGCATTACGGACAACGGCTGCGGCATCGCGCCCCAGCAGCTGCCCACGGCGTTTCTGCGCCACGCCACCAGCAAGCTGCGCACGGCGGCGGACCTGGCCGCCATCGGTACCCTGGGCTTCCGGGGCGAGGCGCTGGCCGCCATCTCCGCCGTGTCCCGGGTGGATATCTTCACCCGGCAGACCGGGGCCCCGGCAGGGGCGTCCCTGCATCTGGAGGGCGGCGTGCCCGGGCAGGTGGAGGAGACCGGGTGCCCGGAGGGCACCACCATCTGCGTCCGGGACCTGTTTTACAACACTCCCGCCCGGATGAAGTTCATGAAGAAGGACAGCGCCGAGGGGGCCGCCGTGTCCGGCATCGTCCAGCACCTGGCCCTGAGCCATCCGGAGGTGTCCTTCAAGCTGCTGCGGGACGGGGCCGAGGTGCTCCACACCCCCGGCGATGGGCAGCTGCTGTCCGCCGTTTATGCGGCCATGGGCCGGGATTTTGCTCTGGGTCTGGAGGAGGTCCGGGGCTGCGGCGGCGATGTGCAGGTGGCGGGCTATGTGACCCGGCCCCTGAACGGCCACGGCACCCGGGGCCGTCAGCTGTTTTTCGTCAACGGACGGTTCGTGAAAAGCCAGCTGCTGTCCGCCGCCCTGGAGGAGGCATACCGCAACCGGCTGCTGAAGGGGAAGTTCCCCGGCTGCGTGCTGCATCTGACCCTGCCGGAGGACCGGGTGGACGTGAATGTGCATCCGGCCAAGACCGTGGTGAAATTCGTATCGGATAAAACCGCCTTCGATGCGGTGTACTATACCGTCATGGATGCCCTGGACGCGGCAGCTCGCCCCAAGGCCCCGGAAAAGGAGGAGAAGCCCTTCTACCGGACCATGACGGCCCAGGAGTTCCGGCAGCAGCAGAAGCCGGAGCCGGAGAAGCGCCCGCTGGGCAGCTATACCGCCCGTCCCGCCGCGCCGGTGTCCCGGCCTGCGGCACAGCCGGAGGAAAGACCGGCCCAGACCATGGCGGTGCGGGACGTGGCCCCGGAGGCGGGCAAGCCCTTTACCGCGCCCACCGGCCGCCCCGGCGTCAGCTATCACATTACCCCGCCCGCCCCAAAGCCGGAGCCGGTGCGGGAGGCGGTACAGGAGACGGTGTCCCTGCCGGAGCAGGTGACCATGGAGCCACCCAGGGAGGCCCCCTGGCGCATTGCCGGCGAGGTGCTGCGGACGTATATTATCTGCGAGGATGAGCAGGAGAACGTGTGGCTCATCGACAAGCACGCTGCCCACGAGCGGGTGCGGTTCGACGCGCTGAAGGCCGCCACGGAGCCCATCATGTCCCAGACACTGCTGGAGCCCATGGCGGTGGAGCTGTCGCCGGAGGACTGCGCGGCGGTGCTGGAGCAGCTGCCCCTGCTGGAGCGGTATGGGTTCCGGTGCGAGGATTTCGGCGGCGCGGTGCTGGTGCGGGGTGTGCCCGCCGGGGTAGACGACCCCACCGGAGCCCTGGAGGAGCTGGCGGAGGACCTGCGGCTGAACCGGGCGGACCCGGACGCAGCCCGGGACAGCCTATTGCAGACCATGGCCTGCAAATCCGCCATCAAGGCCGGGATGCACACGGACCCCGCCGAGCTGCGGCGTCTGGTGGACAGGGTCCAGTCCGGGGAAATTCAGTATTGCCCCCATGGCCGCCCGGTGGCGGTGCGGCTGAGCAAATACCAGGTGGAAAAAATGTTCAAGCGGGCGTGACGCCCGGAAAGGAGCGGCCTATGGCCCCCAGGGTCCTGTGCGTGGTGGGTCCCACCGCCAGCGGAAAAACGAAAATGGCCGTGGCTCTGGCCCGGCGCTTCGGCGGCGAGGTGGTATCCGTGGACTCCATGCAGATCTACCGGGGCATGACCATCGGCACCGCCGCCCCCACGGCGGCGGAGATGGAGGGGGTGCCCCATCATATGATCGCCGTGGCGGATCCGGCGGAAAGCTGGTCCGTGGCCCGGTTCTGCCAGGCGGCGGACGGCTGCATCCGGGACATTCTGGCCCGGGGCCGGCTGCCGGTGCTGGCCGGAGGCACGGGGCTGTATCTGGACGCCCTGATCCGGGGTGACGACTTCGCCCCCGGCAGCCAGGGCGGCGAGGTACGGCTGCGGCTCCAGCGGGAGCTGCAGGAGCAGGGGCCGGAGGCGCTGCTGGAGCGGCTGCGGACCGTGGACCCGGAAACCGCCGGACGGCTGCACCTGCGGGATGAAAAGCGCATTCTCCGGGCACTGGAGATCTATGAGCAGACCGGGGAGCCCATGTCCCTGCGGGACAGGCGGGGACGGCAGCGTCCGGACCGGTACGAGGCGGTGTATATCGGGCTGAGCTTCCGGGACCGGGAGGACCTGCGCCAGCGCATTGACCGGCGGGTGGACGACATGGTCCGCCAGGGGCTTTTGCAGGAGGTGCAGGACCTTCTGGACAGCGGCCTGCCCCGGGATGCCACGGCCCTGCAGGCCATCGGCTACAAGCAGTTTCTGGCGGTGGCCGACGGCGCGGCCACCACGGACCAGGCGGTGGAGGAGGTCAAGCTCCGCTCCCGCCAATACGCCAAGCGGCAGCTGACCTGGCTGCGGCGCAACCCGGACATCCACTGGATCCTATGGGACCGGGAGCCGGATTTCCCGGCGGCTTTACAGAATGCGACAGATTTTCTCACAGCCCATGGCTTAGGATAAGGGCAGGCGGACAGCCGTCCGCACAAAGAGAAAAGGAGCATTCGTTATGCAGAAAAACAATCTTCAGGACATTTTCCTGACCAAGGTCCGCAAGCAGAGCCTGCCCGTTACCGTATTTCTGATGAACGGCTTTCAGCTGCGGGGCAGCGTCACCGGCTTTGACAGCTTCACCGTGGTGCTGGACACCGACGGCAAGCAGCAGGTGATTTACAAGCACGCAATATCCACCATCATTCCGGTTCATCCGGTGCCATTGAACGACCCGGGCTTGCCGTCGGAGGCGCAATAGCGCCGCCGCCTGACAGGGCGCACAAGCGCTTTGCCGCAGGCAAAGCCTTGGGCACGGGCGGATTCACTCCGTCCGTGCGGAATAAAATCACGGGGCCCCAGACGCCGCGTCTGCGGCGCCTGGGCAACAAGCAGCAGGTGATTTACAAGCACGCAATATCCACCATCATTCCGGTTCATCCG
>OLNZ01001014.1_pt1 | contig 22659 bp, 26 predicted proteins | sample 1672981 | NCBI WGS metagenome assembly OLNZ01 (sample SAMEA3136743, study PRJEB25190) | human gut metagenome | biome: human gut; feature: human-associated habitat; material: faeces | place: Austria | collected 2013 | reverse complement strand
TAACATTAAATTCAAAGCTTGTTTCAACTTATGGAGAAATTATTAAAACAGATAACATATTAAAAACTGTTGTAAGTAACATAAATAATCCAGAAATAACAATTGAGGATATTAAAGAAAATGTAACTGTAAAATCAGTAAAAGATACTGAACTTTTAGAGATTACTGTAAAAAATTCTAATCCAAACTATGCAGCTCAAATTGCAAATGAAATTGCGAAGGTTTTCTGCGAAAGAGTTGTAGATATATATAGTATAAGCAATACATATGTATTAGATAGAGCAGAACCAAGTGCAATACCATATAATATTAATCATATAAAAGATGTCATAATATTTGCATTTATTGGAGTAATAGTAGCTGTAATATATGTATTAATTTCAAATATTTTAGATAACACAATAAAAACTGAACAAGATATTGAAAAAATAGGTGGATTGCTTGTATTAACAACAATTCCAGATTATACATTAGAAAACAAAAGAGGAGGAAGAAGAAAATGAAAAAAGAACTTGTTGCTTATAGAAATCCAAAATCACCAATTGCAGAAACTTTTAGAACATTAAGAACAAATATACAATTTATGAATACAAAGAAAAACTTAAAATCAATACTAATAACCTCTACAATGCCGGGAGAAGGCAAAAGTTGGGTGTCAGCAAATTTAGCAACAACCTTTGCACAGGCAGGAAAAAAAGTAATTTTAATAGACGCAGATATGAGAAAAGGTACACAACACAAAATGTTTACAGTAGAAAGCAGACCAGGTTTGTCAAACTACTTATTAGATGTAAGTGATGATGGAAAAATTGATATTATACAATATGTAAAAAGAACTGGAGTTGAAAACCTATATTTAATAACTTGTGGAAATGTCCCTCCAAATCCATCAGAACTTTTAGCCTCAGAAGGTATGATTGATATGGTGGAAAAACTAAAAAAAGTATTTGATATATTAATATTTGATGGTACACCAGGATTAATTGTAACAGATGCAATGATTGTATCAAGATTAGTGGATACAACAATAATTGTTGCTTCACATAATGAAACTAAAAAGGATAATCTACAAAAAGTGAAAAAAGGATTAGAAAGTGTTGGTGCATCAGTTGCAGGAGTTGTAATTAATAAGATGCCAATTAATGCAAAAAAATATGAGGATTCATATTATTATGGCAGAAATTCCGATAGAACCTTTGATGAATATGAATTATTCGAAAAAAGAGAAAAAAAAGATGAAGATGTATTAAATCAATTAGATAAATTATTTAAGAATAGGAAGGAGAAATAAATGATAGATATACATTCTCATCTTATTCCAAATGTAGATGATGGAGCAAAAACACCCCAAGAAACAATAGAGCTAATTAAAGAAGCAGAAAAAGTAGGAATTACAGATATAATATTAACACCGCATTATATAATAAATGCTTATGAGCAAAATGCCAATACTCTTATATTATTAAAAGACAAGTTACAACAGATAATTGATAAAGATAATATAAATGTAAAACTACATATAGGGATGGAAGTGTATATAATAAACAATTTAATAGATTTGTTAAAGCAAAATGAATTATTGACATTAGCAAATAGTAAATATTTATTAATAGAACTTCCTATGAATACTCATGTACAATATTTAGATATTATAATATTCAAACTAATTGAAAATAATATAATACCTATAATAGCACATCCAGAAAGATATAAATTTATACAGGAAAATCCAGATAAAGTAGAAGAACTTATAGAAAGTGGTTGCTTAATGCAAAGTAATATAGGTAGTATTTTGGGTATTTATGGCAATCACGCTAAACAAACAGTTAAATATTTATTGAAAAATGATTTGGTACATTTTTTAGCTACAGATACACATAGAAAAAATACAATATATCCTTTATTGGAAAAAGCAACTAAAAAAATAGAAAAGATAATAGGAAAAGAAAAAACAGAAGAATTGATAAAAATAAATCCACAAAAAATATTGAATAATACTTAAACGGAGAGTAAGTAATATGAAAAATAATATAAAAAGAATTTTTATTATAATTTTAATCATAATTAATTTTATAATTCCAACAACATTACAAGCGGTGGAAATTGATAACAATATACCAGAGGAACCAATACAAGAACCAGAAAATCCAAATCCGGGAGAAAATACTAACCCAGAAACAGACCCGCCAATAGAAACACCAACAAATCCTCCAGTAACACCAGAAGAGCCTCAAAATCCAGAAAAACCTGTACAAGAACCAGAAAATCCACAATCTCAAATACAAGAACCAGAGACATCAACAGAACAGCCAACAACATATCATCAAGAAACATATACATATGAACAAAAGTCTGATAACAATTATTTGAGATTTCTAGAAATAAAAAATGTAGATATAGAGCCAGAATTTGATAGAGAAACAATGGAATACTATGTAGTAGTAGATTTAAGTGTAGACGAATTAGAAATTACAGCAAATGCAGAAGATAGAAGTGCTACAGTTAAAATTTTGGGAAATACACAATTAGAAGAAGGAGAGAATACTATAACAATAATAGTTACAGCTGAAGACTTATCACAAAGAACATATAAAATATTAGTTACAAAAACGGATAATGCAGAACTAGTAAATGCAAATCTAAAAAGTTTATATGTAAAGGGATTTGAAATATATCCTACATTTTCTAGTAAAATATACAAATACAACCTTACAATAAATGAAAAAATATACAGCTTAGAGATATTAGCAGAAGCAGAAAATGAAAATGCAACAATTGAGATTAAAGGAAATAATCAACTAAAAGAAGGAAATAACACAATAACAATAACTGTAACAGCAGAAGATGGAATAACCAAAAGAGAATATAGTATAAACACATTTATATCATCATTAACTGTGGAAGTAAAAGAAGAAAACAAATTACCAGCATTAATTGCAATGGGAATAGGAGCACTTATAGCATTAATATTATTAATACATATAATAAAAAATAAAAAATAAACTCTGCTAGGCAGAGCTTATTTTTTATTGCTTTTTCATTTTTGGTTTAGAAACAAGTGAGGCAATATAACCAAAGAATATAGCGGCAGCAATTCCACCAGCAGCTGCTGCTGTACCACCTGTAAAGGTACCCACTAAGCCATCTGTTTCAGCTTTCTTTATTGCTCCTTTTGCAAGTAAGTTTCCAAAACCTGTTAAAGGAACAGCTGCTCCTGCACCTGCATAATCAACTAACTTTTGATATATTCCAAGCCCTCCTAAAATTGCTCCAGCAGTTACAAAAATTACAAGAATTCTAGCAGGGGTAAGTTTTGTTTTATCTATAAGAACTTGACCAATTACACATATAAGCCCGCCTACAACGAAAGCCTTTATAAGCATCATCCAATCTAAACCATTAAAAAAATCCTGAAACATAAATTCTCCTCCTCTAAATATCAGTTTCAATTGCTATGGCATGAGCAATTCCTGGAATACTTTCACCTTGCTGACTACTTGTAGAGTTTGTTAAAGCACCTGTTGCAATAAGAAGCACTTTTTTTAAGTTTTTTTGCTTTAGCTTATTAAATACATACCCAGAAAAAATTGTAGCACAACATGCACAACCACTACCACCAGAATGTGTGTCTTGAGCTTGTTTATCAAACATTAAAACCCCACAATCATTATAATTAGATTTAATATTATATCCTTTAGTAAGAGCCATTTCTGTAAGAATCTCTTTACCTATATAACCCAAATCTCCTGTTAAAATTGCATCATAATAGCTAGGCTTTCTACCTGTATCTTTAAAATGAGTAATCAATGTATCTAAAGCTGCAGGTGCCATAGCGGCTCCCATATTGTTTGCATCTTTAATACCCATATCAATTACTTTACCAGTTGTAATATATGTTACATAAGGCCCATTTCCAGATTTAGAAAGAATAGCAGAGCCTGCACCTGTAACAGTCCATTGAGATGTAGGTGGTCTCTGATTTCCAAGTTCTAAAGGAAAACGAAATTGCTTTTCCGCACTGCAAAAATGACTTGAGGCTGAACATATACACTTATCAGCTGCTCCACCATCAATAAAAATAGAAGCAAGTTGCATTCCCTCAACAAAAGTTGAACAAGCACCAAATATACCATAAAGAGGTATACCGAAGCTCCCTTAAACCAAAACTTGAAGATATACATTGATTTAATAAATCACCTGCAAAACAGTAATTAATATCAATAGAAGAAACACCAGCCTTCATTATATTCATATTAACAGTTTCCTTTATAATTTTACTTTCTGCCTTTTCCCAAGTTTTTTCCTCCCAAAATTCATCCTCTAAGCATTTATCGAAATAATCTGCCATAGGACCTTGAGCCTCCTTTGGACCAACAATAGAGGCTGTTTCTAAGATTGTTATAGGATTATCAAACTTTAATGTTTGTGACCCAAATCTTTTCATTTAACCACGTTCCTTTCAAAATTTATATTAAATCCCCATAAATATTAAATAGCAAATTCCAACTAAAATTGATGTAGAAATACCATAAACAAGCACAGGACCTGCAACTGTAAACATTTTCGCACCTACTCCCATAACATACCCTTCAGATTTGTATTCCATTGCAGGAGATACAATCGAATTAGCAAAACCAGTAATAGGAACAAGTGAGCCTGCACCAGCGAACTTACCAATTTTATTAAATATATTAAGTGCGGTTAAAAAAGCACTTAAAAATATTAAGGAAATAGAAACAATAGTAGCACTCATTTCAATATCAAGCCCTCTATATTTACAAATCTCCATTATAATTTGCCCTATTGCACAAATTAAGCCACCTACCCAAAAACTGTTAAAACAGTTTCTAAAAATAGGTGAATTAGGAGATTTCTGATTCACATATTCTTGATATTCCTTATTAGTATTAATTTGATTCACAAAATCACCCCCTAGTAGTATCAACAGTAAACGTTAAATCTATTGTTGCATAATATTCAATAATTTTATTACCATCAATTTTAGCCTTTTGCTCCAAAATGGTAACACTAGATAAAAAATCAATTGTTTTAGAAGCTTCGCTAATAGTTTTCACAATGGCATCCTTCCAAGATACATCAGAAGAACCAGTTAACCTCAAGTGCTTTTCAGTATTCATAAATGATAAAACCTCCATTTTAATAATTAATGTAATACAAAGATATTTTGTGCAACAAAAACAAAAAAAATACACAAATATTACAAAAAAAAGAAATGTTGCAGAAATATTACAATTATGTTACATTTTCGACAAAAATATTGACTAAAGCAAAAAATAGTTTAAAATATAATTAAGAAATTGTTATAACTAAGGAGATAAAAATGCCAAGCTGTCTAGGAATTTATATTGAGAATAATTTAATAAAATATGCTAAAATTGCTAAAGACCACAATAATTTTAAAGTAGAGGCTTATGGTGTAAAATTTTACGAAGACAATATAGAAAAAACAATTGAGCAAATAGTAAAAGAAACATATAGTTACCAAGTACCAATTAGCGTTAATATAAAAAAAGAAAATTATACATATTCAAAGATATTTAACTTATTAAAAGATAAAGATTTAGAAAAAGCCATAGAAACTGAATTTGAATTTTTTTGCAACAATAACAACAAAAATAAAAACACATTAGAATTTAGAAGAATAAAAACAAATGACTTAGAAGACAGAGACAAAATTAGAGTTATATATACATATATAGATAAGGCAAGTGTAGTAGAAAGATTACAACTTTTAGACAAATACAAAGCAAGATATGTTTTCCCTATAGCAACTATTATACAAAACTTAAATAGAGCTTTAGTACAGGAAAACAGTATAATTGTAAATATAGAAGAAGAAACCGAAATCACAACATTAGTAAATGGAAAAGTCTATAAAGTAGATAAAATCGAGCAAGGAATGGCAAATATATTAAAGGTGATTGCTGAAAGAGAAAACTCTATAAAAAAAGCATATGAAATATGTAAAAATACTACTGTCTATACAAGAACAGGACAAAATTTAAAAATAGAAGGAAATGAATATTTAGACATAATAATAGAAGAATTACTTGCAATTATAGATAAAGTAAAAGAAAATATTATAAGCAGTGGATTAGATATAAACAACATATACATAACTGGAATGGGATTAAATATAAACAATATAGATTTGCTTTTTCAAGAAAATTTTCTTGAAAAGAAATGTGAAATATTAGTGCCATATTTCATAGAGAAAACCAATGTTAAAATAAATATAAAAGACTATATAGAAGTAAATTCAGCAATTTCATTAGCACTACAAGGGTTAGACACTAAAAACCAAGAAATGAATTTTAGTGATGAAGGAACTACTATTCAAAAAGTATGGACACTATTAACAAGTGATGTTGGCAAAGGAACAATATTAAAAACAAAACAGAAAAAGCAAAAACCTACTTTAAATGAAATAATGAATTTAGAACTAGATTTTACAGATAAAATGTTATTAAGAGTAGCTACTGCTTTGGTATTAATTATAATATTGTATCTTGCAACAACAGAAGTTTTAGCAGACAAAATAAATGAAAAATTGAATCAAGTAGAACTTGCAATTGAACAAAGTAATACAGAAATTGCCAAAGTAAAAGAATATAATACATTAGTTATTACAAGAGAAAGAGAATATCAAACAATGCTAGACAATATAGAACAGGCGAATTCAATGGTAACTGAACAATTCTCAAGTAAAAATGCAATACCAAATTTATTAAATAAGATAATGTATGTAATTCCAAAGGGAGTACAGCTATTATCAATAGAAAACACAACAGGAAAAAGTATTGTAATAACAGCACGAGCAGAAAAATATGACCAATTAGGATATTTTAAAGCTGCTTTGGAAGAAGAAGGAATATTAACAGAAATTACATCAACAAAAGGTGTAAAAAAAGAAGGCATGATAGATATAACAATATCAGGCAATTTGCCATATTAAAAATATAAAGGAGATAGCATGAGAAAAGTATTAATATCTATTTTAATATTATTGCTAGTTTTAATGACATATTATGTTATCATAAAAAATATCACATTTTTAAATTGGAGAAGTAAAAGTATTGGTAATATAAAAACATTAAATGGAGACTTAACTACAAAAATTAAAACATTAGAGCAAAAAAACAATTCAGAATATCTACAAAGCATTGACACTCTAGAAGAATCAATCAGAAACTTAAAAGTGTCAAAAGAAAAATATGAAAACAAAATAAAATATGTTACAGATAAAGTTGAACTAGGGGTAATACAAAAAAAAGAATATAAAATTGAAAGATTATGGATAGCTTTAGAAAACTATGCTAAAAAAGAAAAGATTGAATTAAAAATAGACATAAAAAATTCTACTGTTGACACAAATACTTATGACTTAGACATTACATTATCAGGACAATATATAGGAATAACAGACTTTTTATATGATATTGAAAAGGATGACACTCTAGCATTTAAAATTTTGAACTTTAAATTAACTCCAACAACAACTTCAGAAACAAGCAATAAAGAGGAGGAAAAAACACAAAAAACTTCAAAGAAGGCAGAAGAAGAAACAAGCGAAAAAGTATATGCAGATTTTGATAAGCTAAAAGCAACCTTTACAATTGAAGATGTTAGAATAAATTTTAATTAAGGAGAGCAAAAATATGATTAAATCAATAACAAAAGAGATTTTTATAATAATACTTTTGATTTTAGCCATATTGCTAATACTATGCATTTTGTTCTACGACTACAGACCAAGTACTAAAAAAATACCTGTTCCTGTGGCAGAATACATATTGCCAGATATAGTACAAGAGGAATTAGATGCAACAATTAAGGCCTTAGAAACACAAAACATAATAAAAACATATTACATAGATGCAAGTGACTTAAAAGGATATGAAAGAATAAAAGCATATGATAAAGGCAAAGCAAATCCATTTGAAGGAATTAAATCATCTAGTGTATCAGCTAATACATCGGGAGGAAATTCCACAGGTGAAACTTCTCAAACTGGAACACAAGGACAGATTTTACCACCAACAGCCAAATAATATAGGTAATATTTATTTAAATAAATATATACAAAAGACAAATATAAAGAGGAGGTGAATCTCATGAAAGAAGAAAAAGGTATAACATTAATAGCTTTAATTATAACAATTATAGTTATGTTAATCTTAGTTGCAGTATCTGTAGCAGTTGTAATAAATTCAAATTTAATTGGTGCAGCAGAAAAAGCAGCAAATAAATATAAAGCTGCTGATGATAAAGTAAATAATTTAGCAACAGATCCAATTGTAAATAAAACAGAATCAGGAGCAAGCTATGGCAGTGTAAATGAATATTTAAATGCTGCTGGCATAACACAATAATTATGCAAAAAGATTTTAAAAATAGGCATATGCATGAAATATGCATATGCCTTAGACTATAAAAAGGAGAATAAAAATTTGAATACAATAATTTACTTTTTTATGTTTGCACTAGGAACTGTTTTAGGAAGTTTCTACACACTTGCAGTATATAGAATTCCACTAAAACAAGATATAACTCATACAAGATCTTATTGTCCAAAATGTAATCACAAATTAAACTTTTTAGACTTGATTCCAGTATTAAGTTATATATTCTTAGGAGGAAAATGTAGATATTGCAAAAATAAAATACGTCCTAGATATATTATTCTAGAAATATTATCAGGTATAGTTTTTCTATTATATGCAATGTTATTAGATATCAACATACTAAATATAGAATATGAAAAAATCATGGCTTTAATATTTGGAGTTTTATTCTTGAGCACAATATTTATTATAATAGGAATATTTAAAGAACACAAACAAATAGAGAAAGTAGTATTCAATTTTGGAATAGTAGTAGAAATAATCTATATGATATATCTATACATATTGAATACAAGTATATATAGATATATTATATATATAATAGGATTAATATTAATAGCAATATTAAACAATGAAAAAAAAATAACTCAAAAATTAAAAAAAATACTATTTGTAATTTATATGGTTATAGGAATTATTGAAATTATGATTTCAATATAATAAAAATTCAGTATGTTTTAAGAAAGGAAAATATGTTTAAAAATAAAATTTTAAAAGCAAATAAAGGAATAATGATATCAGATGCACTTATTGCAATGCTAATAATCTTGCTTTTCTCTGGAATTGTAATTGCATTAATAACCAATATTACTGTAGAAAAGACAAAAATTAGCCAAAACAGTATGATAATAGATTTTGCAACAAAAATGTTGGAATATGTGGAAAAATTACCTTATGCAGATGTAACCGAAGAGAACCTAATAAACTATGTGAATAGTAAAAATTTAGAACATATTAGTGCAGGCAGAACAGCAGATGACTTAACAACAGAATATAAAGTAATAGTTGATGTGCAAAAATATAATCAAACAGAAGGAAATACAGATAAATACGATTTTATTAAAATAGTAACAATAACAATAAAAAGCAGTCTAGAAGGAGAAACTAATTCAACACAATTTTCTAAAATAAAAAAAGCAAACATGAAAGAAGTAGAAACGATACTAAATAATCTTGAAACTGTGTAATTGGTAGTTTATGAAAATATATAAAAAACATTTCAAACAGACTAAAAATGTATTATAATAAATATATACTATAAATTGAACAAGGGGAGATTATTATGGATGCGAAAAGAAAAGGTCCAATAGGAATAGAATTGGTTAAAAGAGGAGTATTGACACAAGCTGATATAAATAAGGCTCTAGAATATCAAAGAAGGAACCCAGGGAAAAAAATAATAGAGATAATAAGTACTTTAAACCTATGTGATCAATATATACTTTTACAGGTATTAGGCGAAATACTTAACGAAAAAGCAATAATGTTCTCATATTCTGATGTTAAAATAGATGTGAAAAAATATATATCATTTGATATGGCAAAAAAATATCAAGCAATTCCATTTGAAATAATTGGAGATAAAATAAAAGTATGCTTTGCAGATAGCAGTACTGACGCAGCAACTGAAGCAGTTAGATTGATATTACTTAATAAAGGTTATGTAATGGATAAATATATAACCTTTGAAAAAAATATAAGAGCCATATTAAATACCTTAGAGGGAACAGATTCAGAAAATATTGATACTGCTGAAGATGCCACAACTCTAGTGGACAGTATTATAAAATCAGCAATGAGAAAAAGAGCAAGTGATATACATATAGAGCCATTAGAAGATTCTGTTAGAGTAAGATATAGGATAGATGGAGAATTAGTTAAGGCAACAGAAATAAAAAAAGAAAAGCAAGGACAAATAATAGGAAGATTAAAGGCAATATCAAATATGTTCCAAGAAAAACAAGAATCACAAGATGGTAGAATTCTGTTATATCCAGATTACAATATTCGTGTTTCCTCACAAAAAAATATATTTGGAGAAAAATTTGTTCTAAGATTATTAAAGAAAAACATGAATATTAGAGGGTTAGCGGAATTAGGCTTTAACCAAACAGATGAAGAAATGAGACAAAAACTTAACAAAAGAAATAGTATAACAATAATAGCTGCTCCTACAGGTGAAGGTAAAACAACGACATTATACAGTATAATAGATTATCTAAATAGTCCAAACATAAATATAACTACTATAGAAGACCCTGTAGAAATTCGTATACCAGGATTAAATCAAATAGAAATATCTGAAAAACTTAGATTTTCAGATTCTTTAAGAACAGTATTAAGACAAGATCCAGATGTAGTATTAGTAGGAGAAATAAGAGATAAAGAGACAGCAGAAATCGCAATGCAAGCAGGACAAACAGGACACTATGTTTTATCAACAATACACACTATAGACAGTATAGAAGTTATAACTAGATTAAGAAAAATGGGAATATCAAACTACGATATAGCAAGTACTTTAGCAACATCTATATCACAAAGATTAGTAAGAAGAATATGCCCAAAATGTGCTACAAAAAGAGAATTTACAGATAAAGAAAAAGAAATAATACAAAAAAACCTAAACAAGTATGATATAAATATAGACTTCAGCGACAAATACACATATACACCAGTAGGATGCAAAGACTGTAACAACACAGGATATTTTGATAGAATAGGAATTTTTGAAATATTAACATTAACAGATGAAATAAAAGAACTTATTGTACAAGGAGAATCAAGCTTAAGTATTAGACAAACTGCAATAAAGGAAGGATATAAACCACTAGCAGTAGACGGTATAAACAAAGTATTACAAGGCATGACAACCCTAGAAGAAATAAATAAAAAAGTAATAATATATTAATTACAAATAAAGGGGAAAAAGATGATAAATATAGATAATATTTTCAGAGAAGCGATAGAAAAAGGAGCTTCAGATATCCATTTAGTACCAGGTAAAAAGCCAATGTTAAGGGTAATAAGAAATCTTATAGAAATAGAACAAGAGGATATACTTCATGAAGAAGATATGTATGAAATGTATGACTATTTTGTAAGAGGAAATGTATCAAAAGACGAAGAATATAATCAAACTAAAAAAATAGACTTTTCATATGAATTTGAAAAAACAAGATTCAGAGGCAACATTTCTTCTACAGATGGTGTTCCTATAGCAACATTAAGACTAATAAAAAATGAATTACCAAAGTTTCAGGAATTAGGTGTTCCAGATGTTGTAAGAAGAATGATGTATCAACCACAAGGATTAATATTAGTGACTGGAAAAACTAATTCAGGAAAAACCACAACATTAAATGCACTAATAAATGAAATAAATCAAAACGAAAACAAAAAAATACTTTCCCTAGAAAAACCAGTAGAGTTTAAACATACATCAAATAAATCATTAATCATCCAAAAAGAGGTAGGAGTAGGGAAAGATGTATTAACATATCGAGACGGAGTAAAAAATGCATTAAGAGAAGACTGTGATATCTTAGTAATAGGAGAGATTAGAGATAAAGAAACAATGGAGGCAGCAATAGATATGGCAGAATCAGGACACTTAGTGTTAGGAACTTTACATACAAAGTCATGTGCCGAAACTATAGATAGGATAATTAACTTTTATGAGATAAGAGACCAAGCTTCAGTAAAATATCTAATATCTTCACTTTTGAAATTAATAGTATCACAAAGACTTATAAAAGGTACAGAAGATAAACTAGTTTTATTGCCAGAAGTAATGGTGGTAGATAATGTGATTGCAGGCTGTATAAGAAAAGAAAAATTCAGTGTATCTGAATTAGAAGATGCAATACAAAGTAGTCTAGGAAAAGGAAATGTAAGCTTAATTAATTCTCTTGCTGAACTTTATGTAAAAAATAAAATAACATTAGAACAAGCTAAATCACAATTAGAAGAGAAAAATTTAGAAATTCTTAATAGAACAATTATGCAAATGAAAATGAAGATGCAACAATAAACAAGATAGAATGGAGGTAAATATATGCCTTTATATAAATATAGAGCTGCAACAAGAACAGGAGATATTGTTGAATATAAGACAGATGAACCTAATAAATATGTTCTGCTAAAAAAATTAAAAAGCAATGGATTATATCCTATTTCAGTAACAGTTTTGAATAAACGAACAGATAAAAAAGTAAATAAGCAGAAAAAAAACATAGAAACAAGTAACAGTGTGCTAAAAAAAGTAAGAGCTGAACAAATAGAAAAAAACATGAATAAAAAAGATAGTTTATATAAAAGAATAAATGATTCATTACAGAAACATCAAGCAATCAAGAAAAGAGACATATTAGTTTTTACAGAAAATTTCTATTTACTAAAAAAAGCAAACTTTAATAACATTCATGCATTAACAACAGTTATAGAAACCATAGATAATCCAACACTTAAGGCAATAATAGAGGACATATTATTAGGAGTGGAAGCAGGAGAAAATATGTATACTACAATGGAATATTATAGTTCAATATTCCCTCCAATATATATTAATATGATTAAAGTAGGAGAATTATCAGGGTCACTAACAAATGCATTACAACAAGCAGTAAAATATCTAGAAGATACAGAAGCTATGAACAAAAAACTAAAAGAAATATTAATTCCAAATTTAGTACAATTTGTTTTATTATTCGTATTAGCAATTGTAGGTACACTGATATCAGTTCCAATGATACAAAATGTATTTGATAGTTTTGGATCAAAAGAAAAATTACCAGCTGTAACAATAGCATTTTCGAATTTCTTAAATTATATGTCAAAAATATGGTACATACCTGTAATAATAATTGTATTAGCAATACTAGCAATATTAGCATATATTAGAACACCAAAAGGAAAGTATAATTTTCATTATTTTAAATACAGAATGCCAATTTTCGGAAAACTTATATATGCAATAGACTTTTCAAGACTAGTTCAGTCAATATTATTAAATTTAAAAAATGGATTAAGAATACAAGAGGCATTAGAAACTAGTAGAAACATATCAAACAACTTAGTTATGCTGTCACTAATAGAATCATCAATAAACAATATACTAATAGGTCAAAGCTGGATAGAACCGTTTGAGAAATCAGGTTTATCAACACCAATGATAACCGAGATGCTTAAAATTGGAATGCAAACAGATTTAACAGAAATGATGGAAAAATTAAATGACTATATGCAAATAGATATAGACAATATTATAAAAAGAGTAATAAAGGTATTACCACAAGTAGTACAAGTATTTGTTGGAATCGTATTAATATTTGTAGTAGTTGTAGTTCTTGTACCAATGATACAAGTATACATGGGAGGCTGGATGCTAGAAGGATATGTTTAATAATGCAAAAACCAACAAAAAAATCTGCACATGCAGATTTTTTTGTTCTTCGGCTTGTATAAATTATAGTTATATGATACAATATATCCGTATAATTTTAAATATTAGAAGGAAATATATGTTAAAAGAAAATATAAAAAACTATGATTTAGATGAGCTAAAAGCAAAACTTGAAGAATTACGGAGAAAAGAAGTACAGGGCAGAGCAAATTTTCCACTGGATATATAAAGAAAACGTTACAGCATTTGACGAAATGACTAATATTTCAGAAGCTTTAAGAGAAAAATTAAAGCAAAATTTTGATTTACATGTTTTTAAAATTATTAAAAAACAAGTATCAAAGGATGGAACAAAAAAATATTTATTTGATGTCTTAGACAATAATGCGATAGAATCTGTTTTAATGGAATACAAATATGGAAAGACAATTTGTGTATCAACGCAAATAGGTTGTAAAATGGGTTGTAAATTCTGTGCATCAACAGGCGTTAAATTTGCAAGAAACTTAGAAGCGGGTGAAATTGTAGAACAGCTATTGGCAATAGAAAGAGATGAAAAAATACATATTTCTAATTTAGTATTTATGGGCATAGGAGAACCATTAGATAATTATGACAATGTAATTAAGGCAGTGAAAATATTAAATAATCCAAAGGGAATAAATATGGGAGCAAGGCATATAAGCATATCGACAAGTGGACTAGTTCCTAAAATATATAAGTTAGCAGATGAAAACTTGCAATGCACATTATCAATATCATTACATAGTGCCTCAAACGAGAAAAGAAGTAATATGATGCCAGTAAATAATATATACAATATTCAAGAACTAATCAAAGCTTGTAAATATTATATAGAAAAGACAAATAGAAGAATATCATTTGAATACGCATTAGCAAAAGATAACAATGACAACCTTCAGGATGCTGAAGAACTAGTAAAACTATTAAAAGGAATGTTATGCCATGTTAATTTAATACCGATAAATAAAATAGAAGATGGAAAATTTACAAAAAGTACAAATGAAAACATAATAAAGTTTAGAGACTATTTAAATGAACATGGAATAGTAGCAACAATTCGTAGAGAATTAGGAGCTGATATTGATGCTGCATGTGGACAACTAAGAAAAAAAGAGGTGAAAGGATGAATATATATGCTGATACAGATATAGGAATGGTACGAAAAATGAATCAAGATTCTTATTACATATCAGAAGAAAACGATAACTATAAACTGTGCATTTTAGCAGATGGTATGGGCGGATATACAGGAGGAGAAATAGCAAGTCGCTTAGCATGTGTAAGCACGGCAGAGTATATAAAAGAAAATTTAAAAAAGGATAACCAATATAGGAAAGAAAAGCTGATTAAAATAATACATCAAGCAATGCAAAGAGCAAATGAAATAGTATTCGAAAAATCAAGAGAATATGAAGAATTGGAGCAAATGGGTACTACACTAGAGGTATGCTTAATATATAATAACAAAGCATATATTGGACATATAGGAGATAGTAGAATTTATAAGATACAACAGAATTCTATGAAAAAAATAACAACAGACCATAGTTATGTTCAAAAACTAGTAAAGGATGGAACAATAACTCAAGAAGAAGCTATCAACCATCCAAAGAAAAATATGCTTATGAAAGCACTTGGATGTGAAGAAACAATTGAACCAGATGTAATGGTACAAAATTTTAATCAGGGAGAAATAATTCTAATTTGTTCAGATGGTTTAACAAATATGATAGCAGAACAAGAAATATATAATATAATAACAAGAAACATTGCAGAAGCACCTCAAAAACTAATAAAAAAAGCAAAAGAATTAGGTGGATATGACAACATTACAGTAATTATAATTGCAAATAACTAAATAAAAAACTTTTTTCGTGAAAGGAATGTGAAAAAATGAATTTAGAAGGAAAATTGTTGGGAAGCAGATATGAAATTATAGAAAAAATAGGAAATGGTGGTATGGCAACAGTATATAAAGCAAAAGATTTGGCACTTAAGAGATGTGTTGCCGTAAAAATATTAAGAGAAGAATATACAACAGATAATGAATTTATAAAAAGATTTAATACAGAGGCAGAATCAGCAGCAAGCCTTACACACCCCAATATTGTATCAGTTTATGATGTTGGAAAAGAGGGCAATTTATATTATATAGTAATGGAGTTAATAAAAGGAAAGACCCTAAAAGAGATTATAAATGAAGATGGAAAAATGGGTTGGAAATGGTCTGTAAGAATAGCAAAACAAATAGCCCAAGCTCTAGAAGTAGCACATAGAAACAATATAATTCATAGAGACATAAAACCACACAATATAATTATAACAGAAGAAGGAGTAGCAAAAGTAACAGATTTTGGAATTGCAAAAGCAGTATCAAATTCGACTATTACAGCATTTGGGACAACAATTGGTTCAGTACACTATTTTTCACCGGAGCATGCAAGAGGAGGATATACTGATGCAAAATCAGATCTTTACTCTTTAGGCATAGTATTATATGAAATGGTAACAGGTAGAGTCCCTTTTGATGCAGATACACCAGTATCTGTAGCTCTAAAGCATATGCAAGAAAAACCAATACCACCAATAGAGTTAAATCCAGCTATCCCACAAAGCTTAAATGATTTGATAATGAAAGCTATGGAGAAAGACCCTAATATGAGATATAGTACAGCTACAGAAATGATACAAGATTTAGATAAAATAATTAAAAATCCAGAAACAGGAGTAACTAGAAATACGGTATCTGATATGACACAAAGAATAAAAACTGAGGAAACCAAATCTACTGAAACCAAAAAAAATAAGAAATTCCAAAAATTTAAAAAATTTTTAGAAGAACATAAAGCAGTTAAAATTATGCTAATAGTACTTATATGCCTAATAGTATTTTTTGCAAGTATAGGTATAACATTATTTGCATTAAATTTAGGAAATCCAAAAGATGTTACATTAATAGATTTTGTTGGATTAACAGTTGACGAAGCAAAAGTAAAAGCAGCAGAGGCAAAACTTCAAATTAATATTTTGGAAGAAAAATATGATGTAGAAGTAGAAGAAGGCAAAATAATATCACAAGATCCAAAATATCAACCAGATTTTACAGTAAAAGAAGGTACAACAATAAATGTTATAGTAAGTAAAGGTCAAGAAATAATAAAGGTTACTAAATTAATAGGTAAAACTAAAGATGAGGTAAGAAAAGAGGTAAAAGAATTAGGACTAGAATTAGAAATAGAAGAAGAATATAATGACGAGGTTGAAGCAGGAATCGTTATAGAACAAGAAATACCAGAAGGAGAAGAGGTACTAGCTGGAAGCAAAATAAAAGTCAAAGTAAGTCTAGGAATAGAACAAATAGAAGTACCAGATTTAACAGGACTTTCAGAAGATGAAGCAAAAGCAAAAATAGCAGAAGCAAAATTAAAATGGACCAGAACAGATAGAATAAAAGACTCAAGCAAAGGAACAGGAGTAGTTGAACAAAGTATATCACCAAAGAGCATGGTAGACAAAAATTCAGAAATAACTATAACAATAAATGAATTTCAAGAAATAAAACATGGAGTAATAAATATAAATATAGCAAAACTTACAGGATATACTGCAAGATATGAAAAGGTACAAAATGGCTTTGATGATGAAGGAAATCCAAAATATGAAGAAGTTTTAGTAACACCAAATAAGGTACATTTAACTGTAACAGTAGATGGAGAACAAGTAGAATCAAAAGATGTAAGCCAAGATTTAGAAAATGTTTCAGTAGGATTTGACAGTACAGGAACAGTTACTATAAAGGTAATAATTGATGGTAGCACAAAGGCAACAAAGACAATGAATTTAGACATAGAAACTACAATAAACATTCCTTAGAATTTAATACTTAAAGAATTAATAAAAGCCCCTTTAATAAGGGGGCTTAAATATAGAGACTGAATGTCCTTAAAGCAGTAATTTAGGAGGAAAAGCATAAATGGGATTTTTTGACAAATTGAAATCAGGTTTAGATAAAACAAGAGACTCTTTAAATAATAAGATAAATAATGTATTTAGTAATTTCAGAAAAGTAGATGAGGAACTGCTAGAAGAATTAGAAGAAATACTAATAATGTCTGATATAGGAGTAGAAACATCTACTGAAATTATTTCAAGATTAAGAAATAGGATAAAATTAGAAAAAATTTCAGATGAAGAAGGTGTGAAAACTGCTTTAAAGCAGGAAATACAAGCAATATTAGATAAAGTAGCAAATAACCTAGAATTAAAGACTACTCCTGCAGTAATTTTAGTTGTTGGAGTAAACGGAGTTGGTAAAACAACATCAATAGGGAAAATTGCAAACAACCTAAAAAAACAAGGTAAAAAGGTAGTAGTTGCAGCAGCGGATACATTCAGAGCTGCAGCAGTTGAACAACTAGAAATCTGGGCTAACCGTGCTGGTGTAGATATAGTAAAAAGACAAGAAGGCTCAGACCCAGCATCAGTAGTATATGATGCAATAAAAATAACTAAAGAAAAAAATGCAGATGTATTAATATGTGACACAGCAGGAAGACTGCACACTAAAAAATATTTAATGGACGAGCTTCTAAAAATAGGGAAAGTAATAGAAAAAGAACTTCCAGGAGCCTCAAAGGAAACTTTAATGGTAATAGACGCTACAACAGGACAAAATGCAATAATACAAGTAAAAGCCTTTAAAGAGGTTGTACCAATAACAGGATTAATACTTACAAAATTAGATGGAACAGCAAAAGGTGGAGTTGTAATAGGCATAGTAAATGAAAATTCTATACCGGTTAAATTTGTAGGAGTTGGAGAAAAAATAGACGACATGGAGGTATTTAACTCCGAAGAGTTCGTAAATGCAATTATAGGTTAGGAGGTAGCAATGAAGAAAAAAATTAGAAAAAGAGTAATATTTGTAACACTATTTATAATAGCATTTGCAATATATAGCTATATAAACATCAGAGGTGAATATTTGCAAATACTTGGAATAGGTGATAAATATGTAGGAATATTTAGAACTAATCTAAAACAGAGAATATATGTATTTGCAATAAGTTTTGCAATAATATACTTACTATCATATATAACAACAGCATTTATAAAAAAAGGACTAAAAAAGTTCTTTATTGATGAAAACAAACAAATGCCAAAACTTCCTAATAAATCAATATCTCTAGCATTTGCAACTATAGCAGGCATAATATTCTCAGAAATAATAACCGAAAAAGCGATATTAGCTTTCAACAATACACCTTTTGTAGAAGCCGAACCAGTATTTAATTTAGACATAGGGTATTATATTTTTCAGAAACCATTTATAGAAGCTATTTTATACAGCTTTATAATTGTAATGGCAGTAATGTGTATATATATAACAACATATTATTTGATATGCTTTCATAAGTTTTTCAAACAAGGCATAAGTATAGAAATATTAAAAAAGAATATATTTATAAAGCAAATTGTAGTAATTGTATTTTTTATAATGCTTGCAATTGCTATGCTTGCCATAATTATGGTACAAGATATAGTACTTGGTAAATTTGCAAGTACAAGAAATGGAACATCACTTTATGGTGCAGGATTTATTGATGTAACTATAAAAAAATGGGGATATATAATATTTGCAATATTTATAATGATATGCACGATAAAAGCTTTGATAAAATCCAAAAAAGGAGAATATAGGAAAGCTTGCAATACATTACTAGAGGTGCCAATTTATCTAGTAATATTATTCATGGTAGTGTTTTTGGCAGATGTAATATATATAAAACCAAATGAACTTGATAAACAGAAGGAATATATTAACACAAATATTAAATTTACAAAGCAAGCATATGGAATCGACATAGATGAAATAGAAATAGCAAATACAGGAACTATTACTGTTGAAGACATAGACAAAAATCCAGAAGTAATAGATAATATAAACATATATAATAAATCAAGAGTACTATCTCATTTAGAAGAATATCAAACAAATTTAGGATACTATACTTTTGAAAATACTCGGTATAGGATTGTATGATATAAATGGGAAAAAAGTATTATCATATGTAAGCCCTAGAGAAATTTTAAGTAATGATACAAGAACATATAACAACAAAACATATAAATATACACATGGATATGGTGCAATTATAACAGCAGCTTCAAACACATCGGAAACTGGGACTTTAAAATATGTAAATAGCAGTTTTGAAGATTCTGAAAATAGTGTTAAAATAAGTGAGCCAAGAATATATTTCGGACTTCAAACAAATGAAATTATTGCAACAAATCAAAATGAAAATGCTGAATATGACTATCCATTAACAAGTACAAAAAATAGCTACAACGCATATGATGGAAAAGCAGGAATAAAACTAGGATTTTTTGATAGATTAGTTTTAGGAATAAAAGAAAAGAATATAAAGATAGCTTTTTCAAAAGATATAACATCAGAAAGTAATATAATAATAAAAAGAAACATATTAAACAGAGTAAAAAAGGTTATGCCTTATTTAGAATATGATGAAAATCCATATATGGTAATAACAGACAGAGGCAAAATGGTATGGGTAATAGATTGCTACACAACTTCAAATAGCTATCCATATTCACAAGTCACAAATTTAGCACAAGATAATGTGAGAACAAAGAAAATAAATTATATAAGAAATTCAGCAAAAGTGTTAATAGATAGCTTTAATGGTACAATGAACTTCTATATAACTGATAAATCAGACCCTATAATAATGTCTTATTGGAAAATGTATCCAGAGTTGTTTGAAGACCTAAATGAAAAGATTCCTGAAGACATTTCAAAACACTTTGTATATCCTAATTATTTATATAGTATTCAGGCCGATATATTAAAACAATATCACCAAATTCAGCCAGAAGTGCTTTATAGAGCAGATGATGTTTGGGATACAGCAAAAGAAAATACAACAAAAGTTACAACACTTACAGGAACACCAATTTCTCCGTATTATACAATAGTAAAAACTATAAACAAAAGTAATCCTATCTTAGGCTTAGTATTGCCATACACAATAAATGAAAAGCAGAACATTAATGCATATCTAGTAGGGTCTTATAATGAAAAAGGAGAAAAAGAGCTAACAATATATAAATTCAACAAAGATGTAGCAATACTTGGAACATTGCAATTAGATACATTAATAGAGCAGGATGAAAAAATATCAGCAGAACTAAAATCAATTGAGGTAACAGGAACAAAAATAGAAAAAAATATAATAATCGTACCAATAGATAATACTTTATTATATGTAGAACCAATATTTCAAGTCTTACAAAATGAAAATAAAATGTCCCCTATATTAAAAAAGGTAATAGTAGCATCAGGAAATAAAGTAGCAATAGGAAACAATATAAAAGAAGCACTGATAAATCTATTATCGCAAGAAGCAGTAAGCATAAAAATAGAGACAGACAATATAGACGACCTAATAGAAGAAATTATAAAAGCAAATAATAATTTGAAACAATCAAATCAAAGCAATGATTGGTCACTAATAGGACAAGATATAGAAAAACTACAGAGCTTAATAAACGAGCTTGAAAAATTAGTAGAAGATACAAAAAAAGAAGAAAGTACTAATACAGTAAATAAACTTGTACAAGAATAGTATATTAAATTAAAAAAACATCCAAAATAACTCAGGGTGTTTTTTTATGTTTAATAAAAAAATAAATAAAAAAATAGATGATATCAACGAAAAAATAGATAAATCCAGAATCGTAGAAATTTCATATATTATAGGAGATAAAAAAGAGATAATTAAAAGGAACTTACTTGCAGGTATATCACGTGGAATAGGTATAGGAATAGGCATAACATTAATATCTTCAGCAATTGTATATTTATTACAAAAAATAATAAAACTAAATATACCGATATTAGGAGAATATATAGCAGATATAGTTGCAATAGTGAAAGGAAACTTATGAAATTTTACAAAAATATTAAAAATTTAAAAATCCATTGCAATTTATATTTTTTTATTATACAATAAATTTAAATAAAAAATAGAAGACTCTCTAAAAGATTAAACACTCTAAATTTTGAAGGAGGAAAAAATATGGTAGAAATTTCAACTTCAATTTTAAATGTTGACGAAGAGGAAGCAATGAAAACTTTTTACGATTTAGAGATTGCAAAAACAGATTATTATCATATAGATGTTATGGATGGAAAATTTGTAGAAAAGGACACGGCTTGTCGTATGTATAGCTATGCAAGTAGCATAAAACAGATGTCTAACATACCACTAGATGTACATCTTATGGTTAAAGATGTTAAGGAATATATAGATCAGTACATAGCATTAAAACCTCATTTTATAACTATACATTATGAAGCACTAGAGGATAAGAAACAGCTAAAAGACACTTTAGATTATATAAAGAAAAATGATATACAATGTGGATTATCAATAAAACCAAAAACAAAAATTGAAAATATATATGAGCTACTTCCTTACATAAGTTTGATTTTGATAATGACCGTAGAGCCAGGAAAGGGAGGACAAAAACTAATTCCAGATACAATAAACAAAATTAGAAAATTAAAAGAATACATATATCAAAACAACTTAGAAACATATATAGAGGCAGATGGAGGAATTAATAATTGCAATTCTAAAGAATTGCAAGACGCAGGTGTAGATATAATGGTAGTAGGTAGCTATATAATAAATTCGAATGATTATAAGAAAACAATAAAAGACTTAAAAAAATAATAGTTTTCCACAGGTTAACCTGTGGAAAACTATTATTTTTTTA
>OLNZ01001009.1_pt1 | contig 22693 bp, 25 predicted proteins | sample 1672981 | NCBI WGS metagenome assembly OLNZ01 (sample SAMEA3136743, study PRJEB25190) | human gut metagenome | biome: human gut; feature: human-associated habitat; material: faeces | place: Austria | collected 2013 | reverse complement strand
AAGGAATATGCAGCGTTATAACCCGAAAGAAGTGCATCGCCGCAGAGAATTTAAGAAAGCCATGGCACAGAGTCGGGTGAATCCGGCAACAGGAGGAATTACAAAACACAAATGTGCAATTTGTGGACGCACAGAAAAGGATGATCCGAATCTGGAATTCCGTTTCTGTTCAAAATGTAATGGCAATTATGAATATTGTCAGGATCATCTGTTTACACATCAGCATGTGAAATAATGCTATACGAGGAGATAAATATTATGAAAAAAAAGCCGTTTGTAACACTGGAAAAACTGCAGGAAATCACTGAGAAATTCCCTACACCTTTTCACCTTTATGATGAGAAGGGAATCCGTGAAAACGCCAAAGCATTAAAAGAAGCCTTTGCATGGAATAAAGGATTTAAAGAATTCTTCGCAGTTAAAGCAACACCGAATCCATATCTGATCCAGATTCTTCAGGAGTACGGATGTGGATGTGACTGTTCCTCTATGACTGAACTGATGCTTTCCAAAGCAATCGGCTGCAAAAAAGGTGATATCATGTTTTCATCCAATGATACACCGGAGGCAGAGTTCCGCTATGCAAATGAGATCGGTGGGATCATCAACCTTGATGATATCACACATATTGAAGCTGTAGAGAAAGCTGTCGGTTATATTCCGAAGACGATCAGCTGTCGTTATAATCCAGGCGGACTGTTTAAAATCAGTAACGACATTATGGATAATCCGGGTGATGCCAAATATGGTATGACAACAGATCAGATCTTTGAGGCGTTCCGTACACTGAAAGCAAAAGGCGCCGAAGAATTCGGTATCCATGCTTTTCTTGCAAGCAATACAGTAACAAATGAATATTATCCTATGCTTGCAAAAGTTATGTTTGAACTTGCTGTAAAACTTCAGAAAGAAACCGGAGCCCATATCGGATTCATCAATCTTTCAGGAGGTATTGGTATTCCTTACAGCCCAGAGCAGACACCAAATGATATTCGTGTGATCGGAGAAGGTGTACGTAAGGTATATGAAGAAGTTCTGGTTCCGGCAGGAATGGGCGATGTTGCAATTTATACTGAGCTTGGCCGCTTCATGATGGGACCGTATGGATGCCTTGTTACAAAAGCAATCCATGAGAAACATACACACAAAGAATACATCGGTGTAGATGCGTGTGCAGTTAACCTTATGCGTCCTGCAATGTATGGTGCATACCATCACATCACTGTTATGGGTAAAGAAGACAAGCCGTGCGATCATCTGTATGATATTACCGGTTCCCTTTGCGAAAACAATGATAAGTTTGCGATTGACCGCTATCTTCCGGAGATTGGGATGGGAGATCTGCTTGTAATTCATGACACCGGTGCACATGGGTTTGCTATGGGATATAATTACAATGGTAAGCTGAAATCCGCAGAGATTCTTCTTCACGAAGATGGAAGCTTTGATATGATCCGTCGTGCAGAAACACCAAGAGATTATTTCGCAACATTTGACTGCTTCCCGATCTATGAAAAAATGCTTGAAGATGAAGACAAATTATAAAAATAATTTGCAATTATTACATTAAAATGCTTGCAGTGAACTGAAAATTATGGTAATATAATTTTCGGTTCATTTGCCGCTGTGGCGGAATTGGCAGACGCACTTGACTCAAAATCCAATGCGCTCGGCTGATAGGTAACTTTTAAATTCCTTGATTTTTCAAGGCTTGTGACAACTTAATGACTTGCTTCGTTTTCAATATCCCTCCTGCATATCCCTCCAAAATCGGAAAGGATATACAAGAAATAAGGGATTTGAAATATAAGCCGCTGTGGTGGAATTGGCAGACACACCTGACTCAAAATCAGACGGAGAATATCCGTGCCGGTTCGAGTCCGGCCAGCGGCACCAGCAAATTCAGCTCTTTAGCCTTTGGCTAGAGAGCTTTTTTTCTTGTCAAAAGTTCTAACCTACTGCCTTTTCAATTTCCGCTGCCGTCTGTGACGGGAACACGGATAATATGGCATTGGCAGATGAAACCTTGCTGCTGTAGTCTAAATGCGTATAGATATTAGATGTTGTAGAAATGTCACTGTGTCCGAGCCATTCCTGTATCTGCTTCAAGCTCACGCCATTTGCATATAGAAGACTGGCACAGCTATGCCTCAAATCGTGAAAGCGGATTTTCCGCAGATTATGTTTTTTCAGCAACAAGGGAAAATGTTGTGTCAGATAACCGGGTTTTATTCTTTCCCCGATTTCATTAACATAGATAAAATCCAGATAATCCGTGCAATAACAGTCACCACACAATCGCCGGTTCTGTTTCTGTTCCCGATACATCTTGATAAGCAAATCTTCAAACGGCTTAACAAGCGGCAGCGTGCGGCGGCTGGTCTTTGACTTTGTCCGCTCTTTCTCAATAAGCACATTGCCACGCCCGTCATTCAGATTGACTTCTGTTACAGTGTATTTGATTGTGATAGTTTTACGCTCAAAATCAATCGCACTCCATTTCAGACCTATTACTTCACTCCGGCGCAGACCATAGAAAGCAGCGAGGATAATCGCCAGTTCCATAGGGTCGCCTTTAGAAACTTACGGGAAGTCCTGTACTGATTGATTTTGTACGCCTTTTTCCAGTGCTGTCCTTATAGCTTAAAATCATCTGGAAATATCCGTTTTGTTTTCGTAAATGTCCTGCTACCATGTTTGTCCTCCTAATAGCAGCAGCCATTCACCTATCACTGACAATGTCAAGTATAACAGGTTCTATGGCTGCTGACAACAAGCGACGCAGCAAACCTCTACAGCATTTCCATGTACCGCAGGATATTGAGCTTTGGTATCTTATAGGTTCTTCCGACCCTAAAATGTAGGATTTTATTTTCCCTCAATAATATGTAGGCTGTTTTCATACTGATACCGAGCATTTTGCTCATTTGCTCTACGGTCACTACGTCTGGATAATCCTTGAACATTACACGGTAGGTATCATTTGTCATATATTCTTTATCCATTACAACACCTCCGGGGCAAGATACAGACAGGTAATCAGACAGCCTAGCGGCTCACGGGAGTCTCACCCCTGCATACACGGTGCAGCCATACCCTTTGCGTGCGACGCTTCTAACGCTCAAACTAAGGCTATACGGGAGTATCATTGTAGGATATATGAGTCATGGCACACGACCATTCCACAAGTCGCTTGCAGATCACAGATATGAACCGCTCGCTCATGTGTATGAGGTCATGGCGTATCTGCCTACAGGCTCGTCATATATCTAAAGTATCTGATTACCTTATTCAATTTTCAAAGAGCAAGATTAGGAGCTGGAATGAGGTGGTACACGCTCCTGTAGGCTTTATTTCACTTTGACTTCAAAACCAAGAATTGCTTCAATCAGCGCAGCTCTTATTCTGCCTTTCAGTTCCATATCGACCACAATATACATATTGCCGTGTTCGTCATAGAACGGGCGCAGGCTTGCTTTTGATATGTAAGCGTCGTAGTGGTTCAAAATCTTTTCAATCGCCGTTTCGTCGCCGTCTGCCGCAGAGCAGATGGTTGAGAACAACGGACACTTTTTTACAGACTTCATATGTTTTAATCCTCCTCGTACATATCCTTAATGAGCTTCAATGTGCGTAGTCTGTTGCGGCAAACGGAGTAACGCTCCATTTCCATGACCGCTGCTATTTCAGCGTCGGTCATCTCCAGAAAGTACGACATAAGCAGAATGTTACGCCGTCTTTCTGCTAATTTTTTGATTGCTTCACATAAGCGTTCATCATAGATACGGACTTCATTGCCGAATACGTCAAAAGCTGTAAATTCAACCGAGTATTCGTCTACAGCACCGATATGGTTTATTTCCATCTCGGACAGCTCGCAGAACGGAGTTTCACGTTTTGCACGTCTGCCAAGCTCTCTGTTGTAGTCTTTTACTGTAGTGCCGACAACTTTACGAGCCAGACAGTCAAATTGAAGTCTGATAGCACTCTCGAAAGAAGATGGTTTCATAATCTCACCTCCTTTCTGTCGGAAGTTGCTAAAGCAAAAAGGCTTTTACCCCTTTCCGCACTAACACTCGCCAGAGAAGGTGGGATTTGATACCCGACTTCAAAAACTTTTTCAAAAAGTTTTTGGCAACAAAAAAGCACAAGGACAATACAAGCGTACTGATCTTGTGCTTTGCAGATTATTCCTGCTATATGATGTGAAAAACCACATTCTAGGGTGCTTTGAGCCGCAGGAAGAAGTGAGATTTTTTTGACGGTCTACCAAAGACCACTGGCGGTCTGATACGAATTTCCATGCGGCTACCTCCTAAAGCCGCTAAAACAAAAACCTTGACCGTCTGGAAAAAAGAAAACGGCGGCTGTAAAACCGTCGTTTAAAAAGGCGCATAAAAAGCCTTGCTGCCAACGGCGGTTTTTTTTATTTGCCGCCATGCAGCATATACAGTTGAAAAATGCACCTAATAGGAATTGCAAAGTCCTATAACACGTTTTTCTATACCTGTTGCTAATTCGACAGGAACAGTAAAATGTGGTGAGGTGATTACATATGCGTAAAAAAGAGGATAGATACGATTTCAGAGCAGTAGGACAGTCAATTAAAGAAGCACGCAAAAGACAGGGATTGACCCGTGAACAGGTGGGCGCAGCGATAGAGATTGACCCACGTTATTTAACAAACATTGAAAACAAAGGGGCGCACCCTAGCCTACAGGTGCTATATGACCTTGTCTCCTTGCTCGACGTATCTCTCGACGAACATTTTCTGTCAGCCGGTGAACGCCGGATTAAAAGTACCCGGCGCAGAGCTGTGGAAGCCGGACTTGACGAGCTTACCGATCAAGAGCTTATCATTGTAGAGAGCGTCATTGATGGTATTGTCAAGTCTAAAGAAGCAGAGGGGAAATAGGTATCCACTCCATAAAAAATGAGCCGGTAATTTAAAAGGACTGACCTTTAAATTATCGGCTCTGCATCTTTGTGTCTGGCTCTTTAATAATTTCCATTTTTAATTTGTATACGTTAATTAGATTTTCCTGTTTACATTTTGGACAGAATAAAGGGAAATTCTTTAATTCTGTGTCTGTTCTGATTTTGACTCTGGTTTTATTGCCGCAGACTGGACAATGTAACCAATAAGACTCGGACGCAATCATTTTATCCCTCTTTTCTGAACGCAACGGCTAACTCAAAAGCTAATAGGATATATTTATTAGCAGATTGAAAGCCATAATCGGTTAAATCTCTTTGTTCCCACACAGTAGCGTCTAAGTTATCTGCTCCAAACAGAAATTGAATGATAGGAATATTTCTGAATTTTGCAACAGCTAAAGAAGCTGAACATTCCATATCAACAGCGAGACATCCCTGTTTTTTTCGTTTTTGGATAAGACCGGGAGTTTCTCTGTAAATACCATCTGTTGTCCAGACTTTTCCAAGAATATGCGGAATATTATGCTTTTCAAGACACCGAGCTGCAATTTTCACGGAGGAGGTTTCCGCAACAATTTCATCGCTTTTTTCAATGTAATGATAGCTCGTTCCTTCATCTCTGATTGCGGATGTTGGAATAATAATTTTGTTTTCCACTACGGATTGATTAAGTATTCCGCAACTTCCAAATTGAATTATTTTTTTTGCGCCTAAGGCAATTACTTCTTCAAGTCCGACAACACAAGCAGGAGCGCCGACCCTAGAAAGGAAAATCCCAACAGACGTATTATTATTATATTTGACTCTGTAAACAGGCAGTATTCCATTAGCAGTATAGAGCTTTGCAATTACTTCTGTATCATTTTTTTCGACGAACTCTGATATGATATTTTGAGAGAAAGTAGTGATACAGATTTCTGGAAATTCTGGTAATGGTTTTACGCAGTCAGTGGGATTGATAAAAGCAGTTGTTTCTCTGCAAAAATCACTAAAAATGGTTGTCATTGTACTCACTCCTTTACTATGATTTTTTTGATTTGTTCAATTATTCTCTGTGGTATATCTTCATCTATCGGCATGAGTTTGCTATACATTCGCACACCTTGATAAGAGAATATAATTAAGTCAAAGACTGACTTGATATCCACGTTATTAAATTCGCCATTTTTGATACCGTATTCCAATAAGTTCTGCCAAGCATTGAAAGACGCAAGATATTGAACATATAGTTCATTTTTAGTTTCTGCATTATCTTTAATAGAGAAGTATTCATATATTGCCAAACTCAGTGATGATTGATTGTCCAGCATTTCGACCTTATACTTCTCCAGCACATCTTCTAATATTTTTTTAGCAGATTGTTTTTTTGCTATTTTTTCTGAGAAGATATCATTCTGCTGACTCATAAAATCATTTATGATTTCCTTGAAGATTTCTTGTGTACTTCCGTAATGACAATACAAGCCGCCACGACTTAATTTTGCTGCTTCGCAAATATCTTTCATTGTAACTTGCTTAAAACCTTTGCTGGCAAATAAAGCACAGGCACAGTTTTTAATAAGCTGTCGGGTTTCTTCCCCTCTTTTGTTTATCATATTATTGCACCATCACTTTCCGACACTTGTGTCTGAAAATAATTATACGACACTTGTGTCGGAAAGTCAACGGAGATTTATTTTATTATTTTCCAGTTTTGTATTTATTTTATTATTTTCCAGTTTCCATCCATCTTTGCCAGTGTTAAATCAAACTGTGATACCTGTGTTGCCTTTGTAGTCTGGTCTAGGTATGCCACGGATACGGACACTTTGACGTTATCCCCGTCCATACCAAATACCGGGTTGATAAGCTCCGAGAACAGATAATTGCCGCCCACGGGTTCAAGAGCATTGCCGGACACATAGTAGGCAAGCTCCTTATCTGTGGCGGTAGGATACAGCTTGAAGAATGTTTCCAAAAACTCTGTCACTTCCGCTGTGATGGCAGCGTCTATCGAGCCGTCCGCTTCCTGTGCTTTTGGTGTATAGCCTGATTTCCCCGGCAGACTGCTGATAGTCGGGTTTTTGATGATAACCATATCCCCGTTGCTGTCCGCATGGACGGTTACCGTATAAGCAGAGGTGTTTTCTGTCACCTGTTCGCCCTCTGTCACCGTCTGATCTACCGAGTAGAGGACGGTGTACTCGTCCTCGCCGGTCTGCCCGATATTCCATATCTTGACTTCGCCCACCGCAGAGCTGGTAGGGATATCACTTCTGACAGTGTCCACGTTCAAATCCTGCAAACTCTCTGTGAGGTAGCCGCTGATGGCGGCTGTCCGTGCGTCAATCGCTTCTTTGGTATTGCTCCATGTATAATAGGCTTTTGCAAAGTCCTTGACGAAATTTTCTATTTTATTGGTGTCCACGATACGCTGTTCTATGATTTCCTTTTCATGGACGGTGTGCATATCTATCGCAGTGAAATTCTTATACACTCCGAAGCTGACACTCGCAATCAGCACCAGCCACAGGGCAATCACGGATTTCTTGTGCGTGCCGACTTTCATAGTACGCACCTTTTTCACCTTATTAGGTTTTGTCTCTTTTTCTTTTTTCTTCCATTTCATAAAAATATTGTCCTTTCTGTCTTAGTTGGATTTTACACGTCCGGCGCAGATGAAGTGTTGCTGCCAGTACGAGGAATTGAGGTCTGCATATCCAATCGGGTCACTGGCATGGTACATACGGTTATTCCCGGCGTATATCCCGACGTGGGTTACATACGTTCCGGCACTGTAGGTACTGTGAAAAAATACCAAGTCTCCGGCTTTTGCCTGTGACAGAGGGATATGTTGCACAGCGTCATACTGTGCCTGTGCCGTTCTTGGAAGTGAGATACCAGCTTTTCCATAGCACCACTGAACCAGACCGCTGCAATCAAAGGAAGTATTAGGATTGCTGCCGCCATAGACATAGTTCCAGCCTTGATATTTTAAGGCTTCATTGAATATCGCCTGTGCGGTTGCGTCGCTGAAATGAGGTACAGCCAGATATTGTGAGACGAGCTGCACATAGAACATATTCCCGTATTTATACCGCCAGCCGCCGTTCTGCTTGATGGAAATTTCATTCTTGTAGTCCACCTTGACGCCGCCGGATTTCTCCCTTGCGAAGCTCTCTGCCAGTGTAAAGCTGTATTTCTTTCCACGGGCAGCCACATAGTCGATAAAACCGCCGCCATAGTTGTAACTCTGGACGACGGTATTTATATCGCAGCCTTTCGCTTCTGCTGAAGAAAGCAGGGAAGCAAAATACTTGCACCCCTGCTCAATAGACTGCTCCGTATTAAGGGAATTGGGCGGCAGACCAAGACTTTCACTGGACTGCATAACGTCCTCGCCTGTGCCGCCGGACTCCACCTGCATGATGGCGAGCAGATAGTTCACATAGTCCTCAATGCCGTACTTCCGTGCGTATTTTTCAACAGTAGGCTGATGTTTCAAAACCTCCGCTGACAAGTTCAACCCCGAATAGTCAAACTGTGCGCCGCTGCTTTCCTCGTCGTCAGAAGTGACGATAAAAAGGAACAAAAGCAAGCTGATAATTCCCGTGAAAATCCAGCCAAATATCAGCAGATGGCGCAGCCTCATTGTTTCCGTCCTTTCTTTGTGGCAGTTTTCTTCACGGTGTTACGCTCGATATTTTTCTGGACAGACCGTTTCGTGGCAGTCTGCCGGATTTCTTTATTCCCGGAAACAGGTGAGTTCTTTCGTTCCGGGGGAGTAGGATTTTTTACCCCCGGCGCATGAGACACCGGCTCATTCTTCACCTGTGTACGGATTTCCTGTGTCTTTGTCACCGGCTCTTTGGGTGTGGGATATTTTGATACATTCTCACGGGATACCGCCGGACGCTCTTTCTTCATAGGTTCACTGTGCTGCACCTTAGAAGCTGCTGCCGGGGAAGTAGGTTTTTCCAATACTGGCTGTGTTGCTGGACGCTCATGGACAGGGGCAGCCTTTGCCGCTGATCCTGCCTGCTTCGCTTTCTCCATTGCCATGCGCCTTTGTGCGATAGACGGACGGTGGTTCTCCTGCCGGTCACTCCGGCCATGCTGCCTTGCATGGCAGTTCTCTATAACGTCACGCTGAACGCCGGATACCTTTGTTGTCTGTTCTGTGGAAGCCGCATAACCAGACTGTGACAGATTTTTCCTGTCCTGTGCCTTGCCAGCCTGTGATTTCCGGCTGGTGTCACCGGCACGCTGTTTTTCTTCCGTAGCACCTACAGCAGAAGCGGCACGTTTCCCGGAGGAAGTGTCCGGGGTTTGCCCGTTGTCATGGTTAGGACGGGAAGCGGCTCTTTTAGTATCTGACTTAGAGCCGGAAGCCGCCGCAGCTCCTACCACGCCACCGGCAGCACCAGCCGTCAGTGTCCTGCCAATACGACGCTCCAAACGCCTTGCCCCACGATTGAGAAATAGATATGGGCGGCGCATGATACGTCGGCTGACTTGTTGGGTGTCATTGGACTGTAGGCTGAACATGGACATTAAATCGCCCATCTTGAAATAGATACCGGCAAAGGTGACAATCTGTAAAAACGCTATCATAAAGAACGGATACCCGGCTGAAATAGAGTAAAACATTGTGCTGACGCTAAAGGCAGCGGTGATGATAAGGGTAATACCGGCACGCAGCATAATAGTGTTGAACAGCTTTGTGACTGCCCGTTTCCCCATGCCCTCATACGTCGGTATCATGGACAGGATAAAGCTCACCGGCAGGAACATGGCATAAATGATAAACAGCACTTGCGAGAAAATCATCATGCCGGTAAGCAGGAACACAAAGACAGAGATACCGATATTGAAGATAAACAGAAAGACCACTGTACCTAACCGGCTCATAGTCTTAGTAATGCTCATGTTGGCGTTATCCCTGTCCTCGATTTCCTCAATCACGATAGTTTCCCTCTCGTCGGTGTCTGGACTGGCAGACAGCAGGCTTTCTACCCGATCAGCACCGAGACTGTCTACATCTGTCGTATCATACTGCAATAAGAGCCACGGCTGCTTTACCTGTATGGAAAACAGGCTGTCACGAATAAGGTCAACACTGTCTTTCCCTTGACTGCTGGAGTCCGGCAGCGTGATTTTTGTACCGAGCGTCAGAGCCGCACTACTGATGTCCGAGGAAAAATCATTGATTTTTGCAATGTAGTTAGGGGCATAGGCGATAAAGGACGCTGACAGGAGAAAGACCACAAGGAAGTTAAGGACGGCGTGAACCGCCTTTGTCGTTTCACGTTTCAGCAATCCTACATAGGCTACATAGATACCCACGACCAGAATAAGGATAAGCAGGAAGCCTACATAAAATCCCTGTGTGGAAAAGCCGTTCTCCGTCACCCCGGCAAGGGTCTGGATATTTTTTCCGATTGCGTCTGCCGTATCCGAGATAAAGTCCAGCTTGTAGGCTTCCTGCACCACATAGCCGGTGGCGTTGGAGATATACATGCTCACTGTCCAGACAAAGTTAGTAATCGCATAGAGTCCGTATTGGATACTCTTTCCAATGCCGTCCAGCCAGTTCCACGGAAGCCAATCCCACGAGCTGTCTACATAGAAATCAAGCTGGTAATTTTCCAGCGGATATTTTGAGTATTCATTGGCAGCGTCCACCGTATCGTCCACCAGACCGGCAGCATGAGCCACCGTGCCTGTAATGGAGAGGAACGCCAGAATACAGACCACCACCAGCAGGGCGATACCGAGATAGCGCAGGATGATGTTTCGTTTCCTCATAGGCTTCACCTCGTTTCTTCACGCTGCTTTGGCGGTCTGGTATCAAAAGCGGCAAATAAATCCGCAAAGACCGGGTGTATCTGGACAACGCCCACACGCCCGTAGAGGTCTTGAAACAGGCATTGCCCGTTCTCTAAATCACGGAGCCGCTTCTGGTTGTTCTCGTCGTCGCCGTCCACACCGAAAAATTCAAGCGTGTTTTTAATCTCCTTGCTGTCCGTGGAGCGGAACGCAAATTTCAGACCGATATTGTTCTTCATTTTCTCGTCGTCCACGTCGCCGGAATTTTGCGTCACGAAATATACAGCGGCGTTCATGGAGCGTCCGGCACGGATAAGTTTGTTGGAGAGGGATTTCCCCTGTGCCACCTGTAAGAACGTCCATGCTTCGTCTAAGTCCACGATTTTAAAAATGCTCCTGTCAGAATGGATAAAATCTAGGGCAAAGGTACTGATATCCATAAGGATAGCCACCGAGAGCAGTTCCGTGGAGGTGTAGTCCTCCAACTTCGTGTCACAATCCGGCAGCACAAGGTCAGCTACCTGTATGATGTTGAGCTGCTTGTCCAGACTGATAGAATGTTCCACAGTTCCGTCGGAAAAGAGCAGATGTGCAAAGTCATAGTCCGCAATACTCTGGATATGGCTGGCGATACTGTTTGCCGTGGGCGTGCCGATTTTCCGAAGCTCGTCCACCACACAGAGAAGTCCGTGTTTTTCTCCCTTTGTCACTTCCTGTAGTGCCGCCATGAGGACGGGGAATTTTTCGCCGTCACGGTATCGGATACCTGTCAGAAAGGTCAGAATATCCACGGCAAGGCTTTCCCCGTCATTCACGTCTTTCATAATCACATACGGGTCAAGCATACCCCGGTTTTCTTCGCTGTTGGTGAGGTTTACGATATTGATTTCCTCCGCAATCTCCGGGAGTGTTTCTTTCCATCTGCCACGCTCTGATTTTGGGTCAATAATTACCGCATGACCGCCGAACAGCACAGAATAGTAGATAATGAGGTTATTGCAGAATGACTTCCCACCGCCCAGCGAGCCGAGAAAGGCAGCCGCCAGCGCATTTGTGACAGAGCCTTCGACTCCCTGTGCCGCAAGGCTGGGTTTTAGGTACACGTTCCTGCCGGTATCGAGGTTATAGCCGATATAGATACCGTCTTTTTCCCCTAGCTGCTGTGTCGCACCGAAACCCAGACCAGCCAGAAAATCGCTTGTCACATACTGGATATAGTCGTTTATGTACCGCTTGCTGGCAGGAATGAACTCGCTGTGAAGTCCGAGCATATCACCAAAGGGGCGCACCAGCTTTACGTTCAAGTCGTCGTAAAAATCCTTGACCTCGTCGCAGCGTCGTTTCAGCTCGTCCAGACTGTCCGCAGACACACGCACCACATAGGAGAGCTTATACATGGACTCCTTGTTCTGGTCTAGGGTAGTTTCCAGCTCATTGACCGAGTCCAGAGCTTCCACCACACTGTTGCCGGTTTCATTTCCGGCTTCCCTTGCGTGGTTATCCAAATCTTTCAGTTCTTTCTTTTTATTGCGTACCGTCGTCAGCGCTTTTTTGTTGGTGACGATTTCCACGTTCATAGAGGTTGACACCGGGAACGTAAACTGCTGCTGTTGGTAGTAGAAGATTTCCGAAGATGGAAAATCCAGCTCCCCTACGATATTGTTAATCGTGAAGTAGGCGGCATACGCCGTCTGATCTTCACTTTCCAGCCGGAGGTATCGCTGGTTTTCTTCTATCAAGCAGCGTGCCGGACGGATAAGGTCATACCGCTTTACCAGCGTTTCCCGTTTCAGCTTTTTTACAGGAAAGTCATAGGAATAGTCCTCATAGGCAACGCCGGTCTTGCCGTAAATATGCTCCAACAGGTAGCCAAAGTCCTTTTTCTCCAGACGGCGCACCTTGAACCGGCGAGCGATTTTATTCTCCAAAAGTTTCTCCATCTTCATAAAGCGGTTGATTTCATCATTGCTCATGGAGACAAAGTCGCCCATCAGCTTGTGGTTGACTTCATAGAGGAAGTCAGCAAAGGTCATGGACAGGGATTTCCTTGCGCCTTTCAGACTGATTTCTTCCTCGTTCACCAGCAGCTTAAAGCCAAGAAAAAAACGGTAATCAATCTGATTTTCACCAATCATATCCACTAAAGCGTCCGTCTGCTCGTCTATCTTCTCACAGGCGATTTCACGCAGCCGCCCGGTCACTTCCTCTTTGGAGCGTTCCTGTATCTGCCGGATACTGGACTCCGTGCTTATCTGCAAGGCGTGTATCTTCCCGTCACGGTTCTGTGCGATAAGCTGACGGAAGCTGTCGTGCAGCCAGTATTTTTCTTCTGGCGATAGGAACGAGTAATTATAGGGGAGCAGCTCATAATAGGCGAAGCACTCCCCGTCATGGTTGAACACCAGATTGTTTTCGATATATTTAATCGGGAACATACAAATCACTCCTAACTGTTGTAATGGCGGTATCGAATTTTTCTTTTTCTAGCTTCACCGGCTTCCCGGCATAGGTCACTTTAGGGCGCACCAGATAACTGACACTGGATTTCAAAAATCCGAAAGGCTTCTTGCCGTCAAAGGTTTTCTGACTCATAAACCATGTAAGGGCGACAGGGATACCAAAATATTTAAGAAACGCCCCGTCAATGAGGGAGAAGGGCGGCAGCTCTCCGAACAGGATAACCACAAAAAGGGAGACAACAAACCACGCCATCTGTGTAAAGGTAATCGGGAACGGGAGCTGAAAATCATTGATAGCGTAAATGACCTTTTCCACGTTCCAGATACTTGTGTAGCTTCTGATTTTTTTCAAAGTTGCACCATTCCTTTCTTCTAAAATGAATACAGCAGCCTGTATTTCACAGACTGCTGCAATAAAAAAGCTGCCAGAAGAACACTTGCGTTAGATCTGACAGCTAATAGGGAATTTCAAATACCCCGTATCTTGTTTCTATGAAACACCTTTCCAAGTCAATATCACGGGCATAGGCTTCATAGTCAATGTAATTTCTCAAACGGTCTGGTATCTCGCCCAGAGAGCCGCACTCGTCAATGAGGTAATAGGCAACGTCTATCATGTTCTCGCAGCCGGGATACTGTATAATGTCGTCCTTATGTTCGTAGAGTTCCTCCACACTCGTAAAATGACAGAGCAAATCATCCACCACTTCACTGATAGGATAATCCAGTTCCTCAATCATGGCGCACAGCCGGTTGACTTCCTCAATCGGCGTATATTCGTCCACAGGGAACGGCAGCTCATAATCATGGATAGCATATTCTTCATAATTGCCATTCAAACCGATACGCTCTGCCATCTCGTCGTAGTCCACCGGCGGCGTAAACCATGCGCCTACCAGCTCGCCCTCATTGTATTTGCCTAAGTTGGCGATATAGACACGCATTTCCTCCATAGGCGCACCGCCTTATTGATAGCGGAACACACCGCTGGAAGTGAACAGGTATCTGTCGCTTTGTTCCAGCTTGCGTCCATAGGAAGCATAGTCGATATGTGCCGTAAGCTCCGGCGGTAGCTCCCCGAAACAGTGTTCCTCCAAAATGAGATACTCCGATAAAGCGGTAGGGTCTGCCACGTCATAGTGGTGTATCTCGTCCTTGTGGTTGAGAAAATCTTCGATATTCTGAAACCATTTATAGACAATCGCCTGTAATTCTTTTCCGAGAGGCGTACCCTCGATTTCCTGTATCTGACGGCAGATACCGTTGATTTCCCACAGGCTTATGCTGGGCGAAAGGGCAAAGGGCAGCTCATAGTCGGCAATCTCGATTTCCTCCACCTCTTTGACACCGAGCTTTTCTTTTACTTCCTCAAAATCCACCGGGCAGTCAAACCATTCTCCGGCGTACCCGTCCTCGTCCTCCGAGTAGGGTTTTGTAATGTTGAGGATATAAAGTCTCATTTCATACATTGCTTTTTCATCACGTCCTTTCTAAACGTGCCATCACTTCTGTTAAGATAGCATACTTCACACCGAATACATAACGTGAAAAGTCCTCTAGCTGCTGTTTTGGATAATCGGCAAGGGGAAGCCGCTTCATCTCGAACCAGACCGCCCGTTTGTAGTTGGGCAAGTCCGAGATGTAAGAGCAGCCGATCCTTGCCTGTATGTCGGTAAAAATATTTTTGTCCACAATCGACCTCTCATCTGATTTTTGGTAAGAAAAAAGCAGTAAATTGTAAAGATTTACTGCTATAAAATATCATGTAAACTATTTGTTTTGTTGTGAGTCTATAAGAATTTTTGCAATCTCAGGATGCCCTTTTAAAGCCTCAAGTTGTTGCTCTTTCCAATTTTTTATTTCTTCCGCACTTATTTCAAGAAATTCAAAGTCAAACCTTTTATTAACGTAAGGAGCCAAATCATCTTTAATAGATTTTAATTCTATATATGCATCATTTAAACCAAAACAAGTGAGATTGACATTATATTTTAATAAAAAATCGTCTTTTTTAGGAAATAATCTCCATAATTCTGATAATTGAATTTTTGAAATAATATGTATCAATTGCGAGTTACAATAGGATAAACTGGGGGTTGAACTCATGTTACTACATGTATTGGATATCAAATCCATATATTTATTGCAATCTGTTACAAGATGATATGAGTAAGGAGTTTTCCCTGCGTCTATTCCATTTTTGAAAGTATGTTTATTACATATAATTTCATCATCTTTAATAGTAAGGTTATCTAAATTAAAATTATCTTTATCAGATATTATCCCAACTGTTTTGGCTGAATATTCAAGCATGGCTAATAACTCGTTTAAATAAAGATAGAGATTAACTAACTGAGGCGCCATAATCGCTTTAGCCTTTTTTTCTTGTTTCAATGCAGGAACATATTCTATAAAAATATAAAATATCAAACTGGTTACATAGGCTGATGTAAAAATATCAACCAAGGATGCTATTGCTGAAAAAAAAGCACTTTTTGGAGCGTCAAATAAAATGGAAATTACAATTGGCGGTTCAAAAAAATAAGGTATAGATGAATTTTTAATCATTAGGTAAATAGATAATATGAAAATAAGAAATAACACTTTGTTTTGCTTAATAAAATTCTTCATGAAGACACCTCTTAATTTTTATATCCACATTATAACAATCCTATTACTGACGTTCAATCCCATTTATCATGCCCCGATAATACGGTTGAACAGCTCCAGCAGCACATCTTTTACGCCACCGGCATTGAATACCAGACCTACCGCAATGAGCGCAATTACCAGAAAGCCGATAAGTTTGGAAAATTCACGCTTAAAACCTAAGTAGATACCGATAACAACAATCGCCATCAGCACCAAGCTCTGTGCATTGCTTAAAAACCAGTTGTATAAGTTCTGACCGAAATTCATTTATCCTCATTCCTTTCTGCTTTAATATTTTTCATTTCTTCGTCGGCTGCTTTGCCTACCTGCAAAATACACATCAGCACCACGCCGATACCCATACCTGCCGACACCAGCAGCAGGTCACAAAATAAATGCCACATATCTATTCCTCCATAATCATTTCTTCTGTACTCACTGAAAGCTGCTGCAAGACCTTTTTCAGCCGGTCAGTGAGCTTTGCGTTTTTCACCATATCCCGGATAATGGTGGTGTCGTTCTGCTTATCCAGCGTTTCCGCTACCTGTAAAGTAGGGGCGACCTGTCGTGCCAGCCAGTTCAGCGTGCGGTTAAAGTCATAGGGTTCTGGCTGTGTCGTCAGCTTCAAACGCCCCCGGTCTTTTCCAAGAAACCACGCCCACCGCTCATTGGTCTGCCACTCGCTCCGGCGTTTCGTGTCGTCCTTATCGACAAAGCGCACATAGCGGTTAATGATAGAAAAAGCGGTACATTCAGCGTCATGGTACGTCAGCAAATCCCGTACCGCATAATAGGCTCGCTCGTTTTTCAATCGGATTTCAAAGCGGTTTTTGATAGGCGTTTCCTCTAGGGGAATGTCATACTTTACAAGCTGCTCATAATCTTTCTCGTAGATACAGAAGTAAACCTCTGATTTCAGAGAGCCGATATACAGCGTGTTTCCCATGCTGGATTTATTTTCTTCACGGCTCTGTACCAGCTCGCCGGAACGGTAAGACTTAAAACTCCGAAAGACAGAGATACATTCCTCATTCCGGCACTTTTTTGTCAGTTCTGGAATATCCAGTATCCCCACCATATCGTTGATAGCAAGGTCAAGGCGTTTTATCACGCCGCCCTCCACCAATGCGCCCATAAGAAAGTCATACCAGCTCCTATGCTGTGCCAGCAGGAAATTTTCAAACTGTCGGCAGCCTTTTCCTTTCAGTTCCAGCAGCACGCCTTTTTCCACGTCGGGGGATACCAGAACGAAAATATCTCCCATGTAGTAATGCTCTGGATAGTTATAAAATCCGTAATCTTCATGTATCATAAAGTCCAGCTTCAATCGAAGGATTTTGCTCACCACAAACTGTACGTCCGTAGTCGGGAAGCGTATCCTCACATAGTCAAACAACATGGTAAGCGGTGACTCCGGGTTATAGCGTTCCAGTGCTTGCAGCAGATGTTCTTTCACGTCCTCGCTGGGAGCAGCACCGCCGGACTCAATCTTGTTCAGATATTGCCGGGTGATACCGGCTGCCACGGCGATTTTATTCTGTGAAACACCATAAGAGAGCCGCTTTTCCTTGAAGCTGGTTATCCAGTCTGTATCATTCAGTCAAATTCCTCCTATCTGCCAGTGTCAACTAAGAGCTATTCCAGTTGACACGCCTATCAGCACGAAAAGTCCTTAAAACACAAGGACTTTCCACACTTTTGAGACTGTTTCCTGTTGTAATTGTGCCCCCCTGTTAGATACCGGGGGCGAATGGTTGGCGTGGCTTACGCCACACCAACACGGCTAGTCCGTACCAGCGGCTTTCGCTCCGCACGCCGCCTGTCCGTCCTGCCTTTGCTGCATGAGTCTCCCGATTTCTTTCAGAAAATCATGCCCTTTTGGTACTAGGGGAGTGTAAAACTCTGATATGACACTTGTTCCCACATCAACGTAGCCACGCCCTTTGATCTGCTTCAGAAAAAAGTCCTTGTCTACTTCCCCGAACATCATAGAGTATCCCAGCTCGCTCATGCGCCCTAATGCCACACGGAAATTAAACTGGTCACGGATACCGTCACCGAGATACTTTGCGTCTGGACGCTGACAGGCAAGGATAAGGAAGTATCCGGTTTGCCGACCAAGCATGACAATCTGTTTCAGCTTGTTTAAGACCGCAGCGTTTTCCTTTGTCGTCAGCATTTCCATAAATGCCACATACTCGTCAAAAATAAGGAAGTGGGGCGGCAAGTTAAGATAGGCGTAGTTCTCCCCGGTCTTGTAGCCATCCATTAGCTTCATAGTTTCGCTCCGCTCCATCATACCGTCGTAGAAACGCTCGATACAGGCGGTAATATCCTCCCTGCGGTAATAGACTTCCGGCATGACAGCGGATAAATCGGCAAGGTCAGCGTTCTTAGGGTCAAGCACATACATCTGTGCGTTGGTACGCAGCAGAGCTTCAATGATGGTAAGAATAAAATAGGTTTTTCCTCCACCTGTGCCACCGGCTATGAGCATATGGGGGAGCTTGTCATATTCCCATGATACGTTACAGGTTGTAGCTCCGGGAAACGACGGTCATACGTCCGTTGATCCGTCGCTGATCGACCTTGCCCTCACCGGCATATTCCAGATTTCCGAATGTTTTTTCCATATTAGGGATAACGTGTTTTAATTCCATAAATTTCTTTAACCTCTTTTCTTTCTATGTAGTATGAATGTAATAGGTTCATTCTGCCTTGCAGAGAATATCTGTCTGCCTGTGGATAATCAAGGGCAGGCGTTGTGCTTCGCACCCTTGACAATCCCCATGCAGAAAGATTTAGGACAAACAAGCAGAATTTAGGTAACGTGTCAGCCGCAAGGACTGAATAAGGACAGGGGCGGTGAACGGATATGCAGCTCCATAGGCAGCCACCCGGTTATTTACGCTTTAAGGAGCGGAATTTCCTGTAAACAGCAAAAGCAATACCAGCCGCAGACAGTCCGAGCATGACCGCAAAGGTGGCTATATTCGTAGTATCGCCCGTTTTAGGAGCGTCCGTTGATTTTGTCGGAGTCTCCGGCGTGTCGGGTGTCTCTGGAGTTTCTGGTGTGTCCGGCTGCTCTGGTTCTTCCGGCACTTCCTTGATTGTCACAGTCTGCCCCTCGTCGGTGATGTCCTTATGCTCTGTAACTTTTACCGGCTCGTCCGGGTTCGTCACGTCGTAAAGCTCCTCAAATGTGACAAGCTGCTTTCCGGCAAGAGAGGAAGCGTCAAAGGTAAAGACAATCTCAACTTCCATATCCTCTCTGTCAGCCGTAAAGGTGTAATCATTTTCCACACGTTTGCCGTCAATGAGCAGCTCGGCGTTTTCATCTTTTACCATCTGCCAGCCTTTGAGCTGGTACTTTGTACCGACTTCCAGACCATCTAAGGTGACGGTATCCACGATAGTCACCTCTTTACTGGCAATGATGGACTTCTCACCGTCCGCACCTGTGGCTGTAGTATGGATAGTAAGCTCTTTCTCGTATTCGTCCGTCAGTGTTCCTAAGTCAATGACTGTCTTATCTTTGGATACCACGATTTCAAAGGCAGGAATAAGCTGAAAGCCTTTGTTACTATCGCAGCGGAGTTCCTCAATCTCGTAGGTGTCATACAGGAGCGCACCTTTGGAGTCGTCCGGCTCTGATGTACCGAACCAGATACCGTCCTCGCTGTCTTTGCCCTCGTTTGTGTTCTGCTTGTGGGATACCCATGCAGAAGAAGTGGAAAACTGACCGTTTGCGTCCGTCACAATGATGTGACTCTCGCCGGTAGTCTTGCTCGTGATCCGAAACGGAACATTTGCAAGACGCTGATGTGTGCCAGCACCAATCTTCACGCCCTCAATGTCACCACGCTTAATCTGGTTATAGATGGACGTATCCTCGCCGGTCAAATCCACGATTTTCCCGTTCTCTGTGATGGAAAACTCTACGGCTTTAGCGCCCTCGGTCAGATAACCGTCGGGAGCTTCGCTTTCTTTGATACGGTATTTCCCGTATGGCAGCGTGTCCGCAGCAGTAGAAGCGATACCGTCAATGCCGGTATGGATTGTTTTGATGACCTCGCCCTTATTGTAGAGCTTGTCGTCTACCAGCACGGGATTGTCATTGAGCGTGATAATCTCAAAGGCAGCGTCTTTCAGCGTTGTGCCGCCCTGTGCTTTGGTATCCTTTGTCTCTAAATCCCGCTTCTGTATCTGCACGCCGCCACGAATGACCTTGTCAGATACAGAAAATTGATTGCTGCCGGTAAGGACAGCCAGCTCCCCGTCCTCGGTAATCTGTGTGATATACAAGCCGGTAATCTGTTCTTCACTTCCGGCAGCCTGCATATATGCGTCCTCTAACAGATAGCCGGAGGGAGACTTTGTTTCTTCCACGGTCAATGTACCCAGAGGAAGTACGGCTGTTCCGTCCTGTGTATAAAAGCTGTCGCCGGATACCTTATATTTATCAGCCAGCCGGGATACATAGTGAACCGTGCCGTCGCTGTCTTTTTCAGCAAGTGTCTTTGTTGTCCATGTCCTTGTAGGCTCTGCCGGAAGATTGTCAGCCGTATAATATCCGGCATAGAAATTCCATGTAAACTCTGCACCCTCTAAGGAAGCGTTACCCTGTGCAGTAGCTTTTCCTGTTTCCATATCAATCTTAAACAGTTCGATAAGGGTATCTGTGACCTTTGGCGTATCCGATACGCTCAACGTGGCAGTCTTTCCGGCTTCCACGGATAACGGATACACAGTCTTGTCCAGCTTGTAGCCAGCCGGAGCGGACAGTTCCTTGATATAGACCGTACCGGCTTTGACCTCCACGGTTTCTGTATTTCCACTGTTATCCGTTGTAAGGGTGGCAAGCTGCTCTGTGCAGCCTTTATCAGAATAGACACCATAAACCGCACCGGCGATTGAATAATTCCCGTTGCCGTCTGTAATGCCGGTATTACTGGAAGTCTTTTTCAGTGTGGCGTTTCCGACAGCCAGCTTCGCCCAGAACTGACCTAATTCCTGCCCCTTGCCGGAGTAGATATAGCCGCCGCACTCATACCGTCCTTTATTCTCACTGACAAAGGCTTTCGCACCGCTGTAGACTTCGTCCTGTACTGCCTTTGAGATTTCATCATAGGAAGCACGGACGTTATCGCACTGCCAGCCAAGATGGACGCTCAAACGCTGCCAGACCACACACTGTTCCAGCAAGTAGACCTGTTTATAATTCAGACTGCTGTGACTGGCGGCATACTGTTTGACGTATTCCAGCGAGAGGGCAACATCAGCGATCTGGTCTGCACTCATGCGTGTGCTTGCGTCCGCTCTGGTTTTATATCCATTGCGGAAGTCAGTATTGATGTCAACACAGTAGGCTGTCTCGCCCTCCACTTTCATAATGCCCTCATTAAATGTCGAACCGATAGAGCCGTCATTCATTACCTTTTCGATATATCCGGCTCGTTCTGCTGACTCTGTCCAGTATTGTGTCTCGGCAGCATGAACCTGTGAAGCCGGTAAAGTGGTAAACACCGCTGCCAGACTAAGGAAACCAGCCAGCAGCCGGTTGAGTATCTTTTTCATATGGATTGTTTTCTCCTTTCATTTTGGATACAAAAAAGGACGCTCATTTCTGAACGTCCTAAAAAATCATATCTGAACTTTTAAGGAATACTTGTACTCCGCATAATGTTCACCCAGCACATAATCAATCACATTTGCTTTAGGTATGAGATAGGTGGAACGGATATAAAAATGTTTGACCTTGTTCTGCCGCATGAGTTTTCTTGCGGTGGTGTCGCCTATGCCGCCCAGCATTTCTCTGAACTGTTCCAAATTCACAAGGTCTGGATAATCCTTAAATCGTTCTTCGTAATATTCTTTATTTCTCATTCTTTGTCAGCTCCTTATATCAGATTGTCAGTGATAGGTGCTGACTGCTTTTCTTCTATAAATATATTTATAAGTATCTTGCCGGGAGGGGAGTAATGAATATCCCTCCACATCCCTCCTAATATCCCTCCAACGGGAAAATTTACTTGCCAAACCGCATTTTTTCAATTATCCTTTATCTGTAAGGTTTATTTGTTGCCGATGGCTGAAAGGGCTTGAATTTATGCGGTTTTCGCCGGTTTTTCAGTACCATTCAACACCAGTATGTTCCAGATACTTCTGAATGACTTGAAAAACTCAAAATCAAGCGGGAAACCGTGCCGGTTCGAGTCCGGCCAGCGGCATAAGGGTTCTCTGGTTTACAGAGGATCCTTTTTTGTATTTAATTGAACAGGTTATATACAGAGCTTTATGAAAAGTTTATAATATTTCATTTTATTTCACAGAAAGAACATTGAATATGTACCATAAAAATGGTATGGTACATGACATAAATGATTTTGGAGGAAACATATAAATGAAGTTTAATCGCAAAAAGCCAGAAAAGATACCAATGTATGTCTATTACATTATTGCAGGTATTATTATTATTATTTTGAATATGCTTGTGGTTCCGGCTGTACAGGAAAGAAGTGTGCAGAAGACCGATTATTCTACTTTTATTGAAAATGTGGAGAAAGGCAACGTCACCAAAGCAACTGTAGAAGAAAGTTATATTTATTATGAAATGAAAGCTGACGATACAGATGGAACTGTTTTATGCAAGACAGTCAAGATGGATGATGCTGATCTGGTCAATCGTCTGCTGGATGCGGGTGTAACTATGGATGAAGTTCTTCCGGAAAGTCCATCAATCCTTATGACACTTCTTTTGAGCTATATCGTTCCGATCGTAATCTTTATCTTTATCGGACGCTGGCTGAGTAAGAAGATGATGTCCTCTATGGGCG
>OLNZ01000985.1_pt1 | contig 23089 bp, 18 predicted proteins | sample 1672981 | NCBI WGS metagenome assembly OLNZ01 (sample SAMEA3136743, study PRJEB25190) | human gut metagenome | biome: human gut; feature: human-associated habitat; material: faeces | place: Austria | collected 2013 | reverse complement strand
AAAGACCCGTGGTCAGTTTATCTCTGACTGAATTAGTGCCATGCCCGGCACACCATAAAAAGTCTGAACAGCAATTCAGACTTTTCTAAAACAGAAAATAGGTTCTGTGTTAATCTTTCACAATCAGTCTACCTTCTATATGTGCATTTAAATGCTGATTTTCGCTCAAATATTCTTCAATGATATCATTGGTAGAAGTAGAAACAATACGTGCCTTCTTACGTGCTTCAATCGTTTCTAGAGATACATGGAAGAATTCATCAAAGTTCGTATAATGGAACTTTGCAAGACTGATAGAATAAAGTTTTTCTTTATTGATTGGCTCTTTCTGATATTCAAACTTTTCAAATTCTTTTGTTGTTCTGTTATAGACAATTTCAACACCTTTTGAAAATTGATAGAACTCACAATGTTCCCCTTGCCATACTTCATCTCTCACCATATATTTCACCATACGCATGAATTCATCGCCAGTTACTTCCAGCATGTAGATAGGATCATCATATGGCAGACATTCCTTCAAATCCTGATACATCACAATTGGGCCAAGCTGTTCAGATCGAATTGCACCCGAACCAAACATTGCAATATTCACGTTCAAACTGCGATATACAGCATCCGCAAGTAAATTGCCAAGCTCAGTTTCCTGGTTGCGATTTGGATGCGTCAATTCTCTTGCTAGACGCGTAATGACTCTTTGATATTTCTGATCCGTTTCATTCTTGTAGGAATAGATCAGCTTCATGATTCTTCGATCCACAGAACAATGATCATTGTCTATTGGAACGATTTGCCATTCATAAGAATCAATACAATTGTTATCTGTATCTACAACGATATCAAATCTTCCAATCTGATTTGTACCTGTACCTGCCTGCACAATCAAAATATCATTCACAATGCAAGGTTCTTCTAATAATGTATGAGAATGTCCGCCAATAATAATATCAACACCCAGACTCTTATCTAATAATGAAGCAAGCTTCTTATCTTCTTCAAATCCAATGTGTGTTAATAAGACAGTGAAGTCAATGTCAATGGAATTATACATATTGCAGATCTTCGCAATCGCTTTTGCGGCATCTTCTACGTCAATCAAAGAACCAATCATACCATCGTTCTTTGTCTGTGAAATAACTTCTTCTGTCAAGATTCCAATAAATAAAATCTTCATGCCATCAATCTTCAAAATTCTGCATGGCTTAAATAGTCTTGCATTATTTGTACGGATATGCAGATTTGCGTTTACAATCGGAAACTTTGCGCATTTTTCTAAAAACAGCAACTGTCCAATACCATAGTCAGTCTCATGGTTGCCAATTGTTACAATATCAGGAGAAAGCATATTCATGATTTCAATTGTTGATAATCCCTGATATTCACTGTCAATGATGGAACCACGGAACATATCTCCCGCAATGGCATATACAACATTCTTTTCTTTCTTTCGTACATCATTGATATAGCCAGATAGTAACGAAACACCACCGATAAGTTTCTCATCAATATGTTCTGCAAGAAAATCACCATGCAGATCATTAGAATGTAGAATCGTTAATTTTTTTGTATTCTTTGCCGTCATAACAAAGCCCTCCTCCAGTTTCAAATAATTATCTTTTGTATATATATATATTTTCTAGCATCAGTATATCATGGTAAGTTATTACTTACTATGAAGGAAGAAAAAAATCGTTGCTTAACAACGACATTTAGATTTTGAGCGACTTTACCCAGTCAATCAAGTAAGAAGATAATGTTACTGTTATCAGCGAATAGAAAATTCGTGTCAGTGGAATATATGTTAGAGAAAGCATTAATACAACAACATCTGTAAATAAATAAGAGCGTGCCAGTTTCCAATGTAAAATACGTGAAATCGATAATGCAAGTGCATCATCTCCTCCACTCGATCCACCTTGACGGATAATAAGACCTACGCCAATTCCTACAAACATTCCTCCTGCAATTGCAGCAATCAATGGTCTGGATGATAAATCAGGAAGCATCGGTGGAAACAATTCCCAGAATTTATAGCTCAGCGATACAAATGTTGTAGAAATAAATGAAATTTTAATAAATCTTGAACCAAGATACTTCCACGCTAATGCATAACATGCAATATCAAGAATCGGAGTGATATAGGCTGGAGAAATTTTCAGCCATTGTTCAACAAAAAGCATCATTCCAATCACACCGCCTTCGGTAATATGTGTACGTTGATGAATGTTATGGATACCAAATGTACAGATCATTGCTCCTAACAGTATAACAAGTACACTTTTGACTGTGATGCCTTCTTTTAAACGACTCCATAGCTTTGATATTCGACTCTGCATAGATTTCCTCCTTGTGGTTGCAGTATTATCATGGATTGTTACAATAATGTCAAGCACCCATCATACGGGTTGATCCCCTTTTTCATTTATTGTAAAAGAATATATTTTTAATTGCTATTGATAAAACAGACAATGTGTTTAAATTTAAACACATTGAAGTTTTTATAAAAAATCTTGATGGCATAAGCCAGAAAGTACTCACAGATTCTCTTCTATCTATGGGAGAAGATGGTATTATCACCCGCACTGTCTATACAGAAGTTCCACCACATGTAGAATATGCATTAAGTGATCTTGGTGAATCAATGCGTCCCATTCTTGCTGCAATAAAAGAATGTGGTATCAACTATAAAAACAATATGAAAAGTCGGAAATAGATCCGACTTTTTATTTATTTCTTTCTCTGAAAATACTTCACAATTTCAACGATTGGAATAATGGATAAAGCAAGCAGCAAAGAGATGCCATATTCTACATATGTAATTGGTGTAAATCCAAATGCATTTGCCAAGAAAGGAATTTCAATCACACATGTTGTAAAAATCAGGGAAAGAATCATTGTGAATACCAGAAAGCGATTATGATTGTTTTCTTTGAATAGTTGAAAGATGGATGCAGAAGTGGAACGCATATTGAAACTGTGGAAGATTTCACACATTGACATTGTTAAAAACGCCATTGTCATTCCCTCTTCACAATTTGTAATATTCATAAATACCCATCTTCCTGTTTCTAATCGCTCACCAATAAAGAAGGCTGCCAATGTTAACAGTGTTACGATGACGCCTTGATAAACAACATTGAATCCAAGACCCTGTGCAAAGATACCTTCGGATGCATTTCTAGGCTTTCTTTGCATCACATTACTTTCTTCTTTTTCCATGCCTAATGCAATGGATGGTAAAGAATCTGTGACAAGATTAATAAATAACAAATGTGGTGCTTTTAAAATCGTGAAGTTTAATAGTGTAGAAATAAAGATAGATAATACTTCAGCAAGATTTGAACTTAAAAGAAACTGAATTGCCTTTCGAATATTATCGTAGATTCTTCTGCCTTCTTTGATTGCCGTTACGATTGTTGCAAAGTTATCATCTGCGAGTACCATATCTGCAACATTCTTCGTAACATCTGTACCAGTGATACCCATCCCAACACCAATATCCGCTGTTTTAATACTTGGTGCATCATTGACACCATCACCCGTCATCGCAACAACATTTCCAAGAGATTGCCATGCTTTTACGATACGTGTTTTATGTTCTGGCTGTACACGTGCATATACTCTGTACTTCTGCACGTTTTCCATAAAATCTTCATCACTCATCTTCTGCAGATCATATCCAGTGATTGCCTGTGAAGAATCTTGTAGAATATCCAATTCTTTTGCAATCGCAACTGCAGTATCTAAGTGATCTCCAGTAATCATGATTGGTGTAATACCTGCGCTCTTGCATGTTTTGATTGCATCTTTGACTTCAGGACGCACAGGATCAATCATTCCCATCAGTCCAATAAAGATAAGATCATGTTCAATTGTTTCCTTGTCAGCAAATTCAGATGCATCTGTATATGTCGTATATGCTGCAGCAAGTACTCTAAGAGCCTGATCAGCCATTGACTTATTCACCTGCAGAAGATGTTTTTTCTCTTCTGGTGTAAAAGGCTGAACTACACCATCTTTCATGATTTTTGTACAACGATCAATGAGTACGTCAGGTGCACCCTTTGTATATTGCATATAGGATGTACCTTGCTGATGTATTGTACTCATGAGTTTTCTCGTAGAATCAAATGGATATTCATCAACACGAGGTTCATTCTTCAATAAATCGTTTTTATTCAGATGATTCTTTAATGCATACTGTACAAGTGCAGCTTCTGTAGGTTCCCCATTCACTTCCTGCTTCTCATCTACCGTTGCATCATTACATAAAGCCATTGCCGTAGACAACAATGTTTCATCTTCTCCATATGTCTTCACAACTGTCATTTTATTCTGTGTCAAAGTACCCGTTTTATCTGAACAGATAATAGAAGCGCATCCTAGTGTTTCTACTGCAGTCATTTTACGAATGATTGCTTTCTTCTTTGACATGTTCGTAACACCAATGGATAAGACAATCGTAACAACTGCGACCAGGCCTTCAGGAATTGCCGCAACTGCCAGGCTTACCGCAACCATAAAGAAATCAATACTCTTTTCAATGATCAGCATCATATCATTGCTCGCAAAGATATCTCGATGCATAAACATTGAGAATACAAAAATAAATACACAGATACCAATAACGATCTTTGTTAAAACATTGGATAATTGAGAAAGTTTGATCTGTAGAGGTGTCTTGCCTTCTTTTGTTGTACTGATGACTTTAGCAATCTTACCCATTTCCGTATCCATACCTGTACTTGTAATGAGTACTTTACCTCTGCCATACACAACATCACTTCCACGATATACCATGTTCTTTCTATCACCTAAAGGAATATCATCCTGTGCAATCACATCTGTATTTTTTTTAACACTAGTACTTTCTCCAGTTAATGCAGATTCTTCTACTGTTAAAGAAGCACATTCAATGATTCTTCCATCTGCATTGATTGAATCTCCAGCTTCCAGTAAAACAACATCACCTTTTACAAGCTGCGTAGATGGCAGTACAACAACCTTCTGATCACGCAGTACCTTACTTGTAGAAGCACTCATTTTCTGTAATGCTTCTATGGCTTTCTCTGCTTTACTTTCCTGCAGAACACCTAAGACTGCATTGATTAAAACAACAATCAGGATAATCAAACTATCCGTTGGAAAAAATGCTTTCTGTTCTAAGGAACATTCATAATATGAAGTAAATGCTGAGATCAATGCCGCAACTAATAGAATGATAATCATTGGATCCTGCAGATGTGAGACAAAACGTTTCCATAATGGAATGGATGGTGGTGCTTCCAGTTTATTTGGTCCATCTTTTTCTAGTCTTTCTTTTGCTTCTAAAGATGTTAAACCATTCTGCGTTGTTTGTTTTTCTTTTACAATCTGTTCAATTGACTTATTAAAATCCTGCATCTTATTTCCTCCTGCCAAATAAAATAGACCTTTGATAGACAGATATAATCTTGTCTACCAAAGGTCTTGCTTCTAAGTCTGACACCAGATAAATATGTATTTATCGGTTGGTGATGTGCAGATGGATACAACATAGTATCCATAGCTACTCCCCTGTTGGATGAGAACAGTTTAGATGAAACCTCTAAATTAGTCAATCCATACAGGTAAATTATTTGTGAAGAATTTTATGTACTTCTTCGAGCAGTTCTTCGCTGGCTTTTTTCGTATCTTCTGCATCCATGATTGCGGAAACAACACAGACACCTTGAATAGGACTGTCTTTCAAGATAGAAAGATTATCTTTTTTCAGTCCACCAATGGCCGCAACTGGAATACTGACAGCATTACATATTTCATTCAATACTTCTACTTTTGTGATCTTTGTTTTTACATGTGTTTTTGTTGGATAGATTGCACCACATCCAATATAGTCAGCACCATCTGCTTCTGCCTTAATAGCGTCTTCAACAGTTTTGGCTGTTGCACCAATGACAGCATCTCTTCCCATGATGTCACGTGCAACTGAAATCGGCATATCTTCTGCACCTAAATGCACACCACATCCAACAGCCATCGCAACATCAATACGATCATCAATGATCAGTGGAATCTGATATGTATCTGTAATCTTTTTCACTTTACATGCAAGTTCATAATAAGAAAGCGTCGAACGATCTTTTTCACGCAGCTGCACTAAAGTTACGCCACCTTCACAGGCACCCTTTACTTTACTTAAAAAAGCTTCTTCACTCATACCATCAGAGTTTGTAATACAGTATAACGTACAGTCAATATTTTTCATTTTATCACCTCAATCTGAAATAAACGGCGATCTTCTTCTGTTAATTGATAGACTTCATCCATGAAATACATATGGAATGTTCCAGGGCCATCTGCCTTCGTTTTTTCTGCCGCTACTTCATAATAACACGTTGCATCTACACATGCATCAAATGCATCTTCACAAGCAAGAAATGTTGCGATTGCTACATTTAACATACATCCAGTACCCGTTAAGCACCCCATCATTTCACACCCATTGCGAATGCACACTGTTTTTTCGCCATCTGTGATAATATCTGTTTTACCAGAACATACGACAATACATCCAGTGCTTCTAGATAAATCCATCAACCATTTTGCACTCTCATACACATCTTCTACGTCTAAGATATCAGCATCTACACCATGCGCATGTGACGTTAAGCCATAGAAAGCTTTACACTCACTGATATTTCCCTTGATAACAGTTGTTTTAGCTTCTAAAAGCAACTTTTTTGCATACTGCATTCTTAATGGACTGCATGCAACACCGACTAGATCAAGGATACAAGGAATGTGATGTTTCAATGCAATCTTTGCACTTTTGATCATGGATGACGCACGCACATCATCAAAGTTTCCAAGATTCAATGCCAATGCCTGAGAATTTAAAGTGATGTCTTCTACTTCTTCTGGATGACAAGCCATAATTGGCTTTCCACCAAATGCGAGTATTAAATTCGCACAGTCATTAATCGATATCGGATTTGTAATGCAATGAATCAAAGGATTTTTTTCAGTGATTTGTTTCAACAATTTGATTTACCCCTAACTTTCTCTGAATCATCTGTAAACTGCCATTACGAGACATTGTTGTGAGTACAACAAATGCAATACTTCCACCAATGATCGTACCCATCAAGAAACTTGGGACATAGAACATCCATGTTAAACCTGTCTTCCCCCAAAGGTATGTCATAACTGGATAAGAAATAATGGATCCAATAATACCTGTTCCAATGATTTCTCCAAGTACTGCAGCCCAGATCTTACCTTTAGAAAGTTTATAGAAAATGCCAGACAGTGTTGCACCAAAGATAGCCCCTGTTAAAGCAAGTGGTGGAATTCCCATTGTCATCATTCGAATCAGACCAATTGCTAAAGCACATAAGAATGCGTACCAAGGTCCCATAAAAACAGCCATTGTAATGTTAATCAGATGTGCCATTGGACACATGCCTTCAACACGTAAGATTGGTGAAATAACAACGCCTACTGCCACCATCATCGCAAAAAAGACCATGCATAAAAGTTTGTTGTGTTTATTCATATGATATTCCTCCTGTATGCAGATGGTAAAAGAAAACACGCAAAAACCATCTGTCTATGGTTCGGTATCTGACAAACAGTCATCTCTCAACCTGTCACTTCAGGCTCCCTCGCTTGTTTTCTCTACTCTAGGCGCTCCCCTACAGTAAGGTAATCAAATAAAAACGACCTGCACGCAAAGAGACAGGTCATAATCATCAACTTATTCTCCCTACGTCGGCATTATCCGTACAGGTTTGATGGGTCGAAGTCGAACTTCCTCTCAGCAATTGCTCCCCGTATTTATTTACTACAAAAACTAGTCTAGTACAAAAAAGAACATAGTTCAAGTAGCAATCTATCTTTCAACTTCACAAAAAAAACAAGCTTGTTTTTCAATTGAACAAAGCTGTTTTCATAAGTATTTTTGTAATATCGGATTTAATATTTTCATGTCCATTGGTTTTGGTACATAATCATTCATCCCTGATTGCATTGCCATTTGCTTATCTTCTTCAAATGCATTGGCAGTCATCGCAATAATTGGAATATTTGCTTTCTGCGTATCTTTCATTTTTCTAATTTCTTTACATGCTTCATAGCCATTCATAAAAGGCATCTGAATATCCATTAAAACTAAATCATAATACCCATCACTCGCATTTTGAAGCATCTCAATACATTGCTGACCATGAGAAGCATGTTCCACAAGATATCCTTCACTTTTTAATATTTCAATAGCAATTTCAGCATTTAAATCATTATCTTCTGCTAAAAGAATACGTTTATGTTTCATCTCATTGTTTACAATTTCTTTTGTCATTACCTGTTCTTCAGTGAAATCTTCTTTAGAAGCAATTTGTAAAGCAATATCCACTGTAAACTTTGTACCTTTTCCTTTGATACTTTCTACTTTAATTGTTCCATCCATCAAATCAACCATCGATTTCACAATAGATAACCCTAAACCTGTACCACTGATTTTGTTCTCTGTCGTCGTATGTTCTCTCGTAAATTCTTCAAAAATATGTGGAAGGAATTCTTCACTCATACCATATCCTGTATCTTCACACACAAAAATATACCGCGCATAATTTTCTTTATGAGATGGCACTTCAATTACTGATACTGTAATTGCATAATCTGCAGGTGTGTATTTAATTGCATTGCTAACGATATTTAAATAGATTTGCTGAAGTTTTGTAATATCACAGAACGCATAATGATGTTGAACTTTCGAATCTACTTGAAAATGCAATCCTTTCTTTTTAACATCAGATTCAAATACAAAATTTACGGAATGAAATAATTCACTTAAATTACATGGCTCTAAATTCAATGTTGCAGTACCGATTTCAATACGAGCCATCTCTAAAACCTGATTAATAATTGTTAAAAGAAGATTACTGGATGCTTGAATCTTTTTCAAATATCCTTTTGCTTTCTCTTTATGATCAAGATTTTGTTCCATCAAACCAGAAAAACCAATAATTGCATTCATTGGTGTACGAATATCATGACTCATATTAAATAAAAATCTTGTTTTTGCTTCATTTGCACTACGTGCCTGTTCTGCAGATTCTTTTAACTGAATAGCATATTGCTGCTGTTGAAACTTTCTAGAAGTATATAAGTAAAAGGATGTAGAAATCATCAAAGAAAATAAGTACGAAATAAAGATCGTAGTAAACCATTGTGATGCAGGAATCCAGTCATCTTTTGGCTCAATCTCAAAGTACCACATGTAGTTAGGAATATTACACTCCACCGTTAAACAACGCTTCGATAAAGGTTCCTCACTCTGTGCAAGTACAAAACGATTAGAAATATCTCCGTCACTTTTCCATATTTCATAGTTATATGATGCATCATTTAATTTATCTAATCCGATTTGATCAATAAAGCGATTCCAATCAATTACAAGAACAACAAATCCCCAGAAATTTTCATTTCCTGAAGCATCTTTTTGATATACTGGATTAAATAATAAAGCACCTGTTCCACCTTGCTTCAATTGATATGGGCCACCCAATGTATATTCATTTGTATTTTTTGCTAAAGCTGCATCGTTATGCCCTACAGAAAGAGAAAGCAAATCCAATCCTTGTACGATTTCATTTCCATCTTCTGGATAAACCGTAGAAACTATTCCACCGGGAGCAATTTCAAAAGCCTTTACGACTCCATTTTCATTTGGAATCAATTCAGCTAATTTTGAAAATTCATTCTGATCAAGAGGATATCCTTCATTAATTGTATTTTCTAGAAAATCGGAGATAACAACATATTGATCTAGTTGTGATTTAATTCTGCGAACTGTACTTTTTGCAGTATATGTTGCGTTTGCTTTTTGTTCTTTTTCAGTATAAGAGTTAACGATAATTCCAAAAATGAGTGCTACAACAAAAGAAATCAAACCAACGATATAACAGTTTCTTTTAATTCTTTTTGAGGCACTTTTTTTTTCTCATCCATTCTCCTGGCTTTCTTTCACGTTATTTATTGAAAACATCAATAAATTTACGAAAAACATACTCGAATATTATATCTTTTAATAAATCATTATTCAATTTTCATTCATTAAATATCCATAACATTTCAAATGAAAGCAGTAATATTTAAAGAAAAAGTCAAACTAAAAACAATCGATTACAGTTTTCAACTGCGCATTGATGGAATAAAAACATGCAGAACAAGGTGCAATTTTCATAGAAGCAACGTTGATTTTTTCTAAAATATTTCTAATGCACCACGCATAAATGCATCGCACAACAAATCAGAATTTCCATCAATTCTAGGACTGCCAGCCAATATCAATATTTTTTATTCATATAACCCTCATAATTCAACTAATAACTATTATCTATCATTTTCTTTTTGTATATGATATCATTCGTCTTAATCAAGGGGAGATTTTTTATGTTTGTATTTAATATTATGTGCAAGCTTTTTTTTGCGATTGGGTTGGGTTACTATTTGAATAAAAAAGGTATCCTGACAGAAGATGTGAATCAACATTTATCTTCATTCATTATTAAAATTGCTACGCCTTGTCTGATTATTTCTTCTGTGACTTCAGTTTCCAGCATCGATCAATCTTTTGTCATTCAGCTTGTCATTATCGGTGTTGCTATCTACTGCATGCTGCCTGTTGTTGCATTTCTTTTAGCAACTGTATTTCCTTGCTTTCAAAACAAGAAAAATACTTATGCCTGTATGTTTATGTTCTCCAACTGTGGCTTTATGGCATTGCCTATCGTGCAGTCCATCTTTGGAAATGATGCCATCTTCTATAACACAATTCTGCATTTGCCATACAACATACTATTCTTTACGCTTGGCAGTTATCTATTATCAAAAGACGGAGAAACAACATTCTCATTCAAACCGCAACAGCTCTTATCTGCTGGTGTTGTTTCATCCTTGATTGCGATTCTTTTATTCTTTACACATATACAGCTGCCAGAATGCATCAGCGGTTCTCTTTCCTTTATCGGAAGTGTTGTAACACCACTTTCCATGATATCCATTGGTGTTTCCATTGCCTGCTATCCAATCAAAGAAGCCATTGCAAATAAAACGTTGTATTTTATGAGTGCACTCCGTTTAATACTAATACCAGTGATTACATACTTCATGATGCATCTATTCGTAAATGATCCAATGATTGTACAAATGGTAACAATTACATTAGGCATGCCAGTTGGAAGCATGGTTGCGATGGGTGCAAGTGAATACCATGGAGACGTGAAAACTGCTTCGTTTGGTGTTGCTCTTTCTACCCTGTTATCTTTAATGACAATTCCTGTATTACTGCTTCTACTCGCATAAAAATGGCATTTCTGCCATTTTTTTATATTAGCTGTTTTTCAAGACAATACTCATAAATACCATCTTCTTCAACAGATTTACAAATCAAATCTGCACGTTCTTTCACTATATCTTTTGCATTTCCCATAGCAATCCCTGTACCAGCTGCTTCCAGCATTTCAATATCATTCTCGCCATCTCCAAAAGCAATTGCTTCTTCTTTAGAAAAGCCATAATACTTCAATACTTCATTGAGCGCATTTCCTTTTCCACAGTCTTTTGGAATGATATCAACAGCTCTATCCCACCACGCAGTAATTTCAGTATGCTTTGTTCCTTTTAATACTGTTGTATATTCTTCTTTTTGACATGCACACATGATCTGATAGATATCTTGTTTACAAACTTCATCAAAGTTCTCTACGATATGCATTGGCTGATTTCCAAATGCAAAATATTGTGCAAGATCTGTATCTGTTCCATTTGTTACAAGCAGATGTTCATTACTGATGGCAATTGCACGATGCATGTCTTTCAAATTTTGAATAATCTGAAACTTATCATTTTTATCCAACGGATTTTTAAAAATCACTTTGTCTTTTGTCTGAATCAATGAACCATTAAATGTGACAATCACATCAAACTGGATATTCTGAAAAAGTGGCAGTCCCATATTTCCTCTACCAGTTGCCAGACATAACAAAACACCATTGTTCTGTAATGATAGAAGTGTATGTTTTGTTCTTTCAGACAGTTCTGTATGTCCCATCTTCAGTAGTGTTCCATCAATATCAAAAAATGCAATTTTTATCATAGAAAATCCTCCATGTATCAGTATACAAAAAAACAGGCGGTACTTTGTTTCAAAAGTACTAACCTGTCTTCATTTTTTGAATTAATGAATTTCTTCAGCTACGATTTCAGCAGCGTGGTATCCATATCCCAAAGCCTGGTCAAAACCATTACCATATGTCTTGCCATCTTTTTCTTCAATAGAACCAGCTACATCACCTGCAGCATACAATCCCTTGATTGCATTGCCATCTTTATTTATAACATGTGTATCAGTATCTGTAACTAAACCACCTGTTGTTAAATATAAAGTAGGAACAACGTGTGTTACCCAGATACCATCACGTGTTTCGATATATGGGCAGATCTTGCGGCCAAATTCGTTTGGTTCACCAGCCATAGCATATTTGTTATTTGCTTCAATTGCATCTTTTAAGTTATCTAAACCTAAAGCTTTTGCGGCATCTTCTACAGAATCATAGTGCTGTGTAGCTTCTCTTTCGAAAATGGACTGATAGCTGAATCCATAAGCGTCAAAGTCTCTTGTCTTCTGGGCAGCTTCATCATCATAGATGTAATAGAATTCTCCACCATTTGCTTCATCCATCATTGCCTTGCTTAATACTGTATGGTTGCTAGCTGTGATATTGCCAAATTCATCACCACTTGCATTCACCATAATACCAGGCGTAGAAGTATGCATGAATGCCAATTCATAGTTTGTTCCATATTCGCTCATGAACATGCCTAAGAATCTACCCATGCATTCAATATCAGCACCAATTTCCTGTGCCATCTTAATACCATCACCAGTAGATCCAGGAACACAGTTTACACTCATTCCAGCGTATTGAGGATAGTATTCATCAAACATTTCCTGATTTGCACCAAAGCCGCCAGTTGCAAGTACTACTGCCTTGGCTGTAACGTTGTATGTTGTACCATCTTCACCTTCTGCTACAACACCTGTAACTGCACCATCTTTATTTGTAGAAATAGAAGTAACTGGTGTGCTGTAATGAACATCAGCACCTAGCTTTTCCATTCTCTGTGCCAATAGCATAGCAGCGTATCCTGCACCACCCTGATAGCATCCAGGAGCGAGGTATGGTGTTAAGCCATATGATAAACCACCTTCATAGTTACCCATAGAAGCAAAACCAACACCGATATCCTTGAACCAGTCAACAACTTTACCAGCATTTTCAAGCATAACCTTCTGGTATGGCTGTTCACCATTAAAGCGGTCATATTCAGGATTGATCAAATTCTTGAAGACTGGAAGTAATAGGTCCATATTCCAGCTTGGATTATTCTTTTCGTCACCTAATGCGAAATTTGCTACAGTTTCAGAATATGAGTTCATAATGCCAGAATATGTCGTTGGCATACTTCCGCCAGGAATTTCATTCTTTTCAAATACACCTACGTTATAGCCCTTTTCAGCTAAACGCGTTGCTGTAATTAAACCAGCGTTACCTGCACCTACAACAACAACGTCATAAGATACATCTTTGCTAGACTTAACAACCTGCTTTTCAACTGGTTTTGAGAATGCACTGACAGATCCGCCAGCCTGTTCAATGGCATCCTTTACAGCCTTCTTGACAGCGTTACTTGTAACTGTTGCACCACTGACACTGTCTACTTCTAAACTCTGGTTTTCAAGAATTCTTGCTGGAATACGTGCCGCAGCATAGTTACCAATTCCCATTGTTTCTTCGTGACTTGTTGTTGAACAGCTGACAATTGCACCGTCCTTGAATTGTGTTGTTACATAGACCCAGTCTTCATGACCCATAGCCTTTGTTGTGTACTTGCCATCTTTTACCTGCGCTGTTTCTTCATTGGAAGAACCCTTTGCAGAAGCGATAGCTTCATTGTAGGCATTCTTGACAGCGTCACTTGTGAAAGTTGCTCCACTGACACCATCAATTTCATCTCCATTTGCCTTTAAGATGTTTTCCTTTAATGTTTCAATTGCCTTGCCGCCAATTTCAGGTGTTTCATCGTCTGCAGTAATTTCAACATTTTTAATTTCAGTGTCACCGACTGTTAATTTAACAGTAACATCACCGCCGAAACCTTTACTTGTAGCTTCGTATTCACCCGCAGTAAACTTTGATTTACCATTGGATGCACTACATCCACTTAATACAAGCATGATGCATAAAGAAGTAATTAGTTTCTTCATTTTCATTCCCTCCACTATGCATTCAGTGTACTTTATCAAGTATATTGATAAACAAGTGCTATTTTTATATTTTTTTCACTGGGATCAATAGCTCAATTATGTTCACTTTTTCACAAAGCTCATCACGATACGATGTGACGAGTCTGGTAAATGGATCAGATTTGATACAGTATTCAGGATATTTCACAAGTGATTGTTTTATCAAACTCTCAAGCTGGTTGATGTTTACTTCGTTTTTATACGCAGTCACAATTGAAATCGCTTTCCCTGCTTCTACAATTTCTAGATTTTCGCTTTGATAATCAATTCTTTCATAGAAATTCGTTTTACTTGTCATTAAACATAAAGAATAGTTTTGAATCTTTTCATTATCATAATGTAAAACAAGACTTGATTGCGTATAGAACAGATTGGAATACCATAAAGATACAGATGTACAGTCTTCTTTAATAAACTCTTTTATATTTTTAGTATTGTTTCCAAGAAGATACCGAAATGTTTTATCCATATCTACTAGAACAGGAACATCTTTCTGTGTCGCTGCTCTTTGCAGAAGATGTTTGTCAAAATCCAGCTGTCTAACCTGTGTCATTAAATCTAAAAGTTCATCATTCACTTTTCTTTCCTGTTCACTTAAGCGTTCCATGATTTCCTCTAAACTAGAATTATCATATACATAGCTGCTTTCTTTGAGCGGAAAGCCAATATTTCTGTTTTTTATAATTGTTCCAAGAATCTGAAAACCATAGTCATCAAAATAACGATATCCATTATCATCTCTCACACACGGAAGAATTCCCATATCTACATATCCATGAATTGCCTGTGCAGATATCTTATATACTTTTGCTAATTGTCCAACTGTAAATCTCATAAACATTGTCCTTTCTACAGGGCTTAGATAGATTCATGGTAGCATACTCTTTCTTTTTCATGCAAAAAGAAACATTGGTATGTTTAACACAAGAAGAAAAATACAAAATACGAATGCAGGAAATTGTCGTCTGAACGCAACATACCCGCAACAAAGCTGATACATCCAATCAGAATCACATTCTTTTTTACACACGATCTTCTCTATCAAATGAAAGATATCTTGTTCCCTGAAACATCAGCTTTCCTTTGTCTCCTTCTACAAGCATGCCATATTCACTTCCAGATACATGAAATTCCATGCGGTCTCCACTTTCTACCTGAAACGTAACATAGTAATATGTACTTGTTAAAGTGTGATGACCATGTGCTCCTGTTGCATCTCCTGCATTATGATGATTGTGATGTTCTACATTCATGCGTTTCGCAACAACAGTAGCTTCTACTGTTAAGCGTGGAGATTGATTATTTTTATGCCATGTCATGATTCCCTGTACCACTGTAAAAATGATCATTCCAAGTACCAGTGCAAATACAATAGGAAATATAATATCGAAGAATTGAAACATCCACATAGAATCCTCCTTGTGTCTTTTTTGACACTATAAATTATTTTCACTTTGTTTATTTCTAAGCTTATTTTATCGAAATACATGAATAATTACAAACACATAATCATAAAAGACGTGACCATATCAGTACACGCCTTTTGTTGTTTAAATTATATCAGATTCGTCACTATAGGATGTATGTAATAGCTTATGTGCAATTTCAGAACCTGGTTCTACCAGGAATTCTTCATACAGCTTCTGTACTGCAGATGAGTCACAGGAAATTCTTGCACTCTTGTTACGGTCAATAGACTGTACACCTTTTCTTCTTGCAAGCATTGTTTCCGCATACTTCCCATATTTGGCAACTGGCTGTCCACCACCATTCAAACATCCACCAGGACAAGCCATGATTTCAATGAAATGATATTGCTTTTCACCACTGCGAATTCTTTCAATGACTTTAGACGCATTCTTTAATCCAGAAGCAATACAGATTGATAGTTCTTTACCTCCGACTTTAACCGTAGCTTCCTTAATACCATCTTCATATCCACTCTCCCAGTTGATATTCCATGGAGCATCGCCATCCAGCCATACACCCGCAGTACGGATTGCAGCTTCCATAACACCACCAGTCTGTGCAAAGATATCAGCAGCACCTGTAGATTCACCAAGTGGAGAATCAAATATTCCTTCAGGTAGATTGCGAATATCCAAGCCATAACGCTTTACCATGGCAATAAATTCTTTCACTGTCATGGAGTAGTCTGTCTGTTGAACACCATCCACCTGATTCTGTTCTCTTGTAATTTCTTTTTTCTTCGCTGTACATGGCATCAAAGAAACAACGACCATCTTCTTTGGATCAATGCCATATTTTTCAGCATACCAGCTGCGTGCAATGGATGAGAACATTTCCTGTGGAGACTTACAGGAAGATGGAAGATCCAGCATATCTGGATGATGTGTTTCTAGATATTTAATCCATCCAGGACAACAGGAAGTAATCATAGGTAATTTACCACCCGCCTGTAGACGATCCACAAGTTCATGTGCTTCTTCCATAATTGTAAGGTCAGCAGAGAAGTTTGTATCAAATACACGATCAAATCCCATATAACGTAACGCAGTAATCATTTTTCCTGTAACGTCAGTTCCAGGCTCCATTCCAAAACCTTCACCAATGGATACACGAACGGCAGGAGCAGTCTGAACAATACAGAACGTCTCTGGATCTGTCAGCTCCTTTTCAATATCAGGTGCATCTTCATACTGCATCAAAGCACCTGTTGGACATACCTGAATACATTGACCGCAGTTTACACACTTATGTCCTTCAGAAATCACTGTCGCAAAGCCTCTTTGTGTTGCGGAAATTGCGCCAATCCCCTGAATTTCTTCACAGAAAGCTGTACATCTATTACAGAGAATACATTTCGAAGGATTTCTTAAAATTGCGCCAAAACGATATTCTTTATTTTCCTGTGATAATGGCCCGGCAAATTCGAGATTATTGCTGACACCAAGTTTTGCGGAAAGTGCCTGTAATTCACAATCTCCAGACTTGCGACAAGTCAAACAGGCATTTGGATGATTGCTTAACAGAAGTTCAACGATATTCTTTCTTTCCTGTCTGACTTTATAGGAATTCGTTAAGATTTCCATGCCTTCTTCAATATACGTTGCACAGGCAGGACTAAGATTTCTTCTACCCTTTACTTCTACAATACAAACTCTGCAAGAAGCAGGACGATGGACAAAATTACAATCATCCTTTTTCAAAAAACATAACGTTGGAATATCAATACCATGCTTCCTCGCAACATCTAGAATAGTCAAAGAAGAATCTTCCTGCATGTGTATTCCATTCATTGTAATATTCTTTAACATACCATTCTCCTATTCCTATTTCTGAATTGCCTTTGGTTTTGCTGGACATACACTTAAGCATGAACCACAGCGAACACATTTCTCTGTATCAATTTCATACGCCATGAGTCTAGGATTCTTGCCAGGCTGATCACTCTTTTTGATTGCTTCTACTGGACAGTTTCTCGCACACATACCACATCCTAGACATAATGATTTATCAATTTCAAACGCAACAAGTTTCTTGCAGGAACCTGCAGGACACTTCTTATCTACAACATGCGCAACATATTCATCACGGAAATTATGCAATGTCGACAAGACAGGGTTTGGTGCAGTCTGTCCAAGAGCACACAAAGCAGAATCTTTGATTGTTTCTGCAAGTCTTTCAAGTCTGTCAAGATCTTCCAGTGTTCCTTCACCTTCAACAATACGATTCAAGATTTCAAGCATACGCTTGTTACCAATACGACAAGGTGTACATTTACCACAGGATTCTTCTACTGTAAATTCAAGATAGAATCTTGCAATATCAACGGCACAGTCATCTTCATCTAAAACAATCATACCGCCAGATCCCATCATGGATCCACGCTGTACAAGGTTGTCATAGTCAATTGGCGTATCAAGATCTTTTTCTGTCAGACATCCTCCAGATGGACCACCTGTCTGAACTGCCTTGAACTTTCTGCCATTTTTAATACCGCCACCGATATCATAAATAATTTCACGTAATGTTGTTCCCATAGGCACTTCAACAAGACCAACATTATTCACTTTACCAGCAAGTGCAAATACCTTTGTTCCCTTTGATTTGTCAGTTCCAATCGATGCGAACTTATCTGCACCATCTAAAATAATTGTTGGAACATTAGCCCATGTTTCAACGTTATTCACGTTTGTTGGTTTTCCATTTAAACCTTTGACTGCAGGGAATGGCGGCTTCAATGTTGGTTCCCCACGGTGCCCTTCAATAGAATGAATCAATGCAGTTTCTTCACCACATACAAATGCGCCTGCACCATAGCGAATATAAATATGGAAACTAAAATCAGTTCCAAGAATATGATCTCCTAAACATCCATATTCTTCTGCTTCTTTGATTGCAATACGCAAACGTTTGATTGCCAATGGATATTCTGCACGGATATAGATTTCACCTTCATCTGCACCAATAGCATATCCCGCAATAGCCATTGCTTCTAATACAGAATGCGGATCCCCTTCGAGAATAGAACGATCCATGAATGCACCTGGATCTCCTTCATCTGCATTACAGATAATATATTTCTTATCTGCATAGCTTGCCTTGGCAAAACTCCATTTCTTTCCTGTCGGGAAGCCTGCACCACCTCTACCGCGCAAGCCAGAACGTGTCACTTCTTCAATGACATCATCGCGACTCATTTCATACAATGCTTTCGCTAATGCCTGATAGCCTTTTGTTGCAATGCAGTCTTCAAAACTTTCTGGATTAATTAATCCTGCTTTATGCAATGCAATACGGTGTTGCTTTCCATAGAATGGAATATCATTCTGATGCTTTGCATGATCATGATGATCAAGTTTGTATAACAGATCTTCTACGACTGTATCATGCACGATTGCATCAATGATTCTGCCAGCATCTTCTTTTTTCACCTGTACATAGAAGATTTCATCTGGATAGATCTTCACAATTGGTCCTCGAGCACAGAAACCAAAGCATCCCGTAATCGTTGCTTCAATCGTATCTTCCATGTGTCTTTCTTGAATATGCTTGTTTAATTCTTCAACAATAAGCAAAGAATCCTGGGAAGCACATCCCGTACAGGAACAGACAGAAATAATTTTTCTTTTGGAATGTAATATTTCTAATTTTTCATCCGCAAGATGTTTCAAATCACCATATAAAGAAAGCAAATCTTCTCTACTGTTTAATCTAGTTGTCATATTTCTTTCTCCTTCTTCATATAGGTTTCCAGGATGCCTGGAACATCCTTCGCAGTAATATTTCCATATGTCTTTCCATTGATCTGCATGACAGGTGCTAAAGCACAAGCACCGACACATCTAAGTGTTGTAATGGTAAATCTTCCATCTTCAGTTGTTTCTCCATTATGAATGCCTAAATAGTTTTCACATGCTTCCAGCAGTTTTCCAGATCCCTTTACAAAGCACGCCGTACCAAGACAGATCGAGATAACATTCTCACCTTTTGGCTGCATCGTAAAAAAGGAATAGAACGTAACAACGCCATAGACCTGTGATACATTGACACCGATGCAATCTGCAATATGCTTTTGTACTTTCATTGGAAGGTACCCAAAAATTCCTTGTGCTGTGTGCAAGATAGCAATCATTTCCGACGGACTGTTTCCAACAGATTCAATGAAAGCATCCAGTTCAGCAAACATTTCTTCATTTGTCCTCATAAACACCCTCTTCTTAAAAATTAAAAATTGTAATTAAAAAAAATCCATATTGATGTAATACATCTCTATGGATTTATTTTAACAATTCAGTTTCATTTTTGAAAGGGCTTTCAGTCAAAAGATAGACAAACTAACATTTTTACCCATCTTTTCTAAAGCAGACTTTAATGTATTAACAATATCCAGTTTTAGATTAAAGCTGACAGCTAGATCAGGGTTTTGATGTGCTGGATTGATTGCGGTTCCAACAAAGATATGAATGTCTGTTGCTTCTTCAAATAATAGACGTGAAATCAATGATGCGCCATCCTGCTTTGTAGACCATTGTTCATAATATGCATTATTTTGAATGTGATCTTCTGCGTATTGAGCAACACGATTCATTGTTACAACACCTTCCGTTGTTAAATCAACACCACGAATCGTAGAAACAGGTGGAATATCATGATCCGTCTTTTGCATAGATGGAATCACTTTTGTATCAAGATATTCCGCAACCATACGAGATGTTGATCCTCCACTGACAACATGAATTCCATCTTCCGCAAAGAACATACGAATCATTGGTTCAGTATCTTCCATCTTTTTTGGAGGACCGAAAAGAACATTCACTTTCTTTTTTTGTTTAATGGAAAGAACAAACGCCGTTGCATCATCTGCAGGTTTATATTCATACAGATGATTGCATTCCTCTACAAGCATATTAGAAAGCGTTCTCGCATCGTATCCCGCAAAATACAGACATTGCATATATGAAGCAATATCTTTCACTTTCCACGAAAGATTATATGTATTGTCAGGTCCAGCACATGGACATCCATCACTCATCGCAATAAACATATCTCCTTCTTCAAGCAATATACTGGAACTATAGATTGTTTTTTCTTCCACATGCATCTCTTGTTTTTCATAGTCAAATACTTCACCATTTCTTAGCAATATGACAGATGGATTATCATACTGAACAAGATGCATTTCTTTTCCATCTTTGACATGCAGAATTGTAAATGTAGAATACGCAACGTTGCGATCTTTCATAACAGGAAGCGTAGAGGCAATTGTACTGACGCATTCTTCTAAAGGAAGACCTTCCGCAATCATTGTAGAAATGATTTTAGATGTCAATGTAGACAAGATAGAAGCACGTACACCAGAGCCAAGTCCATCTGCAATGACCGCTGTCATATTGCCATTGCGATCATCAATGACATCAACATGATCTCCACACAGTTCTTCTCCCACATGTCGAATCGATTTCCATCCAATGTCTAGAAAGTATTTACTCATCAGAAATTGACTCCTTCAGCTTTGTTAATGCAATCTTTGTTTCAGCCGTTGTTTCTCCTAAAAGAGAAGCAATTTCCTGTACGATACGCATCTGTTTTTCAACAACGTGATCTGCAACTTCTGCCGTTTTAGCAATGACGGCAACTCTCTTTTCTCTTTCTTTCACTTCTTCTGTTACGTCTTTCATCATACAGATCAGAAAATGATTTGTTTCATCATAGGAAACTGTTGTTTCTACATAGATATGATACATAGATAAATACTGCATCTTTTCATATACATTTTCCTGTTTGTCTAAAACATCAACAAACAGATCTGGATCCAAGATCGTTGTAACCGATTCTCCAAGAATGTCTGCTTCGTTATGAATATGGAACAGTTTTTTCGCTACTGGATTGATTCTCTGTACTTCCATTCTTTCATTCAATACAAGAATAGCATTCAATGAATGATCCGTGATAATATCTGTCATATTCTCCGACTGTTTTCTTAGATATGGAAAACACATTGACATTTCAGCTTTTCCCTGATATACCGCAATCGCTTTTGCACGACACGAATCATATCCACATGCACCACAATTCAATTCATCCTCTTCTTTTTTCTTCCCCATACGTGACAAGACTTTTCTGATTTCTGCTTCCTCTGGAATAAATGTAGAATATTCCAGGTTTTCAAATTCTTTATGAATTGTATTTTCGTCTGGCTGTGCAACAACAAAATCCTTTTCCCCAGCGTATCTTTCAATCTGCAGATTTCTTTCCAGGATTTTTTCTTTTCTCTTGATCATTAAAGGTCCACCAATACAGCTGCCTTTACATGCGGACATTTCAATAAAGCAATGATGAATATTTCCATGACGAATGTCTTCTAAATATTCCATGCATTGCTCTGTTCCATCTACAGATAAATATACATACTCTGGCTGATTTTTAACCATTGTTTTCAAGATTCCACCCGCCTTTGGAAAGAGTCTTGTCTTTGACATTTCACATGCTTCAAAGTCTTTTGGAATTACAATTTTTTCTTCATTGAACCAGGCTTCTAATTCATCAAATGTCATGACCGCATCCACATCTTCCATGTATCTTTCAGCTTCATCTTTTTTAGAAATACACGGGCCAATAAATACAGTCTTACATCCTGGATGTTCCTGCTTTAACTTCCTGCAATGTGCCTGCATAGGAGAAACAACCGGTGCTAAGCAATGCAGTAGATCTGGATAATACTTCTGTATGAGTAAATTAACTGTATGACAGCACGAGCTGATCAGTACATCTTTCTTTTCTTCCTGTATGAGCTGTTCATATGCATTCTTGACAATCGTTGCACCAACAGCTGTTTCTTCGCATCCCGCAAATCCCAGCTTTTTTAACGCATCTTTCATGCAGGATATTCCTGTATCGAAATATGATATAAACGATGGTGCAAGTGATACATACACTTCATTCTGTAAAAGGATTGATTTGACCGCTTCTGTTTCTGAGTAGATCCATTTTGCATTCTGTGGACAGATAACAAAACATTCCCCACAGTAAATACATGCATCTTGAATAATATGTGCCTGACCGCCAGAAAAACGGATTGCCTTTACAGGACAATGGCGAATACATTTATAGCAGTTGGTACAGTTTGCTTTTTTGAGACGAATAAATTCTGTAGCACTCATAATCTTTCACCTGGAATTATAAATTTCATATTTTTTATGATTTTCATTTTAACACAAAACGCTCTTTTTAAAGAATTAGTTGATAGTCCACAAAAACGGACAGAGAAAACAG
>OLNZ01000981.1_pt1 | contig 23143 bp, 19 predicted proteins | sample 1672981 | NCBI WGS metagenome assembly OLNZ01 (sample SAMEA3136743, study PRJEB25190) | human gut metagenome | biome: human gut; feature: human-associated habitat; material: faeces | place: Austria | collected 2013 | reverse complement strand
TTTCTTCTTTTGCGAGTCATCATCGCACCTTTTACTCGTGCCATTATATATTACCTCCGTTTATGTTAGTTAGTAGTCCTCAATGATTATTTGTAAGGAATAAGACGCTTGATCTGAGCTGTGTTTGTCTTATCTGCAGCAACAGTCTGACGAAGACCTCTTTTACGCTTTGTTGTCTTCTTATTCAAGATGTGACTTTTGTTAGCGTGAGCACGGATAACCTTACCGTTCTTAGAAAGTTTGAATCTCTTTTTGGCACCGCTGTGAGTTTTAATTTTAGGCATATTAGTATCCTCCTTAGCTTTAATTACTTATTAGTCTTTGGTGCAAGAAACATAAGCATATTTCTGCCTTCAAGCTTTGCAGGCTTTTCGACAACAGCTGTTTCACTGCAAGCATCAGCAAATCGTTTCATTGTTTCAAGACCGATTTCAGGGTGTCCCATTTCACGACCTCTGAAACGAATTGAAACCTTAACCTTATCGCCGTGTTTGATAAACTTCAGAGCATTATTAAGCTTTGTATTAAAATCGTGTGTATCGATATTAAGAGAAAGCCTTACTTCCTTGATATCAACAACTCTCTGATTTTTTCTTGCTTCCTTTTCCCTTTTAGCCTGTTCAAAACGGTATTTTCCGTAATCCATAATTTTGCATACAGGAGGATTGCTCTGCGGAGCAATTTTAACCAAGTCAAGGTTCTTCTGTTCTGCCAAATCAAGTGCTTCTTTAGCTGACATAATGCCAAGCTGCTGACCATCAGAGCCGATAATTCTCAACTCTTTGTCACGGATTTCTTCGTTAATCTGAATTTCTTTCTTGCTGATGGGTAAACACCTCCAAAGTCTCATAAAAACAATAAATGCGGACAGAAACACTCCGTCCGCATAACAATACTAAAAAACTTCGGTATCGACCCGTGCAGACGGCACCCCACAGGTGAAAGCATCTCTGCTTTGCTTTATTTTACCTGACTATTATATTACATATACATTTGTTTGTCAAGCGTTAATTTCGATAAAATAAAATTTATTTTTTCAACTTGCTATTGCAATTTGCGATATTTAAAATTTTCCAAAAATTAAAACTCGAAATTCGGTCAAACTGAATTTCGAGTTTTCTGCAAACCGAGAGCAGAGAAGTCATTCTCTGCTCCGATTATTATGCTTTGTACGCCAAAATAATTATTTAACCATGCTTGCAACTTCTGCGGCAAAGTCATCCTGACGCTTTTCAATGCCCTCGCCCTTTTCAAAGCGAACGAATTTCTTGATTTCGATAGAACCGCCAAGTTCCTTAGCAGTATTCTGTGTGTACTGCTTGATGTTGATCTTATTGTCCTTAACGAACTCCTGGTCAAGAAGGCAGTTCTCCTTGTAGAACTTACCAATCTTACCCATAACAATCTTGTCAGCAATCTGCTCCGGCTTACCTTCGTTGATTACCTGCTGACGCATAACTTCTTTCTCATGCTCGATGATTTCTGCAGGAACTTCACTCTCATTGAGGTAAGGAGTGTTAAGAGCTGCAATCTGCATTGCAACATCCTTGCCGTATGCAACAAACTCCGGCTTTGCAGCGAGGTCTGTATCAAAGTTAACGAGAACGCCAATCTTACCGCCTGCGTGTACATAAGCAACACATGCACCTTCCATACGCTCAAAACGACGAATCTGGATATTCTCGCCAATTGTGAGAACCTTTTCCTGAAGCATTTCAGCGATTGTCTGCTCTGAACCTGTTGCCTTGAGTGTGAGGAGAGCCTCAACATCAGCAGGGTTCTGCTCGATAATTGTGTTAGCACAAGCCTTAACAAAATCCATAAATGAATCGTTCTTAGCAACAAAGTCTGTTTCAGCGTTAACTTCTACAACAACACCTACTGAGAGGTCATCGTTTGTGCAAGCGTATGCAACGCCTTCTGCTGCTATTCTGCCTGCCTTCTTAGCCTGCTTAGCAAGTCCCTGTTCTCTTAAAAAGTCAACTGCTTTATCCATATCACCGTCGGCATTTGTGAGTGCCTTTTTGCAATCCATCATGCCGCAGCCTGTTTTTTCTCTTAATGTCTTTACATCCTGAGCTGTAAATGCTGCCATTTTGAAAACATCCTTTCAAATAAATTTATATAAAACGGGGTTATAATCACAAATGATTATTCAGCTGTCTCTTCCTCAACAGCTGCAGCGCCCATGCGGCCCTCTCTGCCTTCGATAACAGCGTTAGCCATTGCGCCTGCAATAAGCTTTACTGCACGAATAGCGTCATCGTTACCCGGGATTACATAGTCAATCTCATCAGGATCGCAGTTTGTATCTACGATAGCAACGATCGGGATATTGAGCTTCTTTGCCTCTGAAACGGCAATTCTTTCTTTTCTTGGATCAACAATGAAAAGTGCGCCGGGCATCTCTGTCATATCCTTGATACCGCCCATGAACTTCTCAAGCTTCTCAATTTCGAGGTTGAGCTTAATAACTTCCTTCTTAGGAAGAAGATCAAATGTGCCGTCTTCCTGCATAGCACGGAGCTGCTTTAAACGAGCAATTCTTCTTCTGATTGTTGCAAAGTTTGTGAGCATACCGCCGAGCCATCTTGCGTTTACATAGTAAGCGCCTGCACGCTCTGCCTCTTCCTTAACAGAATCCTGAGCCTGCTTCTTTGTACCTACAAAGAGAACGCTCTTGCCTTCTGCTGAAAGCTCACGAACAAAGTTGTAAGCTTCTTCAAGCTTCTTTACACTCTTCTGAAGGTCGATAATGTAGATACCGTTACGCTCAGTAAAAATGTACTCAGCCATCTTAGGGTTCCATCTTCTTGTCTGGTGACCAAAGTGAACACCTGCTTCAAGAAGCTGTTTCATTGAAACTACTGCCATAATAAAAATCCTCCTTAGGTTAAAACCTCCGCTGTGCCTTTGTTTTTATCAACGCAATAAGCAAATTCTATGAATCTGCCACCCTGTTGACAAGCATCAGCGTGCGAATTGCCTGTATATTATACCATAAAAGTAAAAAAAATCAAGTGTTTTCGAAAAAGTTTTTTCAAAAACACCTGATATTTTCTTAAATATTAAATTGTATCCGGAAACTCCGATCAATACCACAAATCAAAGAATCTTACATTACCGATGCTTGTGATGTAATTCTGTGATTCATGCCAGCTGCTTGAACCGACATAGAAGCAAAGAACTCTGTGCTGAACTGCCGAGCCGTTCTGATCAAAGATAAAGGAAACAGCATCTTTTACATTCTGATTCGGTGCATAAGCAGTCGAACCGTAATACTGATATTCCGAAATAATTCTGTCAATTGATGTTGTGTTTGAACGGTTCATTGCGTCACGAATTGACTGTGCGATAAGGGCACAGCCTGTGTAACCCATTGAACCACCTTCGCCCATTACAAGTCTTTCGAGTTTCTCTCTGTCATAACTTGAAAGAGAAACAGGAGAAGGATTGTAGAACGGATCCGGATTGGCGATACTTACAAGGTAGCCACTCTGAGAGTTTGACGAGCTTGATGTACTGTCTGTATAGCCGTAATCCGATGAATTAGATGCGGAACTGCTGTTGTCCGATGAACTGTCAACATAGCTTGTATAGCTCTGTGGAGTTCGGCTTGAAGTTTCTGACTCCGAGGGCTCTGACTTTAAACTTTCAGCCTTTTTAGAAGCCTGTGAACTTTCAGCTTTCTTCTTCGCAGTTTTTGCAGATTTAGTTTCCTTTTCAGTTGTTTTCTGTGTAGTCGCTGCGGATGTTGTAATCTCTTGGGTTACGGGGGCAGTAGTTTCTTCAACGCAGTTATCTGTAATAACGAGTGAAAAATCATTGATGTTACCGACTGCAAGCGAAGCAGCACGGCTGTCTTCAAAAGCATCTACATCCGGTGCAAGAGTTGTTGTCGGAACAACAAGAGCAGCTGCCGCCAGAGATACCGCAATAGCATAGGATAATGCCTTAAAGCCTTTGCGTTTTGACTTCTTTTCGGGTTTGCGAGTTCTCTTTGAACTATCCGAATTGTTGTCACATCCGTAGTGTTTATAGTTTGTCGCTCTCAAAAATTTATCCTCCCTGTGATTTTTGCACATTAAGGTAACTACTATAACTGCCGTCAAAAGCATGCGTATATACAAGATGTAGTTATCTGTTTAAAAATGTGCCAAGTCCTTTAGTCGTAAAATTTTATCAAACACACAATTGCAATTGTATTAAAGCACAAACTTTTGAAAATTGCAAGTTTGACAGGGAAAGATAAATTGTAACAATTGTAACCAAAATGTTACTTATGTGGTTTTAATTTCTTAAAAAAATAATGATTTGTGCATTATGCATAATTTAGCGAATATTTCTTAGGCTATTTTGCCTTAATGCGAAAATTTAAAAAAATTCAAAATTTAGCCCCAAAACGGGGTTTTTTCGGCTTTTTTACTGGCTTTGGAGTCTGACAACTGATGATTACCGTATCCTCTCCTATGAGGTCAATTTTCTCCCACGGAATTATGTAGTCCTGACATTTTCCCATCAGACTAAAAAATCCCGGTCTGCCGAAAATAACAATTGACACAACAGTTGCGCATTTGGTATCCACAATAACATCGTCGATAAATCCTATTCTTGTTCCGTCACAGGCGCTTATGACTTCCTTATGTCTTAAATCGGTAAATCTGCAATTCATATAACCACTCCGAAATCTGTTTTTGATATACATATATATGAAAAGGAACGGTCATTATATTCATTGACATTTATATCATAATTTGTTAGAATTGAATCACAATATTTTCGCAAAAAAGGAGCGATAATTATGAATTATGTATTTATGACAGATGCCTCCTGCGACCTTACACAGGAGCTTGTTAACGAAATCGGCGTTGAAGTTCTTCCGATGGAATTTCACATGGAGGACAAGTCCTATCTTCATTATCCGGATTGCAGAATGATGAGCCTCTCGGAATTCTACAGTAAGCTTAAAGAGGGTATTGATTCAAAGACAACACAGATTAACTATGACAGCTTTTACAAGAGCTTTGAAAACTATCTTAAAGCCGGCAAAGATATCATTTACACAGGCATTTCAACAGGCTTGAGCGGAACATACAACACCTGTATGATGGCTGTTAAGGATTTGCAGGAAGTTTATCCGGACAGAAAGATTATTGCAATTGATTCTCTTTGCGATTCGGCAGGACTTGGGCTTCTCATCTACCTTGCAGGCAAAAAATACAGCGAAGGCGCTACAATTGACGAACTAAAAGAATACATTGAAGACACCCGTATAAAAGTATGTCATTGGTTTGTTGTTGAAGACCTTGATCAACTCAAGAGAGGCGGTAGAATTTCCGCTGTTTCCGCAACATTCGGCAAAGCTTTGCAAATTAAACCGCTCCTCAGTGTTGACGATGAAGGTCATCTTATCAATGTTGCAAAAATCAGAGGTAAGAGCAATGTTGTTCCGGCTCTTGTAAAACACCTTGAAAGAGACGCCGAAAATCTCAAAGACAGCGTTGTTATGGTTGCCCATGCGGATAATCCGGAAGGCGCCGAAGAACTTAAAAAGGCAATCAAGGGTAAGTGCAAGGAAGTTGTCATGACGGATATCGGTCCTGTAATCGGTACTCATGTAGGTTCGGGAATGCTGGCAGTCCTTTTCCTCGGCACAAGAAACCTTAAATCATAATCAAAATACAGCAAAATATGTAATAAGCGTGCAGTCTGAATTAAACTGCACGCTTTTCTTTTGTCAGTCCCTTGTGCAATATAAAAGGCACATTACACTTACGCCGACAAATCCGCCTATAAACAATCCGATAATTAATCCTGCAATCAATAATTTACCTCCTGACCATATTTTGACAATTATTATTTTCCGCTTGTGAGATAATAAGCAAAGGTGATAAATTTAATGGAAATGTTATTAGAACAGCATTCCGCAGGGGGAATAAAATGAAATCTGTTTACATAGATGTACTGATTACCGTAAATATTTTCATTGACTTTATACTTATTTTATGCACCAAAAAGGCGCTTTGCATCAACACCTCGTTTAAAAAAATGTTGCTTGCGTCGCTTCTGGGGGGAGTGCAAAGTCTTATTGCACTGTTCCCTCCCCTGCCTTTCTTTTTGAATATACCTATCGATGTTTTATGTGCCGCCGGAATTGTGTTATGTGCATTCGGCAAGTGTCCGTTTAAGTGTTTTATCAAACGAATATCCGTGTTTCTTTCTCTCTCATTTTCATTCTGCGGAATTATGATGTTTCTGTACAACGCTTTCAAACCGAAAGGTATGGAAGTATACAACGACACAGTGTATTTTAACATTTCGCCCGTCCTCCTGATTATTTTAACTCTTGTCTGTTATTATATTCTCAAATTGACGAAAATATTGACGAAGGGGGGCAACGGTTCGGGAGTTTGCAAAGTTGAAATCAAGGTTAACGAACAAAGCTATTTTTTCCCTGCAAAGATTGATACGGGTTGCAACCTTGTTGAACCGTTTTCGGGAAATTATGTCATTATTGCTGAACAAAATATTTTTGATGATTATGTTCCCGATGAAACCAAAACAAGGATTATTCCGTTTGAAAGCCTTGGCGGAAACGGAATTGTAAAAGGATTTCCTCCCGATAAGGTTAAAATTGACGGCAAGGAAATCTGCAAAAGCATTTATATAGGCATATGTAATGATGTATTGAAAGGAGATGTTAAGGCAATCATACCGTACGAACTTGTAAAAATATCAGAATAGGAGCAATGTTATGTTTTTAATGAAGGTTATTCAGAAAATCCGATTTGCACTCGTTATTGAAAATGAAATATTCTACATTAACGGCAGTGAAACTCTCCCCCCACCGCTTACACGAGAAGAAGAACAGCATATTATGGAGAATATTGCAAAAGGAGACAGTAAGGCAAGAGAACCGCTTATTGTCCACAATTTAAGACTTGTGGTATATATTGCAAAAAAGTTTGAAACTCCGAATGCAAGTGCGGAGGATTTGATTTCAATAGGCACAATCGGGCTTATCAAGGCGGTGAACACCTTTTCTCCCGAAAAGAATATTAAGCTTGCAACCTACGCATCAAGATGTATTGAAAACGAAATTCTGATGTTTTTACGAAAATCATCGCAACTGAAAAACGAGGTATCGATTGACGAACCGCTGAACACGGACTGGGACGGCAATGAACTGCTCTTATGCGATGTTCTCGGAAGCGATCCTGACACGGTAAACAGAAATATTGAATGCGAGCTTGAAAAAAGTCTTGTTTTGCAGGCAGTTTCAAAGCTTCGTGACCGAGAATGTCTTATTATGGAGTTAAGGTTCGGGCTTAACGGACGAAAGGAACACACGCAAAAACAGGTTGCCGACAAGCTTGGAATTTCGCAGTCCTACATATCAAGGCTTGAAAAGAAAATTATTCGCCAATTAAAAATTGACCTTGACAAAGCAGTATGATTTTTGTCTGAACTCGAACCAATAACATATTTCGTATTAAAAACGAGAGCAACAGGCAATTTTGTCCTGCTGCTCTCGTTTTTTATAAAACAGTATCTGAGGGATTGGGGACAGTATCAGAATCATTATTATCTCCGTCACCCATAATATCGTCAATTCCGTCTTCAATATCATCCATCATATCCGAACCCGAATTTCCTGTTTCATTTTCTTCGTTACCGATGAAACCGTCCGAATCTGAAACTTCTCCGTTTTCAGTCATACTTTTTGAAGTTTCCTGCGTATTTGATGTTTGTGAAGTCTGACTTGTTGTGTCAGTCATACTGTCGTTTTTATCATTGCCGCAACCTGTGATAAAACATACTGAAATTAAAGCTACGGCAAACAGACCTAAAAATTTTTTCAAACTAATCAATCCTTAAAAATAAAATGGTACTGAATCAACAGCACCATTATTATTTACGGAATTTTTCGTAATATTTAATTTGGAATTTAATAATTTTAATCTTTGGCAATAACAAGATGAGGGTACGGAATTGTGATACCGTTTTTATCAAACTCTTTCTTGACATTTTCTTGCAGGAAGAAATAAACCTCGTAGTAATCATCAGGAGTTGCCCATGCAAAAACCTTAATCTGCACTCCGCTGTCAAGATGTTCACCGACTCTTACAGTAGGTTCGGGATCTTTTAAAATCATCTCATTTGTTGCCATAAGGTTGAGAATAATCTCACGCACCTTGTCGATATCATCATCATAGCTTACCGAGAAAGTACAGTCAACCCGTCTCTGCTCAACCATTGTGCAGTTTACAACATTGTTTGATGTAAGTCTTGAATTAGGAATTGTCACAAGCTTATTATCAAGTGTATGCACAGTTGTTGAGAAGATATTGATTTTCTCAACCGTTCCTTTTACTCCCTCAAAATCAAGAATATTACCCGACACAAACGGTTTGTTTATCAAAATTACAAGTCCGCTGACAACATTTTTCAGCAAATCCTGTAATGCAAGACCTGCTGTAAGGGCTGCCGCACCGAGCGCCGTAATAAGCGACGCAACATTTACACCGATTGTCCCGAGTGCAGTTACTGCAACAATGAAATAGAAAATCACCTTGAGAACGGACAATACAAAGCCTTCGGCTGTACCGTCCATTCGTGATTTATTAAGGATTTTTCGGAGAATCCCTATAATCAACCTGGTAATTATATATCCGATAACAATTACAGCTACACACACAAGAGCCTTTGAAAGATATTCAAGCAACTTTTCTTCAGTGATATTCATACCTACACCTCTGCATCAACAAGAAATTCGGAAATCTTCTCTCCGTTCTCATAAACAGAAACCACTATATTGCCGTTTTCATCAAAAGAAACGCTCTTACCTGTGCGTACACCGTTTTCGTAATTGCTCACATCAATAAGATTTCCGTTTCTGTCAAATCTTGCACCATAGCCGTCAGGAGTATTATTATCCCACTTTCCCGCATGCATTGTACCGTCACTCAGCCTGTAACCGACACCGCCGCCGTTGCGTGAATTATCGGTCCAGTTTCCAACATAATTTATACTGCCGTTGTTATAATAGCAAACACCGAATCCATTGCGCCTGTCATCAAGGTATTCACCGTCATATGAGGTCATACCGTCAGGAGAAACCGTTCTGCCTCTGCCTGTTCTGCAATTATTTTCATCAAGATTACCGAAATAGGTATATCGTCCCGATTTAGTAAGAATCACCACGTCACAATGTGGTTCTTCTTCATTTACAATTTTAGGATTTTCTTCATCTGATTCTTCTGTCGGCACATCATCTTTATGGCAATGTATGCCGATATTTGCTTCAACTTTTTCAAAATCAGTTTCTTCATCTTCGGAAGCTTCACCGGAGCTGTCAACAGTTACAACATTTTCGGAATCTTCTGTCTGTTCATCTGCTGTTTCTGCGACAGCGTCTGTATCATCTGAAATTTCAGAATTTTCTTCAACCTCATCATCCGAAAGCTGTTCGTCTTTCTCGCCTGTTACAATTTTAACTTCCGCTGGTTCAAAATCTTCTTCGGCAGTATGATTTATAATTTCACCGAACAAATCCTTATTTGTTTTGTGAGCCTCAACAAGAATTTTCTCGATAATATCGTATGCCGAATAATCTTTCTTACTCACGGGTTCAGCCGTGTCGGAAACATTTGGAATATCTTCATCCGTAAGATAAGCGCAATCTTCGAGATTATAAGCATTTTCGGGAACAAAATCATTTTTGAACAAATCACCGTTAAACACAAATCCGCTGTTGCCGTAGGATTTTTTCTCCGTAAACGGCATATCTGACGGTAAAAAACTTGCATCATACCAGAGCATACCCACATTTGAATATATCAAAACCCTTGAATTTTCGTTTGACTGCTTATCAGACGGGAAAAGAGTTTTTACGGAAACAATCCCGTTATCGTCAATATCTTCGGTAACAAGAGTTATAATTCCGCTGACCTTGCGTGGATATATTCTCGTGATAAGCTTATCGGCAATGCTTCTGTTAAAATATTCCGTGCGTAACCATGTATGATTACGGTCAAAAAATTGTCTTTTGAATACAATTCCCCTGTCATTGTAAGTTATAACAGAATAAACTCCGCCTGTTGCCCTTTTTACGGACTGATAAGGACGATTATCCCTTGTTACCTTCCACGAAAGCGGTTCATTCTTCGTCAGCAGACAAGACATCTTGTAATCCATACCGTGAAGTTCGATTTCGGTAATTTCTTTTTGCTCTTTGCAGCCTGAATTAAAATAGTTTGCACGGACACCCGCAAGTGCATCATTCTTAAAATCAAGCTTTTCATAGTCTGAAACAAGAACGGAATATATAATTAAGCCGTCAGTCAGCTTTTGAGATTGTTCAAGCATTATGAATTATTCCTTTCAAGAAAATTCTGTGTAGCGTAACCCTAAAAGAAAATAAAGGGCGAACAATGTCCGCCCTGAAATAATCGAGTTATATTTAAATCAGATAGAAATTGTCATAGCAATCTTGTAAAGCTCTTCATCAAACACACGAGGCATATCAAGTGCTTCGTTGATATCAAGATCAATAATCTTGCCGCCCTGCATTGCAACAACTCTGTTACCGATATTCTGTTCAAGAAGTTCAACAGCCTTAAAGCCCATCTGGCTTGCAACAACTCTGTCACGAAGTGTCGGAGAACCGCCACGCTGTACATGACCGAGGACTGTAGCTCTTGCCTCGATACCAAGACGCTGTTCTACATACTTTGCAAGATCTCTTACACCGCCGACACCCTCGGCAACAACAACGATAAAGTGTTTTTTGCCTGTTTTCTGAGTGTTGATGATTCTTGCGATTACATCTCTTTCAATATTGTACTGAACCTCAGGAACAAGGATAGCTGTAGCACCTGTTGCGATACCTGTCTGGAGAGCAATATCACCGCAGCGTCTGCCCATAACCTCAACTACAGAACAACGGTCGTGTGACTGTGCTGTATCACGGATACGGTCAACCATCTGAATAGCTGTGTTCATGGCTGTATCAAAACCAACCGTGTATTCGGAGCAGGCAATATCGTTATCAATTGTGCCGGGAACACCAATACAGTTAATACCTGCGTTTGTAAGGCAACGAGCACCTCTGAATGAACCGTCACCGCCGATTACAACAACACCGCTTACACCGATGCTTCTGCAAAAATCGGCAGCTCTCTGAATACCGGCAGGAGTAGCGTACTCTTCGCTTCTTGCTGTGTAAAGCATTGTACCGCCGTTCCCGATGATATCAGATACACTTCTGAGGTTCATTTCCTCAACATCACCGTTGAGCAAACCGTTATATCCACGGTAAACACCGTAAACCTTCATTCCTTTATTTATACCGGCACGAACTACAGCTCTGACAGCCGCATTCATACCGGGAGCATCGCCGCCGCTTGTTAATACTGCAATTGATTTCTGTGTCTGTGACATTATAATCTACCTCCATAGGTTATTAACTTCTACCATTATAATACAATTGTTTTTTGTTTACAAGTGGATTTTCGCAATTTTAAAAAAATAAAAGATTTTATTACAAAAGCATTTAATTCTTTTTACCGTTTTGTTACAGAAATCTGTGAATTTGTTCATAAATATACTGTTTTCACCTCTCTGTTTCGATAAAATAACAATATTTTGTAACAAAGACTGTAAGTTTGTTGACTTTTATATAATATGGTTTTATAATTATCCTTGGATAAGAGACAGATTTTGTGCCTGTCTTGCGACAAGTCACCTGAGTGACAATTTTTCGGGAGGATAATTTATATGACTAAGTTATATCTGGCTATTCCCTGTTATAACGAAGAAGAAGTTCTGAGGGATTCGGCGGAAAAACTGCTAAACAAATACAGCACGATGATGGCAGAGGGCAAAATTTCTGCCGACAGCCGTATTGTGTTTATTGATGACGGCTCAAAGGACAGGACATGGGAGATTATTTCAGAACTCCATACAGAAAATCCTATTTTCCAGGGCATCAAGCTTTCAAGAAACAGAGGTCACCAGAATGCACTTCTCTGCGGTCTTATGACTCTCAAAGATAAGGCTGACGCTGTGATTTCAATTGACGCAGACCTTCAGGACGATATCAACACCTTTGATGAAATGGTGGCAAAGTACGAAGACGGTTGCGATGTTGTTTACGGTGTTCGTTCTAAAAGAGAAACAGACACATTCTTCAAGAGATTTACAGCAGAAGGATTCTACAAAATTCTTAATCATATGGGTGCTAAGGTTATTTTTAACCACGCTGATTTCAGACTTATGAGCAAAAGAGCGCTCAACGCTTTTTCATTATATAAGGAAACAAACATATTCCTGCGTGGTATGGTTCCGATGATCGGCTTTAAGTCTGATATTGTTACATATGAGCGTTCCGAAAGACTTGCAGGTGAAAGTAAATATCCGTTAAAGAAAATGCTTGCACTTGCGTGGGAGGGTATTACATCTCTCAGCATTCAGCCAATCAGAATGATTACATGGCTCGGTGCAATCGTGTTCGGCATCAGCCTTATTATGATTATCTACTCACTCATCAGCTTTTTCTGCGGTTGGACTGTAAGCGGTTGGTCAAGCCTTTTATGTTCAATTTGGGCAATCGGAGGACTTCAGCTCCTTGCAATCGGTGTTATAGGCGAATACATCGGAAAGATTTATATGGAAACAAAGCGCAGACCAAGATTTATTGTTGACAAAGTTCTTGATGACGATGAACAGTAATAGAATCACCAAAGTCCTGACCGGAATTTTCGGCGGAGTATTTACGGTTTGTTTTGTTTTTCTGTTTGTAAATATTATCATAATCGGCTTTGACGGAAATGTTGACAGAAGATTCGATTCATTTTCAAAGATGTTCATTCTTTTGATTTTTGCCGTTTTGGCCGTCGGAATATGTGCATTGTATTTTCATTACACCTCCGATAAAAGCTGTAAGAAGATTAAAGCGAAGTCGAGATTTGAATTTAATGATAAAAATACCAAAAAGGTTATTTTTATCGGATGCGGTATTCTTCTGATTGTTGAAATTATTTTTGCGTTGCTTACCGATTTTGAACCTGTTGCCGATTTGCATAACATCAAAAGATATGCAATGTATTTTTCAACCCACGGCAATTTCAACCTCATTGAACAGGATTACGCAAACGATTATCAGTATCTTGTAAGATATCCGAATAATATGGCATTGCTTTTGATTGTGTCACTTGTCGGAAGATTGAATTACCTTATATTCGGCCATTATGTTGATTTTGCACCTGTTGTTGTAAACATTTTTGCGATTAATATTTCAATAATGCTGACGGCATTTACAGCAAAAAGACTTTTCGGCAACAAAAAGGCTCTTTTTGTACTTGCTTTTTGTGCATTGTTTTTGCCTTATCTCACCTATCTGCCATACTATTACAGTGATTCAATGTCGATGCCGTTTCTTATCGGAGCTGTTTATCTCATTGTTTCCGCATTACAAGTTGACAACAGAAAGAGTATGTACGCAAAGCTTTGTGTTGCAGGTGCATTGATTTTCCTCGGATATAAGGTGAAGGGCAGTCTTATCATACTGTTCGCAGTCGGACTTTTATTGTTATTCTTGAAGTTCAAATTAAAAAAAGCAATCTGCCTTATTCTGGTGTTTACGGCAGGCTTCGGCGTGATTGGATTTGCGTACAATACAGCCGTTAACGCTGTCAATCCGATTACGAAACAGCAGTATGAAAAATATGAATATCCTGTTACTCACTGGCTTATGATGGGGCTTAAAGGTCTTGGAAAATACGATGAGCATGATGACTATTACACTCGTTCATTTCCCTCAAAAAAAGAAAAACAGGATGCTAACATTAAGGTTATTAAAGAAAGAATAAAAGATTACAAATTTAGCGGTTTGTATGAACATATGATTGAAAAAGCTGTTTGGACATGGCAGGACGGTACATATTACATTTCGTACCATAACAGAAAGCCAAAGAATGATAATATTCTTATGGATTTTCTGCATATTAACGGAAAGTACAACAAGGCTTTCCAAAATTACAGTTCGGCTTTACAACTGTTCATTTTATTGATGATTTGTATTTCGGCAGTAAAAACTCTTATCAAACCTAAAGTTGATGAGATGCTGTTAGTCAAAGGAGTTGTGTTTGCGGTATTCCTTTTCTTCCTGTTATGGGAAACAAGGTCAAGATACCTGTTTGATATGACACCTCTGTTTATTCTGCTTACGGTTGACGGTATGGATACCGCAAAAGCTTTTCTTGATTCATTCAGAAAGCCTAAACAACAAACAGAAAAACAGGCATAATTTAATAAAGTTTTCAAGTGACAGCCGAAACTGTCACTTGTTTTTTGTCATAAAATCAATGTTACAACATTACAAACTTTTTCATTAAAAATCAATATTTTCGTTTGCAATTTATTGTAATGATGCCTAAATTATGCTATTATTACTATATGTGCAATGATTTGCAAATTTCAAGCTTGAAAGGTAAAAATTATGGATTATGAAAAGCTGAAAAAGAGGAATTCCTCGCTGGACATTTTGCGAATAATCGCAGTCTTTACCGTTTTATCGGTTCATTTTTTCCTACACAACGGATTTTACAGCCAGACAATCGAAGGGACACCGATGTATGTTGCTGTTGTAATGAGAACCCTGTTTTCCGTTTGCGTTCCCTTGTTCATGTTGCTGACAGGTTATTTGATGAGTAAAAAAGAACTGAGTAAAAAGTACTATTCGGGAATTACGAAAACACTTGTTGTTTTTGTAATCTCAACACTTGCGTGTATGATTTACAAAAACATTGCACAAGGTGATGTTTTTGACCTGAAATCTTTCATACTCGGAACGCTTGATTTTACCGGTTCCAACTACTCCTGGTACATTGAAATGTACATAGGGTTGTTTCTGCTTACACCGTTCCTTAATCTTGCTTACGGAAAACTTAAAAGCAAAAAGCAAAAGCAAGTACTCCTTGTAACAGCTGTTTTTCTGACAATCATCCCCTCGTTATTTAATATTTTCAATTTTGGTTCACTTGATTGGTGGACTAATCCGACTTCATCTGATGAGTTTCAGAAACTTGTTCCAAGCTGGTGGCAGGGATTCTACCCCGTTGCATACTACTTTGTGGGTTGTTACATAAGAGAATACGGATTGAAAATGAAAACAAGAACAATGCTTGTACTCTTTGTTTTTTCACTTTTCATATTCAGCACATTCAATTATTTCAGAAGCTACGGCACAACATTCAAATCGGGTACATACATTTATTGGTACGGATTTGAACCGTTTGTTTTATCTGTACTGCTTTTTCTCTTGATTAAGAGAATCAAGGCCGATAACTTCCCGAAAGCCGCTAAAATTGCACTTTGGAAAGTTTCTGACCTTGCACTTGGAATTTATCTTATTTCCTTTATTTTTGACAGCATTGTTTACCCCGTACTCTGCGAAAAAGTAATATTAATGCCTGACAGACTTCCGTATTACTTTGTTACGGTTCCGATAGTTTTTGTGCTTTCCGCCGCCGCATCATTTATTATGAATCTTGTTGCAAAACTGCTTATTGACGGTTTTAAATCGCTTGCGAACATAATAAAGGATTTGCGTTCAAAGCCTGATAAAGGAAAGTGGCAGCACATAATTTTTGCTGTGCTTATGGCTTTTGCTATTGGATTTTCACTTTGGAAATGCTATTACGGTTTTGGCGGTAACGACGAATCGTTTTATCTTACAATTCCACACCGAGTAACTCTCGGTGATTCGTTACTCGGTGACGAATGGCACCTCACACAGCTTTCAGGATTTTTACTTTTGCCGTTCGTATGGCTCTACACAATGATTACGCAATCTACTGTCGGAATAATCTTTGCGGCAAGAGTTTTCTATGTAATCTGTCACGCTGTTATTGTGTGCGTTATCTATTCAAGACTTAAAAAGTACGGCTATTTCTCAGTATTCGGTTGTGTGCTTTATTTCCTCTTTACACCATTTGACATTATGGCATTGAGTTATAACACAATGGGACTTGACCTAATTGCGCTCACGGGTGTTTTAATGGCAACAGCCGATTATTCAAAAAAATTACCGCTCATAATCAGCGGACTTGCATTTGCAGGCGCAGTTCTCTGCTGTCCGTACCTTGCGGCAGTTTATGTAATGTATATTATTGCAATAGGAGTTCACTATGTAATTAAGAAAACTGCCCTTAATAAAAATGTGTTCAATTCTGAACTTTTCTCGATTAAGACTTTTCTGTGGTTTACCTTGGGAGTAGGAATACTTGCGGCTATTTTCCTTGTATTCGTAATTTCAAGAGTAAGTATTAATGAGATTTTCTCAAATCTCCCCTATCTTCTTGCCGATCCCGACCATCCGCAAATGGGCTTTATGGCAAAGATGAATTACTACTTTAAAACAATCGTAGAATGTCACACTCATTTTAAATATGTACTTATGGCATACGGTGCTACCGCAATTGTCATGTTGCTTGACAGAAAGAGAAAACAACACCGTTCGGTTTATCTTATTCTTACAAGTGCAATCGTTATTTTGTCGCTTGTAATGTTTATGCCGACAATGACAAGCGTCTACTACAATGCGATTATGTTCCCGATGATTTTCATGGGCATCACAGCGTATGTTCTTTCTGAAAATAAGCAAAGAGAACTGTTTGCTTCACTCTTTGTTCTCGGAATTTTTTATTCTGTTGCATTGTGTTTCTCCTCAAATCAGTATTTTTATGTAACTGCAATGGCTTGCACCGCATCAAATATTGCAAGCTTTGTATTCATCGGCAATCTGATTAAGGAAATGAAAGCAAATCCCGATAATCTTGACTACGCTGTTCCGTGTAAATATTTTGCATTCGTGATGACTGCGTTTCTGATTATTCTGCAGGCTTGTTTTCAGATTACCGTCAAGGCAGAACATTGCTTCTGGGACAGTGAACCGAAACAGCTGACACAGACAATTCAGAACGGCCCTGCAAAGGGTATAAAAACAACACCAAATAACGCACAAACCTATGAGCAGATTTATGCCGATATCAGTCAGTATCAGAATCTTGAAAAAGGAAACATACTGTTCCTTACGCAAAAGACATGGACTTATCTTGCGGCTGAGGATTTCCCTTACGGAACGCTTTCGGCATATGTTACGGGTGAAAATCAGAACAGTCTTGCAAGACTTCGCTCATATTATTCGGTAAACAGCAAAAAAATTCCGAAATATATCTACATTCCGAAGGACTCAGAGTGGGATAATCTTCAGCAGATTCTTCTTGAGGCACAGCAGAACGGTTACTCTTTGAGCGAAAACGAAGTTTCGTATAAACTTGTAAAATAAATAATATTTTACAGATTTCAGACATAAATATCACGCAGGGATAAAAATTATGATTTCTGCGTGATATTTTTTGTTTTTCAGCACATATTCTTGAAAATGTACAAATAAAAAACTTGTTTTTTTTTGTGAATTATGGTATAGTGAATTATGATAGGCAAGAAGGGCTTGCCACAGAATTTGGTCGCATTTTTGTGAAAATTTTAAGTTGGGGGCATAATCATGGATATTAAGCAGACTTATAACGAATGGCTTGAAAACGCAGTTGAGGACAAAGACCTTAAGGCAGAGCTTGAAAGTATAAAAAACAACGAAGATGAAATTTATGATCGTTTCTACACAGCTTTAAAATTCGGTACCGCAGGCCTCAGAGGCATTATCGGTGCAGGTACTAACAGAATGAATATTTATGTTGTTCGTCAGGCTACACAGGGACTTGCTAACTATGTGCTTAAAAAGTACGGCAATGGTTCTGTTGCAATCTCTCACGACAGCAGAATTAAAGCAGATTTATTTATGAATGAGGCGGCAAGAGTTCTTGCGGCAAACGGCATTAAGGTTTACATCACATCAGAACTTCAGCCTACTCCCGTTCTCTCCTACCTTGTTCGTTACTTTAAATGTCAGGCAGGTATTATGGTTACAGCCAGCCACAACCCTGCAGCTTACAACGGCTATAAGGCATACGGCGAGGACGGTTGCCAGATGACTGATGTTGCCGCAAACACTGTATATGACGAGATTTCAAAGCTTGATATGTTCAAGGATGTTAAAATTGCCGATTTTGACGAGGCAGTTAAGAGCGGGATGATTGAATATGTTGACGAGAGCGTTTATGACACATATCTTGAAAAAGTTATGGAACAGCAGGTTAACCCCGGCGTTTGCAATGGTGCAGACCTTAAAGTTGTTTATACACCGCTTAACGGTACAGGTAATAAGCTTGTAAGAAAGGTTCTCGGCAAGATTGGTGTTAATGATGTAGTTGTTGTCCCCGAACAGGAACTTCCTGACGGCAACTTTACAACATGTCCTTATCCGAACCCTGAGATCAAAGAGGCACTTGCAAAAGGTCTTGAGCTTTGTGAAAAAGAACAGCCTGACCTTCTCCTTGCAACTGATCCTGACGCTGACCGTGTAGGTATTGCCGTTAAGGATTATGACGGCAGTTACAGACTCATTTCAGGCAACGAGGACGGTGTAATGCTCACGAATTACATTCTCTCTTGTAAAAAGGCAAACGGTAAGCTTCCTGAAAAGCCTGTTGTAGTAAAAACTATAGTTACTACAAAACTCATCAACAAGCTTTGCGAAAAATACGGCTGTGAACTCAAGAATGTTCTTACAGGATTTAAGTATATCGGTGAAGTTATTCTCAACCTCGAGAAAAAGCATGAAGAAAACAGATATCTCTTTGGTTTTGAGGAAAGCTACGGCTATCTTTCAGGCACATATGTAAGAGATAAGGATGCTGTTGTTGCATCAATGCTCGTTTGTGAAATGGCAGCTTACTATAAGAAACAGGGCAAGTCACTTGCTGAGGTTATAGACGGTCTTTACGAAGAATTTGGTTACTACCTCAATCAGACATACTCATTCGAGTTTGACGGTGCCGCCGGTATGCAAAAGATGTCTGATATTATGACAGCTGTAAGAGATAACACACCAAAGAGCATTGCAGGCTACGATGTTGTTAAGGTTTCCGACTATTTTCTCAGGAAAGAAACAGATGTTGCAACAGGCAGCGTTACCGACATTGACCTTCCTAAGTCAAATGTTATTGCTCTTCACCTTGCGGATGACAACGCTGTTATTATCCGTCCAAGCGGAACTGAGCCAAAGATTAAGCTCTATATTACTTCAGTCGGTAAGGATAAAGATAATGCTGCAGAAATCTGTGAAAAGCTTGTTGTTGCAAGCAAAGAGATTCTCGGCGTTGAGTAATTGGAATCGACATATAATAGTTGCACATAAAAACAGGGGACAGAAAAATCTGTCCCCTGTTTTTATGTGCATTTTATCAAAAACGCAACTCCCCTATCTGCATTGTATAACACGCAAAACAGAGGTGACTGCTGTTGCAGTCACCTCCGTAATCGGTTGATTTATAAATAGCAATTTTTAAAGGGGTATGTTGTTATTTTAAATTAAATAATATGCCCTTTGGACCCATCTCCAATATCGGATATTATGCCCTCAACAATAATAACTTTGTATTACATTGGACTTATCTCCGTTCTTAAATTTGAATATAAAAGTCTTCTGACCGTTAAAATTCATAATATCAATCAGTACAAAGATTGCTTAAAAGCTTATCAACTTTTCCTCTGAATCAATTGTACCTGTCCTTAAACTAAGTCTTTGGAATTTTGGACTGTCAGCCTATATAGTCATCGGAATTAACTCCTTTTACTTTAGCTTCAACTAACTGTGTTTATACATCTGAGTATGTACACTACAATCAAACTATAAGACCTAAATTCTCATTGGAATAATCTCCTGTTGTTTGCAGATTTCTATGTCATCCCGACATTTTCTTTACTGCTAATCAATGCTTTATTTACGACTTATATTAACTTTTCGTCAAATCAATATCAGTAACCGTATACCGTCAATTCCCGTTAATGGATATTATTTTTGACCTTGTATCGGTTTAAAATCTCAAGCATACATCGGAATATCTCCAATCTTGTCGCATAAGCGAGATTTAATTTAAGTTCTTATCTCATCGGAATTAACTCCTTTTACTTTAGCTTCGACTAACTGTGTTTATACATCTGAGTATGTACACTACAATCAAACTATAAGACCTAAATTCTCATTGGAATAATCTCCTGTTGTTTGCAGATTTCTATGTCATCCCGACATTTTCTTTACTGCTAATCAATGCTTTATTTACGACTTATATTAACTTTTCGTCAAATCAATATCAGTAACCGTATACCGTCAATTCCCGTTAATGGATATTATTTTTGACCTTGTATCGGTTTAAAATCTCAAGCATACATCGGAATATCTCCAATCTTGTCGCATAAGCGAGATTTAATTTAAGTTCTTATCTCATCGGAATTATCTCCTGACACTTTAGTTTACCTTGAATTTTAGAAATCAGATTGAAATTTACGGTTTCACTCTGTATTATAAGTTTCCAAATTTACATTCCGTTTGAACTGCTTATTAAATTCAGCCTCTTACATTCTTTAAATTCAGACTACTCTGTGTGCTGTTGTATAAGCTGCTCATCCATTGGTTTTAGTATTAATTTCCATTGGACTTATCTCCGTTTCGGACTTATTTTGCTTAAATAATGATTAAGCTTCTATTGGACTAACCACCAATTTTTAGATTTCAATATATATTAAGTTATAATTAAAATTCCGTTCTCCCGAGTATTAAATTCGATAACCTTTAATGCTTAATTGGACGAATTTCAATCATAAGATGTAGATTGCTAAAGACGAATTCGGAATGCTCTTGCGATTAAAAATTAATAAATATGTTTTTATAACATCAAAATAATCAGCTGTTCCGACAAAACAAGTAAGAATTAGAAGATCATCTCTTAGAATACACGGGCTGTAGAGTTAGGTGGTAAGCTCCGCATATAATCTCTGATTTGTTTGAAGTAAGGTTTTCTTGCTTTCATTTTTAAAACCTCCTTAAGTTCTTTTCTTTGTCTATATTATACAGTTAGTTGTCCACATTGTCAACACTTTTATTAAAAATATTTATAATTTTATTTTTGGAAAATCTATTGAAGTAAAATTTACATTGTGTTATAATGAAAATGTTGGGGTGTTTATCAGTCGGCAACTTTTTGAGTGCCGACTTTTTTCTTTTTTATATACTTCAAAATGCCTAAATATTGATTATAACTAAACTTTAGTGTATTATTATGATGTCATAAAGTATTAAAGAGGTCATAATTGTGAACAATAAATTGCATATCAGAACGGCACAAATAAGCGACGCCGAAGAATTGCTCGCCATATACAAACCATATATTGAAAACACGGCAATCACATTTGAATACGATGTTCCAAGCATTGAAGAATTTGCAAATCGCATAAAAACTACGCTCAAAAAGTACCCTTATATTGTAGCCGAACTCAACGGAAAAATTGTCGGCTATGCGTATGCCGGAGTTTTCAAAAGCAGAAAAGCGTATGATTGGTCAGTTGAAACAAGTATTTATATCCGCCTTGATAATCACGGAAACGGAATCGGCAGAAAACTCTACGAAAAGCTCGAAGAAATTCTCGCAAAACAGGGTGTGACAAATGCAAATGCCTGTATTGCGTACACTGAACATGAGGATAAACATCTGCACAACGACAGTGTTTGCTTTCACAAAAAACTCGGTTATAAAACTGTCGGTATTTTTCATAAATGTGCATACAAATTTGATAAGTGGTACGATATGATATGGATGGAAAAATTTATTGCCGAACACAATGCTAATCCAAATGATATTATCCCCTACCCTATGCTGAATTGTTAACAGAACCATAAGATATAAGTATCCCCGAAAAGTTCGATAAAAAAACTTTTCGGGGATTGAATTTGTCAATAAAAATGGACGCTGTCTTAATATTGCTTACAATTACTATAAGCTGAAATTTTTAATAATATTCCACTTAATAATGCAATTTAGAATTATTTTTCAAGCTTTGCAAAACTGTCTTTGCAGACATATCCTGCATATTCTCCGAGATCAATTTGCTTGATATCGTGACTTACATGTCTTTCGCTTACAGGAATCATTTCCATATAGTCCCCGTAAAGATACTTCAGGTACTTATCATATTCTTTAGGAATAGGCAGTTTTGCATTTTCAAAATCGACCCATATCGCCTCATCAAGCCATTCGGCAGGGAAAGCTCCTCTTGAAACATTTCTTCCCATACTGTCAAACAGATATTTCGGATTTTTCATATTCTTATGAAGTGAAATAAGTTTGTTTTGAACCTTTTGCAAAAATCCAAGCGGAAAAATCTTTCTCAGAATATTCGCACACAAAGAAGAAAATCTGCTGTTTGCATTCACCGAAGTGCCTCTCCACTTATCAAGCACCAGCCATCTTGAGCTTGCAGTTGCTTTCATATGAATTTTTCGTAAGAAAGCACTGTTTGAAGTATAATCCTGTGCAAGCACATCAAGAAAAATTCCGTTATGAATATTGGGAAATCTTGATGTAAACTCAGTAGAAAGCAGAGTATCGTTTATTCGCAGTTTTGTAAAAGGAAAATGGCTGTCTTTTTCATTTTTTTGAGTCTGTGCAAAAAGATAATTCGGGAGTTCACTCGGCAATACCGAAAGAAACCTGTCGTAATCTTTTCTAAGCATCATAACATCTGCATCATCGTCCCACGGAATAAAGCCTTTATGTCTTACTGCACCCAAAAGACTTCCTCCGCCCAAGAAATACTTTATGTTATGCTTTTTGCAAATTCTGTCAACCTCAAGTAAAAAGCCCAGAAGTATCTGTTGAATATCATTAAGCTTGCCGTCATATGAATCGGAAAACATAAATGTACTGTCATCATCCATTACCTCGTGTCCCGAAATAAGGAGTGCGTCCTTGTAGTTGACCATTGATAACCAACCAAGCTTTTTCAGTCTTGTGCAGTCAATGGCACAGCCGTCCGTAGAATCACCTGCAGAAGTTATGTTAACCTCGCACTCATCAAACAAATCCGAAAGCGTAAGTGAAAATTCTGCCGAATTTACGGTTGAAGTATCTGAGCAGGCGTTATACACCTGATTGTTCTCCCCGTTACAAAGAACAAACAGAAC
>OLNZ01000980.1_pt1 | contig 23172 bp, 19 predicted proteins | sample 1672981 | NCBI WGS metagenome assembly OLNZ01 (sample SAMEA3136743, study PRJEB25190) | human gut metagenome | biome: human gut; feature: human-associated habitat; material: faeces | place: Austria | collected 2013 | reverse complement strand
TAAGTGCAAACGTGCCTGCGTACCATAAAGGCAAACTTACATGGCTTTCTCTATACCTTTTGCATGTGCCTCACACATCATCCCTCACTCACGCTGTGCAAAGGGAAATCATTTTTAGGATAGGGCTGCGGTGATGATTGCCATAGAATACACTTCTGTTGCAGTACATCCACGCGAAAGATCATTGATCGGAGAGTTCAATCCTAACAGAATCGGACCATACGCTTCAAAGTTACCCATTCTCTGTGCAATCTTATATCCGATATTACCTGCATTGATGTCTGGAAAAATAAACGTGTTCGCATGTCCACCGACCTCTGACTCCGGACATTTCTTCTTACATACCTTAGGTGAAACTGCCGCATCAAACTGCATCTCCCCATCAATCGGAATATCCGGATTACGCTCTTTTGTCTTACGGGCAGCATTACGCATCTTATCGACATCCTCACCATGACCAGAACCATATGTTGAATAACTTAAGAATGCAACCTTGGGATCTACTCCGAATACTTTCGCACAACGAATAGTCTCTTCTGCAATCTCCACTAATTCATCTTCATTCGGACGAATATTAATACCACAATCGCCCATTGCCAGTACCTCATTGTCACCGGTTGCAGAAGGTCTTACCAATATGAAACAGGATGATACCAAAGTATTGCCCGGCTTTGTCTTGATTAACTGTAACGCCGGACGAACCGTATCTGCCGTAGAATATGTAGCTCCTCCCAATAATGAATCTGCATATCCCATCTTCACAAGCATAGTTCCAAAATAGTTATTCTGCTCTAGGTACTTTCTTGCCTGCTCCGGTGTAACTCCCTTGCTCTTACGGATCTCACAAAACTCTGCAACCATCTTATCCATATCCGGGAAATTCTTCGGGTCAATAATCTCTGATCCACGAATATTAAATCCGCTGTCTTCTGCCACTTCATAGATCTCATTCGGGTCGCCGATCAGGATCGGATGCAAGAAATTACTTGCTAACAAACGGGATGACGCTTCCAGAATACGCGGATCATTGCCTTCCGTTAATACAATCTTCTTCGGATTCTTCTTCAAAATATCAATCAACTGACCAAAACCAAACATTTTTCTTCTCCTTTTCTAATTCTTGTATACAATCTTATTTTATTATATCGGGTTTCCACAATTTCACAAGTGATTTTCCACAAAAAATGCCTCAATTTCTGCACTTTTTTCAATACAATGCCGTATATTGTATCACTGAACTTTTCTTATTGAAAAAATGCCCCATCTGACAGATTCAGAAACATACCCTCTGATTCCTCTCATCATTTCTTCTTATATTTCATAATCCATACAGATACGAACTGCGGTAAATGGTCTCACATAGGTATCTGCAACAGCAACATGTTCCGGATGAACTGCATATCCCTTCAACGCTGCCGCATCTTCTAATGTACTATCCAACATAACATCTGCATTGGATGACTCTAGTCCATCGATCACAATCTGCATACTGACAAGCCCCGGCACTTTACCAACCAATGATTCAAGATGAGTCTTCATATTCTTCATGATCTGCTCTTTCTCCTCACCTTTTAATTCATCCTTTAATCGCCATAATATAATATGTTTTACCATGTCTTCTTCCTCCTTGTTATAGTCTTTGCATTTCCTCTATTATACACGAATTCTCTCCTATCGGACATATATTTTTATTAATAAAACCATAATTGAAATAAATATTTAAAAGTTCACAAAACAAAAACAGGATGAACATAATTTGTTCACAACTTTTTCTTATACTATGAACTTGTAAGAGCTTTTCATATAGTACATTTATTTGTACTGAAATCCTCTCCCCCTCATTAGATGAAGGTCTGGTATCCCCCGGGCCTTCTTTTTATACCAAAAATCCCCGTATCTGCACATAATGCAAACACAGGGATCATACTTTTTCTCTTATCACTATTAAGCTGTTACACGTTTTAAGAAATTCTGCAATCTCGGACTCTTTGGTGAACCGAAGATTTCTTCCGGTGTACCTTCTTCCTTGATTCCTTTTTCATCCAAGAACATGACCCGATTGGCAACTTCCTTCGCAAATCCCATCTCATGGGTTACAACAACCATCGTCATACCTTCTCTTGCCAGTTCTTTCATCAATTCCAGAACTTCTCCAACCATCTCCGGATCCAATGCCGATGTTGGCTCGTCAAATAATATAATTTCCGGATTCATTGCCAATGAACGGATAATGGCAATACGCTGTTTCTGACCTCCGGATAAAGTATCCGGATATGCATCCGCCTTGTCAGACAATCCTACACGTTCTAACAATTCATCCGCCTTCTTAGATGCTTCCTCTTTACTCAGCAGTTTGGTCTTTACCGGAGCTAACGTAATATTCTCTCTAATTGTAAGGTTCGGAAATAAATTAAAATGCTGGAATACCATTCCAACCTTCTGTCTCATTTTATTGATATCGACCTTCTTATCCATCAGATCCTGTCCGTCTAACAAAACAGAGCCGCTATCCGGTTTTTCCAATAAATTCAGTGTCCGGATAAATGTCGACTTTCCGCATCCGGAAGGTCCGATGATCGCAATAATATCTCCTTTATTTACCACGGTATTAATATCTTCCAACACCACATTATCACCATATGATTTGGTCATATGATCCACTTTAATAATCACATCTTTATCGCTCATTCTTCTTCAGGCTCCTCTCTAATTTATTCACTCCTGCTGACAGGATCATAACAATAACAAGATAAATACATGCTACCGTGATCAACGGGAAAAATGCTTCATATGTGATACCACGAATAATATTTCCTCCCATCGTCAGGTCCTGAAGTCCGATATAACCACTGATTGCCGTCTCTTTGATCAATACAATAAATTCGTTTGCAAGTGCCGGCAGTGTATTTTTAATTGTCTGTGGCAATATAACATACCGCATCGTCTGTCCGTGTGTCAGTCCCAAACTTCTTGCGCCCTCGAACTGACCAATATCCAATGCCATGATTCCACCTCGCAGAATCTCTGCCACATATGCACCGGAATTGATACCAAATGCCAGCACCGCAACAAGTACCTTGCTGACATTTGCCGAAGCAAACACCACATAATATATGATCAACAACTGAATCATTGTTGGCGTACCACGAATGATCGTAAGATATACTTTACACAACCAGTTGAGTATCTTCAATGTTCCCATCTTATCATGTGTTGTACGGACAAGTGCGATCAGGAATCCAATAACAAGACCAAGTAATACCGCAAATACTGAAATGACTAATGTGTTACGCAGACCTTTTAAAATATACTCATAACGGTTTTCTTCCACAAAGTTCTGATAAAAACTGTCTTTGATTGAAAGCAACGGATTATGATTACCATTGCGGACAATAATTACCTGCTTTGCTGTTGTATATGTGTCCGTAAAATCAATATTCTTAAGACGATCCTCTGTCACAGTCATTCCTGCAGCACCAATGTCTGCTTTGCCCGCCTGTACCGCCGTGATAATGGCATCAAATTCCATATCCTGAATCTCTAACTTCATGTTGAGCTTGTCGGCAACTGCAGTTGCCATATCTGCATCAATACCGGTAATCTTATTATCTTTGTAGTACTCATATGGCGGAAATGCTGCATTCGTTGCCATAACTAACGTTCCATTCTCATAAGTCAGACCTTCCGGACTCTGATAATGAAATCCCTCATCATTATCATTAATATAGTTATCGATGATCTTCTGCAATGTTCCGTCTTCTTTGAGTTCACGCAATGCCTGATTGATGCTGTCTCTCAATTCCGGTTTGTCCTTTGAAACGCAGATTGCATAATCCTCAATTGCAAACTCTTCCTCTAAGATACTCAGATCGCTGTTCTTCTTGATAAATGCCTTAGCCGGTTCCTCGTCAATAACAACGCAGTCAATTTTACCGTTCTTCAAAGAAGATACCGCATCATTTCCTTTGTTGTAACGTTCTACGACCGTTCCTGCATCATCGCCTTCGTAATCAGAAACGTAAATGTCTCCTGTTGTTCCAATCTGTACTCCGATTCGCTTGCCCTCAAGATCATCAATGGATGAAATGTCAGATGCCTTATTCTGTTTGCCACAGCCGGCTAACAACAGGCAGCACATGGCAAGCAAGATTATCTTTGCCTTTTTCATATTTTTCTTTTCCCTTCTTTTGATTTGTATTCTAGCGTATGCGATTTGTTGATATTTGTCAAGTAGATGTCGACGGTGTCAGATGTACTCCACTGGTTGATACAACCGCTACCGGAGTTCCCACATTATCTGTAATTGTTATTTCATAGAAACAATTTCTTCTGCCATCTTTTAGTATCCGGCTCTCACCATATAACACATCACCCTTCGGCGTCCCCAGATAGCTGATCTGACTGACCGTTGTTACTGTCACCTTCTCTCTTGTATTAGTTGCAACTGCAAACACAAAATCCGCCAGTGTAAAGATTGCACCTCCCATCACATGTCCGGTTGCATTTACATGCCTCTCATCCACTTTCATACTGCACTTTGCATATCCGTCATCCACCTCTTCAATTTCAATACCGGAGGTCACCATTGCAAACCGATCTGCAACGAAAAAATCTCTTGCTTTCTGTAAACTACGCATCGGCTTCTCCTTTGTTATATGCTCATAATAATTTCGCGGGCAACCTGTTCCTCAATCGGAGTAGCAAACACACCCGGTTCAAATTCAACAATGTTCCCAATTCCTTTTTGTATGACAAAGCGTAATTTTCCATCCCTTACCTTTTTATCGGTATATAACTTTTTCACTAACACTTCTCTGTCAATATATTCCGGAATTGTAATTGGCAACTGTGCCTTTGCAAGAAGTGCGATCACTGCATCCTGCTCTTCCTCCGTTACATAACCCAGCCGGTAAGCAAGCTTCACCTCTGCAACCATTCCGATCGATACCGCTTCTCCATGCAATAAACGATAATCACTGACCGTCTCGATCGCACGTCCAACCGTATGTCCCAAATTCAGCACTTCACGCAGTCCGCTCTCTCTTTCATCTTTCATGACAACATGATATTTGATCTTGCAATTTTCTTCTGCAATATGTTCACACGCCTCTTTCTGTAAAGAAAGAATGTCTTCCATATGCTCATCCAAATATACAAAAAACTCTTTACTTCCCAGACATGCATGTTTGATCGTCTCTGCTAATCCACTGATCACTTCACGCTTTGGAAGTGTCTTCCATGTTGCAATATCCAGATATACCTTTTCCGGCTGATTAAACATCCCGATCAAATTAGTGGCAAGCGGTGTATCCACCGCAGTCTTTCCTCCCACGGATGCATCGGCTGCCGCAAGCAGTGTAGTCGCATAATTGATAAATGGTACACCTCTTCCGAATGTACCGGCAACAAAACCTGCCAGATCAGTTACCACGCCGCCTCCGACTGCGATCACACAACAATCTCTCCGGTATTGTTTTGCCAGCATGGCATCTTCTACCATTTCTTTTGTCTGTCTGGTCTTCTGTTTTTCTCCTGCTTCAAAGACAAACAGATCTGCCTGAAATCCCACATTCTGCAGCTTATGTAAGATTGGCTCACCATACAACGATGCCACATTACTGTCTGTCACAACGGCAAATTTATGAATCTTTCCAACCAATCCGTTTTGCAGATCCTGAATCAATTTGTCTTCAAGCGCAAATCCAACTTCTATCTCATAGCTGTCATCCACAACCTTTTTCAATTCAACTTGAAATGTGCCCATTCTCTTCCTCCTTTGTTCATGATCAAATCAACGTTTCAATTTTATCATTAAACACGATGAGACACAACCATTTCATATTCCACTTTGGTATCTTTCTCTCATCTTTTTTAATATTTTCTTTTCAAGGCGGCTCACCTGTACCTGTGATATTCCAATTTCTCCCGCAATCTCCGTCTGCGTTTTATTCTCATAATATCGCATTTGAATGATCCTTTGCTCCGTTTTCTCCAAACCATCCATCAATTCTTCTAATACAATATGATTTAACAAATCCTCCTTTTCATCTTCCTGATCGGCAATCTTGTCAATTAAATAAATCGCATTCCCATCGTTTTGATAGATTGTCTTATGAATTGATTCCACCTCAACATTTGCTTCTAATGATGCCACAATCTCCTCTTCGTCAATCTGCAGCAATTCCGATAGTTCTTCTATTTTCGGTTCCTGTCCCGTCTGATGAACAATCTCATCTCTTGCCTTTTTGACCTTATAAGCCGTTTCTTTCAAAGTCCTGCTTACTTTGATCATTCCATCATCCCTTAAAAACCGTTTAATCTCACCACTGATCATCGGTACGGCATACGTCGAAAATTTAACATCAAATGAAAGATCAAACTTATCAATGCATTTCATTAGTCCAATGCAGCCAATCTGATACAGATCTTCCAGTTCATGTCCCCGTCCAATAAAACGTCTGGCAACCGCCCACACCAATCCCAGATTTTCAGTGACAATATGTTCCTTCGCGTCTTGATCTCCCTCTTTTGCAAGTTTTAACAACTCCAAAGTTCTATCCATGACGCCTCCACTATATTTCTTTGTTTTCGAACCCTTCCTCCTCATTTTCCTGCCGGATCACTTTTCGCATCGTCACTTTTGTTCCCTCTCCCTTTTGGGATTCCACAAACAATTCATCCATAAATGCTTCCATAAATGCAAATCCCATACCGGATCGTTCCAGTTCCGGCTTAGATGTGTACATTGGTTCCATTGCTTTTTCAATATCAGCAATCCCGACGCCATAGTCTGTCACGATCACCGTAACAGTATCCTCCACAATATAAGTCTCAATCCGGATTCTGCCATCGCCATTCTCATATCCATGAATGATCGAATTGGTAACCGCCTCCGACACTGCTGTTTTTATATCTGCAATCTCCTCCAACGTTGGATTCAATCTGGCAACAAAAGCAGCCACTACCACTCTCGCAAAACTCTCATTTTTTGATACACTGTCAAATTCCACCACCATCTGATTATTAAAATGTTCCATATCCTTGTCCCCTTTTTTATATTTTAACTACGGTTAATATTCATTTCTTATATTTTCTTTCAATGTCACGCAATGCCTCATCTACATTATTCATTTGTTTTGCCACTCTGTACAATCCTGATATTTCCAGAATACGTGCAATCTTCGTATGCACTCCTACAATATATACGTCTCCTTTCAGATATTTCACCTCACGATACCGCCCCATGATCAGTCCAATTCCCGAACTATCCATAAAACCTGTATTTTGATAATCAAAGATTACATCCCGTATCTTTTTGCAAACAAACAATTCATCTGTACACTCTCTGATCTTATCCGCTGTATGATGATCCAATTCTTCCGGTAAGTAAATGATCAAAGTCTCTCCTTTGACCCGATGTAAACATTTTTCTTCCATATTCCCATCCCTTTCTACATAATGAATATCCTGTTATACTTCTCCGCCGTAATTCACACATTAGATAAAAGAAAAAGCAACCTGTAAAAACAGATTGCTTTTCTTAAGTGTATTATTCAAATATTATCTGTGGTTAAATTATATCTACTCGGATAGATAATCTTTGATCTCATCAAGATGAGTGCTATCCGGATAGTTGTCCTTCAGACTGATAAATGCTGATTTGGCATTTTCTTCGTTCTGATCACCAAGGTATGCTTTTCCCAAATAGTAATATGCATCTTCACCTTCCTGAATCTGGAGTGCTACATTACATAAATTAATTGCCTTTTTGTAATCATTCTCACCAATTGCTTTGGCAGCTTCCGAACACAAAGTCTCATATGTTGTGTTTGGAATGTTATTCTTAATGATCTGGAATGCTTCTTTTGAATCTTTCTGATCATTCTTTTGTTTCTCTTGTTCTTTGTCCTTTGCCTCTAACTGTTTGTTGAGATCATCAACCTGATTCTCCAGATCGGATATCTTAACATTCTTCTTGGATACTTCTTCACTGTAAGATATCTCCTGTTCCCGGTTCTTCTGATTTGCACTATTCAGCTTCGTTGGCAGCACCAGAAGCCAGAATGTTAAAACACCGAGAACCAGTCCGACTGCAACATAGATCAGATTGAACTTGCTATGATTGATCTCCTTATAAGACCCGACCGTCAGATCCGGGTTGTCAATATTCTCCAATCCCTTTTCAACAAATGTCTCAAGATCCGACTTATATTGATCCTCATCTGAATATGCAGAATCCACGTCAATCCGGTGGCTGCTTTCTTTCATTCCGATAATATCTTTCGGTGCAACCCCCATCTCTGACAGATACTTGACCGCCAATGTATTATTCTTATCAATCCGCAACACACGTTTTAATGCTTTCTTTGCCTTATCCGGATTGCCATTATCCAGATATAACAAGGCTAATAACAGATATCCTTTTACAAAATGCGGATAATTTGACAAAATTCTCTTCAACTGGATGAAAGCAAGATCTTTTGTTCCCTGCTTTGCATGCGCCAACGCCTGATTAAACTGCTTGGCAAGCTGATTGGCTTCCTCTAACTTGAGCGGATCGGATTGTACCTCTTTGATATAACGCTCCGCCATATTATTATCCGGTAGATAATTACTACTGATTACCCACTGTGTCAATCCCAACACAGTTTCACCCATCTCATAATAGATAAGTCCTAATAAATTCCTTGCGTTGATATTCTGCTTATTATACTTCAACGCCAAATTCAATGCATCAATTGCACCGGTAAGATCTCTGACACTTGCTCTGTCCAAACCTAAATTATAGTAATAGTTCGATGTATTATAGGCCTTTGCCAACAGCTTATAGTTCATGCCGCATTGGCTGCAGTGTCCGTTCTCTAATACAGGTGCTCCACAATTCAAACACTCCATATTATTCACCGCCTATTTCTCTTTCTTACTATTCACCTGTTGTAACATTTCCGCTAATACATCTGTAATATCTTTCACGTCGTTCTTATATATTGCATCCTCTGCCTGAGATACTTCAAGGCAAGGCTTAAACTTTCTGATCTCTTCATCAAAATTAATCATAATCTATACTCCTAAACTGAGCAGATTACCTACCAGATATAAAGAGCCTACACAAAATAAATACTGATTCCTAACATGGTTCTTCGCATACTCAAACCCATCTCTTATATCGTCAAAAGAAGTAATCTTACTCTTCGAAAACTGTCTAAATGTTCTTCTTACTGTTTCAATCTCTGCTGAACGACTTCCTTCGTAACGAACAATTATAATTTCGTCAAATGTAATCTCTGAAAGTCTACGAATCATTGTCTTGTAATCTTTGTCTTTTGAAACAGCAAATAATAAAATCTTATGTTCCTTCGGGAACATCACTTCCAATGTATGACAAAACGCCTCAATTGCCTCTTCATTATGTGCACCATCCACATATATATGGGAACCGATACACTGCATCCTGCCATTCCAGACCATACGAATTAATCCGGTCTGAATCTCATCTATATGTTTATCTATCAACCGACAAACCGATTCGTTCTCCGAATCCATGTCTGCCACTCTGTTCTTCTGTCTTAATAGCTGCTCATATGCTTCTATTGCAAGAACGGCATTCTCTACCTGATATAGTGCTGTCTTGCAAATCTGCAACTCGCAATATCTATAATAACCACTATCCAATGAAAAATCAATGGTTTTTTCACTAATTTTTGATATTTTATATTGCGATTTTTCGACAAGGCGTAAAGGTGCGCCAACCACTTTTGCCTGCTGAACGATAACTTGCGTTGCTGTATCTTTACGGTCGAAAAACAAAGCCGGCACATCCTTTTTCATAATTCCGGCTTTTTCAAAAGCAATTTTTTCTAAAGTATCCCCAAGATACTGCATGTGATCCATACCGACCGATGTAATGATCGTAAGGATTGGCTGCACAATGTTCGTTGCATCTAATCTTCCACCCATTCCCGTTTCAAAAATAGCATAATCCACCTGTTGTTTTTGAAAATAAACGGCAGCCATTAAAAAAACAAATTCAAAAAAAGACGGATGCGCAATGCCATCTTTTTTTGCTTCCTCTACTGCATGCATGACTTCTTCAAAAACCTCTGTCCATTCATCGTCCGTAATGGTCTTTTCATCAATCTGCATCCGCTCATTGATCTTGATTAAATGCGGGGAGGTAAACATCCCAACCCGGTATCCCGCCGCCTGCAGCATTGATGACAAAAACGCACAGGTAGAGCCTTTCCCGTTGGTTCCTGCGATATGAATTACCGGATAACTTCGTTCCGGATGTCCCAGACGATCCAATATCTGATTCAAACAATCCGTCCCTAACTTATCTGCAAATAAAGGAATAGATAATACATATTCTGTGCTCTCTTTATAGTCCATTTTTGTCACCATTTCTTTCTGTTCTATATCAACATAAGATTAGCCGCATATTAACTGCGGCTAATTTTCATTCTAATTAAAGTTTCTAACGATTATCCACTTTCTCCGGATAGAGATCATGATTTGCTAATCGATTCCATGCAACTTCTTCCCACTTTGTTCCCGGTTTCCCATAATTACAATATGGATCGATCGAGATACCTCCTCTTGGTGTAAACTTGCCCCACACCTCAATATACTTTGGATCCATCAGGCGAATCAGATCTTCCATAATAATATTCATGCAGTCCTCATGGAAATCTCCATGATTACGAAAGCTGAATAAATATAGTTTTAAAGATTTGGATTCTACCATGATCTCTCCCGGTACATAGGAAATATAAATAGTTGCAAAATCCGGTTGTCCGGTAATCGGACACAGGGATGTAAACTCCGGACAATTGAACTTAACAAAATAATCGTGATCCGGATGCTTGTTCACAAACGTCTCTAACACTTCCGGTGCATAATCCTGCGGGTACTTTGTTCCCTGATTCCCTAATAATGTTACGCCTTCCATCTCTTCTTTGTTTCTTCCTGTCATTGTCCTTACTCCCTTACCTGAAATATTCTTACAATCACTAATCATAATTCATTTTCTATTATTTTGCAACGGCTATACGTTCTCTTTTATAATATTTTTACTTCCTGCATAGGTTGCAAAGAAATACCCACCATAGATTGCAACCAGAAAGATTGCCGTACCAATCACCGATGGTAGCATTTCTTGAGGCTGCACCTGTACAGCGGTCAATTTCAACGCAAACTGGATACCAAATATCGAATGGATCACAGCGACAGCCAATGGCATCAGGAAGAAGATTGCAATCTGCTTGAACAGCGACTGGTTGATCATATTCTCGTCCACCCCAATCTTGCGTAGAATTGCATATCTTTCACGGTTATCAGAATGTTCGGATAATTCCTTTAATGCCAGGATTGCGGAACTTGCAATCAGGAAGATGACTCCAAGATAGATTGCAATGAAGGTAATGATCGTAGATAATCCTTTGCTTGATTCAATAATACTGATGCGGCTTGAACCATCAATCTTAACTTCATCCTGATCCATCTTCTTACTACCCGAACCCGAACTTTCAAACATCTGCTCAATCTGTTGCTTTCCATCCTCCGTATCCGCATTGTAATTGGCGGCTAAAAAATGATATTCCTTCATATCATCCGTAAGCGGACAACTGTCCGGCACCAGTGTAATACCAATATTTACATGACTGGTGCTCATATTTACATAACCGGACTGACAGGTTGTATATTTGGGCAGATATGTCTTTCCATTGATCGTAATCTTGTTCTTAAGTGCTAATGCCTGATCCCGGATTCCGACAAATACATCATAATCACACAGCTCTATATATTCATCCTCCTGTAAGCTGTACTCTTTTAATCCATATAGCTTTGCAATCCGGTTATAATCCGATACTTTAATAATGCGCTCTGCCGAATTCCAATTCACAGTCGGATACTGCTGTTCCATCTGTCCTGACAAAGATCCCATAAAATCTCCCCAGGTAAACGTATCGGTCGCATACAATATAATCTCTTCTACATCCTTTAGCTTGTTCATATCATAACCGTAATGTTTCAGAGTGTCCGTGATTGGCAGATAGGAATCCTCTACCTTTTTCTTGGAATATTCCCCATCATCCGGCAGATTTGCACTCTTTGTCAAATTGATATCTACCGGTGTCATCTCATTCAGATCCTGTGTTAATACCCGGTTTAAGGAAAGTGACGTCGACAGAATCGAGATTGTCATAAACAGCAACAGGCAGATTACCGTCATACTGAATACCGTCGTATTGATCTTATTATTAACCTGTCGCAACACGAACAAATTTGTATCTTTTAAATAGAATTTCTTTTTAGACTGTGCAATCTTCAGAATAAATCCCGACATAGACCAGAACACAAGAAATGTTGCAAACATACCTGCTACAATCGGTGCAAGCAACTGGGTAATCTCCCGCAATTCTTCTGCCTGAACAGTCACCCGATAGTATGCCCATACAAGCATTCCCACGGCTACCAAAAACACCAGAATACAAAGAATCGGGTTCTTCATCCTGACTTCTTCATTCTTTTTAACCGCAGTTAATAAATCAATCAGCTTACATTTTGATATTGTAATCACATTAAACAACATTACCGCCATATACATAATTCCAAAATAGAGAATCGTTTTCCCCATCGCAGCTTTCGAAAATACAAATGTATAGGCACTCATATCCGCCTGAAACAGCTTTGCAACCAGTACAGACATCAATTGGGAGCCAAACACTCCGACAACCATTCCAACTACTAAGGAAAGCAGACCAATTACAATTGTCTCCACCAATAAGATCTTTGATATCTGCCATTTTCCCATACCCAGCGTCATATATAAGCCAAATTCTTTTTTCCTTCTCTTCACCATAAAATTATTGGCATATACGATCAGAAATCCTAATACTGCTGCTACAAATACCGATACCCATGCGATCATGTCCACCATTAATTCCACAATCTGTCTGGTAGACTGATTGACTGTCATCATTGCTTCCTGACTGTCCAATGAATTGAACATATAAAAGATTGCCACACCGAGGATCAGTGTCAGAAAATAAATTGCATAATCCTTAAAGCTCTTCTTCATGTTCTTAAGAGATAACTTAAATAACATCATTTAACTCACCTCCAAGTAAGGTCACAACATCAATGATCTTTTCAAAAAATTCTTTCCGGCTGTTATCCCCTTTCACCAGTTCATTGAATAACAGACCATCCTTAATGAACAGAATACGATCTGCATAACTGGCAGTAAATGCATCATGTGTTACCATAAGAATTGTTGCATCCATACTCTGATTCAAGGTCTTAAAACTTTCCAACAATTGTCTGGCTGCCTTGGAGTCCAATGCTCCGGTTGGTTCATCCGCTAAGATCAGTTTCGGATTACTGATGATCGCACGGGCAGATGCAATTCTCTGTTTTTGTCCTCCGGATACCTGATATGGATACTTGTTAAGGATCTTCATAATATCAAGCTGTGCCGCAATATCCTTCACCCGTTCGTCAATCTCCTTCGCATCCACACGCTGTATCGTCAGCGGTAACGCAATATTCTCATATGCCGTTAAGGTGTCTAACAGGTTAAAATCCTGAAAGATAAATCCCAACTGTTCTCTGCGAAACCGATTTAAATGATTTCCCTTTAAGCTGGTAATATCCTGACCACCGATCATAATATGTCCGGCAGTCACCCGGTCGATCGTGGAAATACAATTTAACAATGTTGTCTTACCACTTCCACTTGCACCCATAATCCCGACAAATTCCCCTTTATCCACAAAAAAACTGATATTATCAATTGCCTTGGTAAGGTTCGATTTGTTTCCGTAATACTTCTCAATCTGATTTACTGTTAATAAATGTTCCATCGTTTACTTCCTTTCTTATGACCTATGTTCTAACGCTATCTTATTCCAATCTTTCCTTACCTGCCATGGATATAACTTACAATAACCTTACGATTTCGTAAGGTTATTGTTCTCTACTCTTCATTCATTTCCATATAACTGTTCTTCGGGAATATCAGACGTACCGTCGTTCCCTCACTTTCCACTGATTCCAGTTCTATTCCAATTCCTAATTTGTCACATAATTTCTTACATAAATATAAACCGATACCGGTTGATTTCTTTCCAATCCTTCCGTTGCTTCCGGTAAATCCTTTTTCAAATACCCTGCCAACTTCGCCTTCTTTGATTCCAATTCCGTTATCTGTTATCTCTAACACCACGCATTCTTTGTGATTGCTGCCTGCAAACCGGATCACTGCCCCCTGCGTATTTCCGTACTTAATGCTATTCGCCAATATCTGGTTCAATATAAACTGACACCATTTCGTATCTGTATAAACAAACTGATCGACCTGTTCAAATTCCACCTTAATCTTCTTCGAGATAAATGCCTGCTTATTGCGTTTGACCACTTCATTGACCATATCTTTGAGACTGCTTTTTTTCACACTGTAATCCTTATGCGTATAATTACTCCTTGCATAAAATAACGCCTGTTCTGTATAATCTTCAATCTCTTTAATCTGACTGCTGATCCGCTTTGTCACATCATCCTTGTTATTTTCAATGATCATCTGTGCCGTCGCAATCGGAAGTTTAATTTCATGAATCCAGAGTTCAATGTATTCCCGATATTCTTCCTGGATTCTTTTATACACATTCACCTGTTCCGACATTGCCTTATCCGCATCCTGCAAAATCAGTTCTAATAAATCTTCCTCCCACGCAACAGCCTCCGGAAGCATCTCTACGATCAGATATTTTTCATGCAGTTCCTGCAGCCGCAACAATACTTCTGTATAGTAATTTTTCTTTGCATAATACTCCAGATAATTTCCAATTACATATGCCACAGCTACCACACCGATCACATATAAATGAAAGGCAACCGGCACGGAATAAAGAAACAGAAATACTTCTATCGTAAATACTGCAAAGATCAACAACACTGCACTCTTCCATCGATCTGCTAAATAACAGCGAAAACATATCCTGTTGTGATCCACTAATTTTTCTTCTTTTTTTTTCATATTCCATCACACCATCATATAACCCTGACCACGTTTCGTCTCAATCACATGTTCCATTCCGAGTTCCTGCAATTTCTTACGGATACGCGTCATATTTACAGTTAATGTATTATCATCGATAAAGGATTCATCCTCCCAGAGCGTATCCATAATATCATCTCTCGATACGATCTTTCCTTTATTCTTTGCCAGAAACCGCATGATCTTAAGTTCATTGGCTGTCAATTCCACACTCTTATTCTCTATTTCCAACCGGCTCTTCCCGATATCAAGCACAAACAATCCACAATTCATACGATCCGTAACAAATGCCTGATTCGTTCTTTTCAGGATTGCAATAATCTTCGCCAGTAAGATCTGTGTATTAAATGGTTTCGTCACATAATGGTCTGCACCATAGTGCATTGCCAGTAATTCATCCATATCACTATCCCTGCTGGTAATCATAATAACCGGAACATCCGATACTTTCCGAAATTCTTTTAAGATATAAGTTCCATCCGTATCCGGCAGATTAAGATCAAGCAATACCAGATCCGGATGCAATTCCTGCAACTGTTCCAGCACATGATCGAATTGCCGAAGTCCTTCCGCCTCATATCCATTCCGGATCAGAAAAATCTCTAATTCCTGACTTAATTTCTCATCATCCTCCACAATTACTATCTTCGCCATATTCTTCTCTCCTCTTATGACATGTTCCTGTGTTTCCTAGAAAACAGCAATTTCCTTTCCCAATGCAAAGGAATACAGATACGTTTCTTTTACCTTTTTGCCCGTCAACTGCTCTAGTGTATCTTTATAATACTGCATTTGCGTCCGGTATCTTTTGATAAGCTCTTCTTCCTGACCATCCTTGATCCGGTCTGTCTTATAATCTACTAATACCAGATCTTTGCCTTCCGCAAAATAAGCATCCACGATTCCCTGAACTACGATACAATCATCCTGTGGAATCTCTCCTACCAGTCTGCTTGCCGGAACACCCACCACAAACTGTTTTTCTTTGTATAATTTTGCTTCTCTTGCTGCCTGACACATACGTTTTCCAAGTTTTGATCCTGCAAAGGTCACAAATTCATCCGCAGTTAAAAAGTCTTTTGTTTCTTCCGGCAATCGACCTTCCTTCCACATTTTATCCAAAAATGCGGTTATTGTTTCTCCATCCGTCAATTGTGCATTATCAAATAATTCCATTGCCTTGTGTACCCAAGTACCACGCATTGCGGCATTCATCTTCCTCTCTCCCACTATGAATCGCGGAACCGAAAATGTATCCTTTTTATAGGATACCGTTTCTACCACATCCGATGGTTCATTTTCTGTCTCGTAGATCCGCTTGATCTCTGTAACAGATAATTTGGACTTCTGTTCGGATAACCGTTCATTTACATATTTCCATGAAAGCCTTCCCTCTAACTCTTCTTTGTATTCTGCCTTTCCATTCAGCCATTCCTTCAGATCTTCTGATTTGTCCATCTGTTGTTCCATGTTCGATTGTAAATGCATAACAGTTAATTTTTTAAAATCATATGTCTCCACGATCAGACGGATCGGCGTTGTATCAATCTCATGTTCTAATGTATATTCCGCAGAAAGGATCTGTTCCCCTCTCTTATCCAATCGTTTCGGTACGTTCTTCATTGCTTCATGAAATACCGCATTTCGAAGAAATGCCGCTACCAAAAGGTCTAAATAATTTTCGGCACTATGCACATTGCTATATCCTAACTTGACATCCGAATCTGCTAGTACCATCTCATGTTTATGGATCAATGCCGGAATATCTCTGGTAACACCCGTTATGATCAGTTTCTCTTTTGCACGGGTCAGTCCGACATACAACAATCTCAATTCTTCTGCAATACTCTGGGTACGCATCAGGGCTGCAAAAGCTTTTCGTTTGAACGTATCATTACCACATCTTCTCTTTGTATCAATGTATTTGGCACCCAGATAATAATCCGAATGAATGATCAACGGTGTTTTCGTATCCATCAAATTAAAGTTCTTTCCGGTTCCCGCCAAAAATACAACCGGAAATTCCAATCCTTTACTCTTATGAATACTCATAATGCGTACTGCATTTTCGGTACTTTCTACAGAAGGATCACCGCCTAACGATACCGCCTTTTGCTGTAATTTGTTCACATACTGCAGGAAATCAAATAAAGACTGAAAGGTAGCGTCCTCAAATGCTTTCGTCTCACCAAGCAACAATTTCAGGTTCCGGATACGGAATGTTCCCTCCGGCATTGCCTGTACGTAATAATAAAACCCTTTGTCAAAATACAGATATTGCAGCAATTGTCCAATACCCATATAACTTTTCTTCTCCATGCACTCCTCGATCAGTTGCACAACATGGCTGCATTTTTCACACAGGGATTCATACACATCTTTCCGAACATGTGAAAGTCTCTCAGCAATCCGCGTCCTCTCATCCGATGCAAGCATCCTTGCAACCTGATAGATATAGAGCTGTTTTCTTTGTCGTTTTTCCCGTTTTCCTGCATCTTCTTTCCGGCTCTCTTCGTTTTCGCTGTTTTCTTCCCATTCCAGCAAACGTTTTATAATTGCAAGCACTGCAAGTTCATTGCTGTTGCATCTTCCATAATAACCACGAAGTACCGCCGTCATTTCCACGTCATTGAACGGATTATCGATCACCCGCAACATACTTAATACCATACGGATCTCTACCGTATCAAAATATCCGTTTTCATTCTGTATCCGCACAGGAATATTATAATTCATCAACACTTCCTGAAAGACCTGACTAAATGCAGACGGTGCACGGAACAGGATCACCATATCCTTATAATCAACATTTTGTAATGTCTGTCCATCTTCAGCAACAATCTGATACGGACGTTCATCCATCATCCGCCGTATGCGCTTTGCGATCATGGTAGCTTCTAATTCAATCTTCCCGATATCTTCCAGATTCTCATCCAGATTTTCTTCCTTTTGCGCAGTCATTTCCTCGTCCATTCCCTGCACAAATTCAAAATCCTTACTCTCCCCGAGCAGCAATTCCACTTCATCATCCGCTACTTCCACAAAATCCCTGCCCGGAACCAGTGCTTCGTCTTCGGTATATTCAATCCCTCCTAATTCCTGCCCCATGATCTGATAGAAAATATAATTGATCGTCTCTAAGACGTTTGCACGACTCCGGAAATTATTCTTTAACAATAGTTTTCTGCATGGCTGATCTTCCTTATCCGAATAAGAATGATACTTATCCATAAACAGATCCGGTCTTGCCATACGAAAACTATAGATACTCTGCTTTACATCTCCTACCATGAAGATATTATAAGTTCCCTCAGGTATCCGCGAGACACACTGTAAGATTGCTTCCTGCAAATAATTACTGTCCTGATATTCGTCAATTAAGATCTCCCGGAACTGGTTTGACATTTCTCTTCCAACCGCACTCGGAACCGGCCGGTCTTCCTCGTCATAACCTTCGCACAACACCTGTAATGCAAAATGTTCGACATCACTAAATTCCAAAATACCCTTTTCAAGTTTCGCCTGTAAAAACTGCTGTCGAAACATTTCTGCCGCATCTAATAATGCTCCAAGCATCTTCTCCTGCCCCGCAAACTGCTCCAACACAACATCAAACGGCACCTCAAATAAGGCAAATATTGCATTGATCTCTTTCTTATATTCATCACGGATCGCCTTGATGCGGTCTGCTTTGTCAACATCATATACATCACCCTTTTTTGCTCTGCCGATTCCCGCAAACTTCTGTCCGGTCAGATCAGCAAAATGTGTATATGTCTTTGCAGACATCAGATCTTCCACCAGCAAAACATCCGACAAAAGTGCTTTTTCCATATACAATGGTCCGTCTATACTTCTGGCAATATCCAGTGCCATCTGCACCTTTGCACGAATTCCCTGTGCCATCTGATGCAGCTCCTCAAAATACTGTTTTACAAACGGAACCTTTACAAATTCCTCTTCTGATTCAATATGCAGACTTTCCTTTGCATAAGCGATCCACTGTTCCGGTCGCGGATAACTGGAACATACCGTATAGATCTTAAGAATATATTCCATGATCCGGTCATCTGTCTTATCCGCAGAAAAGGCTTCAGAACATTCCACAAAATCCGGATTCTCATAACAGGTTTCCACCACCTGTTCCAATGTTTCATCCTGTAATAACAGAATCTCTCCCGGCTCGCCAATACGGATTGTCGGATCAATTCCCAATACATGAAAATTCTCTTTTACAACCTGATAGCAAAAACTATCTATGGTTAAAATGTTCGCCTGACTGATATAATTTAACTGTTTCATGTAGTGTTCATTCTCCGGCTCTTTCTGCAGCATATCCTCTAATGCCTTTGCAATCTTATCTTTCATCTGAGCTGCAGCCGCCTTCGTAAAGGTAACAACTAACAATTCGTCAATATCCATTGGATGTGCTGTGTCTGCAATCATCTCAATGATCCGTTCCACAAGTACCGCAGTCTTACCGGAACCCGCAGCCGCAGACACCAGCAGATTACAGTCTCTTGCATCAATGATCTTTCTCTGATCCTTCGTCCATTGCATGTTCTTTTACCTCCTCTCCTTCTAAGATAAATTGTTTTGCTTCATTCCGGTCAATTTGCGGTGCAATGCGGTATGCATTTCCACCAAGTCCCGGTTCAAACCGGCATATATTTTTATAATCGCAATAATTACACGGAGAACTCAATTCTCCTTTTTCCGGATTCATCGCAATCTCTCCCTGTATAATCTGCTCCCCGATCTCCATCATCTTATTCCGTATGAAAGAAGATATCTTCTTTAATTCCTCTGTCGATACCAAAGCCGTATTTCTTGAATCAAAATCCCCGTCTTTCTTATATCTGACCGGAGTGACCGAACCGGTTCTTGCGTCCATTAAGTCTAAGCATGTGTCATCTTCATTTACCAATCCGGTAAGGCGGTTGCTCTCCATGCGTTTCTGCTCTAGTTTCGTCTCGTCCATCTCCTCGATGATCGGATCGTATATATGATAGTAATACATACCGGTCGGTATGATCTTCTTATCCGGGTATTTTCGTTGCAGAAACTCTAACATAACACTCATGTAAACCGTAAGCTGCAACTGCTTTCCTTCATACATCTTGACATAGTCAATATCTTTTGCCCCTGATTTGTAATCCATTACCTTTACATATACGGCATCTTCCGTCTCTGTAATATCTACCCGGTCTATAAAACCTTTCAATTCCATCTGAACATTATCCAGCAATAACATCGTTGTATACTGTATCTTATCCGCCGGGGAAAATTCTTTTTCAAAATAAGCAGGCTGCATTTTTCCTTCCGTTAAATGCCGGCACAAATGCCCTACACTACGTTTTGCAATCCGAATCAATACTTCTAACTGATGCCGGTTACGAAAACTGCTGTCGAATATCGTATCATTTTCCTCTTTCGCCGCATTTCGCACCAACGTCTCTACGATTGTGTTACGTTCTTCTTCCGTAATTTGACCAAGGTTAATTTTCCCTTTCTGTACCATCTGAAAGAAATCCTCCATCACTGCATGAAGAATCGTTCCAATATTATTGGACTCCATCTGATACTCTTCCCGCTTTGCAATCCGAATCCCGTACTGTAAGAAAAACTGATAAGCGCATCCGGCATATGTCTCCAAACGGGACACACTATGCACCATATGTGTTCCATATAACTGCCTTGCAATGGAACGGTCAAGTACGGACTCTCTGTTTTCATAAAGATAACCTTCTATCATCCGTTTTGTCATTTGTTCCTGTGTGCTTAACATCATCCGGTACACAGATGCATCGGTTCTGTCCTCTTGTTCTAACTGTCTTGCAAAGACCTTGGTCATTTCTTCTTTCGTAGAAGGCAGCATATTTTTCAGCCAATCTTTTGCAGATTCCACAATTATATCCTGATACATCTGAAGGATTCTTTTCATAAAATAAGACGGGCGTAACTCCGCCCCCTTCGCATCCGTCTTGCGATAACATAAGACCAATTGTTCACCCGCCTGTGTTAACTGCAGATAAATATAGAACTGTTTTACAAATATATCTTTTTTGCTGTCCGGTGCAAGTTCCAGTCCCTGTTCCGCTAACTGCCTCCGGTCTTTGTCCGCTAATATTCCCTGCTTTGTACTGTTAGCCGGCAGCAATCCTTCATTCGCACCCGCAACAAACAGTATCTTTACATAATGAAAACGGGTTCGTTCCATATCTCCGATCACAACCTGATCTAATGTAGACGGAATTACTCCCAAACGCAGCTCTGCCATACCTGCCGCCAGCATTTCCCGAAGCGTTTCTCGCGATATCTCTTCCTCTCCTAAGATGTCCATCGTCTTATCCAATACCTGAATGAACTTATCATATACCTGTGCATAGCTCTTTGCTTCCCGCAACATTCCCTGTTGTTCAAATTCTTCGCTCCGTATCTGTAATTTGGACGCCATCTCATGCATTACCATAAACTCATATAATGCAGCCAGATACTCCTTCGCCTTGGCTCTCGGTTTTGAAAAGACATCTGCCACCGGTTCTAACAGATCCATAAACTGTTTCCTTGCTGCATTGATCGTTCCTAGTCCTTTGATATTTCCCTGAAATGTATTCTTCCACCAGGAATATCCTCTCACACCGTATTTCAATGCATAGTTTTCCAACAGATAAATGTCATCCTTCTCCATGGAAAAGAATCCGGTCTTAAGAAATGCAAACACGCTCTCGTACGCAAAATCCCGTATAAACAGATCCATCACCATATTGGTAACCTCTGCCACCGGATTATGCACAAATGCCTCATTGACATCCATAAAATATGGAATCTCCAATTGCTGCATGACCATGTGCCATATTGCTGCCTGCTCACCCATATCCCCCGTTACAATTGCAAAATCACGATACCGGTATTGTCCACTTAACACATATTCCTTGATCGTCTTAGCAATATAATATATCTCTTCTTCCGCATCTTCCGCCGCACAAATACGGATTGCCTCCGCTTTTGATCCATAACTCTTTACCGGAAAACGAAACAATTGCCGTTCCAGATATTCCAGTTCCGGTACATTCTGTAAACGGTAATTTGTCTCTAAACTGATATGCGGTAATATCTTTACCTGATTCTCTTCCGCAAGTTTACATAATCTGTCCATTGACTCTTTTCCCAATGCAAAGAGTTCATTTTCCCCATATCCATTATTTCCAAACAGATCCCCATCCATGGTAAATACAAAATGCAGATTCGCCGCATGCTTCATCAATGCCTCGATCACCTGATACTGAATCGGTGTAAACCCGGTAAAACCATCAAAATATATCTCTGCTCCCCGCAACAATTCAGATTCCTGCACAGTCTCTGACAGTAATGACAGAATCTGCTCCGCAACCATATAGGAATCTCCCATTGCCTTTTCAAATGCCGTCAATATGATCTTCATGTCCGACAATTTGTGATACAGACTCTGCTCCGGAGACAGTCCACCCATTATCTCTTCTAACACGTTCTCCGTTACCTGATATTGATATAATTCAGATAACATGGACTTTGTCTCCTCCACAAATCCGGACTTTCCGATCATTTTCCCATAATAGGTGAATTCCTTCTCATGCTCCTTTAATACTTTCATTAAAAGGATGCTTTTCCCATAATCATCTAAGATATCTGATGTATGTACATTCCGCTCATCAAACACCTTAAATGCCATACGCGTAAAGCTGACAATTGAAATGTCCATGGTTCCCCCATTCGGATGCAATGACACCATATCCTGCTCTGCCGCCATATTGGACTGTTCCGGCAACACAAACCAGATTGGTGCATGTCCTTCCACCTTTGACTGTGTAATCATCTTCTCATATATATATCGGGTCTTGCCTGTACCGCTCGCCCCTAAAATAAATTCTATTGCCATGTAATGCCTCCCACTATCATTCTGATTACATACCATTTTACCTCATCTCATTGTAGCTGAAATCCACCAAAAAAACAATCATCCTTGCACAGTGAGGGACGGACGTGCGAAATATTCAGGATGTAGTGTCAGTTGTATAGGTGCAACAATATCACCGCAGGCACATTCGCATTATGGCTCGTACGCAGCAGACACT
>OLNZ01000979.1_pt1 | contig 23179 bp, 20 predicted proteins | sample 1672981 | NCBI WGS metagenome assembly OLNZ01 (sample SAMEA3136743, study PRJEB25190) | human gut metagenome | biome: human gut; feature: human-associated habitat; material: faeces | place: Austria | collected 2013 | reverse complement strand
AACTTCCGATACCAAGAAGAAGTCCGGCTACCGGAAGGATTGCGATCGGGAGCATGAAGCTTCGTCCGACACGCTGTAAAACACCAAAGATTTTGTCTTTCATCTGAAATTCTCCTTCTATATTTTTACAAAAAATGAGAATGTATGAAAGACTTCTTCAACCGGTTTTAATATAAAAAAAAGCATTAACATACATAAACACTCCTTGTTATGTATAGTTAATGCCTCCAAAATCGAGTTACACACTACAGCTAGATAAAATATAACATGTACGAGAAGAATTTGTCAAGCCGTTAATTTGCGTTTACTCATACATTGCATTCAAAAACATTGGCTTGATCGCAACAACTTCATCGTACTCTTCCTGTGATACTTTTACCTCGCTGTTTAATGCTTTAAGATCTTCCTTGACAACTATCAGTGCCTGATCAATTCCCTCTGCACGGCCCTGTTCGATCACCCTCTGCATTCTTCTGAGAACGATCGGATGCGCATATCTTGCAGGTAATGGAAAATCCGGATACCCTTAAAAAGTAATCCAAACTGCTTATTATATTTAGAAGAAAGATCTGGAAACTGTTCTCTTAAAAGCCTCTGCAGATCTTCCAGTGTAAGTGCAGGCATACGGATCACTACAAATCTTGACGCAAGTGCTTCATTCAATTCTCGTGTTCCTGCATAGTTATAGTTCATCGTTGCAATAAAGCGAGTATCGTCTGCCAGAGTTATTCTTTCATATCCGGGAACGTCTATAACCCGCCTGAAATCCAGTGCAGAATGCAAAACTGCAAGTGCTTCATTTCTTGCCATATTGATCTCATCGAATATACCAAAGCCTCCATTGCACGCACAGCTGTATACTGGTCCTGGTCTGAATTCAACCTTCCCGTTTCTGAAAGTATCCGTGCCGATAAGCGAAGACGCATCCATATTGACATGAAATGAGATATCCCAGGCAGGACGGCCGAAAACTGCTGCCAGATTTTCCGCAAGTACATTTTTCCCCGTGGCTTTTTCACCTGAAAGCAATAGATTCTTTCCACACAAAAGTGCTGCCAGGGCTTCCTCCCACACTTTTTTGCCATAATAATAAAAATGAGGTACAGGAATCCTTCCATTCAGCTCCTCCTTCACCGGATGAGCCGCAGAAAACTCCTGTACCTCCTGAATCAGTTTCGGACTGATTCCTTCCTCTTTTAAAAAATCCATTATTTCTTTCATCTTTAACGCCTCACATTCATGTGTAAAAAAAAACTGAAATGTCAATCCACACAAGGCGGTCATGACATTTCAGCTATATTAGTTCAAAAACTCAAATGGATCCTCATCCTTTAAAAAATGCATCAGCATATAGGCACACATAATTGCCACACGTTCTTCTTTGAGGATTCGTTTTACTTCGGTACGGTCAGCGAGTATGATTTCAATCTCCTCACTGTCTTCCTGTGCTGCCTTACTGACCTCGCCGCTGGCATAGCCATATACAGTTGCGCAGGATTCATCTGTCATGCCTACCGTTGTAAAATACGGCTTTTCGAATGCAGGATCTACTTTCAAAGGCTCCAGTTTAAGACCTGTTTCTTCATACATCTCACGGATTGCACCTTCATGGAAATCCTCGCCCGGCTCAACCAGGCCTGCCGGAAATTCATAAATGTAGTCACCCAGGGTGTAGCGATACTGGCGTACAAGAACAACCTTGTCTTTCTTTTCTCCATAGATACTGTAAATGATCACGCCATCCGGATCATTTCGCCCGGTCTTCAGTTTCAGTGCCGGGACATCCTTGGCTCTGGATGCCACATAATAAGATACCGGAGTGTTATGAACGCTTGTGGCATCCACATGATACAGATTGACAAAACGGTTATCTGTCATTTTTTCTACATTATGAATCTTTCCCATGGGTTTTCCTCTTTTCCGCACAATTCAGTAAACGCGCCTGAATCAGTCTCCCTTAAGGATAACACGAATTCTTTTATAAATAAAGAATACGATTACAGAAATCAGGATATATTTGAATAAATTAAATGGAACGATGATCAGTGCCACAAAACCAAGAAGGCTGTTTACAGAAGAATGTACTGCTGATCCCATTTCAATAAATGCTTCGATCGGCATACCAAATGCTTTGCCATATGCCGGAAGCAGTACAAATGCATTCATAAGGCAGGCTGCTGCTGTTGTCAGTACTGTACCTGCTGCCATTCCAATAACGGCATGTTTACGGCTCTTGTTATGATGCAGTCTGTAGATGATTCCTGCCGGTACAACAAATGTACATCCAAAGAGGAAGTTTGCAAAATCACCAACACCTGCTGTCATAGTTCCCATTGTTACAAGATGCACCAGAACTTTTACCACTTCGATCAGGATACCTGCGATCGGTCCCATTGCGAAGGCTCCTACCAGTACCGGAATCTCAGAGAAATCCAGCTGATAGAAGGATGGTGCCAGGAATGGGATCGGGAATTCAAAATTCATTAATATTCCGGCGAGGGCTCCAAGCATTGCGATCTGTGTGATCGTTCTTGTACGACTCCTCTCCATTACGTTTCCACTTTTTAAAACCTGTTCACTCATACTTGTCTCTCCTTTTTGAATTGTTCTTTTTTTCTAAAAGAAAATTCTACGCTATGCTGCAGATAAGTTTAGTGGGTAGATTAGTTTCTGCTGCATAAAAAAATCCCGGGAATAATCTTCCCGGGGTACTGAGCACGTATGAATTATTCGTGTTCTTCTCTCATCCAGACTTTACTGTCGGTTCCGGAATTCTGACTTATGATCAGTCACCGGATCAGCCGCCTTACGCGGGTCGCGGACTTTACCGCCGGTAGGGAATTCCAACTGCGTCGGTCACCCTGCCCCGAAGAATTTTCTTTTATATTTCTGTATTATATAACTAACTTTATAAGAATGCAATATAAAATTAGAAGAAAAATGATGGTATATGACGGAAGGAGCTAGCTTGTTTATTAAACATATCGGATACTGAAACGGCTTCATCGTCCAGAAATACTAAGGTTACATCCTGTCTGCTAAAAACATGAAGGAAAAGCACATAACTCACCTACCGGCTCAAACAATGTGCTTTTTCTTCATAACGCATCCAGTATATACCCAAGTATTTCTAAGGACTCTTGCAGATGTTTCTATATCCGATATGTTTATATCCAGTTTCTCCCCTTCCTGTGTATTTCCAATATCTTCTATTTTATATTGCCACGGGTGCCCCACAGGCTCACGCTCCGCGCTAATACTTGACCACCTGCGCCAGTGGCGTCATCCACTACCCAAAATAAAGTACGGTGAGAGTGAGGATAGAATTGAAAATGCCAGCTGGAAAGGACTCCGGTGATTATCATCTGAATCTGGTTCGCCTGAGAAAATTCGTCCAAGTATCGGAATGTACAGGTTTTTGCGTTGATACAGAAAATGCTGCTGTCTGAGCATCTTTGATGCGAGTTCAGCATTTTCTGTATTGTTCTTAGCAAAGTTCTGTACTTCCTGATACTTTAGAATTTTTGAATTGAACCAAGTTCAGATGATAAGTCACGGAGTCCCTCACCAACTGGCTTTTTATTCACATCCCGTGATCACCGGGAATCCTTTATTTATCTTTCCTCACGGAAATACGGTAATCCAAGTCCCGCCGGCGGCTGGTGCTCCTTCTTCTTTCGGAAGCTTGTAAACACCAGTACGATAATCGTTACCACATACGGCAGTGCCTTGAACACCTCCTGCATACTTCGTCCCAGTCCCGGGATATACAGATACAGGATATAAAGTGCTCCAAAAAGGAACGCTCCCCAGATTGCATTCAGTGGTTTCCACAGGGCGAAGATTACCAGCGCAACTGCAAGCCATCCACGGTCACCAAATCCATTGTCTGTCCAGGTTCCGCCGGAATATTCCATTACGAAATAGAGTCCGCCAAGTCCGGCAAGCCCTGCTCCGATACAGGTAGACAGATATTTGTATTTGATAACATTGATACCTGCTGCATCTGCTGTTCCAGGATTCTCGCCAATTGCACGAAGATTCAAGCCTGCTCTTGTCTTAAATAAGAAGAAAGACAAAACCACCGCTACGATCACACAGAGATATGTCATAAATCCATAATTGAATAAAATCGGTCCGATCACCGGAATCTTAGATAATCCCGGGATTTTGGCTGTGTAAGCACTTCCTGTTACTTTTACAGAAATCTGTCCGACACCACCGGCAAGTTTGGAAATAGAACCACCAAAGAAGTTACCAAAACCTGTACCAAAGATTGTAAGAGCAAGACCGGTTACGTTCTGATTTACACGAAGAGTAATGGTCAGGATACTGTAGATCAAGCCACCGATCATTGCACATGCAAAGGCACATACAAACGATATCAGGACACCTATAAATGCATTCGGATTCGGGTTATCTTTTTCATAAAGAAAAGCTCCCATCAGGCCGGCAATACCGCCCATATACATAATTCCCGGAATACCAAGATTCAGGTTTCCGGATTTCTCCGTCATAATTTCACCAAGCGCACCATAAAGAATACAGATGCCCTGGACAATTGCTTTTTGAATAAAGATGGTCAGTACACTCATTGCATCTACCTCCTATTTTTTTGTACGCTTTACTCTGTAGTTGATAAAGAATTCTGCCCCGATCAGGAAAAACAGAATAATGCCGAGAATAACATCGGATGCATTTTCATTCAATCCATACTGAGTCGCAATCTGAACAGCACCCTGATTCATAAATACAATACCAAAAGATACAGCCACCATAATAAAAGTATTGAATTTGGAAAGCCATGCAACGATGATTGCTGTAAATCCACGTCCTCCTGCTGTTGCAGTAGAGATTGTATGGCTCGCACCACTTACAATAACAAATCCTGCGATACCACAGATTGCACCAGAGATTGCCATGGTACGGATAATAACTTTCTTTACATGGATACCGGCATATTTTGCAGTATTCTCACTCTCACCAACTACAGCAATCTCATAACCCTGTTTGCAGTATTTCAGATAAATGAACATCCCAACAGTCAAAATCAGAACGATCAGAACATTCCAGCCGTATTTCTGTCCAAACAGTTCCGGCAGCCAGCCTGCCTGTGTTGCCTGATTAATGATACCAACAGTATTGGAACCTTTTGGATTTTCCCAGAAAACGATACAATATGTAACCACCTGCATGGCAACATAATTCAGCATCAGAGTAAAAAGTGTTTCATTTGTATTCCAGTATGCTTTGAATACCGCCGGGATCATACCCCATATCATGCCGCCAAGTGCACTTGCAATAAACATAACAATAAGTAAGATCACCGGTGACATTTTATCACCTGCATAGATCATCACCGCTGCGGAGCAGGCTCCACCAATCAGGATCTGGCCTTCTGCACCGATATTCCAGAATTTCATTTTGAATGCCGGAGCAAGTCCGATTGCAATACACAGAAGAACCATCGTATCACGTATTGTCTGCCAGATACGACGTTCCGATCCCATCGCTCCATCCCAGATTGCTTTATATACATCTACCGGATTCATCTTGACAAGTGCGACGATTACAGCACCGCACACGATCAGTGCAAGGATCAGCGCAATAAATCGAATCAGCAGTCTTTCCTGCCATCCGGCTTTGTTCCTTCTTTTACTTACCTGTAAGAAAGGTTCTTTATTCATTGACAACCCCTCCTTTTTCATGTTTCGTCATGAGAAGACCGATTCCTTCTTTGGTTGCAGTTCTGCCATCAACCACTCCACTGATTTTTCCTCCACACAGTACCGCAATGCGGTCACAGAGTTCAAGTACTACATCAAGATCTTCAATTACGCAGACAACTGCTACGCCTTTTTTCTTCTGCTCATTCAGAAGCTGATAAATAACATGAGAGGTATTGATATCCACACCGCGAGTCGGGAATGCTACAAGAAGAACTTTTGGATTCTGTGCGATTTCTCTTCCTACCAGAACTTTCTGTACATTACCACCTGACATCTGGCGGACCGGTGCAGAGATACTTGGTGTCATAACTTCCAGCTGATCTTTGATCTTCTCTGCAAGCGCTCTTGGTCCTTTACGATCCAGGAAAGGTCCCTTTCCATTACGATAGCTTCGGATCATCATATTGTCTGTCATATCCATATCACCGACAAGTCCCATACCAATACGATCCTCTGGAACGAAAGCAAGGCTGATTCCCGCTTCATTAATGGAAATAGAATCCATTCCGGAAAGTTCCATTTCGCCTCCGTTATCATCCAACAGACGTATGGAACCGCTTTCTACATTCTGCAGTCCTGCAATCGCCTCAAGAAGTTCTTTCTGTCCACTTCCTGAAATACCGGCAATTCCAAGAATCTCCCCTGTATTGACTGTCAGATCCACATCATCCAGTGTCTTGACATCTTCTTTGTCCTTACAGTTGATTCCATCAATGATCAGACGCGGTTTTACATTTTCAGGTTTCGGACGTTCGATGTTCAGATCTACTTTGGCTCCAACCATCATTTCTGAAAGACTCTGCACATTGGCCTGTGCTGTCTCTACCGTGTCAATATACTGACCCTTTCGAAGAATTGCAACGCGGTCAGACAAAGCAAGAACCTCCTGCAATTTATGGGTAATGATAATGATCGAACATCCATCGTCACGCATGTTTCGAAGAATATCGAACAGCCTGTCGGCTTCCTGTGGCGTCAACACTGCTGTCGGCTCATCCAGGATCAGGATCCTTGCTCCACGATACAGCATCTTCACAATTTCAACTGTCTGTTTTTCAGAAACGGACATTTCGTAGATTTTTTTGGAAAGGTCCAGATCAAAACCATATTTATTGACCAGTTTCTGAATATCTTCGGTTATTTTTTTCATATTGAGTCTGGCCTTACCAGGCAGGCCCAATACAATATTTTCTGCTGCCGTAAGTACATCTACCAGTTTGAAATGCTGATGTACCATACCTATTCCTAATTCATAGGAGTCTTTTGGCGAACGGATTTTTACTTCCTTCCCATTTACAAAAATATGACCTTCATCTGGATAATAAATTCCATAGATCATATTCATCAGAGTCGTTTTACCACTTCCATTCTCACCTAAAATTGCGAGAATCTCTGATTTCCTCAGTGTAAGATTTACATGATCATTCGCCTGGACTGATCCAAATCGCTTGGAAATATCTCTAAGCTCAAGTGCATAAGTTTCTTCCACTATCGTTCCCTCCTTTTATCTGATATATTGTCATATCTGCAAAAGAAACCTCCGCCCTGAAGACTTCCTTTGCACGTATAACAAGAAAAAAAGCAGAGCTGCTGACACAGCAGCTCCGCCTGTTTCAGATCTTATTCTGTGATAGATGTGATTCCATCGATAGCTACATCGAATGCCGGTGCAGAACCATATTCTGATTCATGGAAATATCCGTCAGAAACATATTCTGTATCACTGCCATCTTTCTTATAAGTAGTAAGTTCTTTGCCATCTACTGTAAATGTAGAAGTATCGAATACATGAAGGGATCCGTCTGCAAGTGCATCTTCCACTTCTTTTACTTTTTCGTCTGTTCCTTCTGCTACAACTTTCTCATTGAGAGGTGTGATCTTGTCAGCGCCGTCGGAGAAGCCTTTGCACCAGTCAGTATCAATTGCTGTTCCATCAAGCATGCACTGTACTGCATATGTGTAATATACACCCCAGTCCATAGATGCAGAAGTAAGAGCTGTATTCGGTGCAACAGATGTCATATCAATATTGTATCCAACGCAAGGAACGCCTGCTGCTTCACATGCTGTCGGAGCACCTGTTGTATCTGCGTGCTGGCTGATCAGAACACATCCATCAGAAATCAGCGCATCTGCACATTCTTTTTCAAGGTCGAAGCTTGCCCAGCTGTTTGTATATTTTACTTCCATAGTTACGGACGGGCATACACTCTTTGCGCCAAGGTAGAAAGAAGTATATCCGGAAATAACCTCTGCGTACGGGAATGCACCAACATAACCCATCTTGCAGCTATCTTCTGTGATCGTTCCATCTTCGATCATCTGATTCAGTTTAAGGCCAGCTACTACACCGGACACATAACGAGCTTCATAAATGTTTGTGAAGTAGTTGTGCATATTGGAAAGTCCGCTTGATGCTGCCTGAGTTCCGGTTGCATGACAGAACTGTACGTCCGGATATTCTCCTGCGGCTTCAAGGATATAAGTCTCATGTCCGAAGCTGTTTGCAAAGATGATTTGACATCCCTGATCTGCAAGGTCTGCTGCTGCATCGTAGCATCCTTCATCTTCGCCGATCAGAGTTTTTTCGATAACCTGTGAATCGTCAAGGCCAAGTGCCTCCTGCATTTCATCGATACCAGCCATATGAGCTGCTGTGTAACCTTCGTTCTCATCGCCGATGTAGATTGCACCAATCTTGAGGTCTTCCTTTGCAATACCCTTGCCACTTTCGCTGTCGTCACTTGCGTATACAGGTGCAGTCATAGTAACTGCCATAGCTGCTGCAAGTCCAATTGCCAATGCTTTTTTCATTCTTCTTTCCTCCATTTTCTGTGCTCTTACTCCTGTTGCGGAACAAAAGAGGCACAACTTTCTCAGTTACGCCTCTTTGCAAGTACTTTTACTATACATGGCGCTTTTTAAATTGTCAATAAATTTGCAAAAAACGTACTATTTATTTGATAACCTAATTTTTTTTGTATATTAATAAGGAAATAATAATTTTCTTGACTTTTTCACGTTAAAGCGTTATACTTTAGAAAGTTAATTTGATTCGAACATGAATCAGTAAAATCAGGAGGATTAAAAATATGAAAAAGCAGATTTTAGCAGGCATTCTGTCTGCAACAATGGTAGTTGGCATGGGTGGTGTCAGCGTATTTGCAGCAGATAAAGCAGATGATAAAACATACAACATCGGTATCTGCCAGCTCGTACAGCACGAAGCACTGGACGCTGCAACACAGGGATTCAAAGATGCGATCACAGAAGAACTTGGTGATAAAGTAACTTTCGATGAGCAGAACGCTCAGGGTGATTCCAATACATGTTCTACAATCATCACCGACTTTGTTTCTAAAAACGTTGATCTGATTCTTGCAAACGCTACACCTGCACTTCAGGCAGCATCAGCAGGAACATCTGATATCCCGATTCTTGGTACAGCTGTTACAGAATACGGTGTAGCACTTGATCTGGATGATTTCGATGGAACTGTTGGCGGAAACATCTCCGGTACATCAGACCTTGCTCCGCTTGAAGATCAGGCTGCAATGCTCAACGAACTGTTCCCGGATGCAAAAAATGTTGGTCTTATCTACTGTTCAGCAGAAGCCAATTCCCAGTATCAGGTTGATACAGTAAAAGCAGCTCTTGAGAAATTAGGTTACACATGTACTTACTATGCATTCTCAGACTCCAACGACCTCTCTTCTGTTGCTACAACAGCAGCTACTGAGAGTGATGTGATCTATGTTCCGACTGATAATACTGTTGCATCTAATACAGAGATCATCAACAACATCTGTCTTCCGGAAAAAGTTCCGGTAATCGCAGGTGAAGAAGGTATCTGTGAAGGATGCGGTGTTGCCACACTTTCCATCAACTACTATGACCTCGGTGTTGCTACCGGTAAAATGGCTCTCAAAGTTCTTGTAGATGGTGAAGATATTTCCAAAATGCCAATTGAATATGCTCCACAGTTCACAAAAGAATACAACCCGGAAATCTGTGAAGAACTCGGTATTGAAGTTCCGGATGATTATGTAGCAATCGGTGCAGACGAAGAAGAAGCTTCTGATGATGATGCAGCAAAAGACGAGACAGCTGAAGAGGAAACAACCGAAGAGGAAACAACCGAAGAGGCTGAATAATTTTCGAAGATAATCAAACATTACAAATATATACAGGCAGCGGGAAAGGAATTATCCTTTCTCGCTTTCTGTGCTATCAGGAGGAACTGAAAAATGAATATTCTTACTTTAATCAATGCACTTCCAGGCGCTGCTGCGCAGGGTCTGATCTGGGGAATCATGGCAATTGGTGTTTATCTCACCTTCCGTATCCTCGATGTAGCCGACCTTACTGTTGACGGCACCATGTGTACTGGCGGTGCTGTCTGCGTTATGATGCTGATGAGCGGTCACAGTGTGTGGGTTTCTATGCTTGCTGCTACCGGAGCCGGAATGCTTGCCGGTCTCGCTACAGGTATCTTCCACACATTCATGGGAATCCCTGCGATCCTCGCTGGAATCCTGACTCAGCTTGGTCTTTACTCTGCCAACCTTAAGATCATGGGAAAAGCAAACCAGGCAGTAAACGGAAACAAATTTGATCTGCTTGTTTCCCTCCGTAATGTAAAAAATGTTCCATTTTATCAGAATACAATTTTCATCGTTGCAATCTTTATCGTTGTTCTGATTGCAATCCTTTACTGGTTCTTCGGTACAGAACTTGGATGCTCCCTCCGCGCTACCGGATGTAATCCGAATATGTCCCGTGCACAGGGAATCAATACGGATGTATGTAAAGTTCTTGGTCTTATGATCTCCAACGGACTGGTTGCGCTTTCCAGTGCTCTCCTTGCACAGTATCAGGGATTTGCTGATGTCAACATGGGACGTGGTGCTATCGTTATCGGTCTTGCTGCAGTTATCATCGGTGAAGCAATCTTTGGAAAGATCTTCCGTAACTTTGCGCTTCGTCTTCTCAGCGTTGCTTTTGGTTCTATCCTCTACTATCTAGTACTCCAGACAGTTATCTGGATGGGTATTGATACAGACCTTCTGAAGATGCTGTCCGCACTTGTAGTTGCAGTCTTCCTTGCTGTTCCATACTGGAAAGCAAAGTATTTTTCTAAACCAGTAAAACGTGGAGGTAACAAATAATGCTAGAACTTAAGAATATATATAAAACCTTTAATCCTGGAACCATTAATGAGAAAGTGGCTCTGAATGGTCTGAACCTTACACTGAACGAGGGAGATTTCGTCACTGTTATCGGCGGTAATGGTGCCGGTAAATCCACGATGCTGAACGCTGTTGCAGGTACCTGGATGGTCGATGAAGGCCAGATCATCATTGACGGAATCGACGTTACCAAATTATCCGAGCACAAAAGAGCAGCTTACCTGGGACGCGTATTCCAGGATCCTATGACAGGAACAGCTGCCACAATGGGAATTGAAGAAAACCTTGCCCTTGCAAAACGCCGCGGAAAAACACGTTTCCTTAAACCCGGAATCACAAAGAAAGAACGCGAAGAATATAAAGAACTTCTGAAGATTCTTGGCCTTGGACTGGAAGATCGCCTTACTTCCAAAGTCGGACTTCTCTCCGGTGGACAGCGCCAGGCACTTACTCTGCTGATGGCAACCCTCCAGAAACCAAAGCTTCTGCTCCTCGATGAGCATACCGCAGCCCTTGACCCGAAAACAGCAGCCAAGGTCCTTGAGATCACTGAGATGATCGTAAACCGCGATCATCTGACAACAATGATGATCACTCATAACATGCAGGACGCTATTACACACGGAAACCGCCTGATCATGATGATGGAAGGAAAGATCATCCTGGATATTCAGGGGGAAGAAAAGAAGAAGCTTACGGTAAGAAATCTGCTGGATCAGTTTGAGAAAGCCAGCGGACAGGAGTTCTCCAATGATTCTGCTCTGCTGAGCTGAGATGGGGATTGCGTTAAAGATATGGTTCGTTATTTACGAAAACATTAAAGAAGTACTATTGATATTACTATTGATATTACTATTCATATTTACGCAACTAATTAAAGATATATGATTTTTCAACGGCTTCATCATCCGGAAGTACTAAGGAATAACCCTCGTGTTAAATGCATTCATAAAAATCACAAACTCGCTGACGCTCAAACAGTGTGATTTTTATGAATAACACACTCGGAACATTCCTAAGAACTTCCAGGATTCTTGCAGATGTTGAATTAATCATATATCTTTTTTAGTTGCTGTAAGCTGATTATATTAATTTATGTTTGAAACAAAAAGTATTCTTATGCTTGTAATAAGACAAGTATCTCAAGTACTTCTATAATTTCTATAAAATTTCTAATAATATTTTCTATAATATTCTTAAATCTGCTTTAAATTCAAAACATTATATCTTTACCGCTCTTCTCCCCCATCTCGCTCAGCTGCCTCCTTCCCGGAGGGAGCCCGACCACACACCGCAGAAGGCTATAGCAAAAAGCAGAGAATTGACGGCGTGCTTTGATGGGCGTAATCCTGGTACTTTCCCTACACCGCACTATAAATAGCGCTGTCCAGGCCAAGGGGATTTCCATAAAACAGCCAGTAAAGCAAAAAAGGACTGCAGATACTCAGGATTTGAATAGAAGTAGCAAGAACGCTGAATATGTGCAGGTGCAATGTGGCTTTGATTTCAGAAACATCTGCAAGAGCTGTAGAAAAACTTAGGCGTAAAAAATATGTGTTATACACAAAATTCACACTGTCTGAGCGACAGCGAGTTTGTGAATTTTGCTGTATGGTTTTAACATATTTTTTACGCCTTAGTATTTCTAAGCGATGAAGCCGTTTCTGAAATTAATGCACATTCATCCTGCACACTTCACACTCTTCTCTTCCGCATCCATATACTGAATATCTGCAATCCTTCAACCACTATTCACTCTGTTTTATTTGATTCCCTTCATGGACAAGCTGATTCGCTTCTTCTTCAAATCCACTCCAATCACTCGTACATCTACAACATCCCCAACAGACACTGCCTCCAGTGGATGTTTGATATATCTCTCTGTCATCTCAGAGATATGCACAAGTCCATCCTGATGTACACCGATATCGACAAATGCCCCAAAGTCAATTACATTACGTACGGTTCCTTTAAGGATCATGCCTTCTTTCAGGTCCTTCATATCAAGTACATCTGTTCTCAGTACCGGCTTCGGCATCTCATCACGAGGATCTCGTGCCGGTTTTTCCAGTTCTTTGACAATATCACGAAGTGTCGGTTCACCAACTCCAAGCTCTTCTGCCAGTTTTTTGTAATTCTTAATCTGTCTGGAAATACCACTCAGTTTGCCGGCTGTGATATCTTCTGGTTTGTATCCCAGTTTTTCCAGAACCTTCTGCGCAGCTTCATAGCTTTCCGGATGAACACTTGTCGCATCCAGCGGATTCTTTCCGCCTGTGATACGTGCAAAACCTGCACACTGTTCAAATGCTTTCGGTCCGAGTTTTGCAACTTTGAGAAGCTCACGACGACTTTCAAATCTTCCGTTCTCTTCACGATAAGCCACGATGTTCTTCGCGATCACTTTACTGATACCTGAAATATATTCCAGAAGGGATGCAGATGCTGTATTCAGATCCACCCCAACTTTATTTACGCAATCCTCTACGACTCCACTCAGAGCCTCTCCGAGCTTCTTCTGATTCATATCATGCTGATACTGCCCTACACCAATAGACTGTGGAGTGATCTTGACCAGCTCTGCCAGCGGATCCTGCAGACGTCTTGCGATAGAAGCCGCACTTCTCTGTCCGACATCAAAATTCGGGAATTCCTCAGTCGCCAGTTTACTTGCGGAATATACAGAAGCTCCTGCCTCATTTGTGATCACATACTGTACCTTCTCCGGAATTTCTTTCAGAAGTTCTACAATGATCTGCTCAGATTCTCTGGATGCTGTTCCATTGCCCAGAGAGATCAGAGAAACATTATACTTTTTGATAAGCTTCTTAAGTGTTTCTTTTGCAGCACGGATCTTTGCATCATTTGTCGGCGCTGTCGGATAAATAACAGTTGTATCAAGAACCTTTCCTGTCTCATCTACAACAGCCAGTTTACAGCCTGTACGGAAAGCCGGATCCCATCCAAGAACTACTTTACCAACGATTGGAGGCTGCATCAGAAGCTGCTCCAGATTCTTTCCAAATACATGGATTGCCCCGTCTTCGGCCTTTTCTGTCAGATCATTTCGGATCTCACGCTCAATCGCAGGTGCGATCAGACGTTTGTAACTGTCTTCCACTACTTCGCGAAGAATCGGTTTTGTAATTGGATTTTCTTTTGTAATGACCTGTTTCTGAAGCCATCCCATTGCTTCTTCTTCCGGTGCATTGACTTTAACCGTAAGGATTTTTTCTTTCTCACCACGATTCAGGGCAAGCACACGATGTCCCGCAAGCTTTTTGATCGGCTCTTCAAATTCATAATACATTTCATAAACAGAAGATTCTTCCGGTTTCTTCGCTGTAGAAGCAACAGAACCTCTGTCCATAGTCAGTTTACGAAGATAAATACGATAATCTGCCTCATCAGAAATGTGCTCTGCAATAATATCTTTGGCTCCATTGATCGCATCTGCTACGCTTTCCACACCTTTGTCTTCTGATACAAAATCCTGTGCTTCTTCTTCAATCGGCTTGTCTGTCATTTGAAGCATAATGATATTTGCCAGCGGTTCCAGTCCTTTTTCCTTCGCAATGATCGCACGGGTACGACGTTTCGGTCGGAATGGACGATAAAGATCCTCTACTACGACCAGCGTCTGTGCATCAAGGATCTGTTTCTTCAACTCTGCCGTCAGTTTTCCCTGCTCTTCAATACTTCCAAGTACCTGATTCTTTTTTTCTTCCAGATTACGAAGATAGGTCAGTCTTTCATGAAGAGTACGAAGCTGTTCATCATTTAAAGAACCCGTTGCTTCTTTACGGTATCGGGAAATAAACGGGATAGTACAGCCTTCGTCAATCAATTTGACTGCAGCTTCTACCTGCCATTTTTCCACATTAAGTTCTTTGGTTATCACCTGAATAATATCCATTATAGTCTCCTTTATCACGCATGATAATCATTGTATCTTTTATATTTTGTTTTCTGTTCTATGCTTCTGAATTATAATCATCACCGGTTCGGTCAGATATCTCCTGAATTCCCGTATACTGCCGGTCAGTTCTCTGCTGATCGAGTTCTCCTGTTACATACATATAAAATGCGGTTTCTGTAAACTGCATATACGGCATCAGCCACAGCAGCCCAATATAAAGAGTAAACAGTGACAAAAACAGCAGTGGGACAAAACTAAGCTCCAACATCAGATACTGCCAGATGTGCCCCTTCATGGCATGTGTACTTGCTTTCAGTGCCTCTATACCGCCCATTTCCGGATCATCAGCCAGAAAATAGAATGCCAGTGCAAATGGCACTGTAAAGATTACACTCAGTACCATTGCAAGAATCCACGCTCCCAAAAGAAGCTGATACCAGTGAATCATGCTTTCCACAGTATTTCCCGGATTTACCATATAAGTCACATAATAGAATGGAATCTGCACCACTGTATCGATCAACGCCACGACCAGTCCGGCAACCAGCACTCTGTCCGGCTGGTTATGAAACATGTACAGCAGATCACTCAGGCTATAATCCCTGCCTCTGCAGATATTCAGCTGCATATAACTGTATCCGGTACTGAAGATCATTCCTATCAGAGATACAATAAACACAAAAATTTCGCTTAATACCAATGCAAATACGGAATCTCCCGGAAACAGCTGTACAGCAAAAATATTTCCGATAAAATTAACAGCTACAACGGCCAGCATTGCAGCAATTGCAATCCCCCAGTTTCCTTTCAGATTACTCTTTGCATAGGATTTCCAGTACTTTCTCTGTCCAGTCATTTTTCTCCTATCTGCCTTTTTTCAGGCATCAGACAAAAATTCCACCTTCGCAAAACCGAAGATGGAATTTACATATTTTGAATTTTACTGTTCCTTACTTCTGCAATGATCCCGACATCCTGTATCAGTCTGCAAGATTAAATGCATCATGTACTGCATTCATGGCTCTCACACCATCTTTTTCATTGATCAGAACAGTTACTCGAATCTCAGAAGTTGAGATCATATTAATGTTTACACCCTCATTATAAAGGCTTTCAAACATTTTTGCAGCAACACCAGGGTTGCTCATCATTCCTGCACCCACAATAGAAAGTTTTGCAATATTTCTCTCTGAATGCAGTTCCTGATAGCCAAGTCTGGCTTTATTTTCTTCAAGAGCCGCAATTGCATCATCCAGATCTTTGCCATCTACCGTAAAGGAAATATCCTTTGTACCTGCACGTCCGATAGACTGCAGAATAACATCAACATTAATATGTTTTTTAGCAAGAACATCAAATAATTTAAACGCCATACCCGGTACATCTTTCAGACCGATAACGGCAATCCTTACTGCCTCTGTATCAAGCGCAACACCGCTGATCAGCATTCTTTCCACTGTAACTTCCTCCTTTACGACAGTTCCCTCACTGTTATTCAGACTGGAACGTACCACAAGCGGTACTCCATATTTCTTCGCCATCTCTACAGAACGGTTATGAAGTACTCCTGCCCCAAGCGTTGCAAGATCCAGCATCTCATCATACGTAATTTCTTTCAGCTTACGTGCTTTCGGAACCTTACGTGGATCTGCTGTATAAACTCCGTCTACATCTGTATAGATTTCACAGGCATCTGCATGAAGAGCTGCTGCAAGAGCAACTGCAGTCGTGTCAGAACCGCCTCTTCCCAGAGTTGTATAATCATCGTATTTATTGACTCCCTGGAATCCTGTAACAACGACGATCTTATGATTTTCCAGTTCTCTGCGGATACGTTCTGTATCAATTCTTTTGAGGCGGGCATTTCCATGCACACTTGTCGTATGCATAGCTACCTGAAATGCATTCAGTGATACCGCCGGAACTCCCAATTTGTCAAATGCCATTGCCATCAGAGATACAGACATCTGTTCTCCAATCGTAAAGAGCATATCCATTTCTCTTTTTGGTGGTTTTTCATTAATATCTTCTGCCATGGAGATCAGTTCATCCGTATATTTTCCCATTGCAGAAAGAACGACTACCACATCATTTCCTTTTTTATATTCTTCAACACATCTGTTGGCAACATTGTAGATACGTTCTTTGTTTGCTACAGATGTACCTCCGAATTTCTTTACTATTAACATAGTTTCCTCCCGGAATACGATTTTATCAATCCTTTACACGGATCATTGCGATCACTTCACCATTCAGTTTACTGATCTTTTCTTTATATTCTTTCTGTTTCATGCACTCTGTAATGAATCCGAATTCATCTGGAAGAGAAGCAACTTTTACAATCTGAAGTTTTCCAAAAGCGGCTTCTGCCTGTGCTTCCGTCACACCTTTGACTCTTACGAAAAATCTTCCCTCTGTCTCCTCCATCGGAGTCAGTTTCATCGGCTCATTTGACCAGTTTGTTGCAATATTTTCATGAAGATTCTTCGCTTCATCAACAACATCTGCAACTACTGCACTTGCTGTTGGAAGCTTTCCTGCTCCACTTCCGTAGAACATCGCATCTCCAAGCATGTTTCCATGTACAAAAACAGCATTAAAAACATCATTAACACTGTATAACGGGCTCTTCTGGCCAACCAGGAACGGTGCAACCAGTGCGGTGAATGTGTCCTCGCCCAGTTTTCGGCTGGTTCCGAGAAGTTTAATGGTCATGCCAAGTTCTTCTGCATATACCATATCTTCCGGTGTGATCTTTGTGATTCCTTCTGTATAAACATCTTCATAATTCAAAAACTTTCCATAAGCCAGAGAGGACAGGATTGCGATCTTACGGCATGCATCATAACCTTCTACGTCTGCGGTCGGATCAGCCTCTGCATATCCCTTCTGCTGTGCTTCTTTAAGAACCTCATCAAAATCAGAACCTTCTGTTGCCATCTTGTACATCATGTAGTTGGTAGTTCCATTTAAGATTCCTGTGATCTCATCGACTTCATCTGCTGTCAGAGACCCGTTAAGTGCTCGAATGATCGGAATTCCACCACCGCAGCTTGCCTCAAACAGGAAGTTGATGTTCTTTTCTTTTGCAATCTCCATCAGCTCCGGGCCATGCTTTGCAACCAGTGCTTTATTGGAAGTGCAGACACTCTTACCTGATTCCAGCGCTCTCTTTACAAAGGTATATGCCGGTTCAATACCACCCATAACTTCTACTACAATGTCTACTTCCGGATCGTTGGCAATGATCTCATAATCATGTACCAGAACTTCCTGTACCGGATCTCCCGGAAAATCTCTGAGGTCAAGAACATATTTGATATTGATCTCCTGACCTGCCCGTTTATTAATGCTTTCGTGGTTTGTGTTGATAACCTCCACGACACCACTTCCAACTGTACCGTATCCTAATACCGCAATATTAACCATATCTTCCTCCTGTGTAAAAAAAATTCTATTCTCTTCCAAGGATCTTCAGATAATGAATTCCTTCCCGACTTTCGATTTCTTCAACCATGGCCTCTGCATCTCCCTCTCCCGGAAGAATATCTACACTGAGTGTGAGAGTTGCGATTCCATTGATTGGAATACTCTGATGAATCGTAAGAATATTTCCATGAAAATGTGCAATGGTCTGAAGTACTACAGATAAAAGTCCTGGTTCATCATCCATCTGAATAATGAAGGTAATGGTCTTTCCTCTTGCCTCTTCGTGAAAAGGAAAAATATCATCCTTATATTTATAAAAGGAGCTTCGACTGATTCCGGTCTGTTCTGCTGCATCCTGCACAGTCTGTGCCCTGCCTGAATCAAGTAGGCGCTTTGCCTGTACCACCTTCAACAATACTTCCGGAACTGCCCGCTCCCTGACTACAAAATACTTTTTCTTCTCTGTTGTTTTTTCCATTCCAATCTTCCTGTTCCTGTTGAGTCCTTAATCCTTTTACAGTGTATATCAGTCACATTATGGATACTACTTGTAACCAAAATAATACATATCCCTCTTCGGGCATGTCCATATATCAAGGACACGTGTTTCCATACGAGGGATATGTTATCATACCAGCCCACACTCTGCAAGGATTTTTTGTCGCTCCAAACAGGCTGAAAACTGATTTTGTGTTACTGCTCACCTCGTTCGCAGCACACGCCGGGATTACTGCTGCTCTGCTGGTTTATTTGACAGAGCGATCCATTTCAGATATGCATTAATGAATGGATCAATGTCTCCATCCAGGACGGCATCCACATTACCGGTCTCTTCACTGGTTCTGTGGTCTTTTACCATCGTATATGGCTGCATAACATAGGATCTGATCTGGTTTCCCCAGCCGATATCAGTAACTTCACCACGAATACCGGAAAGCTTTGCCTCTGCTTCCTGCTGTTTCAGAAGATACAGCTTCGCTTTCAGCATCTGCATGGCCTTATCTTTATTCATATGCTGAGAACGTTCATTCTGGCACTGTACCACGATTCCTGTCGGGAAATGTGTGATACGGATCGCAGAAGATGTCTTGTTGATATGCTGTCCGCCGGCACCACTGCTTCGATAGGTATCAATACGGATATCATCATCATTGATCTCAACATCCAGATCTTTTTTAATATCCGGCATAACATCGCAGGACACAAATGAGGTCTGACGTTTACCGGCTGCATTAAACGGTGAAATACGTACCAGACGATGTACACCCTTTTCGGATTTCAGATAACCATAGGCATTTTCACCATTTACCTGGAATGTAACAGACTTGACACCTGCTTCATCTCCATCCAGATAATCCAGAACTTCCATTGTAAATCCCTTACGGTCTACCCAACGGCTGTACATACGATAAAGCATTCCACACCAGTCGCAGGCTTCTGTTCCACCGGCTCCGGCATTCAGCTTAATGATCGCATTTTCACTGTCATATTCTCCTGATAATAAAGTTTTGACACGAATACTGTCAAAATTCTTCTGGAATTCATCCAGCATTTCCTGAATCTCCGGAATGATTTCCGGATCATTTTCCTCATAGCCCATCTCGATCATGGTTTCCATATCTTCCATCTGGGTTTCCAGACTGTGATAGATTTCCATATCGTCCTTCATGCTCTTGAGTTCTTTCATCTTCTGCTGGGAAACTTCTGCATTATCCCAGAAGTCCGGCGCTTCCATTTCACGCTCTAATTCTTCAACCCTCTGCTCTTTATTAGCGAGGTCAAAGTGAATCCCTCACTTCCACTAATGGTTCTGTGTATGTTGCAAGAATACTCTTGAACTGATCTAATTCAACCACAGCTTCACCTTCTTTCTATATAATAAATATAAATAATCATATACTGTTATACAATACCATAATTTTGCCTATAATTCAATCTTTTCCAGATCTTCCGGCACATACAGATTACCGCTGAAATATTTCTTTCCCTCTTCTGTATATAATTCTTTACGACGTACAATATTTTTATCCTCTGTGTGATAAAGGATCAGATTCTGCACTCCCAGCTGTTCTGCCAGTTCACTGGCATCTTTTGCCGTTGAATGATGTTTCTCATATGGGTGAAAAACATCCGCCTGATCATACAGACAGAAAGCTTCATGAAGCAGCCATTTGCTGTTCCTGGCATATTTTTTCTCGCATTCATTATATGGCTCATCACCACAACAGGTAAGCTTTTCTCCATTTCCCATATCCATACAGAAACCGTACTGTTTTGCTTTTGTAGACTGAATGTCAAAAAAGGTGACCTTATGCCCCATCAGTTCTCTTTCTTCGCCATCGTTTACGACAACCAGATGCAGGCGGTCTCCGATAAAACAGGTCTGTTTTGCCGGGTAAAGCATCTCTGCCATTTCTTTGAGAATTCGGATGACTTCCTCGTGTCCATAGATAGTTGCTTCTCCATCATATTGTCCCTGTTTCATATTCTGACAGATCATGCGGATCATCCAGACAACCCCCATGATATGGTCTACATGTTTATGTGTCACAAAGATCTCGCGCATATCTTTCCAATCAAAACCTGCCTGTTTCAGCTGACGAAGCAGTGTATTTCCACCACCACCATCGACAAGAAGATGTTTATCCCCATCCTCCAGAACAAAACATGTGTTATAGCACTCCGTAACCATTGCATTTCCTGTTCCAAGCATTGTTATATTCATCGGAAAGTTCCTCCCTTGCAGGTTTGATAATATTAATTTATCTTACCATAAGTCAGAAAGAAAGGGAACAGTCGTCCTACACTGTTCCCCTAGAATATATCTCGTAATTATGTTTTATATTTTTTATGAGAAAAAGCTTTCCGCCACACTCATATCCGCCACATATCCGACTGTACCAGTCATATAGATCGTATCATCATCTTTAATATCAATCTGAATCATACCGCCCGGCTGATTTACATTGACTCTGTTTTCAACAAGTCCAAGTCTGTATGCTGCCACAGCTACCGCACAGCTTCCTGTTCCGGAGGCTTTTGTATATCCCGAACCTCTCTCCCAGATTTCAATGTCCAGGTTGCCTGTATCGATCTTGCGGCAGATCTGAAGATTCATTTTTTCCGGAAATTCATCAGCATTTTCGACATATGGTCCGAGCTCTTTTGCAAGCTCTGGTGTCACCTGATCCATAAAAATAATGCAGTGCGGATTACCAACGGTCAGACAGGTTGCCTTATATTCTTTATTATGGAAAATAAACGATTCATTGATTACTTCACGAACTTCTCCCGTTACCGGAATTTCTCTTGAAATAAAAGAAGCCTTACCCATTTTTACACGAAACTCCGTAGCACGATTATTCAGACATTCCACCTCAATTGGACCGGAAAGTGTCTGGATACTGAATTTCTGTTCTTTTACGTATTCATGATCCATCAGATATTTTGCAAAGATGCGGACACCGTTTCCGCTGATGGCAGCTTCACTTCCATCTGAGTTAAAAATACGAACCCCCATCTTTCCATCAATTTCAATCGGTCCGTAGAGAATACCGTCTGCGCCAAGTCCAAAGCCTCGCTGGCACAGCAGTGCGATTTTCTTGCCCTGAAGTTGTACACGGTTTTTGTTTGGATCCAGCACCAGATAATCATTTCCAAGTCCCTGATATTTTATCATTGTAATACAGTTATCCATAACCATATCCTCTCTTTCCGAATTAAGTAATCGTATTTACATACGTCTTTTGTTCCAGTATATAGTTTTCTTTTTGCTATGTATATAGAATAAAATGCGTGCTATATTGCAAAAAATGCTATAATATAATAAAATGATTATACAAAATCCTAATATATAGCAAACATTCGTTTTCTGAGGAGGTATCTCATGGATTATTCACAGTATAATCTCGAGAAAACCGGATATCTGAAAGAAGATTTTCGACTGTTCCATATCAATGACCAGACAAAGAAAGATTTTTCTTATCATTATCATGATTTTCATAAAATCATTGTTTTTATTTCCGGGAAGGTAACCTATCATATAGAAGGAAAAGCGTATCATCTGAAACCACGGGATATTCTGCTTGTCAGCCAGGGTGCGATCCACAAACCAGAGATTGATCCATCGGTTCCGTATGAGCGCTATATTTTCTGGATTCGTGATGATCTTTCCTGCCAGGAATTGAATACCTGCTTTCAAAAAGCAAACGATCGCAGTTTCAACCTTGTAAGAGCCGATTCTGCCCTGCAGGAACGTCTGAAAGATCTGCTTCCAGAAATAGAGCAGACCTTACAGAATAAACGTTTTGGAGATTCCGTACTGAGAGATGCGCTGTTTACGCAATTTATGATATATATCAACCGGATTTTTCTTCGTACGAGCAGTTCCCCGGACAAAAAAACATATTCCTCTGACACACAGGTAGAACAGCTCCTGAAATATATCAATCGCAATCTGTCAGAAAATCTCTCAATTGATCAGCTTGCCAATCGATTTTTTTTCAGCAAATATCATATGATGCGAAAATTCAAAAATGAGACCGGTTATACTATCCACAACTATATTACCAGTAAGCGACTCCTCATGGCACGCTCTCTCATCAGTCAGGGAATACCCGTTATGAAAGCAGCACAGGCAAGTGGATTTCATGATTATACAACATTTGTCCGGGCATATAAAAAACAGTTCGGTAAAGCACCTTCCTGTGAATAGCTGTCAATATCACTAGAAAAATATACCAAAATCCCGATTTTTATTGCGTCCTTTTTATCAATATGATACAATTATAAGGTCGGGTGATGGCGACGAAGGCATTGCGTTTATTTGCAATGCCATTTTTTATACCTAAACCTGAAAAGGGAGAGAAAGAGAGGAAATCCTAATGAAAGAAAAGAAAAAAATGTCACTGGCC
>OLNZ01000941.1_pt1 | contig 23911 bp, 19 predicted proteins | sample 1672981 | NCBI WGS metagenome assembly OLNZ01 (sample SAMEA3136743, study PRJEB25190) | human gut metagenome | biome: human gut; feature: human-associated habitat; material: faeces | place: Austria | collected 2013 | reverse complement strand
AGGTTGCGGTAGCCCGTCTCGTTCCGGCAGAGCAGGACGAGGTGATAGGGGCGGTCGTCGATCTCGTGGACCCGGTCGAACCGGGTCCGGGGGGCCACATAGGCCCCGCAGCCGATGATGGGCTTGATGCCCTCGGCTTTCGCCGCCTTGTAAAAGTCCACCGCCCCGTACATAACGCCATGGTCGGTGACGGCGATGGCCGTCTGGCCCAGCTCTTTGGCCCTGGCCACCAGGCCGGGGATCCGACAGGCCCCGTCCAGCAAGCTGTATTCTGAGTGAACGTGAAGATGGACAAAAGACATAAACTTACTTTCCTTCCTGCCGCATTTCCTCCAAAATTTCTACGGCGGTCACGATGAGCACGTCGCAGCGGTTGGTCAGGCCCAGGTCAGCCGCGGCGGGGGTGGCCTCAGTGGCCTCCACCTTGCTCTTCAAAAGGGTCTGACATCGCAGGTCACCGAACTTCTCCTTGAAGCGGCGCTGAAATTCCTTCGCCAGCGCCCCGGTCCGGCGCTTGCTGCCGACGGGATCCTCTGCGTCCACGGGGGTCAGCATCCCCAACGTCATCACAGCCCCGGCAATGGCCCCGCACAGCTCACCCGTCTGGGCCCCGGCCCCAAAGCCGCCGCCCATGTCAAAGCTGGTCTGTTCGGATAAACCGGTCACGTCGCTGAAGCTGGCCAGCACAGCCTGGCAGCAATTAAATCCCTTGTGGTGGTACTCGGCAGCACGTTCATATCTGGTCATAGTCGTGTTCTCCTTTGTGTTTGGTTGATGATAGTAGATGATAGTATTTGTAAGCTCTGGCTTTCTACTCGCTTTTTTGGCTGAGCTGGATGAGCTTCCGCAGGCGGTGGCTGAGGGAGGATTTGGTGACGGGTGGGTCGCAGAGGGCGGCCAGCTGGGAGAGGGACAGCTCCGGGTGCGCTTCCCGCAGCTGGGCGGCCTCTTGCAGCTTAGGGGTCAGCTCGTCCAGAGCGCCGCTCTTCCGGAGGATCTGGATGGCCCGGCGCTGCTCCAGGGCCGCGTCTACGGTCTTGTCCACGTTGGCGGCCTCGCAGTTGACGCGGCGGTTCACGCCGTTGCGCAGGAATTTCTCTGCTTTCGTGTTCATCAGCGTCATGGCCGCGATGGGGGCCCCGATGGCGGTGAGCAGGTCTTCGATGGCCTCGCTCTGCTTGAAGTAGGTGATGTAATTGGCCTTGCGGGTGGTCTCTTTCGGGGCGTAGCCCAGCTCTAAGAGCAGGGTATTTAACTCCCGGCTGACCCGCAGATGCGTGGTGGCCAGCTCCAGGTGATAGCCCTTCTGCGGGTCCGTCACAGACCCGCCGGCCAGAAACGCCCCGCGCAAAAATGCCAGGCGGCAGTGCTCCTCTTCCAGCACTCCAAAATTGATGTGATGGGCGGGACCGGCGGGATCAAAGGCGCACTGCTCCCACAGCACCGCCACTTTGTCCGGCGCAGTGATGCGGAAGATGCGCTTCCCCGGCGCGTCGGGGTCGCCCTTTTCGTCGAAGGACAGGCCGAAGGCCCGGTAAAATAATCCCGGCAGCCGCTGGGCAAAGGCGGGGGATTCCGTGACGATCTTCACCTCCCGCAGGGAGAAGCGGTTGCAGTACAGCAGCACCCCGCAGGCCTCCGCCTGGGTGCAGCATTTTTTGCCCAGCTTGGCCCGGCACAGCTCGGCTTTGACGTCCGCCGCAAAAGACATGGTGGCTTCCTCCTTTTCTCTGCGCTCTGCTTACCGGCTGATGTCTCGGTGGGTCTCCTCCACCCGGTAGCCTTTTTGCTTGATGAACTCCGTGACGGCGTGGGCGATGGCCACAGACCGGTGGTGCCCGCCGGTGCAGCCGATGGCGATGACCAGGTTGGACTTGCCCTCCTCCACATACTGGGGCAGCAGGAACGACAGCATCTCTTCCAGATGCCGCATGAACTCCGTGGTCTGCCGGTAGCCGAATAAAAACGCCCGCACGGCCTCCTCTAAGCCTGTACACTCTTTCAGCTCTGCGATGTAATAGGGGTTGGGCAGAAAGCGCACGTCAAAGACCAGGTCTGCGTCGATGGGGATGCCGTACTTGAACCCAAACGACGTGACCGACACCGTGATGGACTCATCCGGCGCCCCCATGCCAAACAGCCGCAGCAGCTCCCCCCGGAACTTGGACAGGTTCAGCCCGGAAGAGTTCAAGATATGGCTGGCCCGGTTACGGACCGGCTCCAGCGCCATGCGCTCCATTTTCACCGCCTCCGGCAGGGCGTAGCCCTGCCGGGTCAGCGGGTGGGTGTGGCGGGTCTCCTTATACCGCCGGATAATATCCTCGTCGGCGGCCTCGATGAACAGCAGCTGATAGTCCAGGTGCATCTCCCGCAGGCCGTCGAGCGCCTGGAACAGCTCGTCAAAGGTCTGCCCGCCGCGAATGTCCGTCACCAGCGCCACGCGGCTGTATTTCCCCGTCCCGGCCCCGGCCATGCACAGCCCGGCAAAGCTGGTGATGAGGGCCACGGGCATGTTGTCCACGCAGTAAAAGCCCAGGTCCTCCAAAAACGCCGCAGCGGAGCTCTTCCCCGCCCCGGACATGCCGGAAATAATAATAAATTCCATCCGTTCGCCCCCCCTTTGATCTTATTGTTTTAGTATACCATAGACAGCAGAAGCGGTGCAAGATGCCGGGACGGATTCTCCTGGTGTCCGGCTATGCCAGATCAATCGAATCAGTGGTTCCATATCAAGCGTTGTTCCGTTGGTACACAACCGATTCCATTCAGTAGGTCACCCTCATCCGTCCGCTTCGCGTCCACCTTCTCCTCCGAGGAAGGCTTTTTCAGGTGGTACCACCCTGCAAAGTTGTACCGCGTCAACAAAGCCTTCCCCGAGGGGGAAGGTGCCCCAGTGCTCACACTGGGGCGGATGAGGGCCACCTCCTGCAAGCACCCCGCCGTGTACCAACGCACCGCCCTCCCCTTCCAAGACAGAGAAAGGGCACGACCGTCTGGCCGTGCCCTCGTAGCATTTTGATTGTAGGGTTACTCAGTTACAGGATTTCCTTTTGCATCAATGGTGAAAGTTAAATCATTATAACCATCTACACTGATTACCACAGTAGAATTTCCACTCGCATCGAAACTATCTTCTGTTATGTCGAGGTAAATATATTCTCCACCGTAAGTCGGATCATTGCCAAACTTAAATTTTTGGGTCGAGTTCCAGAAGGATCCAGCATAAGTAATGGTATTGCCATTAACTGTTACAGTTCCTCCTTCAACTAGCTTCAAATAATTTACAATGTTATCTCCTGCAAAGGAAATCCGCGTATAATTACCACCCAAAATTTGGGTTACCTTTTCCGCAGAAGAAAATCTCGGAGGAGTCAATTTCCCCGAGTCTTCACCATCAGAACCAGAGTTGGAATTATCACCAGTCACCAACTGACCGTTCTTATTAACCGTGAAGGTCAAGTCAACATAACCCTCAGCCTTTACTGTGACCACAGTGTTTTCCGTAGTAGAGAAACCATCCGTGGTCAAATCCAGGCAGTCATAGTTGTCCATGCCGTAGCCGGTATCTGTAGCACTCCATTTATATGCATTGGTTTCATTGAGCAGAGAGCTAGCATAGTTATAGTTGCTGGTTCCAACTATAACAGACTTGATGGACGGCAGATATGCTTTCAGCGTATTGTTGTCCATTCCTGCAAACGTAACGCGGTAGTAGTAGGTACCAAAGTAGTTATCCTTCGTCACATTTGCAGCAGTAGGTGCGTCTTTTGTTTCAGTCTCAGGGGGAACAACGGGGTCGGTAGTGCTACCGTCAGTAATTACAGAACCAGTGCTACCATCAATTTTCAGGGTCAACTTCTCATAGCCGGAAGCACTGATAACAACCGTGTTTTCGCCACTATTCTTAAAGGCTGACTTACCCAGATTCAGAATCGAAGAATTGTAGCTAGGATCATACCAAGCAAACTCATCCGACTTAATCATAGACAGTTGGTACACAAAATTATTCAGCTTATAGGAAGATCCATTCACTGCTACAGAAATATCTGATTTCCAAGAGTTATATCCTAAGTTGCCAAAATCCAATGTATAAACATTGTCGCTAATACTACCTGTCGGCTTAGCATTAGGTACCGGCTTCAATTCCACAGTACCAGCCACCGTGAACTCTGCGCTCAGGCCAGCTTCCTCATAATAGTTCGCCTTAATATTCACCGTATACTGACCGGGAGTAGTCACATTATACAGGTCCACAGACTTGTAATTATCGGCCACAACATAGTAAACGGCATCACTACCCTCGACGCCCTTTGCCAAAACAGTATCTGTTTTACCGTCCTTGGTCAGCGTAATAGACTTCAGGTTCTTCAGGAAGTCGCCGTCCGACTCGTTCACGGAAATGTGAACCACATCATTTTCCTGCGTGACCGTCAGGCTGGTGACAGTCTCATTCACCTTACTATACTCGAACGTCACGTCCTGGACTTTATATCCGGCGGACTTGAGGCGGATGCTGTTTTTGCCAACGGCGAAGCACTTTGCCTGGAAGGTGATGGTGTTGTGTTCCAGGTCAACGGTGTACTTATCCTTCCCCAGCTCACGCCAATCTCCGTTGAGGTAAACCAGACCGTCGTTTTCAATCTTCGTCAGGTACGCTTCTGCGTTGTCGCCGGTAAAGGTCAGCACGACATTGCTGCCCTGCGCGTTGCCGGTGATGGTGGGGGTGATGGCGTCCAGCTTGCCGGAGGTGCTGCTGTCTTGAATATCACCCAGCAGACCGTCTTCCAGAACTGCTTTGGTTGCACGGGGCTGAGAGGCGGTTGCCTGGGCACCGGTACGGTAAGAAGTGAAGGGAATCCACATGGTGCCCGTTGTCTGTGCCGTATTGACTGCACTGATGTAAGCACCGATAGGATAATACTTAGTATCCCCCTTATCGAACACAGCGTCAGAAACAACATGGCCCTTCCAATAGTCCAACACGGTGGATGCGGCGGAGGTTTCAGCGCCTACCTTTTCCAGAACCAGCGCATTGGCCAGCAGGTCGCTGTCGAAGAGCAGGTCAGCAGAAACGGCATAGCCGCCGCCACTGGAGGAGCTGTCGCTGCCACCGATGTTGGTGGAGGCGCCAGAGATGACGTCAATACCATAGCTCCGCATGGCCTTGGTGACAGGCGTTTCGACTTCTTTTCCATCCGCTACATAGAACTTGCAGGTAGCATCCTGGAAGCCGTTGGCCTTGATCGTTAAGACATAGGTGCCCTTCTGATCCAGATGATTGGTGCCGTTTTCAGCCGTGGTATCATTGTACAGAACAAACAGGTCCTGGCTGAACAGGAAATAATCGTCGATCTTATTCAGCGTAACCGTTTTCTTGTCCGGCTTAGTCAGGGTAACTTCCTCAATGGGGTCCGTAATGCCGTATACCATATTCTTCACGGAGAAGTGCAGGTTGCGGCCGGACTCCGGGGTCTCCTTCACAGCAAACACAGGTGCGTCATGGTTCACTACATGAATGGGCACCAGGGCATAGCTTTTCTTGCCATCCGTCGTGGTGGAAGCCACACGGACGTAGTAACGGCCATTGTTGGTAAAGTTGCTCTGGTTAAAAGGAATGGTCAGAGTGCCGACCGTACCATTGTGGTCAGTGGTGCCCTTGGTGTAGGTCAGGTGATTGTTCAGAACTTTCTTGTACTGGTCATACTGAACCAACTCAAGAGCGCCCGTATCTGCGATGTTATTAAACCACTCTTCGTCACCATCCTTGGCGGCAGAGTTTTTATAGTTGAACATGATCACCACATTGCCGCTCGTATTGTCCTCGTTTAACTTGGTAACAGGAGAGTAGCTGGGATGCTCGTTTTTGGCGGGGGTGGTGCTGAACGTGGTCTGCTTGGGCAAAACACGAGCGTTCCCCTCGTCGTCATAGTTGGTCAGATAATAGTCCCACAGAGCCAGAGACGTATGTCCCAGGTAATAGTCGGGCAGGTAGCCAGTCTTCTTTTGGTAGACTGCACTCTTACCGTCAGCGGGAGCAGTCCCAATCGTGATGGTCTGGGTCTTCCCGTTGCTGGTCAGGGTGACGGTACCGGGCTCGGCGACCAGGGGGAGCTTGGCGATGGTCCCCTCCGTGGTCACATTTGTGACATAGGCCGTTACGTTCTTGCCGTCCACGGTCACAGTCGTGTTGTCTTTTGTATAGCCGTTTTCAAACACCAGGGGCAGCCAGGTGCCGGCATCGCTGGTAAAGGTCTTGGCTTTGTCCGCCTTTACGATGGTGCCCTGCGTTACGCTGCTCCCCCCGCCGGAAGACGAACCGCCGCCGGACGAGCTGCTGCCGCTGTTGGAAGCGCCGCCGTTGGTCGTGCCGTTGGGGTTATAGGCCTTGCCGTCCACAGTGACTTTGGGCGTGCCGTTGGGGTTGGCCAGCCGGATGCCGCCCTTGGCGGTGCTCTTGGTGAGCTTCACGCCGTCGGTGCCGCCGCGGACGACCAGGCGGCCGGTGACGGTGACGTTTTTGAGACTGGCGGCGGAGACGCCGTCTGCGAGGATGAGGTCGCCCTTCACGGTGACGTTCTCCAGGGTGTTGTTGGTGCGGAGGATCAGGTTGCCCTCCACGGTCTGGTCCTTCAGGTCCTGGTCGCTGTAGGCGGCCACGAGGGCATCCATGACCTGGGCAAACTCGGCGCGGGTGATGTAGCTCTGGGGGTTCAAAGCGCCGTCTGCGCCCGTCACATAGCCCTGCTCCACCAGAGCAGCCACGGCACCCCTGGCCCAGGAAGAGACCTGAGCGCCGTCAGAAAACTTGTCCAGGGAGGACGCCTTGCCATCGGCCAGGCCAAAGGCGCGGGCCAGCACGGCGAAGGCCTGCTCGCGGGTGATGGGGTCGTTGGGGCTGAGCTTGCCGTTCGCACCCTGGAAGACGCCCATCCGCACGCTCTTGGCCATCTCGTCGTAATGCCAGACGCCGGGGAGCATGTCGGTGAAGCTGGTCAGAGACGCCTTGGCGCTGCTGGCAAAGGCGCGGTTGACCATGGTGGCCATCTGGGCACGGGTGAGCAGGCCCTTGGGCAGGATCTTGCCGTCGGACCCGTTGAGCAGGCCGTTTTGGACGGCGTGCGTCATGGCCGGTGCCGACCAGTCCGTGGGAAAGTCGGAAAAATCCGACGGGACGGCGGCGAAGGCATTGGTTGATAGGAGCATCGCTCCGATCAACCCCATGATCATGGGGCTTTTTTTACCTCTCATCAGGGGTACCTCCTATGGGAAAGAAATCGTTGCCCGCAGCGGGTTTCCAAAGGTCTCTCGCGGGCGTCGGTAGTTTACCATAACTAACTGCATCCCGTCTGTTCGGTTTTGGCGGAGTTTTTGCGGAGAGCGGCGAAGTTTTTCTCCAAAAAGGTTGGAATATTCTGATTTAGCCTACGCTAACATTGTGCATCAAAAAACCCCCGGCAGAGGAAAAACCTCTGACGGGGGCCATGAATCGCGTGAATTCAGTTCGTCAAGCGCAAATTAGCACTTCTCGAAGATGGCAGCAACGCCCAGGCCGCCGCCGATGCACAGGGTAGCCAGACCCTTCTTTGCGTCGTCGCGCTTCATCATCTCGTGCAGCAGGGTGACGATGATACGAGCGCCGGAGCAGCCGACGGGGTGGCCGATGGCGATAGCGCCGCCGTTGACGTTGACCTTGGACATATCGAACTCCAGCTCACGAGCCACAGCGATGGACTGAGCAGCGAAAGCCTCGTTGGCCTCGATCAGGTCCATGTCCTTGATGGTCAGGCCAGCCTTGGCCATAGCCTGACGGGAAGCGGGGATGGGGCCGGTGCCCATGATCTTGGGGTCGACGCCGCCCTGGCCCCAGGAAATGACCTTGAACAGGGGCTTCAGGCCATACTTCTCGACAGCGTCCTTGGAAGCCAGGATGATGGCAGCAGCGCCGTCGTTGATGCCGGAAGCGTTGCCGGCGGTAACGCGCTTGACACCGATGTTGTCAGCGGAGGGGGTCATGTGGGTGGCCTCGAAGGTCATGTCGACCTTGTCCACGGTGTTGTCGTCGGAGACAGCGAAAGCGCCCTTCAGGGAGCCGAGCTTCTCCAGGGTGGTGTCACGGGGATCCTCGTCGGTGTCGAAGACGAACTCCTTCTTCTTCTGCTTCACGGTAACAGGCACGATCTCGTCCTTGAAGCGGCCGGACTTCACAGCGGCAACGGCCTTCTGCTGGGAGTTGTAGCCGAACTCGTCCAGCTCCTCGCGGGTGATGCCCCAGATGTCGCAGATGTTCTCAGCGGTGGTGCCCATGTGGTAGTTGTTGTAAGCGTCCCACAGGCCGTCCTTGATCATGGTGTCGATCAGCTTCTTCTCGCCCATACGAGCGCCCCAGCGGGCCTCGGGGATGGCGTAGGGAGCAGCGGACATGTTCTCGGTGCCGCCGCACATGATCAGGTCAGCATCGCCAGCCTGGATGGCGCGGGAGCCCTCGATGACGGACTTCATGCCGGAGCCGCAGACCATGCTGACGGTGTAGGCGGGGACCTTCAGGGGCACACCAGCCTTGACCATGCACTGACGAGCCACGTTCTGGCCCTGAGCAGCAGACAGGACGTTACCGAACATGACCTCGTCCAGCCACTCGCCCTTGACGTTACCGCGCTTCAGAGCCTCGGCGATCACAGTAGCGCCCAGCTCAGCAGCGGGGACATCCTTCAGGGAACCGCCGAACTTGCCCACGGCAGTACGGCAGGAGCTGATGACATAAACATCTCTCATAGTAGATTGTACCTCCAAAAAATTTTAACAGGGTAGCATTAAAGCAGCCATTTACCGCAACATTATACTTGTCACGTCTGCAAAAATCAACTGTATTTTTGAAATTTCCTTTGATTTTTCTTCCCTTTTTTGAATGAGCCTCCGCTCACTCCGCCGCAGCCTGGGCAAGGCCTGCCAGGGCCTGGGGCAACGAACTGTCTCCCACCAGGACGTAATCGGACCCGGCGATGATCAGATCCCCCTCCGAGTTGCACCCGAAGGCATAGCTGGACGAGCCGTCGGCGTTGGCCAGTTTTACCTCATAATAGGCCCCTCCGTCGGGCAGCGTCACCACGCCGTGGCCCCGCAAAAAGCGGACCTGGGCGCTCTGCATGGCCTGCCACACTTCGTCAAGTTCCGACCCTTCGGCCACGTCCCACTTCTGCCCCTCCTGATGGGCCTGGTCGTACACCGTGAGGGTCCCCGTGGTGGGCGTTTCCGTCCCGCCCAGGCAGTCCAGCAGCGGCTGCGGCCGCATGAACGCGATCATATAGGCCGCCACCAGCGCCGCGATCACCACCACCGTGATGAGGACCGTCCGCAGTTTCTTGTGTTTCATCGTCCCGTCATCTCCTTGCATTCAATTTGCGTATGCAAAGACCTATTATACCAGAGCACGTCAAAAAGGCAAGGAAAAGCACAGCAAACCGCACCCCGACAAAAAGGGAGCAGACCACACCGCTCGCGTGGTCTGCTCCCTGGAGCCTTCCTAAAAATTAAGTCAGTTCGGCACCGTGCTGCTCACGTTGCCGGTGGTAAGGTCTACAGTAAAGGTATAGGTACCGGCCTGATGCACGTCTTGCACGGCCTTGTCGAAGCGATAGGTATAGGTGAGGGTCGTGCCCTTGCACTGGATGGAGGTGGGGGCCTCCTGGCGGACGGCGGTGGTCTTCACGCCGGGCAGGGTGACGACGGTGCCCTCGCCGGGCTGGGAACCGGCCTTGTAGACCAGGACCAGCTCATCCTGATACCCGCCGTGGGGCAGGCCGCTCTGGACGCGCTCCAGGATGGTGCAGGCGCTCGTCTCCTCCATCCAGGTCACGTTGTTCACGCCCTGGAGCTTCTCGGACAGGGCCGTGCGGTACTTGCTCTGCGTGTGCAGGGCGGCGTAGGGGTCAGCGGGGAAGGCGGCCTGGAACTGCTCGGCGGTAAAGGCACCCGAACTGACCAGGCGCTCCCACAGGGGCTGGCCGGTGGTCTTGTGCTGGGCGAAGAGGGCGGCGGCGGTGATCTCCACCAGCTCGCCGCGGGTCAGGGTGGCCCAATCGGCCTGAGCGGGCAGGATGCCGGCCTGAACGGCGGTCTCCCAGGGGCTGTTCCAGACGAAGTCGGTGCCATCCTGATAGCCCAGAGCCCGGAGCATAAAGGTCAGGTACATGGCCGTCGTGACGGGGGACTTGGCCCCAAACTCCGTGGCGGAGATACCCCTGGTCAGGTCATATTTCCGGGCGTAGCTTACCGCTCCGTTGGCCCAGGTGGGCACGTCTTGGTAGGGGTGCTGCTTCGTCGTGCCCTCCTGGTCCCCGGCGCCCAGGGCGCGGATCAGCATGGTGATAGCCTCGGCCCGGTTGGGCTGGCGGTCCAGGTCATAGTTCACGGACCCGTCGGCGTTCGTCCCGGCACCCCGGAACAGACCGAGCTGGTTCAGCTGCTGGGCCAGCGCCAGGTCGCTCCCGGCGGGGGCGGCGTTGGCTTCGCTGTACTGCCAGGTCGTGTAAACAGGCTGGTCGCCCTGCGCTTCCACAACGACCTTCAGTGCGCCGTTGGAGAGCCAGGAGACTTCCAGAATATCGGCCTTGGCCTGCGGTGCAGAGAGCGTTTTGGCGGTGCCGTTGGGGACGTAGACCAGGGCCAGCTTGCTGGCGTCCGCGTTGAACGCCTGGACGCTCCGGGTCCGCAGCGTGCCGCCGAGCTTTTCTTCCAGCAGCGGTGTCAGCGCAGACTTGCCCTCGAACTTGCCAACATAGACCGTGTCGTTGGCCTGGTTCGTGTAGGCGATGTGCCCGGCCTTTGCCGCGATGATCTGCGCGGTGGGGGTGGCAAATTGCAGCGTCACTTCGCTGCCGTCCCGGCCGACCACGACGAAAGCCGTCTCCTTGTCCCCCAGAGACTTGGCGCATAGGGCGTGGTCTGCATCGACCCAGGCTGTGACATACGTATCCTTGTCCGGTAGGGTCACAGGGGTCGGCTGTTGCTCCGGCACGTCGGCGGTGTAGCCGTCGCTGAGCTTTGTCCAGCTCCCGGCCTGCTGCCCGGCGGCAGAAACGCAGACACTGAGAGGCAGCGCCAAGGCCAACGCCGTGGCCAGGGCCAAAATTTTTCGTTTCATGGGGAATCCTCCTTTGTGTTACACTTCCATTCGGGGTTTGATTTGGGAAAATTTATGTTTGTGCGGGAGCGCTCACCGTCTCCAGCCAAGCACCGGTCTCTGCATCCACGATGACGTAAACGTCCGCCTGCACGGGTTCCCCCTTCACAGGCCCATGGAGCATGATCCCTACGTTGTGGAACGTCACGACCCAGGCGGGGCGGTCGGTCAGGGTGATGTCAGACTCCGGCAGCACCGGGCACTCCGTGTCCGAAAGCCGCACCAAGGAAGCCTGGATCGTTTCCGCGTCCTCCCCGGCATAGGTCTGGAGCTTGGCCGCAGCAATGGCTTCCTCCTGGGTGATCCAATCCCCCTCCTGCGCGGAGAGCGGAACTCCTTGGAGTCCGCCAAGGCCCAAGTCCACCTTCTCCGGCGGCTGCGCGGCAGGCTCCCCCGCCGTCTCTCCCTCCAGAGCGCCCGACGCGGCCAGCGTAACCACCGAACACAGCAGAAGCGCAGCGGCAAGTGCCACAAGGGCGCGTGCTTTTTTCATGCGACACCCTCCTTTCGTTGTATCTCCGTAGAGCATTTGACTTGGGAAATCCTTCCGCTCTCAGTATAGCTGATTTTATGAATGATTTCAATCATTTCTTAGATATTCAGTTTTTATGCTTCTTCCAACGGAAATTCTTCTGTCGTGCTCCCTGTGGGGTCTGCAACGTCCCCGGAGGGGTAGATGTCTACGACGATGGCCTGCTTCTCACGGCTCTGGCTGATGCAGTATTGGAGATACCGACAGTCTTCGGTGTCGTTGCTGTGCATTCCGAAGTAGAGTCCCAGATAGCTGCTTCCCGTTTCTGCATTTTCTGAGAAAAATTCGCGGAGCAAAAAGCTCACAGACCGGGTCGTTTGGTCGTAGGAAGGCACGGGAAACTTCCCGTTGTTGACGGTGATGCTGTGGAAATAGAAGCCGTCCGCCGGAACAAAGGTAAGCTCCTCTGTGCTGGAGTCGAATTGGAAACTGAGCGGTAAGATGGCCTCTTCCTCTGCTTTTCCTTGCGCGTGATGCGCAACAGCGAGGATGATACTGCACACCACTGCAACCCCAACCAAAAAGGCCACAAGCACACAGAGATGTTTTTTTGTTATGTTCATATTTTTAACTCACCATCCATCCATAAGAGAATCGTTTCCAAAGCAAATACAGCGGCGATGGCTACTCGTTTTCGTTTTATGGGAAAGCCTCTTTTGTGTTGCACTTCCATTCGTTTTTTTGATTTAAGAATTTTTTCATCGTCATTATAACCGATTTTATGAATAATTTCAATCATTTTTCAAGCAAATTTATAAGAAATGATAGAAAAGAAGGGTATCTTTGACGGATACCCTTCTTTTCTGTCACACGACCTTTCTTTTTGTCACCCGGCGAAGGGGCGCACGCGGAAGATGGCGCCGAGGCTTTCGGCCAGGTGGCGGCAGGCTTCGATCTCCTGGGGTGTTTTTTCGTAGTCCACGATGGAGACCATGACCTTGGGGACGTAGTTCTGCGCGTCCCGCACGAAGTCCAGCATGGCCTGCCAGGCGGCTTCGCCTGCGCCGGGGCGGGTGATGGCGAGGTAATCGGCTGCGTTGGAGGCGTTGAGGGAGACGGACACCGCGTCCAGCCGGCCTTGCAGCTCCGGCGTCACGTCCCGGTGGTTGATGAGGCTGGCGTGGCCGTTGGTGTTCAGGCGGATGGGCGGCAGGTCGGGGCGGCGGGCGGCGTGCAGCTGGTCGCAGAGCCAGAGCAGGTCGTCCAGCCGGCACGTCGGCTCCCCGTAGCCGCAGAAGACGATCTCGGCGTATTGGGTCAGGTCCTGGCCCAAAATTTCCGCCAGCACGTCCTCTTTCTTCGGCTCCTCCTGGAGCCACAGCCCGCCCAGGGACGAGTCCGCCTGGTCCCGGATGCAGAACACGCACCGGCAGTCGCAGCGGTTGGTGAGGTTGATGTATAAGCTGCCATAGTAATCATAGGTAATGATGTCACCGGTCATTGGGAACGTCCTCCTTTTGAGATGGGGTGGGGTCGGCGCAGGGGTCGTGTTTGGTCTGCACCAGGATGGTCTGCTTGACCTTGTCGATCTGGAGGGGTTTGGGCAGGTGTGCGTTCATCCCGGCGGCGAAGCAGCGCTGGGCATCCTCCTCAAAGGCGTTGGCCGTCATGGCCAGGATGGGGATGGTCTTGGCGTCCGGCCGGTCCATGGCCCGAATGGTCTTCGTGGCGGTGAGGCCGTCCATCACCGGCATCATAATGTCCATGAGGATGGCGTCGAAGGTGCCCGCCGGGTGGGTCCGGAAGGCCGGCCTCCTGTCCGTCGCTGACGATGGTGAGCGTGGCCCCCTCGTCAGAGAGGGAGATGCGCACGATCTCGGCGTTGAGCTCATTGTCGTCGGCCAGCAGCAGGTGCAGGCCCCGGAGGCTGGCCGTGGGGTCCGGGGGCGGGGGCGCCGCCACCGCCTGCTCCGAGACGGCAAAGGGCAGCGTGATGACGAAGGTGGAGCCGACGCCCTCGGTGCTGCTGATCTCGATGGTCCCGTGCATCTTTTCCACCAGGTTCTGGACGATGGTCATGCCCAGACCGGTGCCCTTTCGGTCGGCAACGTTTTCCTGGGAGAAGGGGTCGAAGATATGCTCCAGAAACGCCTCGCTCATGCCGATGCCAGTGTCGGAAATGGTCCAGCGATAGGTCACCACCTGGTTTTTCCTCCCCAGGCATTGGAAGCGCGTGGTGATGCGTCCCCCCACCCGGTTGTATTTGATGCAGTTGGTGTAGATGTTCAGCAGGATCTGCCGCAGGTGGAGGGGGCTGCCGTAGACGTAGGGCAGCTCCATGGGGTCCGAGCGCTCGTCGCGGACCATGGTGATGCCGGACTCAGCGGCCCGCTGCTCGATGATGGTGAAGACATCCGAGGTCAGTGTTTCCAGGTCCAGAGGTTCTCTGGCCAGCACGATCTCTCCGCTCTCCAGCTGGCTCATCTCTAAGATGTCGTTGATGAGGGCCAGGAGATGGTCTGCCGCCACCCGCATTTTTTCCCGGTTGGCGCTGAGGAGGGCGGTGTCGTCCGGGTGGGCGGCATCGATCTGTAACAGGCCGAGGATGCCGTTGAGGGGCGTGCGGATGTCGTGGCTCATGTGGGAGAGGAAGCTGGTCTTGGCGGCGTTGGCCCGGTCAGCCTGGTCCACGGCGCGGATGAGCTGTTCATTTTTCTCCCGGAGGTTGTTGGCATGCTTGATCTGTGCCTGGATCTGCTCATCGTGGTAAACCTGGGCCGTTCTCCAGCGGACGGCATTGGTGACGGCTAAGAGGATCAGGTAGGCCACCAGGGCATACACCATCGTCCGAGGGGTGCTGCGGAAAACGGTCTGCTCCGGCAGGAAGGCGTAGACGTAGCAGTCTCGTCCCCGCTCCATCAGGCCGAGGTAACGGGCGAAGGTGCCGTCGCCCTGCTTGGCCTGGACCAGCTTGTCGCTGACCCCCTCGGCCTTGATCTTCCGCAGGATCTCCAGGTCATCGGTGCTGGAGCCGATGAGGGTGGGGTCGTTGCTGGCAATGATGTCGCTGCCGTTGCTGACCACGATGATCCCGTTGTTCTCCTGGTCGTAGCCGGAGAGCATAGAGGTGATGGACAGGCTGAAGGAATCCAGGTATTCCACCGTCGTGTGGTAATAGGCCACGACCAGCCCCGCCTGGTCCTGGCGGCGGGCGGCGGTCAAGTCCACCTCGCTGCCGTCCTCGCAGTAAAAGCGGGCGGCGTAGCGTTTTTCCGGGTAGGAGACCGTGTCCCGCAAGGCGGGGGAGGCCAGGTAGTCCGCCAGATCGGCCGGGGCCTGACCCTCGGCGTGGTATTGGGCCAGGATCTCCCCCTGGGGGTCCAGCAGGAGGACGCCGGAAACGTAGGCGTTTTCCGCGCAGCGCTGTAAGGCGGTCTCGTCTGCCGCCGTGTTGCTCTCCGCCAGCTGGTGGACGATCTGCTTGCAGCTTTCCGTCATCCGCATGAGGCTTTTCGTTTCGGAAGCCAGCTGGATGCGGGCGTAGTGGTTGCACTGCTCTTTGACGTAGCTGGTGGTGTTGGACAGGGTGCTCTGGATGTTTGCCATATTGGACTTGGTCGCGGCCACGAAGGCCCCGATCAGCACGGCCAGACCGATCAGCACCAGGAGCAGGGACTGGTGCTTGGCGGCGAACTGGGTCAGGGGATGCTTGGACTTCATGGCGTCACCTCCAAGAGGCGTTGTGGCTCGTCCAGATACCGCCCGACGATCTGTTCCAGGCTCCCGTCGGCCCGCATTTCCTCAAAGGTCCGGGAGAGTTCCTTGTCCAAGCCTCGCTGGTCCGTGCGGGCGAAGGCCACGCCCAGCCCCACCGTCAGCAAGGGCTCGTCCAGGATGCGGTAGTCCAGGCTGTAGTCGGACATACATTGCAGGATGGCGGTCTCGTGGGCCGCGAGGGCGTCGGCGTAGCCCTTGCTGAGGTAGGGATAGATCAGCTCCCGGTCTTGCAGGGAAAAGACCTCCGCCACGCGGGGGATGCGCGGGTCCGTGTGGGCAAGGAAAAGCTCTTCTGGCTTGGTGGTGCTCTGCACGGCCACCCGTTTCCCCGCCAGGTCAGCCAGCGTTTGTATGTCGCTGTCCTGCCGCACGGCCACCACCTGGCGGCTGTATAGGTATGGCTCGGTCCAGAGGTACTGATCCTCCCGGCCGTCGCTGGAAAAGCTGCCCCAGATGCAGTCGATCTCCCCGCGCTCCACCAGGTCCTTTTTGTCCTCCCAGTCGATGGTGACGAACACGGCCTGGTAGCCCATGCGGCGAAACGCCTCCTTGGCCAGGTCCACGTCGATGCCGGTGGGCTGGCCGTTGGCGTCCTCGTAGTGAAAGGGCGGGTAGTTGTCGCTGCCCACCAGGATCACGGGCAGGTCGCTGTGGGACGCAGTCTCAGTCTCCGTCTGCCCGCCGCAGCTGCCCAGCGCCAGCACCAAGCAGCACACCGCCCCCAGCACCAGCCCCGCCCGCAGGACGCGGGAGAGGGGAGAGCAGCAGGGCAGGCATCTCTTGAAAAATTTATGCTTCATAGGCAAGCTCCTGGTTCAAACATACTGGGTGAAACCGTGAGGAATTGATAAAAAAAGGATAGCATACTCCCACCCTGTTTTCAAGCGCAGGAACCCCCAGAAATCGACAGCGTGCATTTTGTTCCAAATATTTTTGAGAGCAAAAATGCTGCAATTATATTGACAATAAACGAGCTTTTCACATATACTATAAACATAGAAAGGGGTGACGTACTATGGCAGCAACAAACCTAAATATCAGAACGGACAAGGCCATCAAAGAGCAGGCAGAGCAGATTTTTAACGAGCTGGGTCTGAACATGACAACGGCAATCAATCTTTTCTTGAGAACTGCGATTCGTGAGCACGGGATCCCGTTTGAATTAAAATTGGATGTTCCCAACGACACAACAGCAGCGGCCATTGAAGAGGGAAGAAGCCTTCTCGCTGACCCTTCCGCACCAAGATATTCCAGCATGGAAGCACTCAAGGCGGCGCTTGGCGTATGAAGTACGATGTGCAATTTACGAATCAGTTCAAGAAGGATTTGAAACTAGCAAAAAAACAACATAAAAATTTGGACAAGCTCTTTGAAGTGATTGACATTCTAGCAAACGGTGGAACACTGGACGCTAAATTGCGAGACCACGAACTAACTGGAAACTATAAAGGGACGCGGGAATGTCATGTCGAACCTGACTGGCTATTGATCTATGAGATTCGTGGGGATGTTCTTGTCCTGATGTTATATCGTTTGGGCACACACGCTCAGCTTTTTAAGAAGTAATCTATCCCATAGAAGAGAGTCATACCTCCACCAACGGGAAAGTATGACTCTCTTGCTTAGTTTATCGTATTTTGATGAGGCGGTCAGCGGCAGCAGCTGGAGCTGGCGGCGGGGGCCTCTTCTTCGGTCATGCCGGGGAGGGTGCTGGGCGGGAAGAACTCGCCCACGGGGAAACGGATCTGGCGGAAGATCTCGCAGGGATCTTCGTCGCCCTCCTCGTCGCCGCCGGCGCACTCGCGGGTGGGCATGCAGTAGTCGTACATGGGGATGAGCAGCTGGGAGTCCCGCTCCAGGCGGACCATGGAGAACTGCCCCAGGGTGACGTACAGCCGGCGGCAGCCGCCGTCAAAGGCCAGGTCACAGTCGAAGCAGGCGCTGATGCAGGCGGGGATCTCGGTCAGCTCGTTCTCCGCGCAGCACCCGCAGGGGGGTGGAGGGGGCGGACAAGGCCCGCAAGGACCGCCAGGGGGCGGGCAGGGGGGCGGACAGACCAGATCGCAGGGGTCCAGCAGCTTCAGGTTCAGCACGATGGGGTCCACGGCCTCCACCACGGCCTCTGGCAGGTTGCTCCGGCCCAGGACCTGGCAGTCCGCTCCATCGGGGTAATAGCGGGAGGAGAAAATTTTTGCGCTGCCTTCACTGCCGAAGAGCAGCACCCGCTTGTCGAACACGGCCAGCCCGCAGATCTCCGCCGGGCGGGAGCCGCCGACAAAGGCCTCTGCGGTGATGCGGTAGTAGTAGCGGATGTCCACGCTGTAAAAGCCCCGGTTGTAGCTGGCGGGCTCTACGTCGATGTACGCCTGCAACAGCTCGGCCCGGCCCCCGCGGACGCTGAGGGCGCGGTCGATCACAGCCTGGGAGGCACGGGTGGGGTAGACCCGCAGGTCCTCAATGCAGTCCTTATCCCGGCAGCTGTCGTAGATCTTCTTGGTGTGGATACAAACGGCTTCCCGGATGCCGCAGCTGTCCTGCACGGGTCCGGGTACGACCCTTTCGTTCATAGTGATTGACCTCCTTTTGGATCTCATCAGACCGGCGCAGCCGCAGACACGGGTCTCCGGCGCCTGGTACCCCATTCTATGCCGGGGCCGGGCAGGGGTTCCTTTGGGACAGGGGCAGACAGAAGCAGACAAAACTTTTCTCTTGCCTTTTGGCTTGGGCTGTGCTATACTAAAAAACACTGAAAGTGAACATGCAGGTATAGTTCATCGGTAGAACGCAAGCTTCCCAAGCTTGATAGGAGGGTTCGACTCCCTTTACCTGCTCCAAAAGCGAGAGCATCTGATCGTAGATGCTCTCGCTTTTTCATGGTATGATTTTCAGTTTTTGTTTCTTATCTTTTAAGTGATCAGGATTTTGGTATGCGATTTTTTCTTCGCGTAATAATTCCTGAATGGCTTTTCGCATTGTGGTCGTGCTCTTCTTATAGCCAAGCGCAGCGGCCAGCTCAGAGGTAGAAGATGCTCCCGTTTCTTCCAACGCAGTAAGGATCAAAGATTTTAATTCTTCGACCGTGCGATAGGTCCGTTTGGTCTCTCTTCCCGCAGACTTCTTTGAGAAAGATGGCAAGAAGGAAGCGTGAACAGGAAGGACTACGGTCAAATAAGTCCGGTCCGAATCTGTTTCAAATGTAGGAAGTGGAGAACCATTTTCCTTCATGGCGCGCAAGATCGTAGGGATCCCTGTGTTTCTGCCTTCGACCAGACGCAGTTCTTTCAGAAAATCGCCGATCCGACGGTTTCGGTATCGTCTGGAAATCATTCGGCGGTTGGCAAGATCTTCGTCTGAAATGGTCCGGTCTGGTCCAGGTAAGCTGGTGATCTCCATTTGCTCCGGTGTGATCACGACAGTAATGGGTTCTCCGATTTGATAGGACTTATGGTAGATCGCGTTGGAGAGCGCCTCCTCTACTGCGGCATAGGGATAGTTACAGAAACGCTCTGCTTCGGCCTGACCGGATACTTTTTTGACTTTTTCTTGAATGATATAATTCTGGAGATAACTGAGGGCATCTCGCAGCTGGCGGTCCAGAGGTCCTGTAAACAGTTTCTCTGTCATTCCAATTCCTGTCGGGTCCGGCTTATCCACGATTTCAATGCGTGCATAGTCAAAAAAGCGCTCCGGGTCCTCACTGAAAAACATCAATCCAACGTTCAACGGCTTCCTGAATTCACTGGGACCACCAACCAGGCGCATATCTACGGCAATGTCTGCAAGGGGCCGTTTCAAAGCTTCCTGTTGGAGGTCGCTTCCGACAGAGTATAGATACTCTGCAATCAAACTGGCTCTCAAATCTTCCAGGTTTGCTTTTAAGTTGGCTCGGTCATCAAAAGGAACATTATTTGCTAAGAGGAACAGCTCTTTTTCCTCCAGTGCATTTGCCCGAATCGTGTTAGACAATTTTCGGATATAATACGCTTTTTCTGACTTTACAGATTTTCCCTCGGAAATAGACACCGGGCATTTATAAGGCCGGTTCTCCCCACCGGGTGCCCACAAGATCAAAATGTCTTTTCCTTCATACGTAGTGTGTTCAACGATGGGAATATAACGCGGTTCAATGAGATTGCATTTTTACAACAATTCTTTATTGATTCGGTCGATCGCTTCTTTTCGGATCCCTTCCACAGGAAATTTTGGCATCCCATCCTCTTCTTCTACCCCAACAATAAGATAGCCGCCGCCCCAATTGTCAATGTCATTGGCGAAGGCACAAATGGAATGGACGATGGGCTCTGCATTCCAGTTTTTCTTGTATTCCACACGAGCGCTTTCTACGACCCGACGGTTGATCAGGTCATCAATGTTGATCGGTAACGCCATAACGACACCTCTCATTTTCTTTGGTTGATGCTCAATCTGATGCTCAATCTGATGCTCAATTTAAGCAACTTATGAAATGAGCTTATTATATGCCACTTGGACACAAAAAACAACGGAAAAACGAAACAGAGATGGAACACCCTCAGAAGCGCCACCTTCAGAAAAGCGCTGCACAGGCTGAAAAAGCTTGTGCAGCGCTTCGTGTTTTGGGTGAGCGTTCAGAGGCGGGTGGCGATCAGGAAGTGACTGGGGAAATACATCATTTCCTCGGTCTCTGTCCAAGGCTCCGCAGGTTGGATCTCCTTGGTATCCTCCGACGAACCGTCTGCCGCAGCATCCGCCCGGTGGGTGTTGGCCGTCAGGCCGTCTCCGGTGGTGGGGGCTGTGCTGTCCGCCGGGGTGTCCCCGGTGGATTGGTTCGGGTCGTCGGCGGGATCCTCCGGGGCAGCCGGGTCCGCGGGAACGGTGGGCTCGTCCGGGGTGGTCGGCTCGGCGGGGACCTCCGGGGTCACGGGGGTGACCGGCGTTTCGGGCACGTCGGGGTTCTCCGGGGTGGTGGTCTCCTCGTCCTTCTTGGCGTCGTCCAGGGGGATCTGCGTCCGGGCCGGGGCGTTGTTGGTGCCGGGCAGGTAGCACAGCGGGTCGATGGGCTTGTTCTCGTACCGCACCTCAAAGTGACAGTGGGGGCCGGTGGAACGGCCCGTCGAGCCAACGGCCGCGATGGGCTGGCCCTGGGTGACGCTGTCGCCCACGTTGACCAAGAGCTTGGAGCAATGGGCGTAGTAAGTCAAAAAGCCATTGGAGTGGGAGAGGATCACCAGGTTGCCATAGGTCCCCTTCACCCCGGCAAAGAGGACCGTGCCGTCTGCCGCCGCGTTGATGGCGGTCCCGGCAGAAGCCGCGATGTCGATGCCTCTGTGGAAGTTATTCTCCCCGAAGATGTAGCGGTAGCCAAAGTCCGAGGTGATGGGGCCGCGGACGGGCCATAAGTACAGGCAGCCCTCCGGCACCTCCGGCATGGCCTGGGTCCCGGTGGCGACGATGAGGGGGGTGGCCTCGGTCTTGGTCACGGCGCTCAGGTCATTGTTCGCCACAGGCACGCCGCAGCGCTTGACCACACGGGAGAGAACGCTGGCCTGGCCCGGTTCGCCCTCCTGGATGATCCGCTGCTGGCCCACGAACATGGTGGCGTCGTCCTCCGTTTGCAGGGCGGGCGTCACTTCGCGGTCTTCATTGACCTCCTCCACCGTGGTCACGATAAGAAGCGGGCAGGACTGCTCGACCGTAATTTCCAGGCCCGTCTCCAGGGGGGTGCGCACCTCGATGCCCAGCAGATCGGCCAGGTCGTTGTCGCTGGCGGTCTGGTCGCTCTCGGCCTGGGCGGCTTGATCAGCTTGCCCATCCTGGGTCTGGGTCGTCTGGGCCGCTGCGTCCTGGACCTGGGCTTGGTCCTGCGTTGGGTCCTGGGTCTGGGCGTCGCTCTGAGGGTTGGCGGCGTCGCCGTCGGGGTATTCCTCCGGGGCGCTGGCGGTGGGGGTGCCCTCCTCCAGGATCAGGTCGGGGTTCAGCTCCCGGAAACGCTCTTCCGTCATGCCGAAGTTGGCGGTGACGGATTCCAGGGTATCTCCGGCCTGGGTGGTGTAGGCAAAGGTCCGGGGAGACTGGGCCAAGAGCAGCGCGGCGATCTCCTCGGCGGTCTGCTCGCCGGTCCCGGCGGGCAGATATTCATAGCGGATGTCGACTTGGCTGTCGATGTGCAGGGAACGGGTCTCATCCGTGGTGTACTGCTCCTTCACCAGGCTCAGGGCCTGGGTGATGGTCTCTGCGTCAGACGCCACGCCGATGCGGGTGCCGTCCACGGTGAGGGTGTACACATGCTCCAGCTCCGGGATGCTCTCCAGAAGGGAGCCTGTCACGGAGGACAGGGACGTCTCCACCTGGTTTTTCGGGGCCAGGGTCGTAGAGACCTCCTCCTGGTTCAGGGAGTAATTGGTGGAGAGGATCTTAGAAGCTCGGTCCTCCGCCTGGGTCACGGCAGTCTGATAGGTCTCCTGATCCTGGAAGAAGACCGTGCCCTGTCCCTGGACCTGGACCTGGTAGCAGAGGGTGCAGGAGGCCGCCGTAATGGCCGCCGCCATCACCACCCCCGTAATCCCCAGGAAGGGCAGCGCGGAGCGGATGGGGTGGGCCGCCTGTTTCTCTTCTCGCCGCTGGCGGCGAAGCTCCCAGTTTCGCCGGCGGCTTTGTGATTTTTTAGAATGATTCTTTGTGTGCAAGGGACTCGTCTCCTTCTAAAAAAGCGAAACGGAATGTGGAAAACTTACAGCAGTTGGATCATCGCCGCGTGGTTGCCGCGCCGGTCGCCCATCTTGCGGTGGGACCAGTACAGCTCCGGGTGGCAGGCGGTGCAGAGGGGCAGGGTGTCGATGTTCTCATCCGGCACCCCCGCCTGGGTCAGCTCCCAGCGGAGGATGCCCTTCAGATCCACAGAAAACTTGCCGTTGGGCAAAGGCTGGCAGAAGGGCTGCACGCCCTCGCCCAGCCGCTCGGCCATGGCCGTGGGCACATCGTCGTGGGTCTCGAAGCAGCAGGGCCCGATGCCGGGGCCGATGGCCACCAGAATGTCATGCGGGTCACTGCCGTACCGGGCGGCCAGCTTCTGCACGGCCTGGGGCGCGATGCCCAGGCTGGTACCGCGCCAGCCGGAGTGGACGGCGGCAATGGCTTTTTTTACCGGGTCATAGAGCAGGACGGGGATGCAGTCGGCGTAATAGATCGTCAGGCACAGGCCGGGAATGTCGGTCATGAGGCCGTCGGTGTCATAGCCGATGGGCTCCAGGAGCGCTTCCAGCACATGCTCCGGCTTTGCCTCCAGGATCGTATCCTGGTGGACCTGGTGGGTCATCACCAGATGGTCCACGTCCGTCCCAAGGGCGGCGCAGAAGCGCCGGTAGTTTTCCAGCACATCCTGGGGATCATCCCGCCGGGTCATGCCCAGGTTGAGCTGGTCAAAGGGCGGTTTGCTCACGCCGCCGATCCGGGTGGCAAAGCCATGGGCGATGCCCCCGGCAGCGGAGAAGGCGTCGGCGGTGTGGAACACCACGCCCTGGTTGGTTTGTTGGGTGAATGACATAAGCGGCAGTCTCCTTTCCGGAAAGGGTCTCAGGCCCGGTTGCGCTTGGGCTTGCCGCAGGCCCATAAAACGGGCTTACTGCGCGGCCTTATCCTTCAGATAGCAGCACTTCTTATACTTCTTGCCGCTGCCGCAGGGGCAAGGATCGTTGGGGCCGACCTTGATGGTCTTGCGGACCGGCTCCTTCTTGCCGGAGGAAGCAGCGTCCTCGCTGCCGCCGGACTCGCCGGTGACCTTGGCCACGCGCTCGCGGCGGACCTCATTGGTCTGGACGCGGGCCACGAGGATCCGGCGGATGGTCTCCTGCTGGATGGCCTCGATCATGCCCTCGAACATCTCGAAGCCTTCCTTCTTGTAGGCGTCGACGGGGTTGGTCTGGGCATAGGCCCGCAGCTGGATGCCCTTCTTGAGCTCTTCCATGGCGTCGATGTGGTCCATCCAGTATTCGTCGACCACGCGGAGCATCATCACGCGCTCCAGCTCGTGCATGAGCTCGTCGCCCAGGTTCTCCTGCTTGGCGTTGTAGAGGGCCAGGGCGGAGTCGTTGACCTCCTGGATGAGGTCGTCCACGGACTTGGCCGCCAGCTCTTCATCGGTGAACTGGAAGGCATCGGTGCGGAAGAACAGGCCGCGATACGGCTCGGAAGCCATCTGCCAGCTCTCGGCGGTCAGGTGCTTGTTCTCGCCCAGGTGGCCGCGAACGGAATCCTCGATCCAGCGGTGGATCATGCCGCGGATGAAGTCGCCCATGATCTCGCCGTCCAGGACCTGGCGGCGCTGCTTATAAATGACGCCACGCTGGACGTTCATCACGTCGTCGTATTCCAGGGTGTTCTTCCGGGCCTGGAAGTTCTTGGACTCGACCTTCTTCTGGGCGTTCTCGATGGCGCCGGAGAGGATCTTGGCGTCGATGGGGGTGTCCTCGTCGATCTTGAGGGTCTCCATCATCTTCTGCATCCGC
>OLNZ01000940.1_pt1 | contig 23939 bp, 23 predicted proteins | sample 1672981 | NCBI WGS metagenome assembly OLNZ01 (sample SAMEA3136743, study PRJEB25190) | human gut metagenome | biome: human gut; feature: human-associated habitat; material: faeces | place: Austria | collected 2013 | reverse complement strand
GCCCCAAGATCGACTTCCACCTGGAGGACTCGCTCGGCCGTACCTGGCAGTGCGGTACCGTGCAGCTCGACTTCCAGATGCCGCTCAACTTTGACCTGGAGTACGTGGACGCTGACGGAACCAAGAAGCGTCCCATCATGCTGCATCGCGTGTGCTTTGGCTCCATCGAGCGCTTCATCGGTATTCTGATTGAACACTTTGCGGGCAAGTTCCCCACCTGGCTGGCTCCTGTGCAGGTCAAGGCGCTTCCCGTCTCTGAGAAGAGCCGCGACTACGCCCACGAGGTATGCGCCAAGCTGGAGGAGGCCGGCATTCGCGTGGTCTGCGACGACCGCGACGAGAAGATCGGTTACAAGATCCGCGAGGCCCGCAGCATCGACCGCGTGCCCTACATGCTCATCCTGGGCGAGAAGGAGGTCGAGGCCGGCAACATCTCCGTCCGCGATCGCTCCAACGAAACCGTTCAGATGAGCGTTGACGAGTTTGTTGCGAAGGTGCTCGAGGAGATTAAGACTCGCGCCTAAGGCAAACTTCACAACAATTAACAAAGGCGACCGTCCACAAAGGGCGGTCGCCTTTTTTCATGCCGAAATAAGAAAAGCCGCTGGTTGAGCGGCTTTTTTTGTTGCACAAAAAGGTACAGGTTTTTGTAGAGGGGTATGGAGATGTACCTACTAGCAGTACATTTTGCGTAATCTGGGAAAACGCTGATTAATTGCTCGTATAATGTCGTCTGTCGAAAGATACAAAAACCTGTACTTTTGCGACTGCGCCTAGCTGCGAGCGAGAAGCCTGTTCTAAACGCCCCTGCATTTGCGTGCATCGCAAAGCCAAAAGAGGGGGCGAGAACATGGAACAGACGGCGCGGCGCCAAGAGCAGCTGCCGGGCGCATTTAACGGCGCCACCACCAACAGCCAGCGCGGCCGTGTCCGCTGGTATCTTGTCCACACCCCCAATGGAAAAGAGCGCGAGACCTGCGAAAAGGTCCGCTGCATTATTCCGCACAACCTTATGCAGGACGCTTTTGTGATGCAAAAGGAATTCTGGTTTAAGCGGGACGGTGCCTGGTCGCTCCAAACAAAACCCATGTACAAGGAATATTTCTTCGTCGCCACGCACGATGCCGCCACGCTCGATAGGGCCCTGGCTCAGTTGAGCTTTGGCTGTCGCATCGCCGGCAGCAGGGAGCGGGCGTACATGCCCATGCCGGACGACGCGCAGGACTGGTACCGCAGCGTGCTGGACGACGACGGCGTGGTGCGCAACAGCGTAGCGCGCATAGAAGACGGCGTGTTGCACATAGAGCAGGGTCCCTTGGTGGGGCAAGAGGCCCGTGTAAAGAAGATCGACCGTCATAAGCGCTGGTGCCTGGTGGACGTGGGCGAAGGTGACTCCACTTTTAGGGAGCTGCTGCCGCTCGACGTTCCCAGCAAAACGTAAGGGAGACGTTGTACCAGCGATTTATTTGGTTTTTTTGGATTCATAGATGGGGGGGTTCCTGGGGACAGGAACGTGAGTTTTATTGTGGCTGCTAAGGAAATGACAGAGAGCTGTACATCAATGGGGGATGCACTGGCTTTCGATCGGATAAAGCCGAGCGGTACGCTTGGCTATCGTTTTGTTAAGAGGCTGTTTGACCTTGTGTTCAGTCTTTTGATGAGTGTTCTACTGCTTATTCCTATTGCTGTTGTGTGTGCACTCATTAGCCTTGAATCGCCCGGCAGTCCTATGTATGCGCAAGAGCGTGTTGGTAAGGGCGGAAAGACAATCAGGATTTTTAAGCTTCGCAGCATGGTCGCCGATGCTGGCAACGTGCAGAAGTATCTGAGCCCTGAGCAGCTGCATCAGTGGGAAGTCGAGCGCAAGGTCGACGATGACCCCCGCATTACCAAGGTTGGTCTATTCATTCGCAAATGCTCTATCGACGAGATGCCTCAGTTTCTCAATGTGCTAAACGGCGACCTTTCTGTTATTGGGCCTCGCCCCATTACAAGGGATGAGCTTGAACAGCATTTTACGGATGAGGAGAAGGCCGAACTGCTTTCTGTTCAGCCTGGCATTACTGGGCTTTGGCAAGCAACGGATCGAAATGAAGCGACGTTCGAGAGCGGCTTGCGACAAAAGATTGAACTTCGTTACGTTCAAAACCGCTGTTTTCGCATGGACTGGAAATGCTTCACGGGCACCTTTGGTGCAATGTTCGGCAAGGAGAGGACGGGTCGTTAAATGCAGACAACTGATACTTGTTCTTACAGTGTATTGATGAGCATTTACAAAAAAGAAAAACCCGCCTTTCTGATTCAGGCTTTAGACAGCATGCTAAATCAAACGGTTTCTCCTTCTGAAATCGTCATGGTCAAGGATGGTCCGCTTACACGCGAGCTTGAAGACGTGCTTTCAGATTATGACTCTGAGCACCCAGGTCTCTTTAAATTTATTTCCTATGCTGAAAATCATGGGCTGGGCTATGCCTTGCGTCAAGGTATGCTCGCTTGCTCTAATGAAATCGTTGCGCGTATGGATACAGACGATGTAGCTCGTTCTGACCGTATGGAAAAGCAGCTTGCCGCTATTAATAGAGGACTTGATATGGTCGGGAGCGACGTTGTTGAATTCGTTGAATCACCCGATAAGCCCATCGCTTCTACTGATCTTCCCAAGGGTATGGATGCCATCTCCATCTACTCAAAAAGACGCAATCCCTTTCGCCACCCTCCGATGACATTTAGAAAGTCGAGGGTTATGGAGGCTGGTAACTACAGTTCTGATTTTCTATATTTCGAGGACTGGGATCTTTTTAATAGGATGCTCGCATGCGGCTGCAAGGCGGATAACCTAGGTGAACCGCTTGTGGCGATGCGCGTAAGCGAAGATTTTTATGCCCGTAGGGGAGGGATTCGCTACCTTAAATATGCCAAGGCTTTTAAAAAGGCACAGGTTGACCGTGGGTATTTCACCAAGCGAGATTATTTTTGTTCCTATTACCCGCATGCAGTTGTTTGTTTGATGCCCAACTCGTTGCGCTCTTTCGTTTATCGTGTCGTACTCCGACGTAAGGGTGATAGGGTTGAGTAAGATTGTATGCAAAGTCCCTGCGCCGATTTCTTATTCGACTGGTAAACGTGTGCTCTGCTATGCGGAGGCATGGGGCCAAGGCGGGATCGAGACTTTTCTCATGGAGCTCTTTCGCCGGCTGCAAGGAAATGGCGTTTCTTTTTCGCTGTACTCATGCTGGGACTGGAATGACTCATTTGACGATGAGCTTGCTAAGTTGGGAATCGATCGTTATACGGTTTTCTCTGGTTATAAACCTGGACAGCTTAAGAGGCTCTGCGATGGATCCAAGGGATTTGCTGAACTGGCAAATGCCATGAGTCCAGATGCGGTCTATATTAACACCATGAACGGCATGGGGTTCCTCTACTCCGAGGTTGCAATGAAGTGCTGTGTTCCCGTGCGCGTTGTCCATTCTCATAACTCGGCCTTTGGATCTGGACAAGCAGCGGCTAAGGCGGTTATGCATGCCTTTGGAAAAACCGTTCTCAGCGGCAGCGCTACCGCTTGCCTTGCCTGTTCGAGTGATGCTGGTCGTTATCTTTTCGGCAATCGCCCATTCGAGGTCGTTAACAATGGGATTGATACTGAGCGCTTTAGATTCGATGCTGCAGCTCGTGCTGAGATTCGCGAAAGCTTCGATATTCCACAGAATGCGTTCTTATTTGGAAACGTCGGACGTATCGCTGAGGTAAAGAATCCCTTCTTTCAGATTAGGGTTTTCGCTGAGATTCTAAAGCGTGAGCCAAATTCTTATTACCTGATGGTGGGCGAGGGGGATTTGCGTCCGCAGGTCGAAGAATTGGTTGACGAGCTGGCCATTAGAGAAAAAGTCATTATGCCGGGATATCTTCCCGATCCGGCTCCCGTCTACTCGGCCCTTGATTGTTTTCTTATGCCATCGCTATTTGAGGGACTTGCGATTGTGAGGATTGAGGCTCAATGCTCAGGCTGCACCATTGTATGCTCGGAGGCTTTGCCTTCGGAGGCTCATGTGACGGATGTCGAAGCCTCACTACCGCTCTCTGCCGGTGAGCCTGCCTGGGCGGATAGGGCCGTTGAGATGGTTCGAATGTCGATAGATAGGGATATCTACGCCGCACTTGTTCGCAGTGCGGGTTTTGATGCAGACCACTGCGCGTCTATTGTCCGAAAGCATTTGTTGGATAGGGTTAGTTGTGATTAAAGTTCTTCAGATAGTGCCTTCGCTTGCATCGGATTCAGGCGTGACCCGCTTTGTTCTCAACATGAATCGATATATCGATAGGGACCGTTTCCATTTTGATTTTTTTCATCATTCGTCTGAATCGGGTCGGCTTATTTTTCCCAACAGTCTTGACGATGAATTGAAGGCAGAAGGTTCTTCAGTATACGTTGTCTCGCATGGTAAAACGTCACCCTTTGAGTTTGCTCGCGAGGCGACCGATGTTCTAGGAAAAGTTGCAAGTAAGTATGACATCGCACATTGCCATGTGCCTAATAATGCTTTCGTAACCCTTCGAGCGTGCCGGCGCGCCGGTGTGGGTGTGCGAGTTATCCACAGTCACCTTAATAGTTCATCCGACAATGCTATCCATCGCTTGCGAAACGCCCCGCTTATTGCGTTCGGTAAGCGTTTTGCAAATGCATATTCTGCCTGTTCTAACGAAGCGGGCAAATACTTGTTTGGCAATGTGCCTTTTGAACTCATAAACAACGGTATTTGTCTTGATGATTTTGCATATAGCATTAACGCCCGTGAAAACCTGCGTGCAGAACTTGGTATTTCTGAGGACGCTCCGGTGATAGGTTGCGTGGGACGCTTCGTTAAACAAAAGAACTATTCTTTTGCTATTGATGCGTTTGCGACTTATATCAAAGTGGTGCCGGAAGCTCGCTTGGTTATTCTCGGCGATGGAGAGGGGCGTCGTGCGCTAGAAGACAAGATTGCTTCTCTTGGTCTTTCAGACAAAGTGTTTTTGCCAGGTGTTCGTAGCGATGTCGCTCGCTTTTATTCGGTTTTTGACGTGTTCTTTATGCCTTCCCTATATGAAGGACTGCCCATTTCTGCTGTCGAGGCCCAGGCGGCTGGCTTGCCGTGCGTGTTTTCGACGAATGTTCCCGCCGAAAGCGATGTTGCTGGGAATGGCAGGTTTGTCGATCTGGAATCTTCACTGGAAGACTGGGCCACGGAACTATCTGTCGCTATCGAAGACGGGCGCGACGCATTCGCTGGAGAAAGGTTGGCTAAGGCCGGCTATTCCGCAGAGGCAAATGCAGAAAAACTGATGGAGTATTATGAGGAACTTTTGAAACGGGTTTCTGGTAAGTGAGTGGCGGGGTCAATAATAATGAAACAAGGTGTAAGGCAAACTGGCGTGAGGGCTAAGAATTCAGTTCATCCGTATAGTCATATTGGTTGGATGGCGCTTAGTGACAATTCGACATTTCCAGATAATTATAAAAAGTCGTATTTATTCGCATTTTCGTTGTATTTTATCGCCTACAACCTAAATTTCACTACCTTTCGCGACCTTAGCTTTCTTCATCTTGATTTGTTTTATCTTGGAGTCAGGGCGTTTTGCACGGTAGTTTTGACAGCTCATATTTTGCGTTTGGGTTTTTCACGGTGGCAGATTGCTCTGTTTTCTATCTGTGCCTGCGTGGTTATCTCGTCAACAGCGTTTTCGGGAAGTTGGAATATTTTCTTGCTCTTCCTGTTTGTTGTTGCCGGAAAAGGTGTTGACGTTCGCGATGTTGCTTCAGTTTCTTTCTGGTGCTCGCTCGGAGTAATTCTTGTAACGGTATCGGCGGCTAGCGCTGGTTATATTTCGTCGATTACGATGAATTCTCTAAACAACACGCTTAGGCAGGCTCCTGGTTTCACACATCCCAACAGTCTTGGTGTCCTTTTGCTTTCTATGACATGTGCTTTTACGGTTCTGCGGTTTCGAAAAGCAACCATTGTTGACGTGATATTTTACGGTTGTATGTACTACTTGTGCCGTGTTGTGGTTTTTTCTAGAACTTCAGCTCTATGCATACTGTTATTAGCATTTTTGGCAATTCTTGCAACCCTCTTGAGGGGAAAAGCTTTCGATCGATTGCTCATTGCACTGGGAATCGGTGCTTTCATTATTTTGAGTCTGTCGACTTATTATTTTATGTATTCCTATAATCCTTCTGTAGGCTGGATGCGTGAGCTCGATTCTGTTCTTTCGGCAAGACTTGCCTTAATGCATTATTTTACAGTTTCGTTTCCGCCGTTGCCGTTCGGGTTTGATTTCGATGATGCCTTTATTCGATTTGGCAGCTTCAGTACCTTTTTGGTTGATAATGCATATGCGCATATAGTTCTTGAGTCGGGTATCCTTGTGGCTATTCTTATGTATGTTGCATGGCTTGCAACACTTGTGCAAGCTTTTCGTTGCGGCAAGCTAAGCCCGGCTATATTCGGTTTAATCATCTTTTCATTCGTTGCCTTTTGTGAGACCTCTGCTTTCTTTATCTGTATCAACTTTAATTTAATCGGTATTTCCGAGGCTCTTTACTCTATGCAGCGAGAGCATTCAGGTTCGACTTGCAAAGATGAGGTTTTTCATGGCTAGAGACTATTTTGGGATTATCCAGAGGAAGATTCGCGAGCAGACTAATCCTTTATTTGTAAAGAGTCGTCGTCAGCGTTTAAATCGTTGCGATTTTTCTATTATTTCAAATAATTGTTGGGGTGGGTCTGTCTACCGCTATTTTGGACTTCCGTACCAGTCGCCGACGGCAGGTCTTTATTTTTTCGCTTCCGATTACGTTAGGTTCTCCGCGAACCTCAGACACTACCTTGCTTCACCCCTCGAGTTTATCGATGCTCATGAATCATTGCATTGCGACGTTTTGAAGAATCGAGGGGAAGTTGATAAACCGATTGCCTTAATCGATGATATTGAGATTGTTTTTCTTCACTATTCAACAGCGAAGGAGGCTGCTGAAAAGTGGTACAGACGTGTTGACCGACTCAATTGGAACAACCTGTTTATCAAGTTTAGCCAGATGAATAGTTGTACCGAGGAAGATCTCCGTAAGTTCGATGAGATCAGTTTTCCCAACAAACTATGTTTCACTGCGACACGTCGACCTGATTTAGAATGTGCTGTCTTTCATCCTGCCTCGGTTAATGAAGGTCAGATACTAAACGATACAGACAGATTCTCGCAAGGTCTTGATCTGTATGATTGGTTAAATCGTGAGCCCGCTTCCTATCCCTTTGGATAAATAATCGATTTGTGAATTGGCTTGGAGTTACTTTGATACCAAAGAAGATTCATTACATATGGTTGGGCGGAAACCCGCTTCCGCCATTAGCAAAAAAGTGCCTTTCTTCCTGGCGTAAATTTATGCCTGATTATGAGATTGTGCGATGGGACGAGTCGAATTTAGACTTTGGCCTCTGTGAGTATGCTTACGAAGCATATAAAGCTAAAAAGTGGGCATTTGCCAGTGATTACGCTCGGTTTAAGATTCTCTACGAGCAGGGCGGCATATACCTCGATACTGACGTGGAAGTTATTCGTTCGTTGGAGCCCATTCTCGAACGAGGTCCATACATGGGATTCGAGGTTGACTGCAGCGAGACAACTAAAGGAACGGTTGCTTCTGGGCTTGGCCTGGCGGCCAATCCTGGGCTTGGCCTGTATAGGGACATCCTTGATTCTTACGAACAGGATCATTTTATCAAAGATGATGGAAGTTACGACCTTACTACAGTCGTTGATAGGGTGACTGATATCCTCCGTGAAAAAGGGCTTCGTGACGTCCCCGGAATTCAAGAAGTCGCTGGCGTGCGTATTTATCCGAGTGAATATTTTTGTCCGAAAGACCCTATAAATTCTCGCTTAATACTTACCGAAAACAGCTATTCAATTCATCATTATGATGGATCTTGGACGACGAGTAAGCAAAGGATCCATAAGAGAATTTCTTATCTAATTGGTCCAAAAGCGACCACTGCTTTAAAAAAACTTGTCGGACGATAGGTGAGGATGTGGCTTACAAAGACCCGGAGACGTTTGGCATTGGCTCAAGTGGGTTCAACGCCATCAGTGTCATCATTCCCGCTTATCAGGCAGAGGAGACCATAGAACGTAGCGTCACTAGTGCACTTTCGATTGGTCCTGCTCTTCGTGAGATTGTTGTAGTTGATGACGGGTCGACTGATGACACGAGTGTAATTGTGGCACGGCTTGCGAATTGCGATGACCGGGTAAGGTTAATTCGTCAGCAAAATAACGGTCGTTCTGCTGCGCGCAATGTTGGGTTGGCGGCGGCTCATGGTTCTTGGATTATGTTCCTTGATGCCGACGATTATCTGTTCCCGGGTGACTATGAGGTGCTAATTGATGCGGCTGTTATAAATGACCTTGGCCTTATTATTTGCCAGCATTCGTGTTCTGATGCTGGCAAAACGGAGGTACGGGATACGAGAACGTCTCTGTCTGATATATCGGTTGTTTCCGCCGATTCGCTCAAACGGGTTATGGTTGATGGTGGATGGAGCGGCTTTGTGAAGGATGCGGAACGCTATGAATTCAATGCTGCTTGGTCTCGTTTGTACCGGCATGATCTGATTAGTGAGGCCGTCAATCGCTTGGGTACGAATTTTGCGCCTTTTCCTTTGGGGCTTAGGTTTTCGGAAGATCGCCTCTTTAATCTTGAGTATCTTTGGCTGCTCGAGAATGGTAAGGTGGCATTTTTGCCGTTTTGCGCGTATCACTGGGATGTCGACAGGTCCGCTACGTGCGGCGTCGTGCGTCCACAGGACGTTGACTCACTTGTGCGTTACGCGGCTGTTGTCGAGGTCATGCGTGACCGTGGCTTATTTGGAGAGCGAGAGGCTCGACTTCTTTTGGCACGTGAGTTTATGGGACAGTTTAACAGGGCGACTAAGTCGGGCTCGTTGCTTTCGGAAGTTCAGGAGGCGTGGTTCAGAGCTTTCGATGCCGTGTGGCTGCGCGAACACCTTGTGGAGTGTCCCCGGGATAGTTTGGGGATGCACGGTGAGTGGCGTCTTGCTTGGGAACTCCTCTCGAAAGGTAAGTTGCATGCTGCATTCGTGATTTACGGTGCGCTAGCGAGGGTTCGTGTTGCGATTAAACACTGACCCCATTTGTATTTGCCACATGGCCTCCATGTATATTTTTGTTTTAATTAAGATATTGGGTGTGAGATATTGAAATCGGCAATTTTAACAATTCAGAGTGTTAACTATGGAAATAGGCTTCAGAACTATGCCTTGCAGACTGTTTTGGAGCGCTGCGGCAATAGCGTAGAGTCGCTTGGGCGTGAGGCCGGCTTTCGTGGCTCGACAGCTACAAAGTTAAAAACAGTAAAACGTAAGCTAGGCGCATTAGGACATCGTGGTGACAAACTCGGATCCTTTAGGCGCTTCGATATGCAATTCGTTGCCTTTTCGAAGTCAATAGTTTCAAAAGAGTATTCTTCTCCTGGTCTAGCATCTTCTTACGATAACTTTGTCATTGGCTCCGACCAGGTTTGGAATCCCGATTTCGATTTTAATAGTGAGTTGGAATACCTGCCGATGGTCCCTTCAGAGAAGAAAATTGCCTATGCCGCCAGCTTCGGTGTGAGCGAGATCACGGAGAACCGTAAAAAAACCGCCGAGTTGCTTGATGGAATCAAATCCATTTCCGTCCGTGAGGCTGCGGGTGCAAATATTGTTCATGATCTTACTGGTCGCGATGTTCCTGTAGTTCTTGATCCGACATTGTTGCTTGATCCAGCAGACTGGCAAAAGGTCTCTGTCAAACCTGAAAAGGTGGACTGCAGCAGTCCCTACGTGTTCAAATACGTTCTCGGAAACGATATTAATGATGAGCGCATTGCTGCTCTCGCCGCCTCACGAGGTCTCGAGGTCATCGATGTCATGGACGACGCGCTTGCCATTGGTCCATCTGAGTTCGTTTGGCTTATCGCCCACAGCGATCTCGTGTGTACCGATTCCTTCCATGCGAGTGTATTTGCGTTGCTGCACCATAGGCCTCTCGCCGTGTATGAACGCGTTAGCGCCGATGCCGACATGTCCTCGCGTTTCGATACGCTTTGCTCCAATTTTGGACTCGTTGGACATCGTTCCTCTGAGGCGGCTTTTGGTGAGGAGGCCATCTTCAGTACTGATTGGGATGGTGTAGAGATGCGTCTCGCTGCGCTTCGTGAGTCCTCGCTTGCTTGGCTTCGGGGCGCGCTAGACGGTGTTGCTCGTGGCTAGCCAGCGCAAGGCCGGCGTTATGCTCGGCTACCTCAATATTGTTGTTAAAAACCTCGTCAATCTGGTCTATACACCCATGCTCCTGGCATTTGTCGGCCAGGCTGATTATGGCGTTTACCAAACGTCTAACTCGTTTGTATTTTCGCTGACGCTTTTGACCTTTGGTTTTTCCGAGGCGTATATTCGCTTCTATACCCAAAGTCGTGCGACTGGGGATGAGTCTGATATCCGCAGACTTAACGGCATGTATCTAATTCTTTACGTTATTGTCAGCGCTATTGCTCTGTTTCTCGGGCTCCTATTTGCAGGTAATGTTGAATTCTTCTTCTCCGGGAGCTTTACGTTCGATCAGGTTGGCCTTGCTGGGCAGCTTATGGGGATTATGGCGTTCAATGTTACGACCACCCTTTTCTCCACGGTCTTCGACGCCTATATTCTCGCCCATGAGCAGTTTAAGTTTCAGCAGACGCGACAGATGTTTACTTCATTGGCTACGCCCGGTGTGGCATTCGTCCTTCTTAATCTAGGTCTGGGTGCAGTTGGCGTTGCTTTTGCCCAGCTGGGCGTTACTTTGACGTTGCTAGTGCTCAATGCGAGATTTGCCATCTTTAAGCTTGGCATGAGATTTGATGTTCGCCGCTTTGACTTCTCGCTATTTGCTTCTATTGCAGTCTTTAGTGCTTGGATTTTTTCTAATCAGGTCTGTGAACTCATTAATCAGAGTGTGCCAAACATGCTGCTCGGCGCGCTATCGGGTGCAAGCACTGTTGCCGTCTTTGCCGTTTCTTTGCAGATAAGGCAAGTTTTTTATTCGTTATCTACTACCATGTCTAACGTGTTTGTTCCGCTTATCAACCGTATCGTTGCGGAAAGTAACGATAATGACCAGCTAACTTCTCTTATGACGCGTGTCGGCAGATATCAGGCGTTGTTGTTTTGCTACGTCTTTGGCGGTTTTGTCCTATTGGGGCGGTTTTTTATCGTTAAATGGGCTGGAGGGGGTTTCTCCGATGCATATTGGCTCATCGTGCTTATGGTTGCGCCGTTGATCATCCCTTTGACTCAAAATACAGGAATCGAGATTCAACGAGCTAAAAATAGGCACAAGGCCAGAAGCGTTGCCTACCTCTGTATGGCGGCCATTAATCTCGGTTTGACTGCGGTGCTAGCTGGGCCTTTTGGCTATTGGGCGCCCGCTATTGGTTATGTGACTTACATATTTCTTGGCTGCGGTGTATTTATGAACTGGTATTACCAACGCTATATCGGGCTTGATATGTTCAAGTTTTGGAAGAGAATCCTTCCGGTTGTGTTTGTCACTGTGCTCGTTGTTGTTGTTTGTCTTGCGGGAACATCCTTGGTGCCAGTATCCAGCTGGCTATCTTTTTTGCTCTGGGGTGCGCTATATAGTTTTGTAATGGTCGTTTGTTTCTGGAAGTTCCTTCTCGATTCCCGAGAGCGCAAAGCCGTCTTTGCGAGATTGCCTTATTTGCATCGCCAATAAAGGAAGGTTGATAATGCAAAATAGATACACCGATGAACGTAATGTTCAAATTCTTGTTTCACTTTTAAAGCAGCATGGCATTAAGCGGGTTATTGCGAGCCCCGGCACTACTAACATTACTTTTGTCGAGTGTCTTCAGGGCGACCCGTTCTTTGAAGTGTTTTCATCCGTTGACGAACGATCTGCTGCTTATATGGCCTGCGGTATGGCCGCGGAGACCGGAGAGCCCGTTGTTCTTTCATGCACGGGAGCTACCGCTTCTCGTAATTACCTGCCCGGTTTGACTGAGGCGTTTTACCGCAAACTTCCCGTTCTGGCCGTTACGTCTACTCAGCATCCTGGCCGTATCGGTCGCAACGTTCCCCAGGTGATGGATCGACGCAGCCCGCTTAACGATGTGTGTGTTTATAGCTTCCAGTCGCGTTCTATCGCATCTGCGGACGATCGTCTTGAGTGCGAACTTTGCACCAATGAGGCTCTTCTGGAGCTCACGCGCCACGGAGGTGGACCGGTTCATATCGATTTAGTCACTACCTATAGTGATGGTTTTTCTGCTGACGGTCTGCCTGTTGCACGCAAAATCGATCGTATCTTCCCGGGCGATGACCTTCCGCCGCTCGAGGGTAAGCGGGTAGAGGTATTTGTTGGCGCCCATCGCCCGTGGAGCGAAAAGTTGGTCGCTGCTGTTGATTCGTTCTGCGCTACGTATGGCGCTGCTGTGCTATGTGATCAAACGAGCAACTATCGTGGCGCTTATCGTGTTCTTGCGGGGCTTGTTTCAAAGCAAGAATGCGGTCAGATTGCCTGCAACCATGCCGATGTGATTGTCTACATCGGTGATATCTCTGGTGCATATCTCAATCTTCCCGCCTGTGAAGTGTGGCGTGTTAACCCTGATGGGCGGATTCGTGAGCCCTTTGGCACCCTGCGCTATGTCTTCGAGATGAACGAGCAAGAGTTCTTTGAGTCTTATGCCGCGAAGACCGATTCGATGGCTACCTTCAACGTTTCTGATGAATGGGACGCTGCTGACGCCTCTCTTCGTGATCGTATGCCGGAACTTCCTTTTTCCAATATCTGGTGCGCTGAGCAGATGGCGTCTGAACTCCCTGAGAATGCGGTGCTACATCTTGGCATTCTTAACACGCTGCGGAGTTGGAACTTCTTTGAGACTCCAAACAGCGTTTCTTGTTTTTGTAACACGGGCGGTTTTGGTATCGATGGCTGCGTTTCCACTTTGATAGGCGCTTCGCTCGTTTCTCCCGAAAAGTTGTTTTTTGGAGTTGTGGGAGACCTTGCGTGCTTCTACGACCTTAACTCCATGGGCAATCGCCATGTCGGGTCAAACCTTCGTATCATGCTGGTCAATAACGGTGTTGGCACCGAGTTCAAAAACTATAGTCATAAGGCTGCACAGTTTGGCGAAGATGCTGATTCCTTTATGGCTGCCCGCGGTCATTTTGGTGCCCAATCTCCCGATCTCATGCATCATTATGCCGAGGATCTAGGTTTTGAATATCTAAGCGCATCAAACAAGGAAGAGTTTTCTTCGGTTGTTGGTCGTTTTACGGATTCTGAGATGCACGACCGTCCACTTCTTTTGGAAGTTTTTACCGATAGCCAAGCCGAGAGCGATGCTCTTAAGGCTGTTTCGCAAATCGAGGTTGATGCAAAGCATGCTGCTAAGGCGGCTATCAAAGGCGCCCTTGGAGACAAAGGCGTCTCGGCAGTCAAAAAATTGCTGGGGAGGTAGACGTTGAAGGCGCTTGTCTTGGGAGGCACGGGGGCCATGGGCTCTCATGTGTGCGAAAAGCTAGCGAATCGTGGTTGGGACATCACTGTTACCACACGGCGACCGAGGGAGTCCGGTAGCCCGCACATCTCTTTTGCTGTCGGCAATGCGCATGATCAGGTATTTTTGGACTGCTTACTTGATTCTAAATGGGACGCCATTGTTGATTTCATGGTTTGGTCGACTGCTGAATTCAGCGAGAGATATAAAAAGCTTCTTTCGGCGGCTGAGCAATACGTTTTTACTTCTTCATATCGCGTTTATGCTGACTCCTCCGTTATTACAGAAGAGTCTCCTCGCTTGCTTGATGCCGTTGACGATGATGAATATCTTGCGACCGATGAGTACGCGCTTTCCAAAGCACGTTGCGAAAACTTCCTTTTGGCTGAGCCTGGCTGTAACTGGACAATTATTCGCCCTGCGGTAACTTACGATGGCGCGGTTGGCAGATTGCAGCTTGCGGTCTTGGAATCTGATGAATGGCTCTGGAGGGCCCTTCATCAGATTTCCGTTCCGCTTCCCGCGGCAATGCTTGAGAAGCAATCGACTATGAGTTGGGGCGGCGATGTTGCCGAGATGATTTCTCGTCTCGTTGGTAACTCTATGGCGCTAGGCGAGGTCTTTACTGTCTCTGGATCTGACCATATGACGTGGAGCCAAATTGCCGATGCGTATCGGGAGGTTTTACCGTCGCTTGAAGTTGTTCCTTGTGAACTTAGTGAGTTTGAACGTCATAGAGGCGGTGTCTATCAGATTCGCTATGACCGTATGTTTAATAGGGTTATTGATAATTCGAAAATCCTATCTGTTACGGGGATGACGCAGGAAGGCTTGAAGGGAATGCGCGAAACATTGCCCGAAGAGCTTGCGCTTTATCTTGCTTCTGAGCCTTCGCTTCCCAGTAGACCGGGATTTCAGGGGAAGCTTGATCGCCTTACCGGAGGCGTCCCGTCTTTTGCCGCCGTTGCAGCGACTTCAGGATTCGTGGGCGCTTCTAAGTACCTGGTAAGAAGGGTGCTTAAGTAAATATCAGGCGGGCCTATCGATTGAGGATTCATCGGTAGGCCCGTTGTCAAATCGTTGGGAATATTTGCTTAAAGAATGTTGTAGGCAAGCTTTTGTTTGGTAAATAGGTCGCTATTTAGGAAATTTTCTATCGCGCAAATGAGTCCATTTGAGTTGATGACATTTGTCCAATAGGCGATTTGGAATTCCGTTGGATTGGAAACGCCTGCGACAATGTTGTAAAGGAGCCTCGCCTGCGCTTCTGGTTTCTTTGCCCTAAATGTGCTTGAGGTAAAGAACTCCTTGATTGCCTTTTCCGATCCACCGTTATTAGCTAGCACGTTTGCCCAATAATCAATTCTCCATTGTCCTGGAGCGGGAGTATCGAGACACTTTTCGTAGAGTAGCCAGGCATAGACAGAGGGTGATTGCGAACCTTGGCTGTTTTTGTTGCATAGCCCATAGTTCATGCATTGAGATATAAAGAACTTGCTGTTGCTAAACTCGGCAATCGCTCCGTTAACCCCATTTGCTTTGATGTGTTGCGTCCAGTATGCAAGCTGCGCTTCTGTAGGGTTATTGATTCCGGCGACTACTCGATATAGTAAACGAGTAATTTCCACTGCATTCTTTTGTTTTATAACGCTGCTGGTAAAGAACTCCTTTACTGCTCTTTGCGGCCCATCCTCCTGCTTGAGTACGCCTGTCCAGTAACTTATTTGATGCTTTGTTGGCTCTGGCGTGTTAAAGCACTCTGCATATAGCATCCGCGCATAGCCTTCGGGAGTATTTGAATAGTTTGTTTGCGATGGCTCGACCGACTCGGCGTGTTTCGCTTTGAACATATACTTCGCTGTCCAGCTTTTACTCGACGTCATCTCGACCTTTGACGTGGCCGTCAGGTTGGCCTTGTATCCATCGGTCTTCCATTCTCTCTGGTTCATCGCATAGGCAACGATCCCATTTTGAATCCCCGAGATGCTCGGCGGTAAGGATTGATTGTCGGCATCAATAGAAAAGCTTTCTTCCTTGGCATCCAGGTGCTGCTGGATGCGGTCGGCATACTTCTCGGCCCATTCATCGGCCTTTCCATTTCGCACAAAGTAATTGTTGGACAGGTCGGTCGAGCGGTAGGCGTAGTCGTCCTTTTGGTAGTTTGCCTTGTGGTCGGAGTGGGCGATTGCCATGAGTTCGTCGGTCAGGCCAAAGTACAGATGGCGCTGGTCCAGGTCTCCGTACCAGTTGTCGCTGGTATCGTCCCAGGTTAGGTCCATCTGGCACCATTTGCCGTCGATTTTTACGGCGTTCCAGGTGTGGCCGTTGCCGGTGATGCGGCCGTTGGCGATGCCCGCGGCGTCAAGGAGCTTGGAGTAGATGCGCTGGTAGCTCTCGCAGGTGTCCTGGTGACGCGTGAGGCCGCTTTCGGCCGAGCACCAGTTGAGGCTGTGATCGTACCCCAGCTGGTCAAGCGTCCAGTCGTGGAGCCACAGCGCCATGTCGTATTCCGAGCCGCTTGTCTGTTGCCTGCACTGGGCCACGGCTTCGTTGATGATCTGCGTGACGCTCGGGCGGGCGGCGTCGTTTACGGTCACCTCCGCCGTGGTGCGCAGGTAGTAGATCCCCTTGTCGTTTTGGGGGTCGTTTCTGTCGTTGTCCATAAAGTAGAAGTAGATTCGGTACGTGCCCGATGCCGTGAAGTCAAAGGTAAAGTCGTGGCCCGCGGTGCCCAGGCTGTAGTAGCTGCCCCATGCCGCGCGCGACGGGTCGCAGACGCTCTCATGGCTGCCGCCGTCCCAATAGGTGGGCACGTCCATGCGCGCCTTGGCCTGGGACGAGCCGTTGGTCTGGGTTACGTGGAAGGTCGTCGCGGTGCCCGCGGGGGCGTCGTTCCACGAGACGGTGAAGGTGACGCCGTTTTGGCTTGCGGTTGCGGAGTGGGCGTAGCCGGTTTGTGACGTGGCGGAGATTGTGGCGGGCGCGGGGTTGGCTTGGGCTTGGAGGGATGGGGTGGGGGTACCGGGTGTGGCGGTGGTGCCGTCAGCGCTTTCCGTGTTGACGGCGCTGGTGCCGGTGGATGTTGCGGTGCTGTCCACTTCGGTATCTGCTGCCGCGCTTGTGTTGGCGCCGTCTTCAGCCTTGCCTGCGTCGCTGCTCGTTGCGTCGGCTTGCGCCTGCTGCTCGGCTGTTGCCGGAGGCTGGATGGCTTCCGCAATGGCCGCCATGGGCATCGTCGCGCCGACCATGGACGTGCACGCGATCGCGCAGAGCAGGTAGTAAAGGGGTCGTTTCATAGCGGAGCCTCTCGGTGAGCAGCCAATAGGGTCCGAAGGCAGCTCCAGGCCGGCACTCCGCACATATTTTGTTGGGGATTATTTTACGGAAACACCAGTCAACATCAGCGAACTTTCTGGGGGATGTTGGGGAGGGGAGGGGATGCCATAGGAGACGGCTTTGTGGGCGGAAACAGCTTTACCAAAATGGCGCATCCGATTTAGCGACTGCTCGAAGCGGTCGTACCGCACGATGCCAGTCCAGTTGTCGGTACCTGAACTCCTCGATCATTTGCTTGGAAATTGCGGCTGCATTGTCAACGGTCCCCCCCTCGCACCTTGGACATGCAATAGATCGGCATGAGTCAGTTGGCTTAGATGCCCATCCCTTACGATAAAGACGCTTCCAATGGATCGCCCAGCTCGTTGGGTAGATTATGGTGGCGGTCGGCCGCGTTCGTATGGAGGCACCCGTTCAGTGGGTTGTCGATGCACGCCTCTTTGGGTGCGAACTTCAGAAGGTAGGGGATGTCGTCGTTAGGCATAGTGTGTTCTCCTTTGGGTGATGACGGCTCGGACCGCTTCGTGTGCCCGGGATGCTTGCTGTCGAAGCGGGGGCTCACGGAGCCTTCGTGTTGGATTGGCGTGGCGTTTGTGGCTGTCTTGTCCGCGTTTCCGGAATGTGCGTTTGGTTTGCCGATGTCCCGCAATTGCTCTAGGTTTTTGTGCGATTTGCCTTCGCTTTATTGTCGCTGCTTTGCACCAATCAAAAACAGCATGATGCTTGCCTGAATCTCAATTAGTTCGGGGTCGGGTTCCATACTGCCGAGGTCCATTAAGTTATAAAGATGCGCTCCGTAGCCAACAACGGTTAAGGTGCTGGGGTTAATACCGCCAGCATCCAAGATTACTTGCGAAGAGCCGAGGATGCTCATGCGATACAGGTCAAATATCTCAGCTGCGATTGCTACATTTTCTGTGCCGGAAACTTATTCGTATGCGCTTTTCTTCAACGGATTTATCGGAGGGTTCAGCGTTCTTGCAAATTGCATTGCAGCAATATTGTTCAAGATGGCAATCTGTCGGTAGGTAAGCTGTTCGGCGAGTTTGATGAGGTGGTTTGCAGTCGGCCTGCTGATCTCTGGATGAAAGAGAATATTTGCATACAGTCTTGCAAGGTAAACTGTCTTTTTCTCCTCGTGCTCTCTTTGTGCGGCCAACAATGTGCCCTCAAGGAGCTCCTCGCTTGCCGGTCGGCTGTTACTGTCTTTAACGAAGAAATTATCGTTTCGAGGGGTCTTTCCCCGGGCGATCTTTTCCTCAATGAGCTCCTTCGCCTTGGTGTATACGGCTCCAACCCTTTCCTCTTCCAATGGCGCGAGGGTACGTTTCTTTATCTCGCTTCCCATGTTTTGAAACATGTGCTCTATGGCTGTTGCCGCGACGCTTCCCGCAGCCGCTCCTTCTGGACCACCAATTGCTGCGCCTATGAGTCCTCCGGCAACTGCGCCTGCGGCGCTGCCGGCATATTCGCCAACGTTGTCAATGATGGTCTTTTTAATTTCATCTTGTTTCATGGTTTCTTCTCTCTGAAGGGGTGAGGTCACATTTAGGATTTGGGCTATTGTCTAATTGGGGTTCGTAAGGTTTCATGGATGATGGATGCATGCGTTCTTGGGTATCGATCATCTCGGAAGTGATGACATGTCTGACGTTAAGAAGCAACACTATGTTCCACAGTTTTATCTTAGGTCGTTTACCGATGATGATGGTTTTCTTTATGCTGTGAGGCGCGGTACGAATGGGGTTGGATCTGTCTTTAAAACCAGGACGGACGGTGTCTGCGCCGAGAGGTACCTGTACGAGGTCAGGAGACGGGTTCCAAAAGCTGAAGACGCATTTGTTAAAAAAGGTGCAGCAGAACATACGCTCGGTAAGAACGAAAAAATTTTAGCGGCGAAGTACGAGTCACTGCTTGGTTGCTTGGATGTTCGAAAGTTTCCGAACCGAGATGTTACGTGTGAGATTCTGGATCATTTGATTTGCTTAATTTCGATGCTGATTGTGAGAAACCCGGTCTATCTAAATGCTGAGAGAGGCAGTGCGGATGACTTTGCCAATCAATTAAAGGCGTCCGGCTTCCTCACTGAGGAGGATCGGACTGCGCTCAAAGCGGAAGGATTTGAGGGCGAATTCAATTCGCTTGTTGAGTTCGTTTTGCAAGGTATTGTTCTTTTTAACTTAACCGATGACACGCCACTGCTTTCGCTTGTTTCTTTGATGCGTGGGATGGATTGCTGTTTTTGCGTGGCACCTGATGGGTCAGAATTTATAACCTCTTCGTATCCCGTTTTTGCCGAGTGGGCGGATCTGAAAGATGCCGATCCCTATAGCATTTACTTTCCGTTGAGCCCTCGCTATGGCGCGGTTTTTAAGCGTAAATCAGATAGCGAACGCTTGGTAAGAATCTCCTCGATCAATAGCTCCATGGTGGATACGCTCAACGATGCGCTCGTTAATGGTAACGATGCGTGGGACTGTCTCATTTCAAGAGACCGCGAGCGTTTGGAGGCAATTACGGTGCTATGAGGTAGTGGCCCATTGTTGACCAGATAACTTCCATTAGCGTTCTGACATGTTATTGATTACCTAATAACGCAGCCGGTCTTTAACCTAACGGGGCATTTGCCTTACAAATTTTTACTGCCAGTTGTTTGATATTCTGTTCTTTAATAAAGAATGACCGTTGGGGGCGTTATGCACGATAAGCCATGGCTTACTCCTGAACAACAGATTGAGCATTTGGAACGTAAAGGCGTAGCGTTCAAATTGATGAACAGACAAGAAGCTCTAAGTTATTTAAAACATAACAATAATTATTTTAGGCTCCGCTCGTATCGGTGCGGTTTTGATAAGGTCGTTGGTGGGGTAAATGATGGCAAGTATATTGGTCTCGATTTTGCCATGCTCCAGGATCTGTCTGTTATCGACTATGAATTGCGGCAAGTCTTACTGCCCATGACAATCGATATTGAGCACTTTGCAAAAGTCGAGCTGTTTGAGAGGCTTGGGCGTGACTCAGTTGATCCTTATGAGATTGTGGAGTACTACCTCAGAAGCAAGAGGGGTTCGCAAAATGATTGCATGTCTGGCGGAAGCGTGACACGTGAGATTGATTCAAGGTTAAACAGCTGCTATATCAATGGTCTTATTTCAGCCTATAGGGAAACTGGCTATCCGGTCTGGGTTTTTACAGAATTAATTACCTTCGGAACCTTTATCGATTTTTGGTTCGCGGTTTCTCACTATCTTCATGATGTGGAATTTAGAAAACGCGCCTATGAACTGCAGGCTGTGAAGGGCCTTAGGAATGCCTGCGCGCACAACAACTGCATTATTAATGATCTGAAGTCGGGTAAGCCCAGGTATAACGTTTCGTATGACGTAAGAAATGCTGTGACGGGACTTAAGCTCCAAGATGTGAATGTTAAGGCTAAGCTATCAAACGAACGTCTACAGCATATTGCGACTACATTGTACCTTCACAGCACTATGGCTTCAACCGGGGTAAGGGCTAATAAAGGAAAACAGCTGCGCAGGCTAGTTGAAAGAATGTACCGCAATGAGAGCTACTATCTTCGTAATGATCAGATAAGAACCGGTTTCGCATTTATCAGCGGCTTGATTAATGGCTGGTTTGTGAATTAGAAAAAAGTTCTTTTATGGGGACGTGTACATAACTATACTATACGCTCACAATACAAAGAAGGCTGGTTGTCTTCTTATCGGGGACGCATCCTCTGGGTGTGTCCCCGTTTTTCTTTTCATTGAGTAAGACGGACTGTCTGAATGAGACGGGGGACTCCTCATGAGTTCGGTGCTTACCGTTGCGACCTGATTATTCAATATCCACGTTGGTAGGCTTTTTTTGGACATGATTGCTATTACGCGTGGGCACTAGGGCCAGTGTGGGCCCCTGTAAAATCCGATGACTATTATTTCTTAAGTTCTCTTATCCTTAATATGTTGTTTCATCGCGTTGACGTTGATTGAAGGTTGTTGCATATGGTCTTTCAAGGATTTCCTGTTTCCGATCCTCCGGAAAACTGGAAGGAGATGGAGAAGTCCGTTGCGCAGATTCTGTCAGCTTCTGGAATGGATGCTGAGATTCAGAAAACTGTTAACTTGGCGCGAGGAGCTGTAACCGTTGATGTTTATGCTCAGCCCAAAAAGAGCCTGTATGGGCCAATTATATGCGAATGTAAATATTGGAACACAGCTGTTCCTCAGGAAAAGGTGTTTGCATTTAGTCGGGTAGTTGGTGATAGTGGCGCTTCTCTTGGGTTGTTGATTTCGCGATTTGGGTTTCAAGAGGGAGCTATTAATGCTGCGCGATATAGCAATATTAAATTGCTTTCATGGCCTGAGTTCATTGAGTATATAAAGCCCTTTTGGCTCTGTGAGACAACAAGGCGTTGTTTGGGCTTTGGGCAGATTTTGATGAGATATTCGGATCCCCTGGATGTTCCGACTCATCTTATTGGCGATCAAGGGCGTGCGGAATATAAAAAGCTCCTTTCGAAATATCGCGGGCTTGTTCAATTGCTGTCTTCGTTGAATATCGAGGTTATTTCTCAGGTAGAGTATCCTGCAATGTTGCGAGATGGTGACATTGTGTGCGCTGCTGATGCTTTTGTAAGCAACTATGCGGACGTGCTTGCGGCAAGGACTGCGGATCAATTGTTCACTTTCCTTGTCGATACTTGCGAGCAGGCAATTAATGAATTTGATAATGTTTTTAACGGATTCGATTTGGATGATACTCCCTATGAAGAAGTTGCCAAATATGCGGACGATTTGATCGAAGCGCTTTTCCCAGAAGAACATTCTTCATCCAGAGAATATGGCGAAAACGAAGTCTCGCGTATTAAATTTGAACATCAAAATGCAACGACGGATTTAATTAGATGGATAAGGAAGACGGTAAGGACAACGTGACGCGTAATTTCATTCGCAAATTAACAACCGCATAGCGGAGCACGGCCCGCGCCCCGTCATAAAATTTCTAGCCGCTAAACAATTAATTAATAGCGCAGGGGGCGCGGGCCGTGTCCGCGATCGTCGCATCAGTCGACGAGGAGGCGTCCGAACTCGTCGGGGCAGAGTCTGGATTCAACATGGCTAAGGAGGGGCTTTATTGATCTTCAGTAGAGTCCAATGGGTGGTTGCAATGCTCATCGGACAAATGGATAACCGTGAATATGCGTCAATAATATTGATAGGTCTTTTTGCGACTTACCTTCTGGCTAAGGGTAAGTTGTTAAGTGTTATTAAATCGTTTGCCGATGTTGCCAAACTTGTGCTAAATCCTAAAATTCTGATTCCTGCGCTTTTGCTTGTAGCGTACTCCTTGCTTTTGATATATGGTGCGTTTGTTTGCGGGTTTTGGAATACAAGCATCTTGTTCGACACGATTCTTGAGGTTGTATTTGTCGGGTTTCCCTCCATGCTAATTGCGTCCAAGGCCACATCGGTTACTTCTATTAAAAATGAATTGATTGTTCCCGAGGTCGGTTATGGCGCGCTAACGTCTTTCTATATCAACTTGGTTTGTTTCCCGATTCTGGTTGAGGTTGTTCTTCAACTAGTCATTTTGTTTTTGGGTATTGGTTATGCTCTATTTTCATCCAAGCGTGATCTATCCAATCTACGCCTATTTGAAAACGCGAGAGCTGTTTTGGGCATCATAATTTTTGTTGCTGCAACGCTTCTGCTCTCAAATGCTTGGTTTTCTATGGACTGGGGCGTTGAATTAAGTTCGCTATTTCTTTCAATTTGGTACCCGGTATTTATCATGCCTTATGTTCTTGCCCTTGCTTATTATGCCTCGCTTGAATCGATGGCCATGCGGATTAAAGTTTCGGAAGAGAACCTGCCTACAAAGGAGTTTATTAAGATTGCAATGGCGTTGCTTCCAAACTTTCGATATATCAGGCATTTCAACGGATGGAATGCCCATGAGTATCTAGAGTGTTTAAACCCGTCTGAAAAAGCTTGCTACTTGGGTACTTTTAAGCGCGAGATCGACACGGTCGCCGCTAACGCCAACGCTAAGGTTAAACGGTTTGAATCGGGTAAGGGGAGTAACGGGTTTGATGAAGATGGGATATGGCTTGACTGGACACATCTGGAAGAGATGAAGTCCTTTCATTGGACAATTGCAAGCTTGGAGAATCGGAGTTGGATGGAATCCGGTGCCTATTCGTCTTTGGATGAGGCGTTTAACTGCTTCTTGCCTAAAGGCTGCAATGGATCGTTGTTGCTTTCTCGCGGAAAGGATACATACGTCTGTTGGGTAATTAATTCATCAGGTTTTGTGTTTGCTGCCGGTTCCAGAGATGGTGCTTTTCCTTTTATGAAATACGAGGGCGATCGCTGCCCAATTACTGACGGTGCGGATATGCTCTCTGAGTTTGTTGATGACAGCGGGGATGCTGATACGCGACTTAAAAACTGGCACTTCAGCTTTTATGTTGATAAATCTTACTTGTGATTACGCTTGAGACTGGATGATTTAACGATGCTTCTCTCTATGACGGGGCACGCTCCATGTTCCGCTGCACGGTGGTCAATTAGCAAAAGAAATTATGCGTCACCGTTTGGGATATATTTATATTCGTCAAGCTACGTTGTTTCTTCAGACTTCCTCTGAACGATCCGGAGGCATGATGTTTCTTGGATTATAAACAAGAAAAATGTTTATAATTGAATTGCCTAAGAGGAGGTTGCTGTGAAACTTCTTAAATTAAGAATCGATGGGGTCACGCTGTTTAAGGACAAGCGTTTGGAACTTGATTTTATTGCCTCCGATCGCGTTTCTCGCGATGAAGAAGGTAATGTCGCCGACGTGTTCCCGCTACCGGTGGGGTCTTCGATCTATTCTCAAAATGTAATGGGCGTTGTTGGCGTAAACGCATCCGGTAAGACAACGACTCTCAACCTTGTGCGCTTTGTACTTGGTTATATGTCTGGCAGCTTTGTTATGCGCCGCTTTGCAA